>ERZ891418.10-NODE-10-length-62578-cov-18.244966_pt1 | contig 62578 bp, 48 predicted proteins | sample MGYA00521236_ERZ891418 | MGnify/ENA primary metagenome ERZ891418 (study PRJEB32303, sample SAMEA104408696) | aquatic metagenome | biome: Brackish water; feature: Chemocline; material: water | place: Baltic Sea | collected 2014-10-18T10:34:00 | depth 100 m ... | reverse complement strand
ACAAAACTTGCTACTTGTTTGAAATCCATTTACTCATCTCCCTTTGACTTTACTGAATCGTGAAAAGTAAGATGTTGAGGCCAACTATAGCCGGCTAATTCAGGATGTGATGCAACCTTCTGTAATGTCTCTTCATCATGTAGTGTAATTGCAGGCCAGCGACGAGTTCCATGCGCTTTGCTTGGAATCGGTGTTGTTGCATTCCAGCATAATCTAGCCTTATTGTCATCGAATGTCAATCCTCTTTCAACATCAAACCTGCAAGTAAGTTGCCAAAGCAATCTCTTTTTTGCTCCAGCAACATGTAAATCTAGGTCATCATCGGTGATAAATAACCAACGAAGTGCATTTTTGTTGTCCAATTGCCAAATTGAATTTCGCAATTGAATAATATGCTCTCTTCTCGCCAATTCTTGTGAGTCTAGAAGGGCGTTTTGTTGATCATTCAGTTGCGAAGGATCACAACCGGTTTTGACATCCGGTCTCCCTGCAATCGATGTGCTAACAACCAACATTGAATCTCGTAGCATTCTCGCATCACTTACCAACTCAAGTTGTAATACATCTCTGATAAAAGATGGGATGTCATCGGGTTTTTCCGCAGGATATTGCGATGCTAATTCAGTGCCGGCATAGCGCCTCCACTTAGGGGTGTACTGAGGGAATGAACCTTCCATAGGCTCGTTAGCAGTACGCGGGTCAGCCTTGGCCAAAGTGGTAGCATCAATGATTAATTTATCATGGACATTTTCGTAGTTGCTCGCAGCTTCTAATGCATCAGCAACTTGTCCTGGCAGGACTATTATGTCGGTAGCAGGGTCTACTTTGTCATTTAGACAATCCAGCAGTGCTTCCAAATCCCTTGGATCTTGGTCCTCATCGATTGTAATTATTGATTTTAGGAACATCATTTGTCCAGCGCCCAATAAACCGAGAGCGGTTTTCCTCGCTTGTCTCGGATATCTCTGCTTACTGGCGACGATGGCAAGATTATGGAAACCGGTCTCCATCGGCAGATGGACACTACTAACATCTCGATGTTGGAACTTCAACACAGGAGAAAATTGACGGCCAATCGCTTCGCCCAAATATCCATCTTCCATCGGAGGAAGACCAACGATTGTTGCAGCTAATACTGCATCCTTTCTCGCAGTGATCGCAGTAACGTGTAGAACAGGGTATTGTCCAGTTAAAGAATAGAATCCGAAATGATCACCAAACGGCCCTTCGGTACGAGTTTCACTGGGAATACAATATCCCTCTATAACTATATCAGCATTAGCAGGAACCATCAAATCTTGAGTTAGTGCTTTGGTTATTGCTAGTGATTTGCGTCCGAGAATTCCAGCGAATTGGTACTCAGATAAATTGTCGGGTAGTGGCGAAATCGCTGAAAAGATTAGTTCAGGTGGTCCTCCAATACAAATCGCCACCGGCATCTTCGCATCTTTTCCAAACATAGCGGCATGGTCAGCACCATGCTTGTGAATTTGCCAATGCAGACCTATTTCCTTTGGACCGAATACTTGAGCACGATACATACCCATATTGTGTTCTCCTGTTTTAGGGTTTTTTGTAATTACTAGGGGTAGGGTAACGAAGTTTCCTCCATCCAATGGCCATGTTTTTGGAATTGGTAATTTTGTTAAATCGAGTGGTAATTTAACGCGTTGACAAGCCCCAGTTCGCTTTTTCTTTGGCGGCATTGCCATTGCGTCTTTGAGTAGCGGCAATGCTTTCCATGGCTTTTTGAGAAATAATCCAATGTCTGGTTTCATCATAGCGACCATCCTCTGGCCGATTTCATCTTCTTGACTAACCCCAAGTGCTTGCATGGTTCTTTGCTCGCTTCCGAATAAATTCATCACAAGTGGAATTTTAGAAATTGAACCATCAGCTAATCTTGGTTGGGAAAAGAGTACTGCAGGGCCATTGTTTTTTACTAATAGTTCTGCAATAGCGCCCGCTTCATACTCAACATCGACAGGGCGGTCTATGCTGAGTAACTCTCCTTGAGACTTGAGATGGTCAAGCCATCGCCCCATCGTTAGCCACGCCATAACTCCCCTACGGGGAGTGTCACTTTTCACTTCTCGCATTGTTAGTTTTCACAAATATCTGATAACTATTACAACCTTTTCAATAAATAAAGACCGTTGGTTTCAAGGGCTGCCCTTTACAACCGAATGCTATGGGGAGCCAAGTGCGTTACTGCGATGTTCTCGTAATAGGTGCTGGCCCAGGCGGTGGTTCAGCTGCTCTTCATCTGAGAAGAGCAGGACTTTCAACAATAATTGTAGAGGCTGACCCCGAAGTTGGGACGCCAGTTCATTGCGGTGAATGCCTTAGTCAAATGGCGGTCGACAATTTGGATTTAGAATTGCCAGATCATGTCAAAGCCCTAGATGTAAAGGGAATACGAATTATTTTCCCAGACGGAACAAAGAAACTTCTTTCTGAAACAGGATATGTTCTAGACAAGCATCTTTTTGAAAGATGGTTAGTTCAAGAAGCATGCGATATCGGTGCAGAATTACTACTATCTCACAGGGTAACTTCAATGGAGAGAGTTTTCAATAGCGAAAATCATTTTACCAATTGGAAAATTGACGGAAGAGGAAATGAATTTCCAATTGAATGTCGCGCTGTAATAGATGCCTCTGGAGTGGCAGGTGCTGCTTCAAAAATACTTGATATGAAAAGCGAAGTTGAAGTTATAGCAGGATTCCAATACGAAATGCTCGATGTGCCGAATGATGGCTACCTCGACTTTTACCTATGGCCAAAATATTCCCCACATGGTTATGTTTGGATGATTCCTAAAGAAGGTGGAAGAGCAAATGTTGGCTTGGTAACAACCGATAAGAAAGGGGCAATAAAATATCTAGAGGACTTTATTCAAGACACATACTTGGCCGATAAGCCAAAAGTAAATCCTCCTTGGCGCAAAGATGGAATAAAAGTCAAGCCATTTGGTGGAACAATCCCAATATCTGGACCAAGAGACATCACAGTCGACACGGGAGTCATCTTAGTGGGTGATGCTGCAGGTTTCACTTCTCCTTTATTTGAGGGGGGCTCGCATCTTGCGCTTTGGTCAGGGCGAGAGGCTGCACAGGTAATCACACAAGCGATTGCAGAGAACGATCTTTCTGTAAAACGCTTGATGGTATATCAAAAGGCCTGGTTGAAGCGTTTTCCACCATACAATAAAATCCTCAAAGGTAAGACTGCATTGTATGACTTGACCGATGAAGAAATGTCGATCATGGCTCACTGTCTACCAGAAGAACTAGGTAATATGTCCCCGTTACAGAAATTAGGAATTGGAATAAAAATATTGTTCAAAAAACCAATACTACTAACCAAGCGAGTAATTCCAATTCTTCTCTCCTTTGGATATTCAAGGGCTAAACACTTTGGCTGGTAATCATTCCAACCCCAGTGGGTTAAGAATAAGAAAACGACATGAAGGTGTGGTGGTTAGCCTCGTCTGTGTGGACATTGACATTGTGGCTGGCAGTCTTTGCTGCCATCCTCCTCATATTGCAACCAAAGTTGCATGAGAGGAGTAAATTATTGTCATTTCTTTGTCATTTTGCTTTGGCAGTACCGTTTATTGCACTGTCAAGCCGCTTCTTGGTCAATGATACATCGATTGTGCACGTAGCAGCATATGGAGGAGCCGCTCTCCCCCTCAAGTATCGCTTTGCCGCCACTTGGGCCGCTAGAGAAGGACCGATTTTATTATGGGTACTTTGGATGTCATTACTATCTTGGATTTGGCGTAAACCATTGCCAGGAGAGGAAATAGAAGGTAATCAAGGCTTTAGTGCTCATCAATTAAGGCTTAGATTAGTCCATGGTTTCAGTTTGTTATTGTTGATAATTTCACTAACCTTAGATCCATTTAAAGTCAATGAGTATAACTGGTTAGGGCAGGGTTTAAACGAACTATTGCAAACCGATTTGATGGTAATCCACCCTCCACTTATTTTCTTATCATATTCTTTATGCCTTCATATTGCAGCAATATCTATCTCCAGTTTCTACTCTAATGATAGGCAAGACCTCGAAGGCCGCATTCTGACTATTGCCCGCCCTGCATTGTTTTTCACAACACTTGGTGTCGGCCTAGGTGGACTATGGGCCTATTTAATTCTCGACTGGGGTGGATATTGGGCATGGGATCCTGTTGAAACAGGTTCGTTTTTGCCTTGGCTAGCATTAGTGGTTATCGTTCATTTGAGAACTCGCCCAGGTAAGGTCTCCAATAATATCTGGATGGGCTCTGGATTGGTTGCAGGTGGATTAGCAATTTTCGCAACACTGGTCACTAGGTCAGGGGGAGTATGGGCATCATCTGTACATACCTTCGTAGTCAATGATGGAGGAACTCCCCCTTCCGAGGTATTTGGTCGTTTTATGATTCTAAGAGATGGTTCAGCAGGTGTGGAGGTAATGTCTTATTTGATGATTATTTTACTCTTCATCGGAGTATGGCTAACCATGCAGCGACGCTCAATCAGAACAAGTAAAATCAATCATAATGGCATTTATATCTTCGTCATACCATTGTTATTAGCCATATTAGCATTCTTATTTGAAGTAGAGATATATTCATTAATTCCAGTATTCATTTTCCCAATAGTTGTATATTTACAGTTGGCGTTTGATATTTCAACTGATAAGGGAGAAGAAAACGGTTTGCCATTAGAATGGCAATTCCCAGCTGCTAAAATCGTACCAATTTTGATGGCCACCCCTATATTATTGAGTTTTATCAATGGAGATGTATTCTTTTCATTGATCTGCTTGATATTCTTTACCCCATTATATTATTCTGTCAATCCAACCAAACAATGGGGTTGGGCAACTGCAGGAATAATGTTGGCTCTGTCTTCCGCCTGGGCTGGGTTGGTTGAAATTCCAGTTGCAGCAGCAGTGTTGATTGTATTTGTATCACCTTGGCTATTGGCTGAAGAGGGCAAAGTAGAATCTGCTAAACGCTTTGACATAAAGTCCCGCAGAGACCAACAGAGATTAGCACTGTGGGCTACAGTTGTTGTTTCTGGATTATATTTGATTTTAACACTGGCAATCTTGTTGGCGAGTATTGATTCAATCAATCTTACCGCTCACGAATTATACGGTGCACCATTCATGCTTGCAATCGCCATTGCAATGTTCACTTATACGATGAGAAAAGAACAACCAAAGACTACTTTTTCAGTCGCATTGACAGTTATAATCGTTTCAATAATCCTTGCAATGTTTGCTCCCGGGTGGCTAGGAAGCGATGCAGAAACCACTGTTTCTGAGTACATTACTAGAGGTACAATCGCGTGGATTTCATTACCAATGCTTTTGGTCACCATAGCGCCTATGGCCAATGAGGTAGTCACTCAGATTCAACGCAAGTCAAAAACATCTGTTTTGAAGAGAATCCCAGTTGGCGCTCATATAGTTCACCTCGGGTTGATATTGCTAATGGTCGGCCATATTTTCACTACTACATTGGTCAATAGAGGAGATGCAAGCCATCGCGTTACATTGGTTCAAGATGAAATTACTATCAATGGTGATTACGGTTTCGAATTCTTAGAGATTATCCTTAAAGATGACGGGCTTGAAGTCGGAGATGGCTATGTTGGCATTAGAATCGCTGTTTACGAATTCACTGAAAATGCAGATGGTACAGCTGATTTCACTCAAATAGCCATTGTAGAACCCGGTATGCTTAGATTTGACTCAACTGGGACAGCACGTTCTGAAGTTGATACATTATCACGGTGGCACGGAGATATAGTATTCATCTTTGATGGTTCACAGGCAAATGGTTTGATGCAACAGGCAACAACAGACGGATTAGACTCAATTAATATGGTTAGAGTGACTATCTATGATCTGCCGAACTCTCACCTTGTTTGGTCCGGCTGGAGTTTGATGTTAATCGGCATGGCTCAAATTGCAATCGTTTCAAAACTTAAAAAGAGTCAACTGAGCCTCGAAGACTCACATATAGAGCAAGATGAGTGAACCTTCTTTCAGCCAATGCCATTATCAAGGGGGCGTCGGTCGGCGGACTACCCCTAAGGGAGGCTTATACATGGAAGAAGGAACAATTATCCACGTCGATTACGAACTATACAACGGAGAAACCGGTACTATTATCGAAACTACTCGCGAAGAGGTTGCTAAAGAACACGAAATCCACCAAGTAGGACGTACCTACTCACCAATGGTCTGTATCGTTGGCGGAGGAATGCTAATCGCAGGTTTCGAAGAAGCACTAGCAGGAGCAAAAGTAGGCAAAGAAACAGAATGTACTATCGCTCCTGAAGACGGATATGGTGAGAAGGATTCAGAGCTAATCGACACAATTAGTATCGACAAACTCCTTCAATCTGTAAAAGACCCTAAGTCACTTTACATCGGCGCACCGGTAAATATCGCTGGAAAGCAAGGAACTCTATCTTACCTTGCTGCAGGACGCGCTCGTATCGATTACAACCACCCAATGGCTGGAAAGACTTTGAAGTACAATTTCAAGATCATCGCAGTTGTGGAAGGAAAGGAAGAAAAGGTTACAGCACTACTAGAATCTAACACAGGTCACACTGACTTTGGAGTAGAATTCACTGGCGATGACCTTGCTATTACTCTACCACAAACAATGCTCTTTGACACCAATGCAGCAATGCTCAAGTTCCGTTTGGTAACTATCATCCGTGATGCAATCACTGATGTTTCCAAGGTTTCATTCGTTGAAGTTCACGAACCTCGTGGATTCGGTGTTGAAGAAACTGAAGAAGAGCACGTTCACGATGAGAACTGCAATCACGATGAAGACCTATCTTCTCTATCTGTAGCGGAACTCAAAGAACGTTGTAAGGCAGCAGGACTACCTATTGGCGGTAAGAAAGCAGATCTAGTAGATCGTCTTTCACAACAAGACGAAGAAGAATGATTTTGAACATCTTTCTCTCCATCTTCTTCTGCCAGCAATAAACGCAAAAGGGCCAATCGAGCTCTTGGCATTCAGTAGAGTTGTATCGTCCCACTGAAAACCATCAAACCAACATATTCAGTTGGAAGGGGCTTAGAATGAACCCATCCAACCTATCTGAATTCGATTTGTTGATGATTGCAATACAAAACCTTTCGTCCTAATGTTGAGAATTTCAGCAATAGATATCCATAATTAGGGTGAACTAGGGGCGGACATCATGCGTAATCTTAGATGGCTTTTGCTTCTAGCACTTCTACTTCTACCGATTACTTCCACAGCACTTGCTGATGGCGATGATAATGGTGATGATGATGATGAGAATGAGCGAAAGATTCTTGGTGTGGAAGGTGAAGATTTAGGGAATATCGCACTTTATTTGTTGATTGGCACTCTCATGATTGTTATTTGGAAACCAACATTCAAGTGGCTGAGAAAATATGGTCCAGAGCGGTTCGATAAAGAACCTAGAGAATTCAAACGAAAGTTGGGAGTTTTCAATCGGCGTTTCATGAAAATCCATAATTGGATTGGATTTGGTACTGCTGTTGTTGGAACGATTCATGGAATTGTTCTCGAATGGCATTGGACATTGTGGGCTGGGATGGCGGCTCTTTGGATTCTAGTTTTCAGCGGCTCAATGATGCAATGGCGTTGGCCTCCAAAAGAGGTTCGCAAAGGAGCTCGTCTACTCCATTTACAGCGAACGATGTCAGTGATTGCAATTGTTCTACTTCTGATTGGACACGGAATAGTAGATTGAGATTCAGTTATTACTTCATAGAAAGTTGCATGGATATCCTCTGCAATTACTGGTTTTCGTTCAGGCCTCTTGTTTCTTCAACTGTGATTGCTGAGCCAATCGCGCAGCTACCAACAGCAGGGAACAGAACACCGAAACGAGCAGTACTTGTCCTACACGGTCATAGTCTGCATTGACCATCGCACCATTCAGCAATACCATGTCTAGAGAGAGCAGGATTGCGACTATCAAGAATGGGAGCGTAGCGATGAGCGTGAGTGATGCCTGCCATGGTAACGGGGTAGCGCTCACACTCGGCGCCTTTCCGTACTTTGAATCATAAAACAGCGCGAACGAAACTCCCGCTGCTGCGCCCACGGTATTGCTAATCAAGTCGGTCACCGTGTTTATGTATCCACCTTGGTCAATCGTAAAGAAAAAGACCTTGCCGAAGAACTCGTATATCTCGTAAACCATTCCGATGGCTGCGGTGAGTGAGAAGCAGATACCTGCTATCATGCGTGAAGAAATCACCCATTCGTTGTGATCGGATACCCTGCGCCATGCGAATGACCAAGCGATAGCGATGGAGGCGCTATTCATTCCGTGCACCAATTTGTCCCACCATGGGTGAGAGTGGTACATTCCGTTGACGCCGTCAGCGCACAACCATTCCCCCGGTTGCATGCCATCAAAACATAAGGGTCCAGGTCCATGATCTGGTGCGCCGAGAGAACCACCGACGAAGTGCAGCATAGTCGTAGCGTAGGCAATCCACAATGGCAATGCAGGCATCCGCATACGTCCGCCCCACATGAACGATATGACCATCAGAGCCATCACTGCTCCACCGAGGTTATAGCCCGCCCAAAGATTAAGGCCACGGTTATAATTCCAAATAGCGAGAATGGTGCATGTTAGAAACCAAGCGAGCAACGGCGCGCGTTCAGGGACCCGTACTTTTTCAGATGACAAGATGGTGGCCCCTCTACTGAATACACCCACTGTTCACACTGTCATAAAGTTTCAGCCGTTAATAAAAAGAAGGTGATTTCAAACTGCTTAATCGGTCAACACAATATCGCAATTAATGAGAAACTACACTGCATTGCATCTGTTAATTACAAGCATTCATTAGATTGACTTTCATAGAACTACCGTGAACAAGAAAATTTACGCCTCTTTATTTGCAATAATGTTTGTATTAGCTGGCTGGTTTGTTAATGGAGGCGGTGCAGATGATGATGGCGGTATTGACGAAATCTTTGGCTGCATGGATAGTGATGCAACCAACTTCAATCCTCAAGCGAATAGTGATGACTCTTCCTGTGAATATGTCATTATCCCCACTGCAGACCTAAATGCAACGATTCATTTCGGTGAAGAGTACGGTCGGATTGCACCAATTCATGGTGTCAATAATGGTCCACTAGTTCGAAAAGCCTGGGGAATAGAGGGTTGCCAATCTGTTTGGTATGGTTCTAATCAAACCGAAGAATACAGCGAAATGCAAATTCCATCTTCTCGTACCCATGGTGAAGGCGCTGGTGACATGAACCGAATATGGATACACGCTGACGAAAACGGTACACCGGTTTATGAGGGATATGACCCGCTTAATCTTTCAAATTATAACTTCACTGATACAGACCAGAGAGTTCAAGCGGCCGAGGCAACGACTCATACCAGCACCTATTGGCGATTGGGCTATCCAAAAGCATTCCCTGCCTACCCAGATTGTCCTGATTGGCGTAGTCCACCGGATAATTTTACAGTTTTTGCACAAGCGGCAGTCCAAGTATTGAAGCATTATCGACAGGGTTGGAATGATGGCTTTTATCTTGATAGTTTTGATGCCGTTGAAGTTTGGAATGAACCCTATTTAGAGGAGTTCTGGACCGGTACTGCAGAACAATATTATGAACTCTTTCATGCGGTAAACTCAGCGGTTATCGAGGAATTCGGTGATGAGATTGATGTTGTTGCTGCCATCACATTAGGAGAGGCTACGATCGATTTTTCTGAAAGGTTCATGGAACTGGCTCAACTAAATAATGAACCAATAAATTCTGTATATGTCCACTTGTACAGGATAAACCCCTCCCAAACAACATTAATCTTCGCTCACGAAACAGACTCTATTGGTGTGTTTTTGGCACAATACGGCTATTCAGAAAACACTCCCGTTTACATTACCGAATGGAATCGGAATATCCCGGTTTATGCACATAGTTATTCCAGTCAGGCCTATTTGACTAGCGTTTTAACAATCTATAATGATCTATGGGAGGGAAATGCCGGAAATTCATCCTATGATGTAAACACCCTGAGAATGGCTCATTTCTTCGCCGCGAGAACTGCCTTTTGGGAGGAGAATGGGCGAATAAAACCACCTGGAATCACTTGGAGTGTTTACGGTGAAATGGTTGCGAATACCCCTATCCGATTACAAAATGAAGGAAGTTTCCCTTCACTGACACTTGATTCAGACGAGTTTAATATTCTGGCTGGAAAATCTGAAAACGGTTTACAAGTAAACATATTACTTTCACGGTATGTCGATGAAAATGCAAGTCAACCCAACGGGTTTAGTGAATTTAACGATACTGTCAATCTCTCAATGGATGGATTGGACGCCTCTTGTACTTACACTTGGCAACATTGGGGCATGGTCAACAACGATTCAGAACCATGGCAATTAATCGCAGAGGGTGACTTTACTGGAACCACGTTCGAGATGACAAACTTTGAAATGAATCAACGTTCTTTCCATTTCATTAAACTGAATTCAAATTCATCTTGTCAATAATTTGTTTTATCATGCTAATATGACTGCTTCTACCCTATGGAAGATTCATGTGCCTTAGTCTATCACGGAGTAACATGAACCCTCTTGTCGCATCTCTTCTTGAATTTAATCAAGCCTTTGACATCCCAAAACTCGACTCACCCGATATTGGTTCAGAAGAGTTGATTGAATTGAGAATAAAGTTACTCAGAGAAGAAGTTGAGGAGTATGCTGAAGCTGCTCGTGCAGGAGATCTCGTTGAAGTTCTTGATGCTCTTGCCGACATCGGATATATCTTGGCGGGAACAATCCTAAACCACGGAATGCAGAACATCTATGATGATGCATTTGACGAAGTACACCGTTCAAACATGGCAAAACTGGTTGATGGAAAGGTCTTGCGCAGAGAAGATGGAAAGGTCATGAAACCGCAAGGTTGGACTGCTCCGCAACTGGCACAATTCGTCTCCAAAGAGTAACTCTTTACTCCCCTATGGCAGTTATTGTAGCATAATATAATCCCTCTAATCTACTGTCTTGCTTGAATGAAACCTATATGTGCGATACTTTGTGATTAGCATATGGCTGATTCCTCTACATCAGATGTCAAGGCGACCTCTTTGACAATGAAAGAAAAGATTCACGAAGTAATCTTTGAAGCAGATACGCCTTCAGGAAAATATTTCGATATTGCATTATTATTTTCAATCATAGTTTCAGTTATCGCCGTTTCATTGGAGAGTGTAGAAGCGATTGACAAAGTATATCATTCACAGTTGGTTATGATCGAATGGTTTTTCACAATTATATTCACAATTGAATACATATTACGCCTTTATTCTACTGAGCATTCAGTAAAATATTCCACCTCGTTCTTCGGAGTTGTTGATTTGTTGGCTATTTTACCTACATACCTCAGTATTTTTGTTCCTGGAGCGCAAAGTCTTCTAGTCATTAGAGGACTCAGATTATTACGTGTTTTTAGAGTGTTCAAATTATCCCGCTATCTAGGTGAGGCAAATATTCTTAGTGAAGCCATCATTCAATCTAGAACAAGAATTATCGTGTTTTTATCGACTATAACAGTACTCAGTTTCATCACCGGCGCTGGTATGTATCTTGTCGAAGGTCCAAAGCACGGATTCACCTCAATACCTCAAAGTGTCTATTGGGCCATTACAACGCTTACCAGTACCGGCTATGGCGATACTGTTCCTATCACCCCACTCGGCAAATTACTGGCTATTTTTATCATGATTATGGGTTATAGTTTGATTATAGTCCCTACTGGAATCATCTCAACAGAAATGATGAAATTGGGAGACATCAGTACTCAGGCTTGTAAGAATTGTTCAAAGGAAGGGCATGATTTCAATGCTAAATTCTGCAAACACTGTGGTTTTGAACTGTGAAATATTGACTCTCATCAGAATTGAATAATCTCAAATCAGCGGTTGGTTTGATGACTTAGTAATGTTTGGCAAGAGCATGAGCCGCCCGATTGCACTGGTAACTGGAGGCGGTCGTGGAATTGGCGCTGCGACTAGTAAACGCTTAGCAGAGGATGGATATGACATCTTAATGACCTACAATACATCTTCAAAACCTGCCGAGATGGTAGTTGATGAGATTAGAAGAACTGGTGCAGATGCATTGGCGGTCAAAGTTGATTGTAATGACGATACTGAAGTTGCCCTACTGGGGATTCACCCTTGGATGCACAGAAAAATTGATGCTCTGGTATTGAATCATGGCAGATATGAGAGAGTCGCTGCTGAAGATATGACCATAGCGGGACTAAGGACTACAATGAAGACTAATTTTGAAGGTGCTGTTGCAGTGTGGAAGGCCGTTCAACCTCATCTAACCGATAGTGCAAGAATCGTTGTTGTTGGCTCTCAGTTGGGCACACGTGGCTCACCGCATGGCGCAGATTATTCTGCATCAAAAGCAGCATTAGCAATGTGGGCCCGTTCTTTAGCACAGGCGGTTGGACCACAAGGAAAGAGAGTCAATATCCTCGCACCTGGATTTGTTGATACTGCTATATTGGCTGGAGATTCAAAGCAAAAAAGAGAGGAGCGAGAACAACTTGTTCCATTGAAACGTGTAGCATCGCCTGAAGAAATGGCAGGGACTATCTCATTCTTAATCGGACCTGATTCATCATATATCACTGGCGCAATCATCCATGTCAATGGGGGATTATACCTCCCTTGAATGTGTTTTAAGACAGACTTCAAAACCAGTTGTTTTCTAAATTGATTAATCACTACTAATTGGAGAGGATAAGTTTGGTTGAGGAATGGGATGACGATGGCAGCTTTGAACAGGTTGCTGACAACGATGCCGGTGATTCCGATTTATTGGAACGTGATCCGTTTGATATCTCTAGGGCATTGGAAGGTGCAGCACTTGAGCACTTATCACCAGATGTAAAACGATTTGTTTTACATTCTGATTTCGAGCCTGCTGGCGACCAGCCAAAAGCAATTGAAAATTTGATTTCTCAATTGGAAAATCAGCAGTCAAGATGTGTGTTATTAGGGGTTACTGGAAGCGGAAAAACATTCGCTATGGCCAAAGTTATTGAAAAACTCAATATTCCTACATTGATCATCTCTCATAACAAAACATTAGCAAGGCAATTACACCATGAAATGGTTGGCTATTTCCCTCAAAATGCGGTTGAATACTTCGTTTCCCATTATGACTATTATCAGCCTGAGGCATACTTGGCCAAGAGGGATTTGTATATTGACAAAGAACTTTCAATCAATGAGAGAATTGAGCAGGAAAGATTTGCTTCTGTTGCCAGTTTAGTTACCCGTCCCGATTGTGTAGTAGTTTCATCTGTTTCATGCATTTACGGATTGAACCCTCCTGAGACATTCCTTGAATACCACATAAGGTGTCACGTTGGACAACAAATTGAAACAAGAGATTTACTAAAGGAATTAATCGCTTTGCAATACCAAAGAAGCACCAGTGATTTGACCAGAGGGCAATGTAGAGTCAGAGGTGAAGTAATCGATATTTGGATGCCGAGCCGTGATGACCCAATCCGCATTCGCTTCGGCCTAGATGGTGTAGAAAAGGTGCAAGTATGCGACCCAGTCACTTGGGAAGTCCTCGATGATTTACAAGAAGCATGGATTCATCCAAAACAATTCTTTATGACAGATCCTGATAAATTTGAAACCTCATTAGTCTCTATTGAAGACGAACTTGATGATAGAATTGTACACTATGCAAGTGAAGGAAGAGAATTAGAAAAGCATCGCATTGAGCAGAGAACAAGATATGACTTAGAAATGATGAGAGAGATTGGCCATTGTAATGGCATGGAGAACTATTCATTACATTTCGATGAAAGAAAGACCGGTGAACGACCATATTGCATGCTGGATTTCTTTTCTGCTTGTGCAAAGCAGTTTCATGGCGATAAGGATAAATTCTTGGTAATAATGGATGAATCCCATGTATCATTGCCGCAAGTTGGAGGCATGTATTTTGGAGATCGTTCACGCAAGATTAGTCTGATTGAGCATGGATTTAGACTCCCTACTGCTGCCGACAATAGACCTTTGAAAATGCCTGAATTTCAGTCTCTAATACCACGCATGGTCTATGTTTCAGCTACTCCTGGTGAAAGAGAATTAAGGCATTTGTGTGAAATAACTGGCCAGAAAATTCCTAATGGTTTACTACATGCAAAGTCTGGCGGTGGCGCATTTGCACCAGACCTTGAGAAGAAACATCCACAAGCAGAAGCAATGTATGACATGCTACAGACTATTGAAGGGATTTCAAAGATGGAAATTCGACCGACTGGACTACTCGACCCGAAGATTGAGGTTAGAAGTACCACTGGTCAAGTCGCAGATTTGCTATCTGAAATAAATGCTAGAATCTTAGTTGGCGAGAGAACTCTGGTCACGGTATTGACCATCAAGTTCGCTGAAGAAGTAGCGGCATACCTCAATCAAATGGGAGTCAAGGCACATCATCTTCATTCTGAAATAGATACTATTGAAAGAACTGAGATCATCAATGCTCTCCGAATAGGACATATCGATGTAATAGTTGGAATCAATCTACTGCGTGAGGGATTGGATATTCCAGAAGTGAGTTTAGTTGCAATATTTGATGCTGACCGACAGGGTTTCCTAAGAAATGAACGCTCCCTATTACAGACTATAGGGCGAGCTTCAAGAAATGAGAATGGGCAAGTTTTGCTATACTCTGATGGTTTTAGTCCAGCGATGGAAGCCGCTATTCGCCAAACACTTGAGCGCAGAGAACGCCAACATGCACACAATATTGCCAATGGGATTATCCCAAAAACCATCGTAAAGGCTCTACCGACAATGGGAGCTGATACTGAGAATTTAATCGCTGGAACTACGTCTGGTGCTGATGGTAAAAAGCGCCTTATCGCCAAGAAGGGTGGTCGCAAGGAAGGAGATTGGGCTCAAGGCCTAAAGTTGGGTGCTGGAGCATGGGGTAGTGGTTCTGGACAAGATGGTTCTACAGGGGTAATTAGTAATGGAGATTTACCAATTGAAAAATTAAAAAACCAATTGACATATGATGAACCGGATGATGTTCTCAATGGACTTGATTTACACCAAATTGAAACATTGGTAGTAGAACTCAATGCAGAGATGAAAGTGGCTGCAAAAAACCTAGACTTTGAACAGGCTGCTCGATTACGAGACAGAGTCTATGAGTTGCAACAATTACTCGATATGTGAAAGCATATCCGGCTTACCAATATCGCGAGTTTGATATGAGAGTCGCACCAGCCCTTGCACATGGCAATTGACCCTGAGTCCTTTGACGTCCCGGTAGTGGACTATGACTTCTCGGCCCTAACCACTCCTTCCTCATTGATAGACCAAATGGCAACTGCTGGCGGATTTACAGCAACAAAACTTGCTACTGCGAGGGATATTCTACGAGATATGAAATCAGAAATTGATGCAGTAGACGGTGATATCTCCAAGGTCTGTAACTGGCTTTCATTCCCCGCTTGTTTGTGTGCTACTGGAACTCGTGGATTCTTTGTTGAAGCATTGAAGCAACAGATGTTCAACGTAGTTTCAACAACTTGTGGAATGCTTGACCACGATATTGCCAGAGCTTACAAGCACTATTATCATGGTTCTTTTGAATTGGACGATATCGAACTGGGAGAGCATTCATTGATGCGCCTAGGCAATGTAATCGTGCCAAATGAATCATATGGCGAAATTATTGAAGCGATGGTCATGCCGGCTTTGGAAGACATTTACAAATGCAGACTAGAAGAAACTGGAAAAACTGGTGCTGATGCATGGATTGGATTCGGTTCCATCCAATTGGTTTGGGAATTGGGTAAGAGAATCGGAACACCTGACACCATCATTTACTGGGCTGCAAAACATAAGATTCCGATTGTAATTCCAGGAATTACCGATGGTTCGATTGGAGCACAATTATTCATGCTACGTCAAAAGCATCGTAGTTTCCATATCGACACCTTGGCTGATGAACAGTATATGTCCGATATAGCATGGGATGTTGAGACATCTAACGCTTTGATGATCGGTGGAGGCATCTCAAAGCATCACGTTATCTGGTGGAACCAGTATCGCGGTGGACTCGATAGCGCAGTATACATCACAACCGCACCTGAACACGATGGTAGCCTTTCTGGTGCAAGATTACGCGAGGCTATTTCTTGGGGCAAAATGCGCCCTGACGCCCCTAATATTTGTGTAGAAGGTGATGCGAGCGTATTACTCCCACTTCTTGGTAGTGATTTTTTCGGCCAATAAACCCAAGGGTGATATTATGAAAGCAGTTTACAAGGCAACTTTCCTTACTATTCTAATCTCTACGTCAATGCTAGCAGGTTGCTTTGGTGCAGATGGTTCAATTGGTGAAATTGTTGAGGAAGACCCTTTTTTCACCTTTAAAGATCAATTGGGCAACAATACATGGTACCACTATCCAGGTGGATTAAATGCAATGAATAACACTTCAGCACTTGGTGGAGATAATATTCCAATACGTTCTGCTGGAAGTTATTATGGCATTGGGTTGAGTACCTTTGAGCCTACAATGGGTATTACTTCTGCAGGTAATCTATACATGGCCAGTCACGGCAATGGCCCTTCAGGTTCCACAGCAGTAGTACAATGTACAGGATTAACTTCTATGACTACTAATTTAGATTATTCTTGTCAAAATGTCTATGGCCCAGTATTGCCAGTAGCCAATTCCAATGACCCTTACATCTATGTTGACCCATGGACGGACAGAATAATGAAATTTGACATGCATGCCCTACTTGGAATGACCGTAGAATGGTCTGATAACGAAGGCGACTCATGGGTTGGTCCAACTGTTGCTACTGGATACTCAGTACAAGATCATCAAACGATTGCTTCTTCACCATACCCTGCCTTATTGCATGAAACTTTGTGGGTATTTTGTATCAATGGAAACTTCCCATTCCCTGTATGTGCTGCTTCACAAGATGGTGGGGCAACTTGGGGACCTGAATTACCTGGCGCTCCGATAGATTGCCAGAGCGGTGGTCTTTCAGCACACCTAATAGGAGCGGAAAACGGAAACTTCTACAGAGGTCAAAACGGTTGTGATGGAAGCGGTTATTCAATGTATAAAACAGAAGATGGCGCTTTGACATGGAGTGAACATGTATTGCCTACTGAAGTCAGTGGAACTGCTGCTACTTGGAATGCTGAAGAAGCACAAGTTTCTGTTGATAATGACTCAAATGTCTATGCTATGTGGATGGGAATTGATAATTTACCATACTTTTCATATTCCTTAGATGATGCAAATACATGGTCTGAAGCACAAATGATCGCCCCTTCGCACCTTGAAGGAACTGGCTTCCCCGTCATCATTGCAGGAGATGCTGGAAGAGTTGCATTCGGCTATGTTGGGACTACTGGAGATGGTCTTTGGAATGGATACATTTCCATGATGACAGATGCTTTCAATGAAACTCCACTGATTACTACTGTGATGGTAAACGAGGCAAGTGACCCGCTTGATGATGCAAGCCCTACTTGTGGATACGAACGCTGCGGTGGATTCGGCGATTTCCTTGATATGCAAATTGATGCAAATGGAAGAGTTTGGTTTGCTTTATCTCACAACCCAACGAATTCGGGGATATATGGCAGTCTTACTATGGGTCCAAGTCTTCGTGGAGAAGTTATACCTCTTCCAGAAATGGCCGTTGGTGGACCTCAAACTCTGTGATTCAAGAATTCTCTTGCTGAGTTAAGAGATATTGAGTTGCACTTTCAAACACTGCATTACCTCTTGAAACAATTTTGTCTTGCCATATTGCATCATTCGGATTAAACACTCTAAGTAACCTTAGCCTGGTCCAATGAGACTTTGCACCAGCCTCGTCGAAATAGTCCCCCCATTGTGTCCAACGGTTTTCATCCATACTTGCTCTGATTACTTTGGTTGGTTTGAAGGTACCAAATTCTTGTGTTAAATATGTCCAAGAAATATCGGGGAAGCGATTGACTAAGCCTTGATGAATATCTCCTTTTATCTCATAACCAACACCGCTTTTGGCATCCAATAGTTCGATGTGGCCAGGGAATAATTGTTGTAATTCTACAAACCTATCAAAGTCGTTCTCTCTTAATTCAAGTGGCAGTAATAGTGTATCATGGCCACTTGGACCTAACCCTGTATGATGGTCGATGGCAAATATTTGTTTGATTGGAACGAGATTGATGTTGAGCCAATCTATCAGCATAGAAGGCCCTTTTTCTAACTTTGAACCACCATACTGAATCGATGTAGGATACTGATATTGCCCTTCTGCTACAGCTTGTTTAAGATTAGAAAAACCATGCTTCAAAATCAATAATAGGGCCCGAATATTGAATGAGTATTCATTCTTCTTAGGAACCGTCTTCGGGTTAATGAAATTCTTAATCTCTTCATATATGTCGGGAACTCCACCATACAGTTCATCTAAGCGAAGGAAATTTCTGTTTAAATCGACATTATTCTCATTAAATCGCCTCCACCAAGCCATTCCATAGGGATTGACCGCGTGAATAAAAATTACGGCATGACTCTCAAAAGGTTCTGATTTTGCTAATTTGTCCATGATCGACAACTGAATTGCAGAACCAGGGTAGCCTTCAACACCATGAACTCCGCTACTCGAAATTATGGCCTTTCCACAATCTAGTGAACCGATTACAGCAATATCTATCGCTAACTCCTCCGCCTCTGGGCCTTTCATTCCAAGTTTCAAACGTTGATGAGTCACATTATGGCCTGTGGATGTCAAGTCTTGGCAAGCAATTGCAAATCGTCCTGCCGCCTCGGCATAGGACTTTGAGAACCAACGACGTGCCATCACAACCAATCCCAGCAATGCCAAAGACATGAGGCCTTCGCCTTTATTTCATTCCTCAAATACCTCAACCTCTACTAATTGGAACGGCCACAGGGAATTAACTATGCCTCATCATTGTTGGATTGCTCCGATTAAAAACACCATCAATGCACTACGAATTGGCATTAGTGGCCTCCAACCGTCTCCATCACATGCAACTAATACTTGGTGAATAGATTCCAAATCGGGCCGTGGGAACTGATCTTCACTAACCTCACCCAATATTTCAATCTCAATCTTTGGAGATGGGGGGGTAGTAAGGTGTTGTGCCGAAAACTCCCCGCTCTTCCCCGCCATAGTCCTTGAAAACAAGATTCTCATTTCCTCTACCGTTTGATTATCCGACCACGCTCTCCTTCCAGAAATGTTGGCAGTTTTAGGGAATGGTTGTTCACTTACTAGAATCCTTACGATCGAGTCGACTACATCCATTTCTGAAACCCACCAATGCCTTGGCCGTGAATCTAATGCGATGGTATCATCGCATTTTATCGCATTATACCAGTTCTTAAGTATCGGGCAGCACCAAGTATCGTCGAAAGAACTTGGAAGCATGTGATTGATTATCAGATGAGAATCTACTTCACTAGTATCTATTTCAGTCTTATCAAAACCAGCAGTTACCAAGATAGTTTCACTACCATCTGCACCGATTGAGGATTGTTCCATGCCATCTATATATGGTCCTAGACCCAGTAAAACTACTCTGTGACCCTCTGTAATTGATGTTTCTTCAGATTTTAGAAATTGTGATTTTGAATATATCAATTCGGTAGAATACATCTCTGTGGCCCATTGATAATCCACATTTGGAATTACTATCTTAGCATCTGTTCGAAGCAGTCGAGAGATGGTTGCCCTGCCTATGCTACTATCGCTGCCACGAAGATGAACGACTGGGGTTGCCATATTCTACCCAGTAGCCTTCATCATTTGAAAGCAACCATACTGACATCATAACTGCCAAGTAGAATAGAATCGGGGTGCATATAATACTTTAAAATTACAATTTAAAAATCTAATTTACAATTATAAAATCAAGTAAATACTAGGCGTGATTCGATACAGAAGGGCCAATCCCAAACTGTCGAAAATTTATCGGCATCGCAGTCAGGAACAATCAATAATTCGACTACGGCAATAATGAATTTTCAATTAGTAAATAGTTGATTTAACACTATTAAGGCCAAATCCTAACACCACCATAATTAAAATCAATCTATCCTCAGATATGGCGAATTATCCTTAACCCCTATTGTAAAGTTAATTATACGACATTGGTCAAAATTAAATTAATATCGTTTTTTCAATTGAATTACAAATAAATTATACGACATTTCAATTGAAAATCGCATTTATATGTACAAAGAGTATAAGACCCCCCACGAACGAGCATTAAGTAAGCCGGACTACACTGGTGCAAGGAGATGGGAAAAATGCCAAAGGACAAATACGACATCCAGGAGTTACTCCAAAGAGATGTATATGTTAACGATAAGAAGGTTGGGACGATAGTCGGAGAACGACAGCATCCTAACGAAGCCAGAGTGCAATCTATGAGGATCCAAGTCGATTCCGAGATTGCAGGAGAATACATGCGCAAGCCTGCAGAACTTGCTCCACTACCAAAGGAGCTAGTGCACAGTATCCGTAACGATGGAACTGTAAGGCTTTCAAAGTCAATGCGAGAGCTACAACGCAGATGGAGAAACACAGTGCGAATTGATGAAAAATTGTATGCACCTGACGAAATGCTAGATAGAGCAGTACTAGACAATCAAGGAGACGAAATCGGAGTTATCACCGATTTGTTCAAAGTCAAGCGAACCTACAAAGGCGTAATAGTTCAAACTAGATCTGCTGTACAGATAGAATTCGGCGTTGACGCGTTAATACGAATTCCGATCACTGCCTTTTCACGTATAAGAGACAAACTAGACGAAGTAGTATTATCGCGAACATTTGATAAAGTATTGAACTTACCTTCATACATTACAATCAATGCTTTAGAAGAAGAGTGAATCAGGTAAAAACGCCTTATGATTCACCTTGACAGCGAATACATCACAGTATTATTATTCCGTCACTCTTATGACGGGGTTGTGAGTCGGCGGAATTACCCAAGCGCGGGTAGCTTAGTCGGTTGGAGCACCCGGCTGATAACCGGGAGGTCGCAGGTTCAAGTCCTGCCTCGCGCACCAAATTTCATTTATTATTGTAATTTCAATCGTTTCTGATTTTATATTTTAGAAGTAAAGAACATGAAGGGGCGGCGCTCACCCATACACGAGGCAGTACCCATGGTAGTCCTATCTGGAAGTAATTCGAGGTTGCTTGCAACCCAACTTGCTGAAACATTAGGATGGACCCATCATAGTCTTGAAACTAGACGTTTTCCCGACACTGAAGGCTATACTCGTATCCCTGAAGAAATAATAGATGATGTTCGAAGTGAACCAGTAGTCTTGGTTTCCAACACATTCCCTGATGCTGGAATCATTGAAACATTGCTAATGTTGGAAGCGATTAATGATGTTCGAAGTGGCAGGATGGCAAACCTCCGAGAAATCGGACCTCAACAATTACCTGATGTCGGTCCAGGAATCATTCTTGCAATTCCATACTTCGGATATTCTAGACAAGATAAGAGATTCAAACCGGGCGAAGCAATTTCTGCACGTGCTATCGGCCAATTGATGGCATCTCGTTGTGATGGGATCGTCGTTTTTGATTTACATGCCCCGAAGGTACTGGAAGATTTGTCAGTTCCTGTTGCATTTACTTCTGCAATGCCTGAACTCGCTAAGCATTTACAAGATACTGTAGGACCTGATTTCATCTTGTCGCCTGATAAAGGTGCAATTGAGAGAGCCAGTGAAGTTGCAAGGACCATCGGTTGCCAATTTAGTTATCTAGAAAAGACCCGAATTGACGCCCACACCATTATTCACAAAGCAAAGGACTTGGATGTTAATGGCAAGAAGGTCGCAATCGTCGATGATATGATCGCTACCGGTGGCACAATTTGCCGTGCGGCTGAAGCGCTACGAAGTCAAGGAGCGATCGAAGTTCACGCTGCATGTTCACATGGATTATTCACCGGTGGTGCAATTACCAGACTACTAAAATATGTTGACGGAGTACATGCAACTGGTAGTTTATCAAACCCTAGAGATGTCATCTCCGGCGGACCTGCTTTAGCGCGAGGGGTCAACCAATTAATGGAAACATTAGAGTGGACAAAATAGGCATGGTGTGCTTTTTACAGGCATTTACTAGGTAATTAGTATTGATATTTGGTTTATGGTCTTAACCGTCGCGCTTTAATATGTGAGTATAGGCGCAAGACTGCCTTACATGAGGACGGAGTGATATCCAATGAATGTACACGTTAAATTTGAAACCCCAAGCGAAGTCTCTGATAAAATCTACGAGATGATTACTGCGAACACCAACGGCCGCCTAAAAAGAGGCAGCAATGAAGTGACTAAGACGGCTGAGCGCGGAACCGCTCAATTCATTATTCTTGCAGAAGATGTGAACCCACCAGAACTATTGGCTCACATTCCTCTAATTTGTGAAGAGAAAGGAATCCCATACGGATATGTTCCTTCTCAAGAATTCCTTGCACAGGAAGCTAACCTTCCAAAGGGTGTCCAAGCTGCATCAATTGCTATTATGGAAATCACCAAAGGTGCACAAGAAAAATTCAACGAAGTTGTAGAGCTCATCGCAGCCTTAAAGGCGTGAGTCCATTAATATTAGGAGATGGAAATTATGAGCGAAGAACTAGGTGGATGGCCTGCTGAAGTAGTAGAAATTGTCGGTCGTACAGGTATGACCGGAGAAGCTACTCAAGTCAAGGTCCGTGTCAACGATGCGCCAAACCCACGTGACGTGGGTCGCATCATTACTCGAAATGTTTTGGGCCCAATTCGCGTTGGCGATTTATTGATGCTCAAGGATACAGGTCGCGAGGCCCGTAAGATTGGTGGACGGTGAAGATTATGCCTGAACGCAGAATTTGTACTTTCTCTGGTGAGGAAATCGAACCTGGGACTGGGATGATGTTTATTCGACGTGATGGAAGCATCATGTGGTTTAAGAACTCCAAGGCCCGCAAGAACATGATCAAACTGAAGAGAAATAGCCGCAAGGTAAAGTGGACACGCCACTTTGTCAAGGGCTCAGATTAATTTCTCTCTCTAAGATTATGACCCAGCAGTCACTTTGGGATACTGTTGCCAACAATGCATAAATATATGTTATTGTAATGTTAATTCAATTTTCATTGAGGGGTTTCGTTTTAAAGGAGTCGCTGGTGGCTCGCTTTGGTGAACACTATGGAGACTACATACATCATGATCAAACCTGACGGCGTACAACGTGGACTTGTTGGAGAAATTATCGGACGATTTGAGCGCAAAGGTCTCAAATTGGCCGCATTAAAATCTGTTGTTCCAAGTAAAGAAATCGCTGAAACTCACTATGAATGTCACTCAGCACGCCCATTCTACCCTGGACTGATCAAGTTCGTAACATCTGGACCTGTAGTCTGTATGGCTTGGACTGGCGTTGATGCAATCGCTGTTGCCCGCACCCTTATTGGCGCAACAAATGGACGCGAAGCAGCACCTGGAACTATTCGAGGTGACTTTGGCATGGACATGGGTTACAATATGATTCACGGCTCTGATGCTGCTGAAACTGCTGAGTTTGAACTCAACCTCTGGTTCCCTGAAGGTCTCATGCAATGGGACAACTTGATGGGCACTTGGGTCTACGAATGAAACAAACCAGCTCAACCACCTGCTGGACGGACGGTGAGGAATATGACGGAAGAGCAGGATAACTCTAATTCACTTAAACCTGATACCGCTGTGCAAGCGGTTGAGAAAGTTGAGAAAGGACATAACCGTCAACCAATCGTTTCTGTTTTAGGCCATGTTGACCATGGTAAAACTAGCGTTTTAGATTTAGTTCGCTCTATCGGTAGTGAGCGTCAAGCCAGTGTAATGGATAGAGAGGCTGGAGGGATTACTCAGCACATTGGTGCTACTGAAGTTCCAGCAGATATTCTCAATGAAACCTGTTCAGAGATGATGCGAGGAAATAAATTCAAATCACCGGGGTTACTTTTCATTGATACACCTGGCCATCATTCATTCGTTTCACTTCGTAATAGAGGTGGTTCAGTATCTGATATCGCAATACTAGTCATAGATATTATGGAAGGGCTACAACCACAGACTATTGAATCGTTGAAAGTATTACGCGATTCAAAAACTCCATTTGTAATCGCTGCTAACAAAATAGACAGGATTCATGGGTGGATGTGTGAAAAGAACCGTTCTTTTATTGAATCGTCGAAAAATCAACGTAGCGATGTAATCGATTTGTTTGAAGCAAGATATTGGAAATTGCTTGGCCAGTTTGCTGAACATGGTTTCAATATTGAAAGATATGACTTAATCAAAGATTTCCGTAATAACGTCGCACTAGTTCCTATGAGTGCTAAGGAAGGCGAAGGACTTCAAGATTTGTTAACGGTCACTGTTGGTTTGGCTGAGAGATTTTTAGAGGAGAGATTAACTGATACTTTGGGCTCAACCCAAGCGACTGTGCTTGAGGTTAGAGAAGAAATAGGAATGGGCAAAACCATTGATATCATTCTTTACCGTGGTGGATTAAAGGTTGGAGACAAGATTATGTTGGCTGGTCCTGATGGTCCATATCAAACACATATCAAAGGATTGAAGCGTCCTAAGGGTATGTCTGAAATGCGTGACGCAGGTAAGCGTTGGGTCAATTACGATAGCGTGGAGGCTGCTTGCGGAGTCAAAATCGTTGCACCGAATCTGGAAGGTACAATTCCTGGAACTACTCTTCACATCGCAAATACAAAAGAAGAAATAAAAATTGCCAAGCAAGCAATACGAGATGAATGGAGAGATGTTTTCAACCAAATGCCAATCATGTGCACTCAATGTAGTGAAGTATTCTCACGAACTGACTTCAAGACCCACACAAAAGAGGCAGGTCCTTGTCAAGATGCTGAAGAAGAAAAGAAAGGAATTGTCATCAAGGCTGATACCGTTGGTGGCTTAGAAGCACTCGCATTTGAATTGTTCAAATTGAAGATTCCTGTTCGCAGAGCAACGGTTGGAGTAGTAAACAAAAAAGATATCTTAATGGCTCAGAGTGCTCATGACCCATTATACAAAATAATTTTAGGTTTTTCTACCAAAGCAAATTCCGAAGTTACTGATGGTTTGAAATCGGGAGACTCTGAAATTAACTTCATCAGTGGTGAGATAATTTACCATGTATTGGATGAATATGAAGAATGGAGAGAGAAGTTACAGGCTGAAATTGAGGCTGAATTAAGAGAATCCTTGGTTTATCCAGGGCATCTCCTCTATCTTAGAGACCACACATTTAGAGCTAAAGGTCCTGCGATTGTCGGAATGAGAGTTGTTGGTGGAAGAGTTCACATCGGTCAGAGAATTATGAAGTTGGATGGAACTCCTGTTGGTCAAATTAAATCATTGCGGACGCGTGGTGGGGATGATGTCAAAGAAGGCTCTACTGGGGATGAGTTGGCTGTTGCAGTCCAAGGGCCAACCGTTGGAAGACATATCGAGGAATTGGATGAATTCTATGTCGATGTCCCTGAATCCCATGCAAAGCGATTAAAGAATATAGAATTAGATCCTAAAGAACAGGAAATTTTTGAACAATTAATCAAATTACACCGCAAAGAGAATCACTTCTGGGGAAGATAATTGCCAGTATTAGATAACTCGTCCAATCAATACTCCAATGATTACTGCATAAATTAAAATACGTCCGCACACTAATGTATGGAGTGATTCAGTGATTGATTTACTTGAGATTAAACGACATAATTACCGCGCACATTCATATAAGGAAAGGTAGGGACGCAATATGTCCTTAGGGGTTAATTATCATGGAAGCAGGATTTCAACCAACACAGGCTGCAGCACCAGCAGGCCAAGCACAAGACTTGATTGCAACAGTAGCAGCAATTTCTCACAGTTTGATGAATGAAGTTAGTAAAGTTATCATTGGAAAGAATGAGAACTTGAGAAGAGTTACTGTAGGTATACTGAGCAATGGAAACATGTTGCTTGAAGATTTCCCTGGACTAGCAAAGACACTCCTCGCCAATACCTTTGCTCAAGCACTTGGATGTAAATTCAAGCGTGTTCAATTCACCCCGGATCTACTTCCTTCAGATATTATGGGTACATACATGTATGACCAAAAATCTGGAGACTTTAAATTACGAGCTGGACCTCTATTCACCAACATTCTACTGGCTGACGAGATTAACAGAGCGCCTCCAAAGACTCAAGCGGCTCTGCTTGAAGCGATGGAAGAAAAGCAGGTTACTATTGAGGGTATTACTCATAAATTACCTGCACCATTCGTTGTTATTGCAACTCAAAACCCAATAGAACAAGAAGGTACATATCCGCTTCCTGAAGCACAAATGGACCGGTTCTTGATGAAGATGAGCATGGGATATCCAGACCGTGCTGAAGAGAAGGCAATTTTGGCCCGCAGAAAGATGCGTGGAAAAGATGGTCACGATGTTGAGCAAATTACTTCTCCAAAGAAGGTTGTTGCAATGCAGAAAGCATTGGAAACAGTTCATGTAGACCCTGCAATTCTATCCTATATCGTTGAAGTTGTTCAGAGAACACGTGAAGACCACCGAGTAACAAATGGTGCATCACCTCGTGCTTCACAGGCACTATTCAAGTCTGGGCGTGCAGCAGCAGCAATTGCTGGGCGCAACTATGTCATTCCAGATGACATCAAAGGTATTGCACTACAGATTATTAGCCACAGAATTAACATGAAGCCTGAAGCGAAGATTCGTGGAATTACTGGTATGCATATTGTCAGAAAGATCCTGTCCGAAGTTCCAGTGCCTGTTATTCAATCGGCTTGATGAGTCCAATCTTAAGGCTTGCATTGAAAGGGGAGGAGTCTCCTCATCAACATCGTAAGAGGTGAATACATGAATCCGTACAAAATGGTTGTAGCAGTTGCAAATCAAAAAGGAGGTTGTGCAAAGACCACAACTGCTGTTAATTTGGCGGCTGCCCTTGCAAAGGGAAATAGGAAAATGGGACTACCTCCTGCAAAGGTTCTGTTAATCGATTTGGACCCCCAAGGGAATTGTGCAACATCATTTGGTGTTGAGAAAAAATCAGTAAAGAAAACCACATATGATTTGCTCAGTAACGATTTAGGAGACGAATTACCACTAATGGATGAATATCTATTATCTCCTAGCAAATTAACAGAAGCGATGAGAGCGGCTTGGAGTTTACGTAATGGCGGTAATAAAGCACCTGAGAATATTTCATCTGGAAATCTTTGGTTATTGCCAAGCGATATTCATTTGTCTGGGGCTGAAATAGAATTAAGCCACAAGATTGGAAGAGAAACGCGACTTAGAGAAGCATTACTTCCAATCGTTGACAATTTTGATTATATTATCATCGATACACCGCCTAGTTTGGGATTACTTTCGATAAATGCAATGTGTGCTGCTAACTGGGTAATGGTCCCGGTTCAAGCGGAATACTATGCCCTAGAAGGTTTTAGCATGCTGATGAATTCGATCAAGATGATTCAAAGAAGAATTAATCGACAATTGAAGATTTTTGGAGTGGTAATGACCATGGTTGATTCACGCTCTAAATTAAGTCGCCATGTTTGCGACCAAGTCTATACTAAAATGCCTAATAAACTATTCAATACCACTGTTAGGAGATTGGTAAAAGTTGCAGAAGCCCCATGGAGTGGCGCACCTACTGTTATTCTCAATAAGCCAACAAACTCTGGTTCTGGAGCAGGTTCTCTAGAATACTGGACTTTGGCTAAAGAATTCCATCAAAGAACCTTAGAGATGAGAAGAGAGTTTGGAGTTAATGAAGTTCCAAGATTATTATTAGATAGACAAAACAGTCTAAATCCCATCCCTCCGCCTAACTAAAAAGGTAGTATAATTGCTAATTATTGCTAAACTTGCTTCGCGTGGCTTAAGTATGCTATAGAACGCACAGCGTAACAGGGATGAGATATGACTGCAGAAGGAATGACATCGATTAGCGTAAGTTATGAAGTAAGAAGACAACTTAACACAATGCGTACGAGTAGCGGACATAAAAGTGTAAACGATCTGCTAAATGACATGGTACGTGCTCATAAAATCGCAAAGATGCAAGGTGAAATTGACACTTTGCGCCAGCGAATGAAAGATATTGCAGATGTTCCGGTTGAACAATTGGCTGATAGACTAAATCTAGCCCCATTCAAGGTGTGAAAATCATGATGGATTGGAGACCAAAAGGATTTGAATTCAAAGCGGCAAATTTAGTCCGTGCATTATTTGATACCAATACCGATGAAGGGAAATTACTCGAAGCTGCTGCATGCGGCCATGTTGAAATATTCGTTGCACCTAACGCCTGGAATGGTGTTCTGTGGTTGATAATGAATACTCTAAAATTGGATGGAAAACCAGTTTATAGTGGTGAAGAACTCGGTGCATTAAAGAAATCATTACCAATTGTTTGGCTGTGATTTTTCATTTTATTAATTATTATAATCGTATAATAATTGATGGAGTTGGAAGACCCCAATGACCCCTTGTTTTGTATTATATACTTCAAGTGACAAATAGATAAGCATGGAAAACCTTTAATGTCCAAAGAGGAGATTGACAAAAACTCTCATTATTACATTGAATCAAAAGATGAATGTTTCTGTTAAACATCACTTAGCATTCTTTGCAAGCCATTCATGCCCGTACCATTGCCATTGGTCCATCGTCCATCCGGCCGGTAGTCCACCTTCTGGCAGTGGTGCGGTTTGTGCTGGAGGTTGGCTAGGTCCTGGTGCTGCAGTTACTTCCGCAACAGGCGCTTGTGTTTGTGGCATTCTTGCAATGTCCTCAATGGAACTTGAATCACCATATATTGAATCTGCATCTACTTCTGAAACAACTGCTTCTAAACCATCATTTTCTAACTGTTTGCTGTGTTCTACAGAAAAGTCAAGGCTATCAATACTATCTTCCCATCCAGAATCATCTTCAATACCACCAATTGCTGAAGATCCGGCTGACCCTTGTAATGCTTCTAAACTAGCAGATGATTGCTTTGGTACATATGGAACCCCATACAACTTTACTAAGGCTGCAATCTTTCGCTTCCTAACTATCATTGCAAACACTAGTATTACCATTGTGAGTGAGATAAAAGCGATTCCGCCGACGGTTGCCACTTGAGCCAAAATCCCTTCATCAATTTCACCTGGCTCAGATAACAGTCCTGCATTATTACTTGCATTCCATGCATAGAATGACATATCTGTTTCATTGACTTTTCTATCACGTGATAAGTATTCTTGATAATCGCTTGAACGCCATCCTTCACATTGGCTACTGACATCATCATAATTAAGATTACAATGGTCTTGCTCCGATTGTACCAATGGTTTATTGTCGTCGTAATCTGAATTTGCACCAGTACCATCACCGTCTGCATCATAGTGCTCATTCGGGTCTGTATCCATACCTAGTGATTCTGAGAAATCTACCCATCCATCATCATCGAGGTCTTCACAGCCATACGCTGTAACTTCTGTGAAGCCAACTGCTGAACTTTCATTTAACAACCAAGATTTAATCGAAGTACCTGCTTGCCATGGACAAGCATCAGGTTGTAATCCATCTGCATTATCGCCATAGCCATCTCCATCTCCGTCAAGCCATTGACTTCCTTGATTTGGTAAAGCATCTGCACCATTAGAAATACCCCAATCCGAGGATGGGTTAGAATATCCATCTTGATCTGAATCTAAGCATCCAAATCTATCAATAGTTGAAAACCCGTTTGTTTGAGGGCATCCATCTGGATTTAGTCCGACTGGGTTATCTCCGAATCCATCCATATCGGTATCCGCCCATTGAGTTGGTTCATCGGGATATTTGTCGCCATCTTGGCCATCTTCATTATCGCCGTAACCATCTCCATCACGGTCTTGCCATTGGTCGGCATTATTAGGGAATAAATCACCTTCAAATCCGATAGGTGAATCACCATGGCCATCACCATCAGTATCGATATACTGCGTACTATCTTGTGGGAATGCATCTGGAGCAAAGCCCAGAGGGTTATCACCATAACCATCGCCATCTTCATCATCCCACTGAGTTGATTCAGCAGGGAACTTATCCAAACGATCAGTTACCCCATCAAAATCCGAATCGATGTCGAAAAGGTAAATTTTTGAACTCGTAGGAGTTGTGCTTGCTACATAAATCGCATTTGTATAATATTGAAGTGAACCGATTACATATCCAGTTGCAGAATGTGTGTTTTGTTCGCTAAATGTTGACACATCCACAATACTTAGATCCCCACTTTTTGAACCGATTGCATATGTTGAGTTATCATATTGCTGAATAGAAGATATTGCTTTTCCATGTGAAAGAGTTAATGATTCAACAACCCAAGAAGTTGTGTTATATCTGAGCAATTTTCCATTTGCTGTTCCAACTATTAAATCGCTGTTTGAATCTTCAAATAATACTTTTATGATTGAATTTGAATCTGTCAATGTCTCCAATGCCCCTCCGCCATCATCACTGACGTAGATCTTTGTATCATAACTTCCAGTGATAATTCTTCCATCATTCAAAACTTGAAATGCACTCATACCGGCAGTTAAAGCGGTGGTGAATACTCCGGTAGCCCCTTCTAGACTATACTCTTCGGCACGGCGTCTTCCTGCATAATGGGCTAGCCATAAATCACCCTGATCATCCCAATCCACCGAATCTACGGGCCATTGTAGTGAAATATTTCTGTTGACCATTTGGAAGTCCAAATGGACGATTGATATCCCATTATCATGTGCAACTGCTACTAATTGTTGTGCGTCATCGAGCCTCGCTGAGTTTGCTGAAACATTCAAATCAATGCTCCACTGTAGTGCATGTTGACCATTAGAAAAACTGTTAACACTGAGGTTTCCAGTATTATCTATCATCAAAATGGTGCCATCGGTCATTCTCTGCCAAAAAACCAACTCTTCATCGAATTCATCAGTAACTCCTGCTTCAATCAAATTACTTGTATCGGCAGAAATGCTCGGCAGGAAACCTGTAAGAGGTAGCAGCAAAAATACCAGGATTAAACAAACGCCACGCTTCATATCCTACTCGAAAACGCATTTAGATATGAAACAGACTGATAAAAGTGTAATTAATCATCTTTGTGAGTTAATATCATCAATTATCTTCTTGGTCTTCTTTAGAAGGTTGCATCTTTCTTCTCGCGATTTTAAGAGGTGTTAGTTTTTTGACTGGAGTCAGTGTTTGCAGGGAAGGTGCCTCTCCCTTTCCTGAACTTGGAGGACTTCCTCTGGTTTTCGTGACCGGTTGTAATTGTCTTATCGGAGTTAATGATGCGGTTTTTTGCTGTTCTGGTTCTGCAACCAAAAGTTTAGTTTTAATCGGAATAAGTAATGTTGTTTTTGGTTCTTCTTCAAGTTCCGCAACTAATTCTTCTGAGATTGCTTCTGCCATCTCATCCTCAATTTCGATAACTGCGATTATTTCTTCTTCAGCAACAATCTCTTCCACTTGTTCAATTGGGTCTATCGGAGTTGAAACAGGTTGAACAATAGTAGGCTTTTGCTCAATCTGAGTAATCGGTTGAACTTGTGTCTGAATTGGTATTATTGGAGAGTGTACAACTTTCTGATGAACAGGTTCAGGCAATACAGCAGCTGTAGCAGCACTAGTTAGTTGATTCATTAGGGGTGATTTAACAGGTCTAGCCATTGGAATTGCTGACGAAAGTGGTTTTGCACTTGTCATTGGCGATCTCATTCCAGCCAAACCAATTCTTGGTTGATGTTGTTGTGCAGCAGCACCCAAGGTACCGACTAACGACCTTCCACCTGATTGTGCTCCTTGCCGTGCCCCCAATGCAAATGGATCCATGCCAGTTGCTTGCATTCCTTGAGTCCCTTGTCCAGAAATTGCTTGCATCCAAGTTTGGCGTTTGTCAACCTTATTGTCTTGAGTTTGTAATTCTTTGAATTCTTGTTCACGGCTTTGGAGGACAGATTGTTCACTATCAATTTCACCTTGAATTTGATTGGTGACCGCAACGCGCATCTTCTCTTCAGCCATTTCCTTGAATGAATCCATCTTCTCACTTAGACCACTTAAGCGGTCACGAATTTCTGCACGCTTGAGTCCAAGTTGTGCTTCGATTTCTGCTCTGATTGAAGCTTCTCTCTTTCTGACATCGATGAGAGCTTTGTTTCGCATAATCTCTTCACGCTTGTCAAGTTGCCTTTCAAGTTGAGTTGCGACTTCGTTTTCTTTGCGGACCTTGAAATCGTTGAGCCTTTCTTCCATATCAATTTCAAGTTCAAGAGAAGTCTCTTCCTTCAATAGGTCAAGATCGGTTTCAAAGGTCAAACGTTCATTGCGTAATCCCGCATCGACTTCGGACATAATTGCCTTTCTGGCTGCTGATTCACGTGATTGGAATTCGAGTTCAAGCCGTTCTGACCAATCGACCTTCTTGGCTTCGTATTGGGCACCTAATTGGTCGCGTAATTCAGATTCTCTATCATATCTAAAGCGGGCAAGACGATTTTGAATTTCTGATTCTCTAGCACTACGGTAATTGGTGAATTCCTCTTCCATTCTGAGGTCAAGTTCAGACTCAACCTCTGTCTTCAGTGAATGAGAGATATCATCGACTGCCTTTGAAAAGGTGATATCATACTTTTCGCGAAGTCGTGATTTCCTTTCGCTAAGTCTTTCGGAGTGACGCTCCTCTAATTGACGAGCAATTTCAACACGTAATTCATCACGGCGCCTCGCTATTGCAAGTTCGACATCTTCTCGCATGTTTTCTTCAAGATCATCTGTTTCTTGGCGCAAGCGACCCTCTAATTCCTCTTGTAATTGTTGAGCAATGTCTTCTTCTAAACGTAGACTTCGGCGTTCGTATTCTGATTTTAGCCTGGCTTCTCTTTGCTTTAGTCGACCTCTAAGTTGTTGTTCTAGGCGAGTTCTAATACCCCTGCGTAATTGTTCTTCTCTTTCTGCTAAACGAGCGATGTGGCCTTCTTCAAGGCGGTTGATTTCAGCACTTTCCATTTGCTTGAATCGTGTTTCCATTTCAACTTCTATGTTGCCTTCAATCTCCCTAACCCTTCGTTGTAATTCTTGATTATATTCAAGAGATAATCTCTCTTTTTGAATATCGAGACGCTGACGATGTTCTTGTTGCAATTGTGCTTCAATATTGGACTTTATCTGTTCTTTATGTTCATTGAGCCTTCTGTCTTGCTCAACTTCAATTCCTTCACGTAATGAATCTAATTGGCGATTGAGGCGCAAATCTAATTCCATTCGCATCCTCCCTTCTTCTCTGGATAATGATTCCCGCTCCATTTCAGCAAGTTCTTGTTCCATACCTTCTCGCATTTCTTTCTCTAATGCGTCCATTGTAAGTTCGTGACTAACTGCTAAATCTGTAGCAACTGAATCTTTCATTGCCGCTATTCTTTCATCCATTGCTTGCTGACGAATTCGTTTCTCTCTACGAATATTGCCTCGCAGCCTCTCTTCTTGGCGGAAACGTGCGCTACCTAATGTCGCTTGGTCAAGTGACATTGATTTACTAGAAGTGAATTGAGATCTCAATGACGATAAGGATACTGAGTCAGACCCATTGCGAGCAGGAGGGCTTGCACCAGTTGCATCAATCGTCTTGCTTTCGCTGACTCCCATTGTATCCCATCCAAACTCTCATCCTCGTCTCATCATAGTTAAAGAGCGCGACTATCGAGACCCTTAGAATGCTGTTTTTAGCAGGGTTATACGACCAGCCAAACTATCTTATTGGAACTATAGTTTTGCCAATTCAATTATTCATCAGATGATACAGAATCGTTAATTTGTTTTCTTTGGACAATTCTTTCACCTAAGATTATGTAGGTAAGAACTAATAGTGCTGAAATAATAAATAGATAGAAGGATAAATTCAAACCTGTCATCTCAAGTCCATGTTCTGATTTAGTGGTATGAAGTAATGCAGATATTATCGCAACTAACATCGCAACTAATTGTAAGATACTCAATTTCATAGGAAGGCCTCCTTTCAATTTTGACATCGGCCTGTCAGCTATCATCAATCCACCACTGATCAACATCAATGGCAGAATCAAAAAATCGAAATACGGTTTTGAAGTGCCTTTTCCAAAACATATTGAACAATCCCAAGTTGTTAAATCTGGACCAAAGCCTGTTGATGGTTGAATCCAAATGAGCCCTGCGACGCTTAGCAACAGTAATGCGTTTCCTGGGCTGGATAGTCCTACAAAATAATTGAGTGCTGAACCGTCTTCATATTGAAAACGTGCTAATCTTAACATTCCAGTTGCAATTATCCAACAACTTGCAATTCCTAAAGATACCGTCCAAAACGGTGATGCTTCCCCCCACCGGCCAAACATTACGAAAATCAATAACGCTGGAGCGACACAGAATGAAATGCAATCGGACATAATGTCCAAGGAACCTCCGAGTAGTTTTCTTTTTGAATAATGTCTAGCGACTGGCCCATCGATGATATCACCGATCACCGAGGCTAGAATACATAGCATTGCTAACCAAATATAATGTGTTTTTAAGCCACCTTGGTAGTATGGCTGATGTAAATCTTCAACTGCTAAAATAATGAACAAGATTGCAGCAGTTCCGAGTAACCCATTACACAATGTGATGTAATCGGCGATTCCCATCAGTCGATATGTTGTTTTCAACTTCTCACCTCAGAATTTAACTTTGAATGATGTCGAACAAGCAGGGCAATCAATCTCTCGTTCACCCGGTTTTATTTTCATTCTTAGACGGCGATCGCATCCTGGGCAGGCCACTTCAGTACGAGGTATGTTTTTCGCGACAGTGAAATGTGTTGAGCAAGAAGCGCATTGCAAGTGGGCTGGTCTCTTGTCAACTCCAACTATGAGGACTTTAGAACATTCAGGGCACCCTACCTTTTCATCAATCCAATTACTCCTAGTCACAGGATGTTCAACTTTGACTTTTGATGAACAAATTGAGCAGGTTAACACACCCAAATCTGAAGGTAATAGTGAAGAACATTTTGGACAGGATAATGCAGGTGGCGCAATCCTTGATTCTACAACTGCTTCTTCTTCCATACCTAGACCACCTCCATATTGTTGTTGATTATTATTGAACTAATCATCGCCTTTTACCGATTAATGCGATTCCACCTGGAACGAAAGTAAATGGTAGATTGAGTTCGATGCCGTAATAATTGGCCAATGCCTCAAGCATTTTCTTTGCTCCGATTTGCTCACGGGAACCATCTAAATTGACAATGTGTATGTCTCTTCCTTCGGAAATTGCAGTTGCTAATTCACTTGGAAGTCCTGTGGTATCAATCTCGCTAGCGGAGACGGTTGCTACCGGTTGTGCTGCAATCGGTTCGTTGCTACCAACGATACCTGGCATAGTGACACGTTGAGTGATTTTCCACCAACGGGCCCTTCCTACATCTCTATGATTTTCAACCAAATCTAGAGAAGCGAGTTTCTTTAGATGGTGATATAAATTGTATCTATCAACATTGACGGCTGCTTGAAGTTGAACAGTACTCATCTCTTCAACTGCCATTAATACAGAGTACAGGTTTCTCCGTGTAGGGTGTACTAATGCAGTAGTCACTGGGTCTGCGTGTAGTCGTGCCATTGTCTCCCCAAGTTAGAAGAGATACGCTTTAGGTATGAACATACCGCGGAATACTAATTAGAACGATACTTCAAAAATAATGCATTAAAGGAGTTCCTAGTATCAAAATATAATGATTTGAAAATTTGAGAAAGTAATTGAATTGCACCGGAATTACCTGCAAGCCTTGCACCATTCAAAATGACGACTATTACAGATGCTTCATGAATCAGAACTCCAACCCATAATTGGTCATACCAACCATTGATTACCGCGAAAACTAATGCTATTGTTATCGCTACCGAGAATACAAGGTTTCCAATTAATATTCGTTGTGCCTTTCTCGCTAAATCGATTAAGTCGCACAACATGCTTGGATCTTCTGCGGGAATCAATACATCTGCAGCCTCTAAATTTACCGTTTCCCCACAACCAACCGCAACTCCAACATCAGCAACAGCTAAGGCTGCAGCATCGTTGAACCCGTCTCCAACCATCATTGTAATGTGAGTTTTACTTCTACCTTTCACCCATTTAACTTTGTCTTCAGGGCTCAAGTTACCATGTGCAGCGGCTTCTGGCAAACCTACGCGTTTAGCAAACTTTGATACTGCTGCTTGGGAATCTCCACTGAGGATTTCAACATTTATTCCTCGCTGATATAATTTAGGAATTAATGTATCTGAACCTTTTCGGGTATCATCATGAATAAATGTAAACAGAGCAATGGGGATTTCTTCTTTACACAAGATACTAGCACCATGCCCTTGTTGGTTGGCTTGGTCTAGTGCGGTTTGAATTTCCTTTGGGATTTTAATCCCTAATTTGGCTAACCTATCTGGACGTATTAACGATACTTGCTTTCCTGAACTCATACCAACAACCCCTGCCTCAACATCGCTATGACCATGAATAAGGCTTGGTTGGTATCCTTTTTCCATTGCCAAATCCATGATTGCAAGTGCATAGGGGTGGTTAGAACGAGCCTCTAATCCGGCAGCAATTTTTATTGCAGACTCACTGCTTTTGCCCTTTACTGTGATTATTTGACCCATTTTCGGTTTACCAGATGTTAATGTTCCAGTTTTATCCAGTAATACATGGTTTACTTTGCTCAGCCGTTCCAATACACTGCCACCACGAGCGATTACTCCCATGTGTGCAGCATTTGCTAATGCCGCAGCATGTGGCACTGGAGTTGCCAATAAGAGGGCGCACGGACAAGATACAACCCATAATAGAAGAATTATTTTCCAATTATCTGGGAACATTACATACCAAACCACAAAGGCACCAATCAGAACTGTTGGTACCCAAATCGCAGTAAATGTCTCAATACCACTTTGAATACGCGGTGGTTCTTCTTTGAAAGTATGAACAGCTTCAATTAATCCCGATAATCTGGTATTGTCGCCAACTGCAGTTACATCAATGACTAGTGGTCCTTTTGCAAGAACCAAACCTGCTTGAATTTCTTCTCCTTTTGAAACCTCTACTGGAACTGATTCACCAGTTAAAGGTGCTTTATCTAAAGCGCCGATTCCATCTAAAATGATTCCGTCACAAGGAATTAATTCACCGCTTCTAATCTCTATTTGATCACCGATTCGTATCAAATTGATTGGCACTACCTCAACACCTTCACCTTCATCTAGGCAGGTTGCTAACGGTCCCGTTCCAAGGGTGATGCCGATAGTTTCTGGAACCATTTGTAACGAAAATCCACTTGTCTTTATCGCTTGATTGAGTCCTTGTTGGTTGAGCAACTTACTTCCAGATAACCTTCTGGCTGTGCGCGGTAATCTATCCAAGCCCCCTTGCATTGCCTCTCTTGCTTTAACAAGTGCATCACCTTCTAAATGGGCTGTAAAGGCAACTAGTATCGCCACGATAAGTGCTTCCTCCCACATTCCTAAGATTCCTGCACCAATAACTGCTAGACTAGTGAGAACCTGAAACCCGAGTTGGCGATTTTTAATACTTCCAAGCGCTTCTTTAAACATCTGCAATCCACCCAATACTATTCCGGGTAGAGCGATTATTGCGATTAAAGTACTCGATAGTGAATAAAATTCTGCGATTAAAACTAGTAATAATATTGGAAGCGCCAAACCGCCACCAATCAATCTCCATTGGTCAGGGCGTATTTTTGCACTTTTTGCTTCGACATATTTTGGGGCTGCCCCTAATATTACGTCCAATGCAGAATCTCTTGCTTCAATTAATTGCGATGATGCATCACTAACCAGTTGTACCAAAATACGATTATCAGAATCAATCTCACAATCGATTATCCCTGGCTGTAAACGAATAACCTTCTCCAATTTCCTTACTTCAACACCATTTCTTCTCGCAACACCACCAGCACTGATTCCAACTAATTGGAGATGCTCAATATTTGGTGCGTGGCCAAGTGAATTTAGAATTGAGGATATTTCTGAAACTGGGCCTTCGCTTAAATCAACAGTTGCCCTTACTTCACCAGATGTTGCTGAAACGATTGATTTTTTGACCTGTGGTAGATAGGATATGGCCCTCATTGCTTTTGCTGCACAGTCAGGGCAATCCATGCCTAGTAGTGGCCAAGAGACATCATACACTCCACCTGATTGTGTTATGAATTCAGCATCTAATATCTCGCCATCAAGTATTTCCTCTTCTGAAGGTTGTTCTACGGTTTCAACTACTTTTGGCTCCTGCTTTGTGATTTTTTTTGCTTTGGAAAATCTTGGTTTTTTATCCTCTAGTGATTGGCCATCATCTTCGATGGAAAGGAAAACCTCAGCATCATCGTCTCCGACCATATACACTGCTCTGACAATACTGATTTGAAGACTAGTATTCAATTTCATCTCAAGCCGATAAAAAAATTAATAATAATTATAATCGGTCTTTGCCAAACTTGATGAAAACAGTACTGTTGCCCATACACATGCAGTGGCTTCCTAATGATTGGAGACCGAGGGTTGTCGCCGTCGATATTGATGGGACTCTAACCGATAATAATAAGCGACTCAATACAGATGCTGTTCTTGCATTAAGGAGGCTTGAAGCGGCTGGAATACCAGTTATTCTTGCTACTGGAAATGTCAGAGCGATCACCTATGGTTTGTGGAGGTTTTTACAACTAAGTGGCCCGATTTGTTGTGAGAATGGAGGAGTTCTATGGCATCCGCAATGGCCTGAAACCGTTATGCGTGCAAAAGGCGAGGAAGCAAGGGAGGCGGCGCTATGGCTCGCTGAAGAAATACCAGGTCTTGATCCGCAAGGAATTGAGAGCAATGCTTGGAGAGAAAGCGAGTGGTGTTTATTCCCTTCAGAAGATTTACAATTGATTAAAGAAAAAATTTCACAAAGTAGGTGGTCACATCTAAAAGTAATTCGTACTGGTTTTGCAATTCATTTGATGTCTCCCGACCTCTCAAAGGGCAAGGGTATAGAATTCATCTTGGACAGAATGAATTTATCACCTCAGGATTTGTTATGCGTCGGAGATGCTCCAAACGATTTGTCAATGTTTGAACTAGCCAATTGGTCAATTGCAGTCGGTGGTTCTTTTCAAGAAATTAAAAACGCAGCAGATGTGATTTCACCGCATCCACATGGTGATACTTTCCAACCATTGGTGGATGCAATTCTAAACCAATAATCAAAATCAACCCGACAAATCCATTAATTAATTCCATAGCCTTGCTGTATTTTGGACTCTCTTTGGACATATTAAAAAGTAAGAGACAATCGTTTAACAATATTTTTTATTTGCAACAAAAAACCTGTTTATGCTCAAACATATACGGCTCTCAGTGATATGTTTTTTGGTGCCGAAGGCAGGATTTGAACCTGCGAAGCATTATGCAGAGGAGCTTGAATCCACCCCCTTTGACCACTCGGGTACCTCGGCTAGTAGTTGAGGCGTGCTGCCTTCTCTTCTTGACTATTCCTCTTGACTATTTTCATCTAAATCTACAGGCCGTGGTGGAGCAGAGGCATGTATTGCGACCAAGCGCTCAATTCTCTTCATTTCATATTCATCAACCACTAGTTTTCTCTTTTGACTTGCCATGAATAATCCAATTGCTGAAAATACGACCATCAGAATTGAAAGGCCTAACATTCCAGATGTGGCAGATAGGGACTCCTCTGAATTCTCTGCTACATTGGCAAGTGGTATCGGCACTTTCCCCGTCTGGTTGAGGATTTGCAATGTTAAGCCAAGTCTTCCTGTTTTCCAGGCCTCTATTGTCCAGTTGAATTGTTGCCATTGACCCGGTTCGAGATAAACGACCTCTGTTGCGTATATCTTTCCATCAGAATCGGTTAGTAGTAAAGTGATTTCACCACCCAAAACCCCTTCGTTTACAACTCGTGTTGTGATATTGATTTCCTCTCCGATAGTCGGACGGTAAGGTGTTGCTTGGATAAGATCAAATCTTGGTTCAAAGTCAATCCATCTAAATAATGGTTGAATTGGCGAAAATGAACTACCATGGCCTTGTAATTCATATCCCGCTTTATCCGTAGCCTCAAACCAAATCTCAACACGGTCAAATGCTTGTAATACAGATTGGTTTTCTAAGGTCATATCAACTATTGCCAAGAAGGTCGTAGTCGTTCCAGAATGTGAATTATAGGGTACGATGGCTTGTCCATAACTTCCCATGACTATTTGATTTGCTCGACGGAAATGCCAATGCATGGTTATTTCTGTATTTTTCGTTCCTGCAGAATCAGAAATCAATACGACGACATCAACGTTTTCCATTTCATCAGAATTTATAATTGTCAGATATCCTGTTGGAATTGTTAATAATGGCGGAGAATCATCTATTGTCATATTGATAATTAGCGGTTGAGGAATGGCAATACTGGTTTCTGAAATATATAATTCTAAGGTTGCAAATCTTTGCTTAACAATTTCATTATCAATCTCCAATAAAAGGTAAATATTACCATCAATGCCAAGTTCAATTATTCCATATGAATCTCTCTCAGTATCACTTAAATGCCAATTTAACACTGCTTCGGAGGGGAAATATTCTGCTGCCAATCCAGTTCCTTTGTGCATTAATGTTGCAAATAATTCTATCTCATCACCTCCAAGTAGCCACATATTGTTAGATTCAATTACTCCAACTGGTTCCGTAATATCTTTCAGACTGGTAATTTTTATTTCAATATCAAATGATGGTTGCCACAAAAAAATACTTATTTTGCTAACACCAAGGCCAAGGTCTTGTCCTTCATCGAATATTTTTAGAGAAGGAATTCCGCCACCTTGGGCTGAATTAAATGAACCGTTCCAGTCCAATCTAAATGCGAAATCGACATTCCAAGTCGCTGATTGTGGATGCTTCGTAACAATAACTTGCGGTGCTGAAATGATACAAGATTGGTCGTATTCAATTATCATATACCTAGGGAAGTATGTAATGAAGCAATTAGAAAAATCGTCCCTTCCCAGCAATGCCAATTCAATTCTATCAAGTGTTTGAATACCATTTCCATCTGTAATATTGAATGAAAAGTGGTGCTCTTTCCCTGCTAATAGAACTCCCTGTATTGTATCAAACTCTAGTGAAGCGAGGTCTATTACCGCATCCTGCCTGTTGGCAACTGTGATTGTGGCTAAGTCATTTTCTTCACCGAATGAACCACCATTAGCGATATAATTACCGGCTAAATCTTCACCGACAAAATATACACTAGCGCGGCCAGCCATTTCGGAGGGTGCTTTGATTTGTTCATCATCCAATAACGGCAAATCAATATCGGTTGATAATAAACCGCTATTCAGTGTAACGCTAATTTCTCTATATTCATTGGCTTGCATTATTCCATCATTATTACTATCATCATGATTCTCTAGCCAATAATACATCCTTAGAGGACTTGCTAGCCCATCTGAATCCTCAATGAATAATCGTAATGCAAGAGATTGCCCCGACATCCAGACGTGGCCATCGGCTGGAGTGATCCCCCCTGAGTCAAGTGCATATATTGCAATTATTTTTGGCACTTCAATATCGATGATAAAGGGGACGAAAATTGAGTTTGCAGTTGTATCAATACTTGTTGACGAGTTCTCACTTAATGGACCTACACGACTTATTGAGGGACGTATTTCAAAGCGTGTTCCGCTAGGGAATTGTCCAAATGATTGTGGAACTATCAACTCTCGGCCAAATACAGAATTTTGATTCAAGGGCGAGTACCATATTTGCGACCAAATAATTGGCTCACCTATCCACTCATCCATTCCACCGGATTCATTCTTTGGAGGGACTGCCTTCATCTCAATTTGAATCTCTGCTGAATCTTGTGGAGCCCATGCATTGGCAATACCTTCGAATCTAACTTTACCTGTTACCGATAGAGTTTGATTTGGCTGTAAATGGAAAGGCCACATCGGGTTAAAAGCATCCCCTAATTGCTTGGAATCACCAGAAATAACATTGAAATCAATTATTTCTAAATCATTCTCAAATTCGTTAAATGGCGTTGAACGTACTAAATATCCTGGGCCAACTTCAAACCCTTCCTCATCTGTTGATAAAACCAAATAATGGATTTCATCAATATCGTCCAGCAGCCAATGTGTATCGATTGACCAATCGACTTCTACACTATTCAGCATTATTTGGATTTGGGAACTTGCTGTATTCAAACTTGCTAATCCAGTTCCCTTGACTTGACGGAAAGTAGGGTTGCTTTGAATATTAACAACTTCAACCTCAACAAATGAATCACTCTGTAATGGTGAAGTTGATAGCATTAAAGTGACTTTTTCTATTTTGGTTTGGAAGTCAAATAATGGGTCGCTGCTCTCTGTTCGCCAACTTAATGTGGTCAAGTTTATGTTCTGATCTGGAACCCAACGGCTTGCACTAATTGAAGAAATACTATCTTCCATTATTGGCTCGTCAACCCAGCCAAAGTCAACTTTAATCGCGCCCCTTGAGGTTTGGACGGTCATTGGAATACTAACAACTTCCCTAATTCCACCTTGGAAATAATAATCGATTATATTGTCAACCGATGAAGCGTTGACAGATTGTATAATATCGTTGAATATCATTTGACCTGGACTTGATTCAAAGATTGTCAGATTATTACCGAGTATTATTTTTATATCTCTAGGTGCGAAAAGGCAATCTGGTTCAAACATTACTGAAGTAATTTCATCACCTGCAAACATGGTTAGACTCAATGTAGTTGAATTTCTAAAGGAGGTGCTGCTTGCCATTTCATAGATAGTTCTCGATGGGGATTCCTCCCATTGCTGAAGATTAACAATTAACCCTGGATGGGAAATGGTAGTGTTATCTCCAACGATAGTCAATCTTCCATTGTTCATAGGGCACGCTGCGTTAATATCCCATGAAATTGAAGTCTGACCAGTAGACATAATGTCCAGTCCACTTGAGTAATCAATATTGGACTGACCGAAAATAGTGTAATCTCTAGATTGGTATTGTAAGTGAAATGCATCTAAATATGAATTTGAACCAAAATTTAGATTTTTCAATACTGGAGTTTGTAACGGATAGATTGAGCTCATTCTTACTCTGACTTGGAATTGTGAATGAATACTACGGTCTAGATCAATTGATAACGGAAGTGTTTTGTTTTGTAATCCAAAGATTTCACTTCCGTTTGCCGAGAGGATATCGAATCTAATGCTGGTGCCTCCTGTTTGTTCAACGAAACCGTCCAATATTCCACCATTTTGAAAATCATCATCAAATGAAATCAAATCTGAAATCCATTCTCCTTGTGGTTCGTATACATCGACTTCAACACCTGCATCATCCAAATACCAGCCATCTAATTCCACATAGGTATCGGAGAAGAAAGTAAACCTCGCTCTGACACTTTGCCCAGTAAGATTACTGATGTCAGATTGCTTCAAATCAAATCCTCTAACGACATTATGACAACCGCCATTGACTTTGGAACCATCAAATATTCCTTGACCATAAAATGGTGAAAAGGTATTGACTTGAGAGATTTGGTCATGGAATCCATTCAGGTCTGGTGGAATATACCACCAACTGTCTCCACCATCTGTTGAAAGTGAAACCGCCCCCCCATCCCAAGCTGCTTCGGTGCAAACCCAACTTTTGAAAGAAAGTCTTGCAGTAGCGTTTTCAGGAATATCATAAATTGGAGTTATTAGATGAGTTCGCATATTACTGGTATATTTGTTGTCCAGATATATCCCCGCTCCATTAGTTCCCGAGGGCCATGATGCTGGTCCAAATCCAGCAGCATTACTTACCGCACCAACTTCAAACTTTCTCGTATCACTAGTTTGTATAGACCAGCCTGCTGGTGCTAGGTTTCCACTATCAAAGCGGTAGTATGTGTCTTTTGGACCATTGGCTCCAAGAAGGTTGGTCCAAATCCATTGATTCGCACTTATTCCAGAATAATTTAGCCAACCACTCTGATTACCATAAAGGCCATCACTCGAACTGGTAAAATTAGCAATGATTCTTTTTTGAGCACTCGAAGTACTGCGGTTGGCATAAACCGCAATATCGTCGATGACCATTCCTTCCCAACCAGATGAAGATAGACCCCCATAATTTACAATTGAATCGGTTTGAACAAGGAACCTGAATAGGGCATTACTTGCATTGACATGGCTAGACACATTCGCTGGTAGTGAATAACGAATCGGTACCCAACCGCTGGATTCGGTTTGATGAAAGGTTCCTTGATACCATATTCCGTTTCCTGGATGCCCCGGTGAAAGAGAAAGTAAAAACCAATTTGTTCCATTGTCAAGTGATAACCAAGTGGTCATTCCATCGTTAGTGCCACCTTCGATATCCCAATTGGTAAATAATTCAACCTCTAGTGCTCCGCTCAAATTGCTAAGGTTTGCTGGAACAATCAATCTACCATTTGCATTTGGTGCGTAATCTCCGTTCAAACTTCCGTGTAACCATGCACCAGATTGATCTCCATCATTATGTAACCTCAAATCATCAAAGAATACTCCTGCACGAGCGCTGACTGTTGAAGAGGTCTGTAGACATAACCTGATTTTGATTTCATTACTTTGTGATGAAACAATCGAATCTAATTGGAACCTCTGTGAAAGCCAGGCATCGCTTTGACCAGACCAAACCATTGAAGGTGAACCATTTAGTGAACTAGAATTACTATAATTGGAATCTGGGGTGATCACCTGCCATATCCCGGAATCATTCATCACTTCAATCCAAACAGCATCTGAATCTAAAAGAGAAAGCCATATCTTTGTTGTCAATGAATAATTATTGACATAATTAGGAACCTCAAAAACAGATGAACTAAGGCATGAATTAAAGTTTTGATAAATATCCCCTAATGCCCTTGAACTCAAATATCCGATTCCTTGACTTGTACTAGATGGTACGGATTGGTTACTTGAAGTGTTGAGTGAATCTATCGTCGGACGTAATATATGCCATATATCATCATTATCTCCATGCCCCATCCAATCGATAGGAGTGTGAACATTCTGTTCAAAATCAGTTAATGTTCCAAGCGATGAATTAGTGGCTAGCGTAAGCATTCCAGCATGCCCAATGCCATTAGTATAATTGTGCGTACCGTTCCAATTATTAGCAGATTGTGGGCCAAACATTGTTCCATTGCCGTTGGTTGAACTAAAAAGAGGTTGGATTGATATTTCTGCTGCGCTAACGCTTTGATTATATGGAATATTAATCGAAGAAGAAAGAGTTTGGTTCACACCGGTTTGGTTGGAGTTTGGATAGAACGAATCTGGCCCTGACCAATGCTCAATTAATGCTGACTTTGATGAAAAACCGGGGTTATTGTGTGATTTTTCTAGAATCTCATCTGATTGTGAAGTTCCTATTATCGGTATATAGGCAGTGATTACTAAGATGAATACAATGAAAAGTGCAGTATTAAATTGAGGAGTTCTACCACCCTTTGATACTCCCTCGACACTCATGTTTCACTCACCTCGTTTAGCGAGGTGTGGTCTTTGAATATCAAAGTGAGTGTGAAATGTGTGAAACGGTTTTAGTGAAGGGTTCAAGAATCGTGGGCGACAGGGCTACAATAATGTCGCCTCCACGTGAACTCGATAGCGCCCAAGCGCACGAGGTGGAGGAACAATTATTCACCACCAATCGGCAACAATCAGGGAGAAATGTTCCCATCAGTTTGCCGAGAACTGACTTCTGGGAAAATGTCAAAAAATTACTTTCTGATATTGATTTGGACATTCAGGATATGCTAAGGGTGGGTGCAACGGGTATTCGCTTGCAAAACCTTCAGAAAAGACAAGCAAATATTCGGCGCATTGCAAGCGATTTAGCGCGTAAGAGAATGGTTGCAATGATGCAGCACGCAGCTAGTCAATCGATGAGAGCCACTGCAAATACTGCTAAGAACCAAGAATTACCATCACTTGATTGGCATCGTCACGATCCTGAAGAGAAGGCTTTCTATCATTCATTACAAATTCAAATAGACCGTTTTAAAATGGGAGTTGACTGGAATGGAATGCAGAATGGTATCGCTGGAGAAGGCGGAATGAGCCAAGTTCGTCATGCACCTGGAACCATGCAATTAGATTCTTTCTCTAACAAGAGTTTGACCGGCAACCCCCCTCCGGCTTTGGCTTTTGAAGATGATAAACCTGAAAAAATTGAGTTTACGGAGATTGATGAGGAAGATCGTTTTATCGATACTGAATGGCCTGACTTAGATGAGCACATTCATGCTGATTTAGATAGTAATGAAAGGATTCAAGAAACAATTACTAGCACCCCTGATGAAGATGAAGATATGTCTGACTTCATGGAAAAAATGGTCAGTCAAGTACGTCATGCAGCAGCGATGGAACTGGCACCTAATTCTAAGGCTAGTGAAATAATTTTAGAAGATACGATTGTAACCCAAGAAGTTGAGACTGAAGAGTTAATTCGAGTTAGAATCGTGGAGTCGTTGCCTGAAGCAATAATTAACGCCACAGGTGAAGAAGTCACTTTGGAAGTGGGTGATGTTCACTTCCTAGATTCACTAACAGCAGAAATGTTGGTCGATGGTGGATTCGCAAAGATTGCTGCTCTGTGAATCTCAAATTACTAGCCTTACGGCCAATGGATTATTGACAATTATTAACACTTCAGTTAACTGCGCGCATTGAAAGTTCAATGCTTACAGTATCTGGGATTTGGATACGAGCTACTGCACGAAGGGCATTTTCGTCCTTACCAGTGGCAATGTCCATCTCAAGAAGACGCTTGTGAATTCTCAGTTCCCAGTGATCGTATGTCTCACTGCCTTCACCGGATGGTGCCTTACGAACTGGTACTACTAAACGGCGTGTAGGTAGTGGGATTGGTCCACGTAGTGAAATACCACCTGTTTCACAAATGTTCTTGATTTGTGCTGCGACTAAATCAATGTCAGAATGGTTCTCACCGGTTAATTTGATAATTGTTACTGCTGCCATTTCAATTCCTCCAAAGTATCAGATGAACTCAATTAAATTCACTTCTTCTCAATCTTTAGACAAACACCAGCGGCAACTGTCTTACCCATGTCACGAATAGCGAAGCGGGCAAGTTGCGGGAAGTCTTCTAATTGCTCAATTGCAAAAGGCTTGGTAGGCTGGAAGCGAATCATTGCTTGGTCTCCAGTCTTTAGGAAAGAAGGATTTGCTTCCTTTCCTTTCTTGTTGGTCTTTTCTAGAAGATCCAAGAAGCGAATAGCAACTTGAGCAGTGTGAGCGTGGAATACAGGAGTGTATCCTACTGAAACTGCCTTTGGAATACCCATAATACTAATCTGTCCAACGAATGTTTCGTCATGACGAACGAATGTAGGTGCGGAGTCTGTGTATCCTGCAACGTCTCCACGGCGGATGTCAACAGCTGCTAGGCCACGAACGTTGAATCCAACGTTGTCACCAGGCTCTGCCTTCTGGACCATTGTGTGATGCATCTCAATCGACTTGACTTCAGCAGACTTTTGTGATGGATTGAAGACAACAGTCTTTCCAACGTTTAGAGTTCCTGTTTCGATCTTTCCTACTGGGACAGTTCCGATACCTGAAATCTTGTATACATCTTGAATCGGCAAGCGAAGTGCTTTGTCAACTGGCTTAGGAGGCATTGTAACCTTGTCAATAGCCTCGAACAGTGTAGGTCCATTGTACCAAGGGCACTTATCGGACTTGTTGTAGACATTGTCTCCGTTTAGAGAAGATGCTGGAATCATTGGAATGTCATCTGGCTTGTATCCTGCTTGCTTTAGTAGAGTACTAACTTCTGCACATGCTGCCTTATACTTGTCTTCAGACCAGTCAACACCAGAGATATCCATCTTGTTAACGTGGACGATGAGTTGTGAAACACCAAGTACACGAGCAAGGAAAGCGTGTTCCTTGGTTTGTGCGTTGACACCATCATTTGCTGCACATAGTAGAACTGCTGCGTCAGCTTGTGAAGCACCAGTAATCATGTTCTTTACGAAATCGCGGTGACCTGGAGCGTCAATAACAGTCCAGTAATAGTTAGGTGTGAAAAATTCCTTGTGAGCAACGTCGATGGTGATACCACGTTCGCGCTCTTCCTTTAGTCCGTCCATAACGTATGCAAGACCGAATCCAGCCTTACCAGATTCTGCAGCAAGTTTTTCGTTCTTTTCAACTTCGTGGGTTCCGATGTGTCCGGAGTCCAAAAGTAGGCGTCCAACAGTAGTGGACTTTCCGTGGTCTACGTGTCCGATAAACACGATATTCAAGTGTGACTTGCTTCTATCTTCCCATTGAGATCCCATATTGATAACTCCTTAGCGAGTCAGCCGACAAGAAACCCCTATTTGAAGACCGCGACGGTTTTTATCTAACTTAATGTAAATAATAATCGATCTAATCGGGCCACTAGGAGCATGAGAATTCAAAATAATGGGTGAAATAATCTCAAATGGCTCAATTCCCCAACATTAGCGAGAGCGGTTATTACGGCCGATTATTCGGCTCCATGAATAGTTCCATCATCGCCAATACGATACATCCGAATTGTACTAGTTACTCCCCTCATCGCAAGAGGGCTTCCTGAAATTGCTACTACACGATCTCCTAAGTTGAGCCTTCCATCCGCTAAGAGCGCTGAGACTGCTGCCTGCATCGTATCCGAGCCGCGTTGATGTTCTTTGATAATTATACTATCAACGCCCGGTAATAATTGGACTCTCCGGGCCGCCCTAATTCTATCACTGACCGCAGTAATTGGAATCCCGGGTTGGTGTCCCGCAACTAATCTCGGCGCATTTCCATGCTCAGTAGCAACAACAAGTCTTACCGCATTACTAGTTTTTGCCAATTCAACACCTGCATATGCAACTGCTCTTGTTGCTTTGTATCTTACCAATTCACTTGGACTAGCACCTGCTGAGTCCAATCCTTGTTCGGTTGCAATAGCAATTTTCGCCATCGTCTCAACCGATAGTAGCGGATAGTTTCCAGAGGCGGTTTCACCGGAGAGCATTACACCAGTAGCACCAAAACGAATCGCATTAGAAATATCACTCACTTCAGCCCTTGTAGGCCGCGAATTCAGAATCATTGAATCTAGCATTTGTGTTGCAACAATCACCGGCATACCTCTTTGCAATGCGCCATCGATGATGCTTTGTTGGGCCAACGGAACTTGTTCTAGTGGAATTTCTACTCCTAAATCGCCCCTTGCTACCATCACACCATCAGCCATATCTAGAATCTCTTCTAGATTCTCTAAAGCGGCTGGGTGCTCTATTTTAGCAATGATAGGGACATGTTGTCCAGCCTTTTTTATCGCCTCTCTAGCCGGTAGTAAATCTGCAGCAGTACGAACATAACTGACTGCAATATAATCTGCACCATTTTGAAGTGCATGTTCTAATGCAAGTTTATCATGTGGGCCAATCGCTGGCAAATCCACCATTGTACCTGGAACATTGATACCTTTCCTTGCACTCACCGGACCACCATCATCAACAACGCATTTCACAATACTAGCCGATTTACCTTTGGTCTGCGTAACAACCAATCTAATCAGGCCGTCAGCGATAAGAACTGGATCGTTTACATTTAATTCTAAACTAAGACCTGCATATTCTACTGGTAACTTTGCAGCACTCGCGTCATCCATCTTAGCCACACCACAATGAAGTTCTACAGATTGTCCCTTGACCAATAGAATTACGCCAGGGAAAACCCCTAGCCTCAGTTTAGGTCCTGGTAAATCTGCAAGTATACATGTAGGCCTACCGATAATGCTTTCAAGTCCTCTTATGCGCTCATAAATTGCGGTTTTCGTTGCTGGTTCGCCGTGCGAATAATTCAATCGGCAGACATCGACACCGGCTCTAAGAAGTGACTCTAGAATCTCAGGGGAGTCGGAAGATGGTCCGATGGTAGACACGATACGTGTTCTTCTCATCAGTCATCGCTAGTGGCTCTAATGTTTTAAGATATGTAATTAAACTCTAGGATTTATTCCTCATCGCCCTTTTCAAAACTATTGAGGAATTCATCGATATCGATAACACCGTCCCCAATGATATCTGCCTTATGGAAAATTAGGCGTGTTTCATCGGAATTATATTTGAATCCAAGATGTTTCAATGCGTGTTGGAATTCTTTGATGGTCAAGTGGTTCTTACCACCGAAATCTGCCATATGGAACATTTCCTCACGGCGTTTATGCTCTTCAGGAGTAGGATTAAGGAATTCTTGTTTGAAGGTATCGAATGGAGTTTCTCTCGGGTGGGCATGCTTTTTACCATATGAATAATATGTGATCAATCCAATAACAATGGCAACACCTGCTCCTATGAAGGCCTTTTCACCCATAATGATTACCAAAATTATTCCACCAAGAATCCCCCAAATCTGTACAAATGGGAATAATGGTGCGAAATATGTAGGCTGATACCACTCGTGATCTTTCTTGACTCCGCGTAATACTATCAAACACATATTCACGATTATGAATACCATTATTTGGAAACCTGATGCTAATTTTGCTATATCTTTCACTGGCAATGTAATGAGGACCAATGCCATCATCGCACCGGTGAGAATAATAGCCCAATGAGGTGTTTCCCATTTCGCATTGACATCTTCAATGGCTTGCGGTAAGAGATTATCACGTGCCATCGCAAACAAATATCTTGAGGATGCGAGAATGCCAGCTAATGCCATTGAGGCCATCGTTAGAATCGCTAATACTGCTGCGACTAGTCCGATTGTTTTTCCACCAACATGTTCAGCGAAGAGATATATTGGGTCTTCGACAACATGGCCATCGGCACCAATCCACCACCCGTCAGCAAGTGTAGCCATCAAAATATATGCAACACCTGAATAGAGCAGAGTTGCAGTTGCAAGGGAAATGTACATTCCGCTCGGTAGATTTTTTCCTGGATTCTTTATTTCCTCAGCGATTGCAGCCACTTTGGTAACACCAGCATATGCAACGAAGACAAGAGCTGCTGTTTCTCCAAGTAACCAAACATCAGTATTGTATGCGGCCTTGGCTGGAACTGACAAATCTGCTTCTCCAGTGATTAGCACCTTAATAGATAATAACAACAGTAATAATATTGAAAAGCCAACTATCGGTGCTTGAATTGCTTTGATTTTCTTAACGCCAAGAATATTGATCATTACTACTAAACTCAACACACCCATTGAAACGGCAAATGCATTCAATTCAATATTCAAGAAATTGGTAATCACGTACATATATGCAGATAAACCAATCAATGCAAACGCTGCCTTCAACAGGAAAGAAGCCCAAAGACCCAATCCGGAAATCGTTCCAAACATTGGTCCAAATGTTCGCTCAATGTAGATATAATCCCCACCTGAAACTGGCATTGCGGAAGCCAATTCTGCTTTTGAAATTGCTCCTGGCAATACAACTGTTGCTGCAAGGATATATGCAAGCCAAATTCCTGCAGCAGATTCACCCATGGTATCAGCAGCGAGAGAAGGAAGAACGAATAATCCCGAACCAAGCATTGCTGAAAGTGAAATAATAATTACTCCAACTAAACCGATTGTCCGTTCCAATTGCTTAGAAACATCAGAAATAACACCTTTGACATCACCATGAATTAGTTTGTCAGCAGTGTCTTTCAAATCCATTTCATTCCCCCCTTGCCCTTTAATGGTAGTGTTATTTTTTGGTGGGTTGGCAAATCTATTTAGCCTCTTGCAAAGAAATTGATAGCACAAAGCAATTACGCAATAGAATTGCAATGTTATCAAACATATACTAATCTGATGATGAATGATTCCACTTGAAGTGTATTACGCTTATCATTTCTAATATTGAAAGTCCAATCTCCGTCGCCATATGTGTTATCATTTTCAGCATCATCAAAAAGATAAGATGACATGACGAGGTGTACGCAATCGTTTTCTTCATCGCAATCCTCTCCATTATCACGTTGATCTAATCCTGTATTTGCGGTATTGCCCCCCTCTTCATCTTCTTCATTGAAGGCAAATATCTCTAACTGTGCACGGCAATTTGACTCTTCGCCTGGGACAGTATCAATACAACCATCATCTTGCTGCGGATAAGTTAACTCAGCAACTACTTTACGAATGGTATTTCCAGTATCTTTGTCATAGTAAATAGTAACGTCGAAGTCAAGTTCGCTGTTTGGTTCACTGTTTGCAGAAGTATTCCCTGCCATCTCAAAATCTGACCATTTAGCAGCATAAGAGACATAGACTTTGATTTTATCAGAATCAACTAAACCTTGGCTATTTACTATGTTCAATTTTATCTCGTATTCGCCTGGTTGAACATCGTTCCAATTTACAGACTCACCGCTCAAATCAATATCATTTTCAAAATCTCCATCGTTATTTGTATCAACATTTAGATCTAAGTCCCAGTGATAATCTGGAATATATTCGTTAGGATCGCCTGCTTCAGAATTAGAAGCATCTAATGAGATAGTCGTTGTTTCTGACACATCTCTATCGGATTGACTTTTATCGTAATAACACATCCACACTACTATTTTTGTATTTTCATCGATTTCATTGTCTTCGCAATCCTCAGCGTCATTATACTGAGTTATTTCGGCTGTTGGTGCGACTGCTGTAGCATCAACAATGGTTAAAGTTCTAATCTGTTCTGAAGATCCAGAGCCATCTGAAATTGTTAATATTACCGTTTTAGTTCCGGCTGAATCATAAGACCATTCGGCGGTCTTTCCTGTTTTATCTACTGATAAGTCACCATCAAAATCCCAGCGGTATGTCAAACTTCCATCGGCCGGAGTTGAACTACTGGCATCAAACGAGACGGTATCACCGACTCTGATATTTTCATTGCTTGATGAAAAACTGAAAACTGCAAATAGTTCACCTGAAGAGGTGCTTTCTTCCTCGAAAATACAGCCTGATAAACCGACCAATAACATCATGAAAGCCATCAAAACTGGGCCAAATTGTAACTTCATCACTCTCTTGCTAAGCCTGCTGTTTGAAAAGCCCTTCCTTCCCAAGTACGCTTTAGAAGGAAAATAGTGAGGTTTGGCGGTTACCCGCGACTAATTCTTTGGCACTCCAACCAAATGCCTCAGTTATTCGGCCGATTGCAGCAGCAGTTCGTTCTGCATAGAATATCTCATCATACCCGCTAATGCCACCATTTTCTTCACCTTCAAGCCATGGCTCTACATTCATTGGCCTATTACTAGCATCGCTTACAATATAAGCAACTTTCATACCAGGAGTAAATCCAAGTCCCTTTTTTATCAAAGCGCGAGCGATTCTAACTTGTGCCATAGAATCTGGATTTGCATAATGTTTAGTAAAATCAATAGAGCCATCTTTATTCAATGTTCCTTTACAAGACTTTGAAAGAACTAATTCTGAAGCATCAACTTGTTTGTTTTTTACCGCTTGGACTCTGCTTAATGCGTATTGTACCAACTCCTCGCCTTCATCGGCCAGAGCAAAATTAAACATTTGTTTCATCGTATCTCGTAGATAGGAAAATGTATCTGTTCTTTGAGTTTCATAGCCGCGGATTAACATTTCTTCACTCGGCCAAACCACTTGACCAACATATCTTTTCTTAGCACCATGGCTGAAAAATACAGATAGGCCTTTTTCAAACTCTAATACTGCTGAATCTTTGCTAAAGCGTTGCGCTATATCTAATCCAAAAGTTATCATTGCTTGTTTTGCATTATTCCAATTTTCAATCTCTGCTTCGGTTGAATCTTCTTTCAAAACTGAAATTGCGTTTTCACCAACCGGTGAACGAACAAATATTGAATCGGTATCTGAATAGACTACTGAATGATCTTCTTCTTCTAAACTGGCGATTATCGCTTTGATATTATGACGCGCCCATGCAGTAATTGATGAACCTAAATCGCGATGAGTAAAACGATAAAATCCTGATGCGAAAACTCCGTAAAAAGAATTCATTAGAATCTTTACCGCATATTGCATAGAGTCATGAAATTGTAAAGCCTTGTCATCTTGATTGGCTTTAGCGGCAGCCATACCCGCTTTATGTTCATCTCTTTGCGCCATTAAATCTTCTAATAATAAAGGAATTAATCCTTTACGATTATCTTGATGAAGGAATTTTGCACCGGTCGGTGCAGTATGTATCAAGTCGCTTTCCAGAGGTTGGATATCTTGATTGGAGTCAACTCTGGTGGTATAGCATATATTGTGGCCGATCATAATTGAAGGATACATACTTTTGAAATCCAGTACCGCTATCCATGGATGCAAACCCGCTTCAACATCGTGAACATATCCACCTGTAATTTGACCTTCTTTGGCATCTGCTGAACCGGTTAATGGCACTGCGATATTCTTTGAATCAGCTAAACGAATAACCAACGAATCGATTAACTGACTTGTGCTACCATTGGCAGCGGTATCAAAATTGACCTTAGCAACACTGGCAACCGCTTCCTTACGACGGATGACTTGTATTGCGTTTAGAATATCTAATGGTAAAGCTGCATCTCTGATGCAATATTCAAGAACTTCATCTGGCCGATTAGCCCATTCAACATCCATATTTGATGCATCAATATCCATTTTATGGCGTTCATCATCATCTGGAAATAATAGTTTAGAGACAAAACTTAGAGTTTCTCTTTGCGGCTTGAGTGCAATTCTTGCTTGCCACCAACAATCAACTATTGCTCGTCCTGCTAGATTCCAAGCACGGTTAGATTGCCGTTTAGGCATTAGACCTGTTCTAGTTCGATTCAACTCCGATTCAATTTGAGGAACTCTGCCCCAGCCTAATAATTGGGCTCTTTTCCTCCATTCTATTTTCTTGGCTAACACTTCAGTTCTCTCAAATAGCCGTGGTAAATCAAAATTATCAATATTGTAGCCAGTAATAATATCTGGGTCATTATCCCGAACTACAAGAGTCATCTGTTCAAGAATATGAGATTCTTTTCCAACGAATGAGAATTGTTGCCGTGTACCATCTTGCATGTTTTCAATCCAAGCAGCACCACATAGTACAGTATTGTGAGCAATACTGGTCTCTAAATCAAAAGAAAATACTTTGAAGGGGACAGGGAATGGTTCTGCTGCTATCAAATTGGAGAGATTACAACTAACTGTAATATCAACCGGATAACGGCCAACTCCACCCGCTTCAATTACCGCATTCATTAGGCTACCATCTTCATCATCAGCACTTCTTTGATCAATTAATTGTCCTTCAACAGAAACATGCATTCCTAAATCTAAATCCAAAAATATTCGATTCAAATAAGGAATATCTCCAGAAAAAATACTCCAGCCTTGCTGTTGTAACTTTTTACGTAATTGGGGAACGAGGTATGGTTGTTTGACTTCTATTTGCCAAGTTGGCCTCATACCCAAGTCTGTTAATTTCATTACAGGACCTTTACAACTGACAATATCTGCGTGCGCTTCCAAACTATGAAGTCTATTTATGAGATATTCAGGTAAGTCTCCTTCTTCATCCCATGGTGCCAAACTCGCCACTTCAAAAGTTGGCGAAAGGCCCTCTATTAGCAAACAAATTGATTGTCCAGTTTTACTGCGGCCAAATAACTCTATCACTGTACGGGGAATTGTTTGGCCGTCCTCTACAACCTCAGTGGAATGATAACGGCCACTGATAATTCCGATGTCGCCGTGCCAGGTCATAGACTCCCCCCCCACCAAAATGGCGCATAGTCCTTCAACCCACCCCTACAGGTATATCTCCAAACTTCCCCCTACCCAAAATATTAGCAAAACGGCCACAACCCTTGAAAGGTGTCTATACTCCCGAACAAATGTGGGCTTGGTGAAATTATGAGTAATGATATCGATTGGGATAGCCTGACATTTTCTTTAACACCAACAGATACAATGTATTTGACAGAAACTAAGCAAGATGAGGCTTGGATGCCTGGGGATTTACGCCCATATGGAAATATGTCAATTTCTCCAGCCGCTGGTGTTCTAAATTATGGTCAAGGCTTGTTTGAAGGGATGAAAGCATATCGAACTGCAAACGATAGAGTTGTATTTTTTAGGCCCGAAGAAAATGCTAGAAGAATGCAACGAGGCGCTGATCGTTTGAAAATGCCACCTGTTCCAGAATCTGTATTCATCGATGCTGTTGAACAGGTAGTTGCAGCTAATTTGAAGTGGATTCCGCCCATGGGTAAAGGCGCACTTTATGTGCGCCCATTGCTAATGGGTTCAGGACCTGTTCTGGGAGTTTCACCCGCTCCATCATACACATTCTTGGTTTATGTGACCCCGGTAGGACCTTATTTCAAAGACGGAGTTACTGCGATTGATTTACTGATTTCAGAAGAATATCACCGTGCTGCACCTGGTGGCTCTGGTGGGGTCAAGGCAATTGGGAATTATGCCCCTGGAATGATGCCAAGCAAGAAAGCGAAGGCTGCTGGTTACTCTGAAGTAATCTATCTAGATGCTGAAACACATTCCTGCGTTGAAGAAGTCGGTGCTGCTAATTTCTTCTGTCTAAAGGATGGGGTATTGTACACTCCTGAATTAACTGGAACAATATTGCCAGGTATTACTCGTGATTCAATTATCAAACTAGCTCGGAAGAATGGAATGGAAGTAATTGAAACAAAGGTAACTGCTGAATTCGCAATGAATGCAGATGAGGCTTTCTGTTGCGGAACTGCTGCGGTAATATCTCCTATCGGTTCGATAACCAAAGGTGAAAAGAAAACAGTATATGGTAATGGAATTCCAGGCGAGATTACAACTACTCTTTACGATCAATTAACTAGCATACAAAATGAAACTTCACCTGATACATTTGGTTGGTTGCACGAAGTACCTACAAATTGAATTCAGTTCTTGAATCCCCTTTTCTTGAAACTCTTCTTTGTAGAAGGTTCTTTGATTGACTGGCGGTTACTTCCTTTTCTTTGTGAGCGTGCTCGGCGGTCACCTGCTTGTGGACCTTTTTCTTCTCGGTCTGCCTGTGCTTCTTTCAAGTCGCGTTGCATCTGGCGCCATTCGCCACCGATTAATTGTAAAATTTCTTCTTTTGAATTTGCACCGATGCTCTGCTTGGAACCAACTTTGGAAACCCATAACCTTCCTTCACCAGCATGAGGCCGACGCGGGTGATTAGTTCCTTCTTCGCGCTTGATTTTACGAAGGCCTACTTTTCTTGCCGCAAGAAATAATCCTTCTAAATCTGGTTTGATTACCGATGCGTCTTTTGGGACACGGCGACCTTTGCGACGTGAGAGTTTAGCATTAAAATAACCTGGCCAGATACTGAGTCTGTCGGGGTTGTGTTCCATCATCTCACCTCACTGGGGTAATGCCCCATCATACAGGTGAGGATAACAGGGTTATCAAATCATTCAAGAAGGATGCCGTTGATAACGCCATCTTTACCTGGACGAGAAGTAATACGTGCACGACCTTTGTCGGTTTCAATAATTGCTCCCTTGACCAGAATGTTTCTACGAACATAGTTTGGATTAGATTGGTTCTCAATTACTGAATGAATCTTTGCAAGTGTTGTTTTTCCAGTTTTGGTATCATTTAGAGAAATTCGGTTTTCCGACATGACACGAACCATGATATTTCCACCGGTCTTTCGATAGATTTTGCGCTTTGGTTCGCCAACTAATGCGAATTGCTTTTCGGTCGATATTTCAGTAGAACGCTTGCTGCGAGCCCTAACTAGACGACCACCTGAGGGTTTGCGACGAGAGATTCCATGCCATTGTGCCATAATAATCCAATCCTTACGACTCCATCCGACCGGCCAACCATATATGAAAGCAACCCTTAGATACAATTCGCTTCAAAGCGCGATACTGAACGGCCATCTATCGTCTGCAATATTGCAACTAATCTATCTCCAGCATGTAATTGCCCAACTCCTGCAGGCGTACCTGTGAATAAATAATCGCCAGGACGGACCGGTGCCCACTGCTGCAGTGCAACGAGTTGCATACTCGGAGTAATGCTCATTTGTGAAAGAGGTGCTTGCTGAACAACCACTCCATTTACTGTTAATATTAGAGCCAGTCCTTTTTCCTCATCGACCATTGAATGCATATCATCTGTCCAATCAGAAAACGGACCAATCACCGCACTGCCTGTGAAACACTTTCCTTTGGCCCAAGGTATTTGTTGTTCCTGGCATATTGATTGTGCAACTCTATCGGTCAAATCCAAACCAACTGCTACTGCCTCCGGTTGGAGATTATTTCCCAAACGAATTATGCATTCAATCTCATGATGAACTTCTCCAGGGTGCTGTGAAATTTGCAATGGGCCTTGTCGAGTGATACAGTTTTGTGGTTTGACAAAAAATACCGGTTCGATCGGTTGCTGATTACCAAGTTCTTCAGCGTGTTTAGCAAAAGTTCGGATAGTACACCACAGTGCCATAACTCTACCCAATACAAAACGCCAAATGAACAAGTTGGTAGTGCTAAGGGTCAAATGTAGTAACTTATAGCATTCATTGATGGCAAAGGAATGGTATATCAAAAAGCGACGCCCAGTCCGCAGAAAACAAATCGCACCTCTGTTAAAAGAATTAGAATCTGCCCTTGGGATTGATTTGGCCGTTGATGGCGCTTTCCTCGAAATGGCTGAATATGGTCCTTGGCAAATGGTCTTTGTAGACAAAATAGCCAAATCGGTTGAATTAAAAAATGATGACGGAAAGCGTTTCGCATTTTTGACTCTACGTGGATTTTTAGAACATCCTGATTCTGCAAAATGGGTTAATGTTGACCACGGTGCAATTCCATTCTTGATGAATGGAGCGGATTGTATGGTGGCTGGAATTCAAGATGCCGACCCAAGTATTGAAGTTGGGGATTTGGTTTGGATTCGTGATATGAAACATAAACGCCCTCTTGCCATTGGTTGGACAACCATGGATAGTTCTGAATTAATTGCTTCTAGTAAGGGAAAGGGAATCAAAACTCTTCACTGGGTTGGCGATGAACTTTGGGACATGGATAGTTGAGTAAGTATCAAGAAGTATCGGTGTAAGCAAGTGATATGAACGGCCGGCACCTCATCTCATTGCTGTTGATAATCACCCTAATATCTCCTTTAGTTGCTAGTTCCGCGTTAACTGGAGGCGTTGATAAAAACCCGGATGAATCAGAAGTGCCTTTCTCACTCATTGAAAGAACGAACCCCAGCGTCGATGGCAAAGATTGGAACATTGAAATTAGAATGAATGATGAGGTATACGCAAATGGAACTACATTTGTAATTACCACTCAAGTCTGCACCAATAATGGTGTGTGTGACCCTCCAGTTCCACAAGAGAGCGTTGTAGAGGGCCAAAACTATGCAATTTCTATCAAACCTAAATCTGACCACACATATGTCAATTGGAGAGTTAATGCCGAATATGAAAACGGCGATAAGGAAAACTTCCCCCAAGGAGATTGGTTCAAAACATGGTCATCTTGTTGGTTTAACGATGATGCATGGGGTGGCGTAGATTCCACCGCAGACGGATGTAAGGCTAGTGACGAGAGCGCCATACTTCCAGGATTTGCATTACCGACTATACTAGGGTCTATTGTGATGGCAATCGCGTATTACCGTCGTGATTAATTGAGATGCTCTACTAAACGTTCAACCAAGCGTCGCTGCTCGTAATTCCAATTTTGCATTACTACTGAAACACTTGACTTGTCTTTGGATAGATTACCATCAACAAAACCAACTTCCGTTAAATCACTATTTACCAATGGTAAATTCTTCCCTTTACATTCCAAGAGTAGGCCTTTATCCGTCATTGTTGCTGTTCCAAATGAAAATGTTACTTTGTCACCGGATCGCTTTGTTTTGACTTTTCCAGCTTTCAAAAAGCGAACAAGAGCATCCAACAATGAATTCACATCTACATCTGATTCGATCGCTCCTGAGCCATAGGCGGAAAGGAATTCTAGTTCCGTAGAGTTTTGTTCAATGAGGTGGTCTAAACCGCGACCAATTTTATCTTCCATAATAATCACCTCACAATGGCCCTTGAATAAGGTTCCAACCAATCAATCTTCCATCGCTTGCATCTGCAACTAAAGAAAGATGATTAGACCATTGCCCGGAATCCCATTCACGCGACATGTCAACCGTAGTTACACCGCTTGAACTATCAACAAAATTATTGAGAATTGAATTTAACCCGCTATCTGGGACCATTACCAAATATCCCATCCTCGTCTCTGGATGATAATCTCCACCGGTGGTGAAAAATTTATCATTTCCAGTTAACTGTGGGAAACGAGAATTATCCATTAATCGTGCTTCCATCATACTGAGATTCAATACGCTTGGAATTGAATTACGATTATGTGATATTTCTTCATCATATGCCCCTTTGTCAAGATAATTGCAATTCTCTTCACTGGCTTGACCGCTTACTGAAAATTTAACCCAACCTGCAGTATTGTCAGTCGCTACCCATGAGATATTCCAGGTGGTCGCACCATTTGCCCTTTCATCGATTGCTCGCCAGATATAACCGTCATCGTTCAATGCAGCTGTTGCCCCGGTGATCTCACCTGAAAAATAATCTAAACATTGAATTGATTGTTCTAAATTATAGCCTCTTTTATCAGATTCATCTGGAAGGTGGGTATCTGAATCGCCCCAATTAACTAAGTCATTACTACTTGGTTTGAATCCATTTGCTTGAGGGCGGTTATCGTAATTCTTACCCAAATCAAGTAGTTTAACACCCCTCTTAAGAGTAATGCGATCAAAGGTATGGTGGATTTCTAATTCACCATCAGGCAATACATAATCTCCTAGTAATTTTGAAGTTGTAGAGCAACCTGCTCGATTGGAGTCGCTTCCGGAAATTACTACATCTACTGTTTGCTTAGCAACCCAGGGACTGTCTTCCCCAACCCAAAGAGTCATCGAAGCAGAACCAAGACAATAGGCTTCCAAGTCATGATGAGTTGCTGTAATTTTCCACATCGGGTCATTACCAATTTCTTCAATACCGATAACTCTCCAATCCCATCCAAGGTTAGAGCCAGTAGCGTCATTATCAATCAGATCGTTAGCAAATAATTGTTTGACTTCAACCGGTTGCGAAAGCAGAGAAAATCCAGGCGCTATTGTTTCTAGTCCACCGAACAATGAGCCAACTCCATAAGACATCATGTCGCCTTGATAAGCATCATCTAGAGTTACGCTCCATTGAACCTGATTAGCAATAGATGATTGTTCTCTTAATTCTGTCCAACTTGTCAAGGCTAATTCTGAAGAACCACTGACGCTGGCAAATGTGTCGGAACAGGCGGTTGAACCTGGAATTGGTGAACGTAAGTGGCGTTGCACTGTAAATCTATCAAAGTCAAAAGAATTGGTTGCTTCAACTGCAAGCCAATCAGCACCTTGGCCCCCACGCACTGAAACCGCACCTAATCTATCCATCGAACTTTGTGAAGATAGTTCATCCGCACCACCTTCAATAATAGAAGTTAGACCCATTCCAGAATATTCTAGACGGATTTTACAGATATCATCTTCAGTCTCTATATTATCTAATACTAAATCTAAGAATCCTTCTGTTGCAATAAATTCTCCATCAGAAATTGAATATTTCATCTCGTCACCGTATTTTAGAGGGTCTCCTGTAAATGGGTCGAGTTGATTGTTGATGAACCACCAACCTCCAGCTGCAAGCATCATTGCAGTCAGCAATACAGCAGCAACTTGTGGACGCCTGATAATATCAAGAAGAGTTGCTGGTTTGACATTACCCTTTGATTTGCGAGGAATTGGGGCTGGTTTTTCCACCTCTACTTCATCGATGAGATCTGCATCTAGAATCTCGGCATCGATGAAATCCTCTTCTGCAAATTCTAGATCTTGTAAAATTACTTGATCTCCTTCAGAATCATCTTCTTCGGGAGTTAATGTAGATTCATCTTCCAATGACATTACAAATTCTTCTTCGACTACTACGGGCTCTATTTTCTTGGAAGTTTGTGCTTTAGTTGCCTTCTTTACATCTAGTCCAATTTCACTTCTATTGAGTCCAAACTCTAGTAACCTTTCAACTAAAACACTTTTTTTGCCTGTAGTTGATAAATCATTCAAAATGCATAAGGCCTTCAATTTGGCAACCGTCAAAGAGGATGTCTCTTCTACCACCATAGTGAACTCCAAACCAATGGCGCGCATTAATCCCTTTCAAGACCTGCCC
>ERZ891418.7-NODE-7-length-69386-cov-6.676321_pt1 | contig 69386 bp, 61 predicted proteins | sample MGYA00521236_ERZ891418 | MGnify/ENA primary metagenome ERZ891418 (study PRJEB32303, sample SAMEA104408696) | aquatic metagenome | biome: Brackish water; feature: Chemocline; material: water | place: Baltic Sea | collected 2014-10-18T10:34:00 | depth 100 m ... | reverse complement strand
CAATATTCCCCACTGCTGCCTCCCGTAGGAGTCTGGGCCGTGTCTCAGTCCCAATGTGGCGGATCGTCCTCTCAGACCCGCTAAAGATCGTCGCCTTGGTGAGCCTTTACCTCACCAACAAGCTAATCTTACGCAGGCTCATCTAGTAGCGAAAGCTTCAAAGAGAGGCCTTCTTTCTCCCGAAGGAGGTATACGGTATTAATCCGAGTTTCCTCGGGCTATCCCCTTCTACTAGGTAGATTCCTACGCGTTACTCACCCGTCCGCCGCTCTAATCATATCCGAAGATACTTTCTCGCACGACTTGCATGTGTTAAGCCTACCGCCAGCGTTCAATCTGAGCCATGATCAAACTCTTCAATTATAATCATGTTATGTTACTTTTATAAAATATTAAAAGTAACGAAAAATATTTAAATCTCGTATTTCGAACACCCACACGAGTAACCAAATATGTTAAAAGAACTTGCCGGCTCTAGGCCGGAACGAAGAATTGTATACCCTTAAATCTAAATATCAACGATTTTGTAACTAATTTTTATCTTTATTTACAAGTCTTTCAGAGTTAAGAAATTTCATCTTGGAGCGGAGCTCGGATCCAACCATCTCAATGGAGTGTAAAGCTGTATTCTTACGGCTTTCTTTCATGATTGGTCCACCTGATCCATCATTGCTCTGACGACAATCATTTAAGAAATTATCTGCAAATTCCCCTGATTGAATGCGAGATAAAATTCCCTTCATCGCGACTTTGGTATCAGCAGTAATAACTTTTGGCCCACTTACATAGTCCCCAAATTCAGCAGTATTTGAAATGGAGTAATGCATATTGGCAATTCCTCCTTCGTGGATTAAATCAACAATGAGCTTTGTTTCGTGTAGACATTCAAAGTATGCCATCTCAGGGCTATAGCCAGCCTCTACAAGCGTTTCATATCCAGCCTTAATAAGTTCTGTCATTCCGCCACAAAGAACAGCCTGCTCACCAAATAAATCTGTCTCAGTCTCTTCTTTGAATGTAGTTTCTAAAACTCCTGCTCTCGTGCCACCATTTGCCTTGGCGTATGAAAGGGCAATATCTTTTGCTGTATGCTCAGAAGAGCTTGCTCCATCATTAAAAATAGCAATTAAAGATGGAACTCCTCCGCCATTTACATAGGTACTTCTAACTGTATGCCCAGGACCTTTAGGGGCTATCATAATTACAGAAGTATCTGCGCTTGGAACTATTTTTTGAAAATGCACGTTAAACCCATGGGCAAATGCTAAGACTGCGTTGGGTTTTAGATTTGGCTGAATCTGGGATTCAAAAATTGCTTGTTGAAATTCATCGGGTGCAAGAATCATGACCAAGTCTGCCCCGTTAACAGCCTCTGTTACAGGTGCAACCTTTAGACCCGCTTCCTCTGCTTTTTTCCAAGAAGAAGAGTCCTCTCTTAGCCCTACCGTTACGTCAACGCCAGAATCTTTTAAATTATTAGCATGCGCGTGTCCTTGAGAGCCATACCCAATAATAGTTACCTTCAGACTCTGAATAATTTCAAGATTTGCATCCTCGTCATAAAAAATTTTCATTCCTTTTCTCCTATATTGTTAAAACCTTTTCGCCCTCATGCAAGCCAAGGCTTCCTGATCTTACGACCTCTAATAAATTAGCTTTGCCAATTGCTTTAATTGCTGCCTCAACATCTGAGGAGGAGCCTGAAGCAGACATGACGATAACTTTAGTATTTTTTTCTAGCACTTTACCGCCCAAGGGTTTCAGTATTTTCTGAATCTTGATGGTGAGCTTTAATTTATTAAATTTAATCAAAATGAACTCATATTCATGATGCTCTCCTTCGGTTAAATCTGCGACCTTGATAACATCAATAATTTTATTAATCTGTTTGGTGATCTGCTCTACCTCATTCTCTGAGCCTCTAGTAGTGACTGTCATTCTAGAATAAGTACCATCAAAGACTGGCCCCACATTTAGGCTCTCAATGTTGTATCCTCGCTGGTGAAATAAGCCTACCACTCGTGCAAGTGCCCCAGGCTTATTTTCAATTAACATTGATATGATTCTTTTCATGCTTTTTTATTCTTAGTAATCCACATATCTTGGAGACTGCCATTAGGCGCTACAAGCATCGGGTACACGTGCTCATCGGGATCTACATATATGTCAATAAAAACCAGTCTATCAGTCATAGCAAATGCCTTATCAAGGGTTTGTCGCAATTCAGATTGCTTGGTTACTTTCATGCCAACATGCCCATAAGATTCGGCTAGCTTTACAAAATCAGGAAGCGAATCAGCATAAGTGCTTGCGGAATACCTTCCGCCATAATTCATATCTTGCCATTGCCTCACCATGCCTAATGCTTCGTTATTTATATTAATAATTTTAATGGGGAGGTTATATTGCAGGCAGGTCGAAAGTTCCTGAATACACATTTGAATGCTGCCTTCACCAGTTACGCAAACTACTTCTTGTTTTGGGTATGCAAGCTTCACACCCATGGCAGCAGGCAACCCAAAGCCCATGGTGCCTAGCCCTCCTGAGTTAATCCATCGTCGAGGTTTATTAAAGTGATAATACTGAGCAACGAACATTTGGTGTTGCCCAACATCAGAAGTGACATAAGCATTGCCTTTGGTAGCGTGATAAAGCTCCTGAACAACAACCTGAGGAATAATCATTTTAGATTTTGTTTTTTGCAGATACAGATCATGATTTAATCCATGTGTTTTCCTCCATGAAGCAATTTGTGCATTCCATGAATCCAAAGCATCTGAATCAATTTTTAACTTCGAACGTTTAATTTCTTTTATGAGTGCAGCCAAGGACTCTTTGACTTGACCAACAATTGGAATATCGGCATTAATAATTTTTGAGATGGAGGCTGGATCCACATCAATATGAATGATGTGTGCTTTCGGTGCAAACAGGGATGGGGTGTTAGTAATCCGATCATCAAACCTAGCCCCAATGGCTAAAATTACATCTGCATTATGCATGGCCATATTTGCTTGATAGGTTCCATGCATCCCAAGCATGCCCATAAAATACTTATCAGCTGCTGGATAAGCGCCCAGGCCCATTAAAGTATTAGTCACCGGCGCCTTTAAAATTTTATTTAAGGCAATGAGCTCTTTATGCGCATCACCAAGAATCACTCCACCTCCAGCATAAATTACTGGCCGCTCAGCTGATAAAAGGTTTTTAGATGCTTTTTTGATCTGACCAGGGTGCGGCACAACTCTTGGTTTGTATGAGCGAAGGGTAACTTGCTTCATCCGCTTGTATTGATATAACTTAGAGGGATCCGTTTTATCCTTTGGAATATCAATCACTACAGGACCAGATCTTCCCGATGTTGCTATATAAAATGCCTCTTGAATAATTCGTGGGATATCCTCAGCATCCTGCACCATAAAGCTATGCTTAACTATTGGTCTAGAAATACCAATCATGTCTGTTTCTTGGAATGAATCCGTGCCAATAAGATGACTATGCACTTGACCAGAAATAACTATTAAGGGAATTGAATCCATGTAAGCGGTTGCTAAGCCGGTAATAGCATTTGTAGCTCCGGGACCAGAAGTTACAAGCGCAACACCAGGCTTGCCAGTAGCGCGCGAGTAGCCATCAGCTGCATGCGTAGCTCCTTGCTCGTGGCGAACTAAAATATGCTGAAGGGCTTTTTGTCTAAAAATTGCATCATAAATATGTAGTGCGGCGCCCCCTGGATAACCAAAAATCAATTTCACACCCTCATCTTTGAGGGCGCGCATTAGGAGATCTCCACCAGACAATTTCATGGGTTGAATATTTTTACTGAAAACTAATGAGTTTTATACATCAATTACAATGAAAAACAAGGTATTCATAGAGTTTTCAGGCTATTTAAAGTGTTGCTAAGGAGCTAATCAGGGACTTCATGTCTTCAGGATGAGGGCACTCAAATTGTACTTGCTCCCCAGTATCAATTGATTGAAAGCCAATGATAGATGCATGCAAAGCTTGACGAGGAAAGTGCTGAATCAAAAGCATAACTTCCTTATTGGTGTCTTTTGCAATTAAATTTCGCGGGTTATAAACCCTGTCCCCAATTATTGGCAATCTATGGTGGCTCAGGTGTACTCGGATTTGATGAGTTCGGCCAGTTTCTATCTCAACCGCAACATGCGAGTAGCCATTATAAAATCTAATCAACGAAACATGGGACAAGGCATCCCTGCCAAAGTCTGTAGTTCGCATTTTGATTCTATTGCGCGGATCTCGCTCGATGGCAAGATCAATAGAAAAGCTTCCTATGACTTGACCAACAACCAGCGCTTCATATTGCTTAAACACTTCTCTGTTTTGTAATTTATCTACGAAGAAACTTCTAAATTTTTCAGTTTTTGCGATTACAAGAAGGCCAGAAGTATCCTTATCCAAGCGATGAACGATCCCGCATCTAGGCAGCTTTGTTAATTGCGGGTAATGAAAAGCCAACGCATTAGCAAGAGTGCCATTATTACAGCCTGCACCTGGATGCATTACTAGGCCGGGCGGCTTGTTAATAACAAGAAAATTCTCTTCCTCATGATGCACAGTAAGAGCAATATCCTCAGCCTCCCATGAGACTCGATTTTCCAAGATGGGCTCCAAAATTAACTCATCCCCTTCCTGTATTTTATCTTTTGCCCTCAAGACCTCGCCATTAACGAGCAAATTTCCTGATTCTATCCATCTTTGAATTTGGCTGCGCGAGTAGTCTGCGAATAAAGAGGTTGCGGCCTGATCTAGTCTGGAATTATGAAAATCTATACTGATTGTCTGAATTAACTGAGTCATTGGAAACTTTCTTGGGTTCTTTTCATCTAATGTACTGTAATTAACCTAAATCTGTTAATAAATGTAAAATACCATGGATGAAAATAATGAAAAAAAATCTTAGGGCCTCTGTGGTTTGCACTTTAGTGCTGCCACTCTTATTTTTAACTAGCTGTAATTCCGATGGTCCAGAAATTGAGAAGCCTGAAAAAATTTACTATGATCTTGCTCAAAGGCGCATGAAGGCAAATAACTTTTTTTCTGCAATAGAGTCACTGGAAGCAATTGAAGCAAGATACCCCTTTGGGCGTTATGCAGAGCAAGCGCAATCTGAGTTAATTTATGCATATTTTATGAATGGAGAAGATGAAGCATCACACGAGGCAGCTGAAAAATTTATTCGATTGAACCCTCGACACCCAAACATCGACTATGCCTACTTTATGAGAGGCATCGCTAGCTATACTAGAGACAAGGGGCTCTTTGCAAGAGTTTTTAAATCTGATCTCTCTAACAGAGATATTTCTGGAGCCAAGCAATCATTTAGTGAGCTATCAGAGTTCTTGACTCGTTTCCCTGTAAGCCAATATGCTCCTTACGCCTCCCAAAGACTTATTTATCTCAGAAGTCTCATTGCAAAAAACGAGCTTGTTGCAGCCGACTACTACATGAAAAGAAAAGCATACGTTGCTGCGCTGAGGAGAGCAAAATATGTGATTGAAAATATCCCAAATACCTCGGAAACCATGAGGGCATTAAGGGTAGCAAGAGACTGCTATAAAGAGCTAGGATATTTTGAGCTTATGGATGATATCGATGCTGTGATAGATGCTAATAAGAATGTATTGCAAAACGAAGAGCCTGCAAAAAATAGAAATTTCTTTTCTAGAAATGCTCCGTCGCCAGTGCTCAGCTAATCTGCATAATAGAATATAGCTTGTCGACTAATTGGTTGTTGGTCTTATAAAGATTTTTAGTTTGGTGTTGTTTATTGCATGTGAATGCATAGCCAACGCCCAAGTCTGGATCACCGAAAGCTACAGCTCCGCCGACTCCGGCATGGCCAAACATTTTATTCATAAATGTTGGTGATAAAGAAGACATAGAGGCAATACTGTGAGCCAACTCAAAGCCTAAACCAAATTGAATATCTGAGCCAAATAACACAGTGTCTGGGCCTGATGAATAAGGGGCGATTGATTGATCAAGTATTTCTGGGCGCATGATTGAGATTCCATCTCTTGAGCAACCATTGCTTAAAATGCCATATAGTTTGGCTAGAGCTTTAGCTGATCCATGGCCATTTGCAGAGGGCACCTCCGCCTTTCTCCAGTCAAAGCTATTGGGGTAAGTAATTCCATCGCCTGGCCTGCCTTGAAAAGCTATAAGAAAATTACCTCCAGTAAGAGCGGATTTAAAATTTTTTAATTTTCGCGGTAATAAGAAATCTGGTAAATAGCGTATGGCATTTCCAGGAAGCTTTATGTTATCTGTGTCCATCTCCAGCATCAGCATATCTGCACACCTTGCAAAATTAGACTCTTCTAGGCCGATATGAAAATCAATATCCAGAGGTATGGCTATTTCGTCTTTAAAGTACCTGCCCACTGTTCGGCCGTCCACCCTCCTAACCAACTCTCCTGCCAACCAACCAAATGTTAAAGCGTGATAGCCCTGTGATGAACCCGGCTCTCTATACGGAGCTTGAAGCTCCAGTGGAATGGTAAATTTTTCCCAATCCTGCCATGAGGCCTCTGGAATACCATTCTGAAATCCAAACATTCCTGCTCTATGGCATAAAATATCACTGACTTTTGTATGCTCCTTTCCATTGCAGCCATATTCTGGCCAGTACTTAGAAACTTTCTCACTGGGATCGAGCAGACCATCATTAATTAATTTAGCAATGCAAGTTGCAGTAACCCCCTTGGTTACAGACCAAACATTTACCAGGGTATCCTCTTCCCATGAAGAAGTTCTGGCGGCATCTTTATGGCCGCCCCATAAATTCACAACTAGCTCCCCCTTGTGCTCAATGGCAAGTGCAGCCCCAACCTCGTAATGGCTTTCAATTGATTCGGCAAAGATTTCTTTAATCTCTAAGAAACGAGGATCGCAGTGGCCATTAATCATGATGCTTTCTGAGATTAACGATGGAGCCATTGCTCAATCTTGCTTGATAGCTCCGGAGCTCTTGCTTGATGATTGGCGCCAAAATATAAAGGCCCAAGATATTGGGAAGTGCAATCACAAACACCAATGCATCAGAAAATTCTAAGACCGCATCTAAACTAATCATGCAGCCTAGAGCCACAAAAATACAAAAGAAAACTTTAAACACTATTTCAACTCCCTTGGACTCTCCCAACAAGTAGGTCCATCCCTTTAATCCATAGTATGACCAAGATAACATAGTTGAGAATGCGAAGAGGATTGCAATAAATGATAATGGCAAGGCTGACCAGCTAAGAGTGCTGCCAAAAGCTTCTGACGTCAAGGCAATGCCTTGAATGCCGCTACCTGCTAATCCAGGCTCATAGATAGTCGTCAAGATAACTAATGCTGTGAGAGTGCAAATAACCACCGTATCAATAAAGGGCTCCAGCAGACCCACATAACCCTCGGTCACTGGCTCAGAAGTTTGAACTGTTGCGTGAGCTATAGCAGCTGATCCAATACCTGCTTCGTTAGAAAAGGCTGCTCTCTGAAACCCGAGAATCATGACTCCCAGCATGCCTCCAGTCATGGCACTGGGATTAAATGCTTCTAAGAATATTGCAGACAATGCCCATGGAATTTTCTCTGCATTTAAACCAATCACAAGTACAGCACCTGCAACATATGCAAGAGTCATAAAGGGTACTAGTTTACTGGTCACTCGAGCAATGCTTTTGATTCCACCAATGATCACAAGCCCAACTATCAAAGCCAATAAAGATCCAAATAACCAGCCTTTATCAACAAAAAAACTAGCAGCTCCTCCAGTAATAAAAATGAATTGCTGAAAAGCTTGATTGGATTGAAACATGTTGCCGATACCCAAACAGCCAATCACAAGAGAGGCAGCATAGAAATACCCCATGGGCTTACCAAGCCAACTAAGCTTTCTTTCTTTTAAGCCTGCCTCAAGATAATACATAGGGCCACCAGAGATGCTTCCATCTGGATTAATTTTGCGATACATGACGCCTGCAACGCATTCGGCAAACTTTGTAGACATACCTAAAAATCCTGCAATGATTAGCCAAAATGTTGCACCAGGGCCACCTACAGAAATAACAATTGCAACGCCTGCAATGTTGCCAATGCCGACAGTGCCTGATACAGCAGTGGACAGAGCTTGAAAATGAGTTAGCTCACCCTTGGTATTTGGCTGGACAAAATCTCCTCGTAGCAATTGAAAGGCATGCTTAAAGCCCTTTAAGCTAATAAAGTTAAAGTAACATGTAAAAAAAATTGCTGCGCTAATGAGCCATAAAACAATTAAAGGCAATGAGCTTCCGAAAACAGTAATTTCAAAAAAAATAAAGTTTGAAATGGCCGTGCTTAATGGCGCAATGGCATTGTTAATCGTTTCATCTACCCCTGCTGCAGAAGCAGGGAGCACAAAAAGACTTGATAGGGACAGTAAGAAGGCGTTTAATATTCTCAAGTTTTTTGTGAAAGAAACGTAACTGCTTTTTTTAAGAAATGTAATTTGCATGAGAATTGGAATTTTAAATACAGATACTATTAAGATTGAATTTGCCACAAAGTATGGCCAATATCCAGCAATGTTCAGTAAAGCACTCTTAGGCGCTGATCCAGATCTGCAACTTAATAGCTATGAAGTTCAAGCTGGGGAGTTGCCAGCAGACATAGATGAGTGTGACGCTTATTTAATTACTGGGAGCAAAGTGAGTGCTTATGATGACCTGCCCTGGCTCAATGCATTAAAAACATTTATTCAATCTCTTCATCACCATAAAAAAAAATTAATTGGTATTTGTTTTGGCCATCAACTCATTGCGCAGACGCTGGGCGGCACAGTGGAACGAGCACAATCAGGATGGCACGTAGGGATCCAAGCAGCTAAACTGCAGCAACATGCCGATGTCTTTGGAAGCGTCAATCAAGAATTTAATCTGATTTATAACCATCAAGACCAAGTGGTTCAAATGCCTCCAAACAGCATATTGCTGGCAAGTTGCAGCGCTTGTAAGGTCGCCATGTACTCAATTGAAGATCATATCTTAAGCTTTCAGGGCCACATTGAGTTTGATGTTAGGTATGCAAAAGACCTACTCAGTATGCGAAGGGATATATTTGGAGAAGAAAAATACCTAAAAGCTTATGAGTCTCTAAAAACGAGGCCCGGAGATACCCAAGTCATCGACTGGATTTTAAAGTTTCTTAGCCAAGATTAATAAGGCTTATCTCCATCTATAGCAACTCTCTCTAGAAGTCGATGGGCGGGAAAATAGTCATTGATAGGTTTATGTTGGGTGCTTCTATTATCCCAAATTGCTATTGAGTTTGGTTCCCAGTGAAAGCGGCATGTGTATTCTGGGGTCACAACATGCTGATACAAAAAATTTAAAATTGCTGTGCTCTCCTTGGCCGGCAGGTTAACGATTTTAGTAGTAAATAAAGCGTTGACAAAAATAACTTTTTTTTCACTCTCGGGGTGAACGCGAATTACAGGATGGGTGACGGGTGGATTATCTTTAACGGCTTGAGCCAATCGTTCTTGACCGCCTGGTTCGGCTAAACTTTCCTTAAAGCCGTAGCTAAAATCATGTTCAGCCTCAAGAGAGGATAGGAACTGCTGCATGAAAGAAGATAACCCATCATAAGCTGCTGTCATGCTTGACCACATAGTGTCCCCTCCTTGTGGAGGGCAAATTTTTGAACGGAGCACTGATCCTAATGGAGGGTGTTTTCGAAAAGTCATATCCGAATGCCATACTTCAATTTTCGAGGGTTTATCAGCGGTGCTCTCTAGAACAGTAATCTCTGGAAAATCTGGAACTGTCTCGTAGGCTGGATGAGTTTGAACCGGCCCAAATGACTCAGCCAGAGCTTTGTGTTGCTGAGGACTGATGTCTTGGTCCCGAAAAAAAATTACCTGATGCTGAATTAATAACCTTCTAATTTCTGCGTAAGTTTCTGAAGAGAGATCCTCACATAAATTGACTCCATGTAATTCCGCGCCGAGCGCACCAGCCATTGGCTTTATACTAAACATTGCTCCTCTTATCCTTTAATTAATAGAATTATCTTAAATCACTATCAATCAAAACAGCAATCAATAAAGCAGGCTCATTTCCATTATTAACCCAGGCATGATTTGTGCCTCTCTGAACAACCACATCATGTGGCTTGATCCTGACCTCATCCTCATCCAGCAGAAGTGTTACATCCCCTTTCAGTAAAATAATATAATCAATAGTGTCTGTCTTATGCATCGCTGGGTGCTTGGCAGTGTCCACTCTATGATGGCCAGCACCTACTTGCTCAAAAGCTGTAGCTGTAGCAGCTTGCAAAAGCTCTAAGGGGATGCCTTCTGGAGTTGGATTAATTTGAAAATATCGAAATTTGGTTCCACCGGCCGGGGGTGACAAAATAATTTCTGAATCAGCCCTATCAATTTTATCTGTTGTATTAATAGTATCACCATCAGTATTCCAGAGCTCAAATAAGCCACCTACATCTTCGCCAATGGAGCAAGCTGGCGGACCATCTATTGTCACTATGGATTTGCCTGCTTCGTTGTGACCTGTAACAATTCTTCTCATCAATCCTCCAATCCTAGCCAGTTCAATTCACTATAATTTTTTTGATTCATTATAAGAATATACCTTGGATTTATTTGTATGAGAGGTTTTTTCTAAGACAACTCTGTAACCCTCAACATCTAAAATTTCCTTGATGCCATCTATGTGCATTTTTTTTACTTTGAATTGTTCCATATTAAAAGCTTTCTTCTTTGCAGATTTGGCATTGCTTGCTGTAATAAAAAAATTAATATGAGACTCATAAAGACCCTCGCCCACCTCCTCATCATAAAAGCCAACATGGACCATAAATAATTTCATTTGATTCTCCTCTTTAGAAGTCTATTTTATAATTTTTTTGAGATGGCATAGCAAGCGGGAATATAAAATAACGCAATAATAGCTGAGCCTATAATTCCACCCGCCATAGCCCAGGCTAAAGGTTGAAAAAATACGCTCGTCAAGAGAAGCGGTAAAAACCCACCAATGGTTGTGGCGGATGTGGTGATAACGTGGCGAGTGGAGCGCATCACGACATCCACTAAATCCTCTTTATTAATTGGGGAGTTGGCATTTGATTCTTTGATGTGAGACAGCACAACAATGGAATCGTTGATTGATAAACCAATCAGACCAATGGCTCCAACCAATCCAATGAAACCAAAATTTGCTTGCCCAACTGTTAAACCCATGAATGCTAAGCCGGTGCACCATATCGCAACGCTTAAAATCAACCCTGCCTGCTTGAAAGAATTAAGGGCTCCAACTAATGCAATAATAATGAGAACAAAGAATAGAATTGCCGAAGAGAAAATATTTGACTGTGACTTGCCTCTTGCTTCAGCCTCTCCTCCAACCTCTAGGAGATAGCCGGGCGGTAATTCTGCTTTAAATTTTTCAATTTTCTCTGCGATAAAATTCTCAGTATCTGATGGTAAGAGCCCAGGCCAAATCCAAGCTTGCACAGCGTTTTGTCTCTTACCAGCATCTCTTGAGATAAAGTTTGCCTGATTGGTAACCTCAAACGCCCCATAACTTGAGGGGTAATCAAAACCATCCTTAGAAGGCATGGACAGGAATTGCGTGGACTCAATAAAATTATCAGACATGCCTCTAATTTTTATTGGCAACTCTTTATTTCCATCAAGCATTGTTCCTATCTCTAGGCCCTGACTTGCTATAGCTAGCTCATTAGAAAAATATTCACCTGGAACAGAGTTCAGCATAAGGGCAGATTCATCAAAATTAAACTCGAGGCTCTTTGAGCTCAAAGACAGCTCGCTCTTAGTTAAAAATACATCTGGTGCCTGCCTTAAGATTAATTCAAGTTTTTTTCCAAGAATTTTAAGAATTGCCATATCTGGTCCGTCAATACTTAATTCAACTGCAGCATCAACTGGTGGTCCAGAGCTAAACTTATCTACAATAATTTTTAAATCTGGATTCTCTTCGTTTAGCCGTCTTGCAAGAGCTGGTAAGGAGGCCATCATCTCTTTGTAGGTGGTGGCGAAATAAACCCCTTGTGCTAAATTATTACTTCCTAGCCCAGAATCACCGCCTATCACGTTGTATAAAATTCTTGGTAATCTTCTACCAATAAACCAGAAATCATCTTCAGCCACTTCTGATTGAGCGATGGACTCTCTGATTTGTTTAACCCTTTTTTCTGTTGTTCTCACGTTAGAGTTTTGGGGAAGCTCAATGAATACTTTGAACATATTTCTATCTAACTCAGGGAAAAAATCAGCTTTTAAAAAGGGAAACATTAGAAATCCCACTAAGGGTAAAGCCAGGGCAATCATGATAGCTCTTCTTGGAACAGCATAGGACCAGGTTAATAATTCCTTGTATCTCTTTACGAGCTTTTCATTAGAATACCCAGTTCCAGAATATTTCTCCTTATCAAAAAATTTAATATTCTCCATATAATAAAGAAGAATAGGGACAACAAATATAGCCAGAAAGAGTGATGATGTAATCGATAAAATAACGGTCTTAGCCATTCCGCCAACAAATTCAGAGCTGGGACCACTGCCGACGGCAATAGGAAAAAATGCTAAGGCAGTTGTTGCCGTTGCAGCTGCCAATGGTATCCATAGATGATGAACGCTTTTAAAAGCAGCCTCTTTGGAATCATGCCCTAAACGTCGCCTATATTTGTAATCTTCGACAACGATAATGGCATTATCAATTAACAGACCTAGCGCAATAATAATACCTGTCATGGAAGTTTGATGGAGGGGCAGACCCAACAATTTGCACCCCAGCAAAACTAAAAAGATCGTTAAAGGTATTACAGAACCAACAATCAGGGCTGGCTTAAAGCCAAGTAAAAAATAGCTAATAGCAATAACAATTAAAGTTGCAAAGATAATGCTTGAATATAAATTATTGAATTTTTCTTTAAAATAATAGGATTCATCATAGACTTTGTCGATGCTGATTTCTGCAGGCAATTCAGATTTAAAGGTCTCAACCGCGCTAGAAATACTATCAACATACAAATCTACTCTTTGATTGAATGCGCCTCTAATCTCAATTAACACTGCTGGCTTGCCATTATATAAAGTGAGCTCTTCCGGGGGGTCACGTGGACTTTTTGAAATAGTGGCAATGTCTCCCAGGCGAATAATCTCAAACTCATTCATGACTTTGATTGGCAGATTAAAGACTTGATCAAGACTTGTTAGATTCTCCTTGGACTTGATTAAAAGCTCTTGCCCACCCTGCGAAATCTGCCCAATAGGTTTGTTAGAATCTAAGGATGATAGTACTCGTGAAATCTCTTGAAAGCTTAATCCCAGAGCTGAAAGCTTAGAATTATCTATTTCTACCAGCACTTCCTCATCAGCACCCCCAAAAACAAAACTTCTATCTGACCCTCCGATAAACGCCAGTGTTTGGCGAAGATCTTCAGCCACTCTAGAGAGCAAGATAAGTGGCACATCCCCTACACCATTCCAGCTTAATGCATATAGCAAGGTGGTTGGAGGTCCGCTACTCTTTAAAAGTTGAGGCTTAATGCCGGGAGGCAGCAGAAAACTGGATTGGTCTAATTTATCTTGAACTTGAGACCAGACCTGTTCAATTGAAGGGCCTGGAGAAACTTCATCTTTGATCTCCATGACCGTTGTAGAAAAACCCTGTTGAGCAAAGGATATGATTTCTCCTAGTTCATAAATCTCTCTTAACTTAGCTTCCAAGGGTTCTAGAACTTGGGTCTCCATCCTTAAAGGAGAAGCTCCAGGATATACGGTTTGGATACTTGCCCAGCGCTCTGCAAGCTCTGGATTTTCTTGTCGAGACACAGTGTTTAAAGAAAAGATTCCTGATAAGAAAATAAAAACCAACAAGAGAACGAATATCCTTGGTCGATCAAACAGAACATTCAGAAAATACATAGTGCTATTTAACCCTAAGAATTTCGCTATCAATCACTTTGGCGGCTCCGCCTGTAGCAACCATATCGCCCTCAGAAATTGTGCCGCTGACAAATGCAGCATTGCGTTCAACATGAATCAATTCGACGATCTGCTTGGAGACCACATATTGACCATTGGTATCTTTGCTCACTGTGTATAAATTCCATAGCCCTTGGGTTCCTTGAGATAAAGATTTTAAGGGTACCCAGGCACCTTGTTTTTTGATAGTCTGCTGAAGCTCTAAATACGAAACAGAGCCAGGGTTAATAAATGTCTCAAACTCAAAAATGCACAGTCTGTTGCTTGAGCCCTGACTGCTCATTTGAGAAAAACGCTTTAAGGTAGCAGCATATATCTCTTCATTGATAGAAAAGTTGTATTGATCGCCTATCTCTAAGCTATCAATGATATTGCCTGGAATCGATACATGCGCCTCGACACTTGTTGAATCAATGATTTCAATAATAGGAATCCCTGGGCTGACAACAGTGCCTGAATCTAAAAACCTATTTTGAATGAAGCCTGTGAAAGGAGCGCGTATTTTTGTTTGCTCTAATTTAACACTGTAAAGATCAGCTTGCGCCTTGGCCACTAAATATTCTGAATTCACCCTATCCAACTCTTGGTTGGAAATAAAGCCTTGCTCTTTAAGATCCTGGAATCTAATTAGTGCCTGCGAGGCTAAATCAAATTTAGCCAATGCTTGATTTAAATTTGCTTGCATTTCTGCTGGATCCAAGAAAGCTAGGATTTGATCGGCTGTAACCGCATCGCCAATGTCGACCGTCACTTGTGATAATTTACCTGGGATTTCAAAAGATAGTTTTGAATAATTTAACGGCAGTATCTTGCCTGGAAATCTTTGTGTAGATTGATAAGAGCCTTGCATCTCAATAGTGGTAATCTCAAGAGATGGTCCGGCAGCAGATAGTAAGGGCAAAAAGCTACATAAGCATATTGTAAAAATTATTTTTTGCATAAATTTGACTAAGTTAAAAAAAGTAACTAATGTTAACAGTGTCAACATACAACATTAATGTTAGCACTGTCAACATACAATATAAATTATGAAATATCATCACGGAGATCTAAAAGAAGCTTTAGTGCAAAGTGCCTGCGCTTGTTGCGAAGAAAATGGTTTTGAAAAAATCAGCCTTAGATCTATTGCAAAAGAAGCGAATGTTTCTCAAACAGCTCCTTACAGGCACTTTAAAACTAAAGTAGACCTATTGGCTGCTGTTGCACAATGTGGTTTTGATGAACTCCGAGAAAGGATGGAGCGATCAGCTCACAAAACTAATGGTCTGGATGGCAAAGAGCAATTTCTTGAGATGGGCCTAGCATATCTAGAATTTGGACTAGAGAAGCAAAATACCTATGATTTGATGAATCACACCAGTATACATTTTGGCGATTATCCTGATTTAATTGCGAGCTCAGAGGCCACCTTTACCTTGCTAGTTAATGCGGTGAGCGGAATTAAGCCAGAGCTTAGTGAAGAGGAGTTAATGAGTGAGTGTATTAAAGCCTGGGCGATGATAGGTGGGCTTGTTGCAATTCTCCGCAAAGATTCTGCAAATCTAGACTCTTCTGCTGGTCGCGCAATAGAGCTCATTAAAAAGGATGTTAAAAAATTCTTAGCGCAAGCAGATATTCTTTTTTAGTGAACCAAGATCGTAATTTGCTCTGATGCAATTGCTGGGTTATGTGGGATATGACGATGATCACCAAGCAATAACTGCAAGGTATGGGATCCTGGCTCAAGCTTTAACTGAACTTCAGTTTGCCCTTTGCCAAAATGCACATGATTCTTATCAGATCTTATGGGTTGGTTAACCGGCGGCAGCTCGGCATCAATAATTAAATGGTGGTGCCCTGTGCCAGGCATCTCAACTCCAGCTGGAGATACTCCAAAGTTCCTGAGTCCAAATTTAATGCTGACTTCTCCATTAATGATTTCTTGATGTTTTGGGGAAATAAAATAAAGGGATGCATTTTTTGATCCCGGGCTATATTCAAGAGCACTCTCGACATTCCAGGCCATCAAAAATATCAGAAGGAAAAAGCGCATTAGCCTAGATAGCCGCCATCTGCATAAATTAAGGTATTAAATGATTCTGCATTTTTTACACTTAGCACCTTAGAAATAAGGATGGAGTGAGAGTGGTAGCCAACAATTTCATCGACTTGAACGAAAATATTAGATTGAGCGTCCTTTAAAAAGGGCACCTCATCTTTATTCCAGTAGTCGTTATCAAATCGCTTCATATCAGAGTCTTTGGAGCTACAAAGATTGGAAATATCTTGCTGGGCATTACTTAAAATATTGATGCACATCTCAGAGCCAGGCTGCAGGGCGTCGTGAATGCTTGCATTCTTATTCACGCAAACAAGTATTGCTGGCGGCTCAATGGTTAAGGAGGTCACAGATGAGGCTGTCATTGCATATAGTTTTCCATGGGAATCTTTCGCGGAAACAACGCTGACAGAGGCTGCTAAATATCTCATAGCAATTAAAAATTGTTCTTTTGACATTGGCGTTATAATTTATACTCTGTAAAAAAAATTTCTAGATTGAATACAACAAGCATAAGAATAATTGGAGGCAGAAACAAGAGCTATCGTATAGTTTTTAAAGCGTCTCCGAACCTACGACCCACGTCCGATAGAGCGAAAGAAACTCTATTTAGCTGGCTGCAGTTTGAAATACAAAATAAAGTTTGTCTAGATCTGTTTGCTGGGACTGGGAGCTTGGGATTTGAAGCTCTTTCCAGAGGTGCTGCACATGTAACCTTTGTTGAAAAAGATAAGGGGTTATTTAAAAATATTCTGAAAAATATTCAACATCTAGAATATCAAAATAACAGTGAGGTAGCATGCAGTGCTGCCATCAAATGGATAAAAACTAATAAACGTCAATTTGATCTTATTTTTTTAGACCCGCCTTTTGATCAAGTGCATTATGAGGGCTTACTTAGCTCCATTAAGACAGTGGGGCTGCTAAGTGAAGGAGGAAGGATTTATCTCGAAACAGACAAGCGAACCGAAGTGGCGTTAGGTAAAGATCAAATAGTACTTAAAGATAAGATAATTGGAGATGTGAGGCTCATGATTTTACAATGAAGATTAAAATCGCAACCAGGGTATCGCCCCTAGCATTACTGCAGACCCATCAAGTGATTGACCTGATCAAATCCTTGGAAGGTAATTACGAATGCGAGATTGTGCCTATTCAGTCAGAGGGTGATTTAAACGACTCTCCTCTTCACCTGATTGGAGGCAAAGGGTTATTTGTCTCTAAGCTTGAAGCGGCTCTAGCAAATCAAGATGCTGATATTGCGGTTCATAGTCTTAAAGATGTTCCAGCCATACTCGCTCCGGAATTTAAAATTGCTGCAACCCTTCCGCGAGAAGATTATTTAGATGTGATCCTTCTTAGAGAGGGTTTGGTATACGCTGATTTAAAGAGTGGGCACAGGATTGGTACGTCGGGGCCAAGAAGAAAATCCCAGCTTCTGGCGCTGAATCCAGATTTAAGTATTGTGCCAATCAGGGGGAATATTCAAACCAGAATTAATAAAATAATGAGCGAAAATTTAGATGGACTAATAGTTGCCAAAGCAGCGCTCAATAGATTACAAATTCAACATCCTAATCTTCATGTTTTTTCAGAAAGTGAAATGCTGCCTGCTGCCTCGCAAGGCGCAATAGGTATAGAAATTTGCAACACAAATGTACAACCAGGTATCTTAGAAATATTGAGCAACATCAATTGCCAGGAAACGTTCAGAGCCACGAGGATTGAAAGAGAGATTGTTGCAGCTTTGGAGGGTAGTTGCCTGTCTCCAATTTCTGCCTTAGGAACAATCGCCAATCAAAAACTTTATTTGCAAGTTAGGGTCTCTAATCAAGATGGTTCTAATACTATTGAAAAAGAATGTGTGTTCTCAATAGTAGACGAAGAGAGAGCTTTAAAGAAATTTAAAGACGAGCTTGTGAAATCTGGAGCCAAGGAACTAATCCAAAGCTAAATGATTATTAATACTAGGCCAACCGCGCTTGCTAGCCATAGCAATGATTTGTTAGAAAAATCTGGTCAGCAATTTATACATCAACCATTAACTAGAATTGAAGGTTCATTGCCTTCCAGTGATGCCCTGAGCAAGTTAAGTAACATAGGGAGTTATGATGCCATTATTTTTACTAGCCAGTCAGCCGTAAAATTTGGAGCTTCATACCTGAAGCAATACCTGCCCACTAATTCTGATCTTCCGATTATAGCAATTGGAGTTGCGACAAAGAGAGCATTAGATGGATATGGTTTGAATTCCAATGTGCCGCCCAATTTTAATTCAGCGGGAATAGCTCGACTCATAGACACAGCCAAGTATGAGAGATGTTTAATTTTTTGTGGGGACAAGATCCCTCAGCTAACTCAACATACCTTATCTTCCCTGGAGACCTTTTCATGCTACAGAGTGCTCAATGAAGAACCCTCTCAGCTAGATCAGATAACAAAAAATGCAGGGGTTATTATTTTGATTTACAACATTCAGACCCTGGAGGTCCTGGTGAACAACATAAGCAGTGAGAGGTTAAGTCAACTAAGATTAGTAGCTGCATCGGCTAGAATTCGAGATAGTGCTTTCAAATACGGTATAACAGATTGCGAGATTGCAGAAGGCCCGCACGACGCCGAGATGATTAAAACTGCTGTAGAGCTAGCAAGTAATTAATTATTTTTTCTTGCTCTTGACGCCAGTCTTCATGGCGCTAAAAAACTCTTCATTTGTCTTAGAAGACTTCAATCTTTCGATTAAAAATTCAATTGCTTGCGCATCTTCCATGCCATCAAGAACTTTTCTCAAGAGAAACATTCTCTGTAATTCTTCTGGGGTTGTCAGCAAATCCTCTCTTCTGGTACCTGAACGTCTAATATTTATCGCAGGATAGATGCGTTTTTCAGCAATCTTTCTTTCTAGATGAATTTCCATGTTGCCCGTGCCTTTAAACTCCTCATAAATCACTTCATCCATTTTAGAACCAGTATCGACTAGAGCAGTAGCAATAATGGTTAAGCTGCCTCCTTCTTCTAAATTTCTCGCAGCGCCAAAGAACCTTTTTGGCCTCTCCAGTGCATTGGAATCAACACCCCCCGAAAGTATTTTTCCAGATGCTGGTTGCACTGAATTGTAGGCTCGTCCTAAACGGGTAATTGAATCTAATAAAATAACCACATCTTTTTTATGTTCTACCAATCTCTTTGCTTTCTCGATGACCATATCTGCAACCTGAACATGGCGTGATGGCGGCTCATCAAAAGTACTTGCAACAACCTCTCCCCTTACTGTTCTCGACATTTCTGTCACTTCTTCTGGACGCTCGTCAATTAGCAAAACAATAAGCTCAACCTCTGGATTATTTTTTGTAATTGAGTGAGCAATACTTTGGAGCATTAAAGTTTTACCTGCCTTAGGGGGAGACACAATTAATCCCCTTTGGCCCTTACCTATAGGTGAGACTAGATCAATAATTCTAGAAGATAGATCTTCCGCTGACCCAGTTCCTAACTCTAAAGTTAAGCGTGAGGTTGGGAATAATGGGGTGAGATTCTCAAATAAAATCTTTTTCTTAGTGTTCTCTGGGGCTTCCGCGTTGATTGTATCAACAAACACAAGGGCAAAATATCTCTCGCCATCTTTTGGAGGGCGAATTTTTCCATGAATCTCATCTCCTTTTCTAAGACTAAATTTACGAACTTGGGCGGGAGAAACATAAATATCATCTGGGCCGGCACAATAAGATCCTTCTGGGGATCTTAAAAAACCAAAACCATCATTTAAAATTTCTAGCACTCCTCCACCATAGATATCGACACCTTCTTTTGCTTGTTGCTTAAAGATTCGGAATATAATTTCTTGTTTTTTGAGTCGCCCTACATCTTCCAGCCCAAGACCTTCTGCAACTTCAACCAATTCATTCATTGGCTTTATTTTCATTTCTGTAAGATTCATATATTGATCCCTATAATTAGGTAGTAAAAAAATTTTGATTTGTAGCTATCGAGCTAAGATAGGAAAATGATAGTGCCTTTTTCTAAAAGATGCAAAGTTTTACACTTCTGATTCTATAAAGCCCTCCAATTGCTGCTTGCTAATAGCGCCTATTTGAGTAGCTGTGACTTCGCCGTTTTTAAAGATTAGGAGAGTTGGGATGGATCGAACTCCATACTGCACCGCGATATCTTGATTGCTGTCTACATCCATTTTGCAAACTTTCACTTTGCCAACCACCGTATCTGCAACCTCAGCTACTGTGGGAGCAAGCTGCTTACAAGGACCGCACCATTCAGCCCAAAAATCTACCAAGACAGGTATCTCTGATTCAATAACCTCTAGGTTAAAATTTGCTGCTGTAATCTCTTTGACATTGTCACTCATGAATTTAACTCCGATGCGATTTGTTTTGCTGCGTATGTGAGGATGGCATCAGCGCCAGCTCTCTTGCAGCATACTAAGGATTCTAACATAACATTTTTATCTAGCCACCCTTTCTCAATACTTAGGGTTAGCATGGAATACTCTCCGCTTACCTGATAAACAAAAGTGGGGACCTGAAACTGCGATTTAATTTTCTGCACTATATCTAAATAAGCAGTCCCAGGTTTAATCATAACGATGTCTGCACCTTCTTGGATATCCATTGCAACTTCATGCATTGCTTCTTGACTGTTCGTAAAGTTCATTTGATACGTTTTTTTTGAGCCCTTTCCAAGGCTGGTAGAAGACCCTACAGCATCTCTAAATGGTCCATAAAAACTCGAAGCATATTTCGCAGCATAAGATAGGATAACGGTATCGTGAAACTGATGTTCTTCCAGGGCCTCGCGAATAATTTTTACTCTTCCGTCCATCATGTCAGATGGGGCGATAATATCAGCCCCCGCTTCTGCGAGGAGAAGAGCTTGTTTAGAGAGCAAGGTTAACGTTCGATCATTATCAATTTTTTCATTAATTATTAACCCATCATGGCCATGGTCTGTATATGGGTCCAATGCCACATCAGCGATGGTTACTATCTCTGAAAATCTCTTGTTAATGCCTTGAAGGGCTTTGCAGACAATATTGTCACTATCAAATGCATGCGATGCTTCAGCATTTTTTTTATCAGGATCAATGGCTGGAAAAATTGCTATGGATTTGATGCCTGCATTCAATAGAGCCTCAGCCTCAGCGTAAAGGGAATCAAGGTTATGTCTAAAAATCCCTGGCATAGATGGTATATCTATCTGCAATTCATCTTGATCCGCTACAAAAATTGGTTGAATGAGGTCATCAGAAGAGAGCTTGTTTTCTGCAACCAAGTCTCGCAAGAAACCTTTGGCGCGTGTTCGCCTTAGTCTGGTTGATGGAAAATTTCTATTTATCATATTAATCTGTTATTGCTCCCTTCGAAGCTGATTGAACTGTGCGTTTGTATTTTGCCAACACTCCCCGGCTTGGAGATGAGTTTGGATTAGTCCAATTGAGCTTTCTCTGCTCCATCTCGGTATCAGTAATATTCAGATGTAAAATATCTTGATTGGCATCAATCGTAATCTCGTCACCGTCTTGAATTAATGCAATTGGTCCGCCCAATTCAGCTTCAGGACTAATGTGGCCAACTACAAAGCCATGAGTTCCTCCAGAAAATCTTCCGTCTGTGATGAAAGCCACTTGATCTCCTAGGCCCTGACCCATGATTGCAGAGGTTGGCTTAAGCATCTCCCTCATCCCTGGACCACCTTGAGGGCCCTCATAACGAATAACCACTACATCCCCAGCTTGAACAACTTTCGACAAAATAGCCTCCATACCCTCTTCCTCAGAATTAAAGACTCTGGCTTTACCTGTAAATAATGTTCCTTCCTTGCCAGTAATTTTTGCAACTGCGCCCTCTGGCGCTAGATTTCCAAATAGAATTCTAAGATGGCTAGAATCTTTAATGGGCGCATCTAGAGAAAGAATAATTTTCTGAGAGCTTGGATAAGGAGCAATTTGCTCTAAATTTTCTTGCAAAGTTTTACCCGTAACGGTTAAACAATCTCCATGTAAAAGGTTGCTTGCAAGCATAGTTTTCATCATAGGGGCAATGCCGCCTATTGCATTCAACTCTGACATAAAGTGGCTGCCAAAAGGCTTAATATCAGCCAAGACAGGAATTTTTTTTCCAATTCTAGTGAAATCAGAAAGCTCTAGATCAACACCAATAGAATGAGCCATCGCCAATAAATGCAACACCGCGTTAGTGGAGCCTCCCAAGGCAATAGTTACAGCAATTGAATTTTCAAATGCTTTTTTCGTCATGATATCGCTCGGCTTGATGTCTAGATCCAATAAATTTTTAATAGCACCACCAGCATTTTGACAGTCTAGCTTCTTATCTTGAGAAACAGCATCTTGACTGCTGCTTCCAGGCAGGCTCATGCCTAAAGCCTCTATCGCTGATGCCATGGTGTTAGCGGTATACATGCCGCCACATGATCCCGGACCCTTTACTGAGATTTTCTCTACAGCGATCAGCTCGGCCTCTGAGATACTGCCTTTTGCATATTCACCAACCTTCTCGCATACCGTGACATAGTCTGTATTAGCTGAGCTTGGCTTAATTGAACCGCCATAAATAAAAAGTGATGGCCTATTCAGTCTCGCAAGTGCAATCAAGGCACCAGGCATATTCTTATCACAGCCACCTATCGCAACAACACCATCATAACCAAGGCAGCCAACAACTGTTTCAATAGAGTCTGCAATCACTTCTCTTGAGACCAGCGAATATTTCATTCCCTGCGTTCCCATGGAAATGCCATCAGATACGGTGATGGTATTAAAAAGTACTCCTTTGCATCCCGACTGATCAATCGAAGTCTCAACCAAATCAGCTAATTCATTAATATGCATGTTGCATGGCGTGACTTTGGACCAAGTAGAAGCAATACCAACCAGTGATTTAGAAAAATCTTCTGTTTCAAAGCCTACGCCTCTGAGCATAGCTCGAGACGCTGCTTGATGAGGGCCATCTACTAAATTTTTTGAAAACTTTCTATTAGGCATTTTTAGACTGCTGAGTATTTTAAAGCTGCGTTTAACAATTTATAAGTATAGTCTTGTTCGGGTTTTGAGAAAACTTGATCTGCAAGACCAGACTCTACAATCACTCCATTCTGCATTACAAAAATATAATCAGACATGGAGCGCACCACTTTTAAATCATGGCTGATAAATAAATAGGTTAACTGAAATTTTTCTTGTAGGCTTTTCAGCAATTCAATAACTTGTATTTGAATCGATCGATCTAGGGCAGAGGTTGGCTCATCTAGAATCATAAAAGCAGGATTTAGAATTAATGATCTGGCTATCGCAACTCTTTGCCGTTGGCCACCTGAAAATTCATGTGGGTATTTAAATCGATGATCTGGATTAATCTCCACGGCATGCAAGCAGTCTGCTATCCGCTCTTCTTTTTCTTTTGCGCTCAGTGAAAAATGAACATCTAGACCCTCTCCAACAATCTCACCAATAGTCATGCGTGGTGACAAAGAGCCGTATGGATCTTGAAAAATAATTTGGATGTCTTTCTTGAGGGACTTTGATTCTTTGGCGGTCAAATTTCCCACATTATTTCCTTGATATATCACAGATCCTTCGTAATTAATCAAGCTTGCTAGAGCTTTACCAAGAGTTGATTTGCCCGACCCTGACTCTCCAACCAAGCCGATGGTTGAATTTCTAGGAATGACAAAATTTACATCTTTCACTGCATGAAAAAACTCTTGCTTAAAAAGGCTTTTTTTTGGCAATGGGTAAAAAACATTTAAGTTTTTCACTTCCATAATCGGCTGATCAGGCTCCGCCATTTCTTGTTTAGCAGAAGGCTCGGCATTGATTAATTTCTTAGTGTACTCATGCTGTGGATCGGCAAACACCTCTCTCGTAATACCTTGCTCCACCACCCGCCCTTCCTGCATAACAGTGATAGTGTCAGAAAATCTTTCGATCAAGCCTAGGTCATGCGTGATAAATAAAATGGACATGCCAATCTCATCCTTTAATTTAGTCATTAAATCTAAAATTTGAGCCTGGATAGTTACATCCAAGGCCGTTGTTGGCTCATCTGCAATCAATAATTTAGGTTTATTAGCCAGAGCCATGGCGATCATAATCCTCTGTCGCTGACCTCCAGATAATTCGTGCGGATAAGAGAGAAATCTTCTATCTACATCAGTAATTTCTACGAGGGACATTAATTTTTTAGCCTCTGCAATAGCCTCAGTTTTTGACTGGGCTTTATGCAACTGAATCGATTCAATAATTTGATTGCCAACGCGATGGTTGGGATTAAGGGATGTCATGGGTTCTTGAAAAATCATAGCAATCTCGTTTCCCCTTAACTCTCTTAGCTGCTTTGGCTGAGCTTTCAGAACATCTAGCCCATTGAAAACAATTGATGATTCTGGTGAAAAGTGTGCTTTAGGCTCAGGGAGCAACCTCATAATCGACAGAGCTGTGACAGATTTTCCAGAACCAGACTCACCTACCAAACCGGCCACCTGATTTTCGTGAATAGAAAGACTGAGATTCTTTACAGCTCTGAAGTCTGATTTTCTAATCTTAAAATTTATAGATAGATTAGATATTTGAAGCAAAGGTTTCATGATTTAAAATAAGTTTTATAAGTTTTACTCAGATCAATTGAAGCTTTCTTAGCCTCTCTTAATGCTGTCATATTAACAAAACCATGAATTAGGTGGGGATAATGTATCTGCTCAACATCATTTCCAGCAGCATGAATTTTTCTAGCGTAATCCTCTCCCTCATCACATAACGGGTCAAAGCCCGCTGTAATAATTAAAGTTTTTGGCAAAGGAGTAGAGTGACCTTGCAGAAGGTTGAAGCATGGATCCAATAAATTTTCTTGAGATTGAAGAAATTGTTCCCAGAACCATCGCATGATGTCATGAGTTAAAAAGTAGCCTGTTGCAAAATCTTTCTGTGAACTAGAGGAGCACGCTGGGTCTATCATGGGATAGATCAAACACTGAGAATGAGGTAGCTCTAAACCATTCATGGACCTATGTGTTGATAAAGATGCAGCTAAATGTGCGCCTGCACTGTCTCCACATAGACCAATAGAAGAGATCGGAAGATCGTAAGTTGAGGCAATCCACTCTAAGGCTAAGTTTGCATCTTCCAGTGATGCTGGAAATTTATTCTCTGGAGAGAGCCTATAGTCAAGAGAAAAAATATTGGCTTCCATGGAAGATGAAAAGAGTTTGAGCCAACCATCACAAGAATCAAGGTTCCCGATCACATAACCTCCGCCATGAAAATAAAGAATAGTGGTCTGATTTTTTATATTGGCTGGAATATATTCTCTTACTGATATTTCCAAACCATTGCTAGCAATAATGTGGTCTTGAGAATGCACAGGGGATACAGGGGATGCATTTAAAGGCAAGTCATCTCTGCCTGTATCAAGTATTTTTCTAAGGTGAGCAGCAGATTCCATGGACTCAAATACATTACCCTGAAGTGACTGCAGGGCTAGAAAAATTTGAGTCTGATAGTCTAAAATTTGGCCATTGATTAAAATTTTTTTTCTCCAGGTCACCAGTCTTAGGAGCCAGGTTGGAGCGAAGAAAAATAGTTTTAAGATCAAACGAGTCATGTAAATAATAAGTGGAATATTTTTAATTGGCTGAGCAACATCTATTTTATACTATGTGAATAATGATAATTTTACGTAACTTATTATACTCACTTATCTTGATGGTCGGCGCTATGGATGCTCACAGCCAATTTAATGATAAAGATGTGATCTTAAAGGCTGAGGAAGCTTTTGTATTGAGTGGCTTTCACTCAGAAAATATCATCAAGGCATCATGGCAGATTGCTCCTAATCATTATCTTTATAAAGATTCGATAAAGGTTTTTGTCAACAATAGCCTGATACAGCATGAGTTCATTTCTATATTAAATGAAGAAAAAATCGTGGATGAATTTTTTGGTGAGTCAGTAGTATTAAAAAATACTGTTGCCCTTCAAGCTATCTACACAAATGATAATTTAAGCACTGCTGTCATTAAGATTGCATATCAGGGTTGCGCAGAGGGCAAATATTGCTACCCTAAGCAACTTAAAACCATATAAAATCGTTTATATTCTAAAAAAAACCATATAAAATCTTAAAAAATGAAAATACTAGTAATCCATGGGCCAAATCTCAATCTACTGGGAAGTAGAGAGCCAGATGTTTATGGCTCAACCACACTTAACGAAATTAACTCTGGGTTAGAAGCAAAGGCTCGGTCTCATAATATTGCATTAGAAACATTCCAAAGCAATGCCGAGCATGAGATCGTCTCAAAAATTCAAGAAGCAATGAATAATATTAATTATATTATCATCAACCCTGGTGCTTTGACTCATACCAGTATTGCTATCCGAGATGCGTTATTAGGCGTGGGAATTTCTTTTTATGAAATTCATATTTCTAATATTTTCTCAAGAGAGGAGTTTAGACAAAAATCATACTTCTCAGATATTGCCAGTGGTGTCATTTGTGGTTTAGGGACTCACGGCTATGAATTGGCAATGGATCATATTATTAATACAAAGAAGGCTTAACCATGGATATAAGAAAAATAAAAAAATTAATTGAGATGCTTCAAGAATCTGACCTGATGGAAATAGAGGTTAAAGAGGGAGAGGAATCTGTGCGAATTATGAGAGGCGGTCAATCGTTGAGCGGAGCAAATCAAACACTTGTCTCTGCTGGCTCAAATAATATATCTCTCGACTCCACTCCTGCTACATTGAAAGCGCCTGAAGAATCAGGCTCATCAATTAAATCACCAATAGTTGGAACCTTCTATAGAAAACCAGCTCCAGACAAACCATCCTTTGTAGAAATTGGTGACCGCGTAGAAGCTGGTGATGTTGTATGTATCATTGAGGCAATGAAGATGATGAATGAGATTAAATCAGAGTTCACTGGGACCGTTGCTGCAATCAAAGTAGAAGATGGCGAGCCAGTAGAGTTTGATCAGCAGCTAATCATAGTAGAGTAATGACTCAAAAAGTTCTAATAGCCAATCGAGGAGAAATTGCTTTGCGCGCCTTAAGAGCCTGCAAGGAATTAGATCTCAAAACCGTTGCAATATATTCAACTGGTGATAAAGAACTGAAGCATCTTCGCTTGGCTGATGAGACAGTTTGTGTCGGGCCAGCTAGCCCCCTAAAAAGTTATCTGAATATTCCAGCAATTCTTTCTGCTGCTGAGGTTACTAGAGCAGATGCTATCTATCCTGGTTATGGATTCCTCGCAGAGGATGCCGACTTTGCAGAAAAATGTGAAGCCAGTGGCTTTGTATTCATCGGACCTTCTTCATCTGTGATTAGGCAAATGGGAGACAAAATTACTGCTAAAGATCTGGCAGAGCAGTCAGGCATCCCTACTGTGCCAGGTTATCGCGGGGTCCTTCCATCAGATGAAATAGCCCTGAAGAAAATTGCTAATGATGTTGGTTATCCCTTGATGATTAAAGCTTCAGCGGGGGGCGGTGGAAGAGGCATGCGAGTAGTACACCAGGAAACTGATCTGGTTTCCTCTATTAACTTAACCCAACAAGAAGCTAAAAATGCTTTCGGCAATGATACCTTGTACCTAGAAAAATTTATTCAAAACCCTCGTCACATAGAAATTCAAATCGTTGCAGATGGCAAAGGGCATGCTATTCACCTTGGAACAAGAGATTGCAGTATGCAGCGTAGACATCAAAAAGTAATTGAAGAAGCTCCTGCACAAGATGTTAACCCCGAGGCGCTAGAGAAGACTTTGAATGCTTGCTTGCAGCTATGTAAAAGCATTTATTATTCAGGGGTTGGCACCATGGAATTTCTTTATGAGAATAATCAATTCTATTTTATTGAAATGAATACCCGAATTCAGGTAGAGCATCCGGTCTCTGAAATGATTACGGGATTTGATTTAGTAAAAGCTCAGCTAAAAATAGCTTTAGGTATGAATATAACGCTTGATCAGGATGAGATCCTTTTTAGAGGTCACGCCATGGAATGTAGAATTAATGCAGAAGACCCTGAAACATTTATTCCCTCTCCTGGCCTCATTACTAAAATGCATACTCCTGGAGGCTTTGGGGTGAGATTTGATTCACATATCTACTCTGGCTATCTTGTCCCTCCTCACTATGATTCCTTGTTAGCTAAAATTATTACTACTGCAAATACTAGAGAGTCTTGTATCAAAAGAATGGTTAGCGCTTTAGATGAGTTTTTTGTGGATGGTATAAAGACAAATCACTCCTTGCATCAAAGATTGATGCAAGATCAAACTTTTTGCGATAACAAGCATGATATTAACTATTTAGAAGAGGTTTTCCTAGGATCGTGAGCAACCAAGAATACGCCCCAGCTGAAATTGAAGCTGAGATACAGAAATCTTGGAGGGAAACTCGCACTTATGAGGCAAAAATATCAAGCACCCAAGAAAAATTTTACTGTCTTTCGATGTTTCCTTATCCCTCTGGAAAATTACATATGGGGCATGTCAGAAACTACACCATAGGAGATGTCATTTCTCGATTTAAAAGAATGCAAGGTTTTAATGTTCTGCAGCCTATGGGGTGGGATGCTTTTGGACTGCCTGCAGAAAATGCAGCCATAGAAAATAATGTCTCTCCTAAAAAATGGACCAATGAAAATATAGCAAGCATGAAGGCACAGCTGGATGCGTTGGGCCTCAGTTATGACTGGAGTAGAGAAATAAATACCTCCTCGCCAGATTACTTCCACTGGGAGCAATGGTTTTTTATTCAACTTCTAGAGGCTGGGCTAGTTGAGCGAAAGGAAGCAGAAGTGAACTGGGATCCTGTAGATCAAACAGTTCTTGCAAATGAGCAGGTGATTGATGGCAAGGGATGGCGTTCAGGGGCTTTGATTGAGCGCAAAAAAATTAACCAGTACTTTCTAAAAATTACTCAATATGCCGAAGAGCTTCTTGAGGGCCTAGAATCACTAGATGATTGGCCTAGTCAAGTAAAGTTGATGCAAAAAAATTGGATTGGCAAATCTCTTGGATTAGGCTTTTATTTTTCGATTAAGGACATGAATGAAACCTTAGAAGTTTTTACCACAAGGCCAGATACACTTTTTGGGGCAACATATTGCGCTATTGCATCAGACCATCCTCTTGCAATAAATTTAATGGGTATTAATCCTGAAATTCAATCATTTATTTCAGCGAATCAAAGTGCCAAAAAAACTGAAGCTGCGCTTGCCAAGCAAGAAAAAATTGGAATTGACACAGGGCTTAGAGCGATTCACCCTCTCACCAACGAAGAGCTTCCAATTTGGATTGCTAACTTTGTTTTAATGGAATATGGCACTGGCGCTGTTATGTGTGTACCTGGCCACGATCAAAGAGATTATGAATTTGCTAAAAAATACCAACTGCCAATTGTTCAAGTAGTTCAGGTGAAATCTAATCTCACTATTGCTGATCAAGCTGTCGAGGAAAAAGGTATTTTGATCAATTCCATGCAATACAATGGATTGACCTCTGAAGCTGCATTTGAAAAAATTTCTGCTGATCTGCCTGATTCTTGTAATGCAAAGATTCAAACCAATTATCGACTGAGAGATTGGGGAATTTCTAGACAACGATATTGGGGGTGCCCTATCCCCATGATTCACTGCCAGGATTGTGGAAATATTGCGGTTCCAATTGAAGACTTGCCTATAGAGCTTCCGGAAATTAATGAAATTACCTCCAAAGGTCTTAGCTTGAGTGGCTTTAAGGACTGGCAAAAAACTACTTGCCCAAGATGCTCTAAATCTGCGCTGAGAGAGACAGATACCTTTGATACCTTCTTTGAAAGCTCCTGGTACGCTGCACGGTTTGCATCTCAACCAACAAATAGCATGCTCAACTCTGAAGCAGATTACTGGCTTCCTGTTGATCATTATATTGGCGGAATCGAGCATGCAATCTTACATTTACTCTATGCAAGATTCTTTAATTTATTGCTAAGAGATCAAAAGCTAATCAAGTCATCAGAACCTTTCCAAAAGCTTCTCACTCAAGGCATGGTGCTGGCTGATGCTTACTACGCATTAGATGAAAAATCGAACCCTGAATGGGTCAACAAGGGTCTTGTAACAGAGGTAGATGGTAAGCTCTCTCTTGCTGACGGCAGAACTGTCATGAAAGATGGTATGTCTAAAATGAGTAAATCTAAACTGAATGGTGTTGATCCTAACGCCATGATTGATAGATATGGAGCTGATACCGTCAGGCTATATATGATGTTTACCTCTCCGCCAGAACAGTCACTAGAATGGTCTGATACTGCTATCGAAGGATCCTCCAGGTTCTTAAAAAAATTATGGCACCTTGCTGCTGGGCGATCCATGTTCATAGAAAATGAGCCATCCCATTTTACAGACGACGAGTTAGCTTTGAGACAAAAGAGTCATAAAACATTACACAAAGTTACTGATGACTTTGAACGCAGGCAATCATTTAATACGGCTATTGCCGGAGTCATGGAGTTGCTTAATGCAATCCCTGAAACCTTCAAGCTTGCTACTGCAACGCAAGGCCAGCAATATTGCCTGGATGAGGTAATTAGGTTTGCCCTGAAAATGCTATCGCCTATTACGCCTCATATTACTCTGCATATTTGGCAACAGCTTTCAGGCTCTGATGGCAAAGACTTTGAGCTAAGCTGGCCCGCTGTAAAAGAAGAGTTTTTAAAAGTAGAAAACTTTCAATTAATTATTCAGGTCAATGGCAAGGTTAGAGGAAAAGAAAATATTTCCATTAATTTAAGTGATGCGGCTATCGAAGAAACAGCAATAAACAATGAGAATGTTAAAAAAATACTGACAAACGCATCAATAAAAAAGGTAATCTACATCAAAGAAAAATTAATTAACTTTGTAATATAAATGAGCTACATAACAACCTTTGATGACTACCCAATCCACCAAGCTGTTGCACCAATAGCAATTCCCAGCACAACCGATAGAAATTTTTATGACAGGTATTGGTTTAATGGATTGGATCCCGATAGTGGATACATCTTTGAAATTGGAATAGGTATTTATCCTAATAGACATATTATGGATGCACATTTCAGTATTTCCTATAACGGCAAACAATTCTCTTATCATGCAAGTCAAAGATTAAATCCCAATAGAACGCCAATCAAAATAGGTCCTATGACGTTAAGCATAGATGAGCCAATGAAAGAACTAACCTTCTCACTCACAGACCCAGAAAATAAATTAAATTGCAGCCTTAAGTTTTCTGCAACCTCCGTTGCACATCAAGAACCAAGATCAACAATGTTAGAAGGCGCCAGAACAATTATGGACACTATTCGCTTTACTCAAATGGGGAAGTGGTCAGGGGTAATTGAAACAGAATTAGGAAAAATTATGCCAGAAGAAATATATGGAACTCGTGATAGATCATGGGGAGTCAGACCAATTGGTGAGCCTGAAGGGGGTGCCCCAGGGATGCTCACGAGTGAGCCAGGAGTTTATTGGTGCTGGGCTCCAATACATTTTAAAAACTTTTGCACTCAATTTGGTACCTTTGAAGATCGAGACGGGAAATCAACACAGCTTTCGGGAGATATCCTCCCCCTCTATCAGCATCATTCTGAGATGCCTGAGCAAGGAACTGCAAAGTCGCTCTCTGCTCTGAGCCACTCTATTAAATGGAATGCGGGAACCCGTTGGGCGAAAGGAGCCACAATCAATGGTGTAACAGAAGACGGTGAAGACTTTAAACTGGAGCTTGAAACAATGGGTCCAAAATTTTACTGCAAAGGCATTGGATACCAGCATGATGAATGGAAACATGGGGTCTGGAAGGGTGAAGCTGAGACAGGTTATGAGGTTTGGGATCTAGACCAGATCAATGCAGGTGATTACACATTCTTTCACACCCATCAAATTGTTAAAGCCACCCTTGGCGATGAAATGGGGTTTGGTACTCTTGAAAACCTTGTAATTGGAAGGCACGCTCCGTCAGGCTTTGATGATTTCTTTGATGGCGCTAAATAAAAAAATTTACTGCGCTGGAATTATTCTAGTTAGTCTCTTGGCTGCTGGATGCCAGCACCAATTTCTCAATAGCACCGTGATTTCAGTTAGTGCTCTTGAGTTTAGTGAGCAAATTCCCAAGTCATTCCGGGTTAAATCCCAGCAATACTTCTCTGTTGATTCCAAAAAGGATGGGCCTATCTTTTCCATCACTAAATTAACCTTTAAGAAGAAAAATTTCTTTGGCGGTCCTTCAGCGAGATCTCAAGAAATTGAAGTCTTAGGTGAGCTTCAATATAGTACTAGAACTTTATCGGAGCATAGAACACAATCGGTGTCAGCGTCAGCGCAATTACCCTCCAATGAAGCAAGCCCACAAGGTGAAATGGTGGCCCTCACCCAACTGAAAGATGAGCTAGAATTTCTTTTGCTAGAGAATCTAATAATGGAGTATCAGTTAGTTGAGAGTTAATTGCCTAAATTTTTCTAACTCAAAAAAATACCGCCATTATTTGCTGCACGGAAGCGAATTAATTCTCAAACAAAACATTGCTGACAGCATCTACCAATCTCTTAAAACCGATGGGTTCCACGAGAAGATTTTATTAAGCCAAGATGAGTTAGATCAAGCGGAGGAAATAATCATGAGAAATATTGGCGGTTCATTATTTCAAGAAAAATTAATTCTTCACCTGAGACATAGTTCGGGAAAATTTCCTGAAAAGATCAAAACGATACTAGAAAGTAATCATCTCTATCAATCAGAGAACATTAGCCTGATCATTGAATCCAGCTCTGAAAAAACTCCCGCGAGCGGGATCTGGATTAAAAATATTGATGAGAAAGGGCTCATTGTGGACTGTAGAAAACTAAAAACTGCTGAAGAAAAGCTTTGGTTAAAAAGACAATTAGAATTCTTACCAAAAAATTTGCTGCCTCGATTTGGCGGATCAATCTTTCAAAATAATGAGGGTAATTTGCTTGGGCAAATGAATGAGGTGAGCTTATTAAAATTACTCTTTACTAATGAGCAAGATGTTGAAGAAAATGATTCATCAAATATTGTATTCCATTCTGGTCTCAGCGCTTTTGAGCTAGAAGATGTCATTATTGAACAAAATTTTGAGAAGGCCCTTATAACAATTAACTTTTTAAAGGAGCATGACAGGCAAAATTCTGCACCTCTAATCTGGGTGATTGCTAAAATTATTAACTCGTGTCTTGAGTCCATTCAATCTTCTAATAAAAAAGCTGCTTTAATTAAAAGCGGGGTCTGGTCTTCTAAAATTTCAAAATATCTAAGCCTGATTCAGAATGCTGAGTCTAAAGATTTTTTTAAATTAAGCAAAGAGGTGCTTAAATTAGATCTCATGAACAAAGGAGTGCTTAATGCGAATGTATGGGAGCAAATTGAAAAAATTATTTTACAGCTGCGAGATGCATCTCAACCGCTTCAGTAAAAATCTTTTTAATGCCGAGGTAGTTTTGATCCTTCTCTTGAAAAGAGTAATTGCTACCAACTATTTTAGTAAGCGGCAATAGACCTTTGGTTGAGCTTGTTAGCCAAATAGCCGGAGAAGCATCAAAATCTGTAATATCACATTCCCCTTCTTCAACCCTAAATTCACTAGCGGCCAAGGCCTCTAAAAGAATCTCTCTTGTGATTCCAGGTAAGATGTTTTCTGTTAATGCAGAGGTCCTGACTACCCCTTGGTCATTAAGGTAAAAAACGTTACTTGCACCCGCTTCTGTGAGAAAGCCTCCTCGATGCATTACAACCTCATCACATCCATGTTGCTGTGCTTGATTCATGGATAGGACATTACACAACAACGAAGTAGATTTGATGTTGCAATGAGCCCATCGATTGTCTTCACATAACATAGCTGCAATTGGCTGCGCTGAGAAGATAGTTTGAAAGGCGTACCCAAAACGCTCTGCAACAAGATTCTCAGCATAAAGATGAGCTCTAATCTGGTCCACACCTCTTGATATTTGAAAATATACATATCCATCTTGATCCAGTAACTCGCTACCGAGTTGGTGCAATTCTGCAACAATCAAATTAATATCAACGCTGATATGAGAAAGTAGCAGACTCCTCTCCAATCTCTCTACGTGGCTCTGAAAGCATAGTGATCGACCAGCTAAATACGGGATTACTTCATAAACACTATCCGAGAAAGTATAGGCGCGCGATAAGGGAGATACACGAATATCCTCCAAAGAACTCATTTGGCCTTGGTAGATAGCAGGAATATTCTTCATCTCAACTAAAAGAAAATAGGCTTGTGATCCAGTAAATGAGTTTTGCAATCAGCCTACCAAAAAAACCTTTCGATTCGACGCTCTCAATCGCTACAAGTGGGGCTGACAACACAACCCTATCATTAGAAGTAAACTCAATACTCCCAATGATTTGACCAATCTCAATTGGCGCTTGAATGTTATTTTTAAATTTATAGTTAGCTTTAATATTATTAAATTCTGATCTTGGGAGAGTCAGATGGAGGTCTTCCTGAGAACCCAAGGAAACCTCGCTAGTTTGGCCGCCCCAAACTTTCGCAGAAGTAACCTTCGTATTTTGAGTAACTAATTTTTGGGTTGCAAAAAACCGGAACCCATATTCCAACAATCTCTGTGATGCTGTCAGTCTATCATTTTCTGAGGGGCTGCCAGCAACAACTGCAATAAGGCGCATGTCATTTCTTTTTGCAGACGAAATAAGGCAAAATCCAGCGGAGTCTGTGTGACCAGTCTTCACCCCATCAACACTATCATCTCTCCACAACAACTTGTTTCGATTTAATTGGCGTATTCCTCCAAAGGTAAAATCTTTTTCTCTATATGTTGCATAGTGATCAGGAAATTTATTAATCAGCGCTTTGGTTAAATTCGCTAAATCTTTGGCGGAGGTAAAATGATTGGGATCAGAGAATCCTGTTGAATTTTGAAACAAAGAATTGCTTAACCCCAATTCTGCAGCATATGCGTTCATAAAATCTACAAAGCCTTCCTCGGAACCTGCAACATGCTCAGCCATAGCAATTGTTGCATCATTGCCTGATTGAATGATGATCCCAGAGAGAAGATCTTTTACAGAAATTCTTTTGCCAGCTTCAATAAACATTTTTGATCCGCCGGTCTTCCATGCCTTTTCGCTGATTAAAACTTCGTCGTCCAAGCTAATAGCGCCGCTAGCAATCTGATCAGCGATTACATAACCACTCATCACTTTAGTCATGCTGGCAGGAGCTATCTGATTGTCTGAATTAAATTCTGCTAAAACAGTATTGGTGCTAGCCTCAAGAAGAATATAGCTACTTAAATCTAATTTAGGTGCCTGAGGAACCATAGACTGAGCTGCTAAATCAATGCAAAGCGGAAGAAGGAGTAAGAAGCAAGTTAATTTTTTCATAATATAAGACTTAGAATTCTAAGGATAAATCATACACGGCTTTGGCATAAAAATGACTGCGATTGTATTTCGTAATTGCAATAAAATTATCATCGCCAATATAATAAGTATCTTTTTTCTTTGCTAATAGAAGAGTTTGGGTCACCCTGATATGATCTGGGTCGCGAAGATCATTCAAAGACATTAACTCGCCAAGGCTCATATTATTTTTTTGGGCGATATCTAGCAGAGAATCACCCTCTTGCACTTTATATTCTTTATCTTCGCTTTCAGTAAACATTAATGGCATAAACTTTAATGACTGATGATCCGCGCTATATGGCTTGCTAACATTATTGAGCTGAACTTCCTCCACAATATTTCCATCTCTTTTCCAACCATGCACTTTTAAATAATTTGCCACACTCGCGACTGCATCAGGAACTGAGTTAAATAGATCAACATATCCATCCCCGTCATAGTCGATAGCATATGCTCTATAGCTTGAAGATATAAATTGGCCATACCCCATAGCTCCAGCGTATGAACCCTTGATAGAAAAAATATCTAAGTTATTTTCTTGAGTGAGCAGAAAAAATTGAACCAGCTCACTCTTAAAAAACTTGGACCGCCTTGGAAAGTCAAAACCTAGAGTTGCAAGACTATCCAAAACTCTGTAACTGCCCTTAATTTTTCCATATCTTGTTTCCACACCAAGGATAGATGTGATGATTTCTTTGGGCACTCCAAATTCATCTTCCACCCTCTGGAATAGATCTGCATTTTTAGCAATAAAAGCTTTGCCATTGGTAATTCTTTTTTCTTCTAAGAAGAGTTTTCTGTACCTGTCCCATGTCCAAGTAAATTCAGCTGGTGATGACATGGATTCAAGAATATTGTCTTGCTTTTGAGCAGACTCAAGGACTTGAATCACATAATTTCTATCAAACTCATGCTCGGTTACCAATAAATTAATTACATCCCCTGCTTCTGGATGCTTTGAATAATCAGCAAAGCTAAAGCTAGAAAAGAAGATACATATCGATAGCAAGTGTTTCATTGTGGTAAGAACTTTTTATGGGTTGCCATAGATGTAATTATGCCAAAAGCAAAAAATAATGACATCAATGAGGAGCCCCCTTTGCTAATAAAAGGTAGAGGCATGCCAACTACCGGGAGCAAACCCACAACCATGCATAAATTAATGATCAAATTTGCAGCAAAAGTTAGCGATAGGCCGCCAATGACTAGTCTGCAGAATCTATCTCTGGCGGTCAAAGCTAGATAGAGGCATCTCATTAAGATAAAAAAATAAATACTTAGCAATAAGAAGACACCGATAAAACCAAACTCTTCGCCAATAACAGAAAAAATAAAATCAGTTTTTGTTTCAGGTAAGAAATTTAGCTGAGTCTGAGAGCCTTGTCCGAAGCCCTTGCCAAAAATACCACCTGAACCAATAGCAATTTTTGATTGGATAATGTTCCAGCCAGCACCAAATGGATCAGACTCTGGGTTAAAGAGCGTAGCAATTCTTTGCCTTTGAAAGGGCTCCAATAAAACATTCCATATGAGTGGAGAGCTAATGACCAGCAGAACAAACGCACCTCCAATAAACGACCAGCTTAAACCAGATAAAAATAGTACAAATATGCCTGATAGAGCTACAATCAACCCCGTTCCTAAGTCTGGCTGCCGCGCTACTAAAAAAAATGCTAAAAAAATAATGATCAATGTGATCCCTACCTCTCGCGTCTGAATAGGTAATTTTTTATCGCCAAGGAAGTTAGCTAAAAAAATAGGTAAGGAGAGCTTTAAAAACTCAGATGATTGAAAGGATACAGGTCCAATCCTAACCCACCTTTGAGCGCCATTAATTTCCGGACCAAATATAAAGGTAATTCCAAGAAGTAAAGTAGCAAAAACAAGAAAAAGAAAAGACGTCCTACGAAATAGATCAGGATCTGGTTGGCTGGCTGCAATCATGATAAGAAAACCTAATAAGACATACGCTGATTGCCTGAGAACGATAGATAAGTCAGCGTTGGATGCTGAATATAAAAAAAATAAACCCAAAATTGAAAGCAAGCAAATGCTAAAAAATAAATACGGGTCAAAATATATTTTTGTAAGCTTATTATTCATTTAGCAAACTCTTTAAAACTTCTATAGCAACTGGTCCTGCAACTGCCCCGCCGCTTTCACCATTCTCAATCACTACTGATACAGCATATTTAGGGTTAGGCATTGGTCCAAAGGCAATGATGATGGAGTGATCTCGTAAGAGTTCCGAACCCCTTAAATCTTGATAAGCTTCCTTGCTATCAAGGCTCACTAATTCAGCCGTACCAGACTTTCCTGCAACTTTAAAATTTTTTAGATCTCTTATGCTCCTAGCTGTTCCAAGATCACTCTCAACCACACCAGTGAGAGCATCGTGTAGATTAATCCAATCCTTATTACCAAGTGAAACCTGATAATTATTTTGTATGACAGCATCTGATAATACTGACTGAGCAATGGAGGGGGTGAGTGCTCTGCCTTTGTTAGCAAGAATTGAGGCGTAATTTGCTAGCTGCATTGGAGTCGCAACCAAATACCCCTGACCAACTCCAATATTAACTGTATCGCCGGTAAACCAAGGAATATTTAGATTATTGTATTTCCAATCAGGTGTAGGGAGAAAAGCCCCATCTTCATTAAAACAATCGCCACATACTTTCGCGCCAAAACCAAAAGATGCAAGGTAAGAAGCTAACTCTTGCATATCAGATTGATAGGCTAATTTAAAAAAATAGGTATTAGAGCTAACTAAAAGCGCTTTTTTTAAATTTACATTTTTATGCCCTCCTTTCTTCCAACCACGATAAATTCGACCGTTCTCAGGAAGCATAAAAAATCCTGGATCATCAATTTCTTCTTCCCATCGAACTAATTTCTTGGTTAAACCAAACATTGCTATCGCTGGTTTAATTGTCGATGCAGGAGGATACCGCCCTTGCAAAGCTCTATTAAAAAATGGTTTGCTGGGGTTTGTAATGATCTCTTGAAATTCAGCTACCGTCATTCCATTTGCGAGCTTATTAAGCGAATAGCTGGGAGCACTGAATAATACATTAATGCCTCCCGATTCTAAATCAATAGCTACAACCCCGCCTTTTCTCGACCCCAGAGCCTTTGCTGCGCTCATTTGCGCTGAAATATCTAAGTGAGTATGAATGTCCTCTCCTGGGACTGCAGACTCAACTTCTAAAACTTTGCCTAACTGGCGGCGAGAATTAATCTCATACACTCTTTTGCCATATGTGCCTGAGAGCATTTGATTGTATGTGTGCTCAAGACCAGTGACCCCCTGAATCAAGCCATTCGCATAAACTAATTCAGCATCTTTCAAGTGACTTTGGGGTAGATGAGACAATAAATTATCTTGACCCTCTATTTTCGATGTATAGCCTAAAACATGTGAAAAAATTTCAGGGTAGTCACTCATTCTTCTATATCGCTCGCCTATGAAGGCATCCTTGAATGTAAATTGACGAACACCAAATCGTGCAATCTCTTCAGTTGATAAATTCTTTTTCAAAACAAGCTCTTTATTCACAAAAGCCTTCTCTTTAAATTTTTCAAGATATTGAGTCACCTCTGATTCTGTAAGATGAATCACAGGTTTGATCAGCTGCAGAAAACTCTCAACGTCATCAATGGAGTTGGGTTTAGTAATTAAATCAAAAGTTTTAATATTTCTAACAATGACATGTCCATTTCGATCAAAAATCTCTCCTCTGAGAGGCTGGATGGGAACCGAGTAAGTTTTATTGTTCAGAGCTGCAAGCTCATAAGCTGAGTAACTTGATACCTGTAATGAAAAAACTTGAAACAGCACGATCAAGAAGATAACGCTAATAAACAGAAAACTAAATATAGCTCTGGATGAAAAATTATTCTTTTCGACTTGTCGCTCTTCAAAAATCATTACTTATGATAAGGATGGTTGCGATTGATTGTGCTGGCTCTAAAAATTTGCTCTATCAATAAAATTTTAAATAACCTGTGAGGAAAAGTGAGGTCTGACGCAGATAAAATTAAATCTGATTTTTGAAGAAGGCTGGGCGCAGCTCCGTAAGATCCCCCAATAATCATAGTGATATTGCAAGCAAGATCTATTTTTTCTTGAAATAGCGTAGCTAAAGCCTTGCTCGAAATTAGGTCGCCCTTCCTATCCCATAAGACGACATAGGAACCAGGATCTATATGTTTGATGATCTCCAGGGACTCACCTTGAAGGGTAAGTTCTCTGGAAGCTGCTTTAGAAGCTAGCGGCTTAACCTCTACAAAGGATAGCTTAAGATTGCTGGGAATCTGTTTGCAGTAAAAATCTAATGCTTTTTTTTCCCAATCGGCAGGCTTGTGAGAAATGCTAAGAATCTTACATTTCATTAAGCTGAAATCAGTGTTGTTTCACCCCATAAGCTTTCTAGATCATAAAACTCTCTAGTATCTTGCTGCATAACATTTACCACTACATCACCGCAGTCTATCAAAACCCACTCTGAGTCTTCCTGTCCCTCAACGCCAATTACATGTAATTGATTGCTCTTTACTGTCTCAATAATCTTATTGGAAATAGCTTTAGCATTTCTTGAAGAGGAGGCTGTTGCAATAATGAACCAGTCAGCAAAACCTGAAACACCGCGAATATCAAGGGCCAAAACATCTTTTGCCTTCATATCATCCAGCGCATCAAGACAAATAAGTTTTAAATCAGAATTTTTCATAAAAATAATTCACCTTCTGGTGTCTTTTGGGGTTGTTAAAATATATATTGATTGTAGGTTCAAGCTTAAGTTTCAGAATATCTAACTTACGTCAATAAATCTATTAATAATTTCTACTTTAATATGTTCTTTCAGTGAATCTTTTGATTAAGATATAAATATGGACTTTATAAATGCTCTTTTTTTATGGTTTGCAGCTCGTCCCTCCGTATTAGTTGGATTAGGAGTTTCTTCAATCTTTATCTTTATCTTGAGTCTGCTTGGAGTGAGTTGGTTTGTAGCGCAGATACCAGAAGATTATTTTTCAACAACAAAAAGAAATCCTAGCGGATTAAAAGATAGAGCTCCTTTCCTGAGATTATTGCTATTAATTGGAAAAAACTTTCTTGGAGTTTGTCTAATTGCAGGTGGCTTGCTGATGATTGTGCTGCCTGGGCAGGGCTTGATAACAATAATAACTGGTCTTTTGCTAATTGATTATCCAGGAAAATTTCAATTGGAGCAAAAAATAGTTTCCATACCGTCGGTATTGAGAACTTTGAACTGGATAAGAATAAAAGCAAAAAAACCTCTGCTCAAAAGAAATTCTCATATCTAATCAAGTAAGATATATTTTTTGTGACTGGAAATAGAGAAAAATAATTTAATCAAATAGATGGTAGGGAGTGATTATGGAAATTGAGAATAGAAAATGGGTTTTAAAAGAAAGGCCTCAAGGTCTCGTAAAGGATTCAGATTTTGAATTGATCGCTGAAACTCTCCCTGCGATAAATGAAGGTGAAATTCTTATTGAAAACATGTATCTCTCTTTTGATCCAACGCAAAGAGGATGGCTCAATGATGTCCCAGGCTATCTTCCTCCTGTTCAAATAGGGGAAGTGGTTCGTTCCGGTGGAATGGGTCGAGTGATTGAATCAAAGAATGCGGCATACAATGTTGGCGATTTGGTATTTGGATTTGTAGGCTGGCAGAGTCACTGCATTACAAAAGCAGAAGACGATGACAGGTTTAGAGTTATTCCTGAGCTTCTTCCAATACCTACCATGTTAAATGTAATGGGCACTACAGGAATTACAGCTTACTATGGCCTGCTTGAACTTGGAAAGCCTCAGCCAGGAGAAACAGTGCTGGTTTCTGGGGCTGCCGGAGCCACCGGTTCAGTTGTTGTGCAGATTGCCAAGCTCAAAGGCTGTCATGTCATTGCAATAGCGGGCGGCAAAGAAAAATGTGACTGGCTTAAACAAGCTGGGGCTGATGATGTAATCGATTACAAAAATTCTAATGTCCATGAAGAATTGCCTAAAATAGCAAAAAATGGAATTGACATATATTTTGATAACGTCGGTGGTGATATTTTGGAGACAGCATTGTTCCATATCAATATCAATGCCAGGGTTCTGTTGTGCGGGGGAATTTCCTCAGGCTATGATGCAACGACCTTGCCAGATGGGCCAAGAAACCTTTTTTCACTAATTATCAAAAGAGCAACCATGCAAGGGTTTCTAGTGCTTGATTATCTTCCTCGATCACAGAAAGCTTTAGAGGACATAGCATCCTGGATCATGGAGGGCAAGCTGCAACATAGAGAAGATATTCAAGAGGGGCTTGAAAACTGTCCGCAAACTTTAAATAGGCTGTTTACTGGTGACAATAAAGGCAAGCAACTCCTTAAAATTTAAGTAGAGTTTTCTGAAATTTTATTCACTAGCTTCGCAAGGATATTCATGCGCTGCGTTGCATCGAAAGCTTCAAGTACATTTTGTTTCTGCTCGGCAGACAATGGAATGAGGCCAGCCAAGTGATAGCTAACAGATTCAGCGGATAATAAATCTATATCTAATGGCAAAGATTTGATCGATGGATGCTCTTTGAGCTGAGTGAGCACATTAATTAGATCGGGGAATTGAGCTAGAACTGCTTGGTCGTCAACGGCAGGCGGTGTGATTGGTGCTATCGACCCATAATGCAAGCCTGACTCGTCCTGCTCAACCGACTTAATAGAAACTTTTTGGGATCCCTTCACTGTGATCCCCAGTAATCCGTTCGGCAGCTGATTAAAATCAATGATTTCAACGTAAGTGCCTTGAGATAAAAAGCTATCTCCATTGTCATTGTTTTTGCTAAGGGTGATAACGAAACCAGAATCTGTGCTCATGCACTGTTTGACCATTGCAAGGTACCTTGGCTCAAAGATCTGCAGAGATTGAATAGTTCCTGGGAGAACTACTATACCGATTGGAAAAACAGGAAATTTATTTAGCTTTAATGAGTTCAATTAATGGGTCCGATATTTTTTTGCTGTCTTTATTGCTCATGATCAGAATAACACCAAACTGATCAAGGTAATGTTTTAACTCTTCAAGCAACATCTCCAAAGAGTTGAATTCATGAGGGTTATTGGAGGTACTGGAGAGATTGAGCCATAATGTTTTATCTAAAGACTCAGCACTTTTATAGAGCTCTGTGCCATGAAATCCCCCTGACATAGTATTGGAACCAAGCTCAATGATCCCCAAAATTTTCTGATCAAATAAACCTTTCGCCGTGGCCGTGGTACTGGCAATTGCTGTAGGATGATGTGCAAAATCATCAATAACAATGAAATCTTGATCATGATAGATTGTTTCAAATCTTCGCTTAACTCCGGTAAAGCTCTCTAGCGCCTTAAATGAATCTCGGGGAGCCACACCATGTAAAAAAGCAGCATACATTGCCATTATAGCATTTTGATAATTATGCATGCCGTTGAAGGGTAAGGCATTCAGGTTAAATATTTCATCGCCAAAACTGAAAATATTTTTTTTCATGTCTATTGCGATGGTTTCTTTGGTGCCAATTTTATGCACATGAGACCAGTAACCCATATCCATTAATGCACTCATATTGTCACCTTCAGGGTAAATTAAGATATTGCCATCAGCTGGGATGGTTCGAATGACGTGATGAAATTGCTTTAAAATATCCAAAAGATTGGAAAAGATGTCCGCGTGATCAAATTCAATGTTGTTCACAATCAAGGTATCAGGATGATAGTGAACAAACTTTGAGCGCTTATCAAAAAATGCTGAGTCATACTCATCCGCTTCTATAACAAAGATGCCTGCGCTCCCCAATTGAGCAGATGATTCAATGGATTGACTAACGCCCCCAACCAAATAACCAATATCTACAGATTGATGTTGAAAAATTTCACATAGCATGAATGAAGTAGATGTTTTGCCATGAGTTCCTGCAACTGCAATGACTTGTCTACCTTCTATCAGCTCACCAAGCATTTGAGGGCCTGAGGTAAAGGGGAGTTTATGGCTTAAAATATACTCAACACTGGGATTGCCTCGACTCAAGGCGTTCCCAATAATAAATAAATCTGCTGTTGGAAGGCTGGTCGGATCATAACCCTGAATCATCTCCACACCAAGACGGTGCAATTGATCTGACATAGGGGGGTAAAATTGTTGATCTGCTCCAGAAACCTGATGCCCTTTCTCTAACAATATTTGCGCCAAGCCACCCATGAAGGTTCCGCAAATTCCAAGGATATGAATTTTCATATTTAAATATTTTTAGCTAACATTTGTTACCATAGACCAAATTAATTGATTTATAAACTAATGAAAAAAAATGCTTTTTATGCTCAGTCTGGAGGGGTGACCTCTGTAATTAATGCCTCGGCAAGTGCTGTAATCCTGGAGGCAAAAAAATATCCACAAATTGGAAAAGTATTTGCTGGCAAGAATGGAATCCTGGGTGCTCTGAGGGAGGAGTTAATTGATACTTCCAAGGAATCAAAGAAATTTATAGAAGATTTGCAGTTTCGTCCAGGGGGAGTTTTTGGTTCTTGCAGATATAAGCTTAAAGGTATTGATGAAAGCCTAAAAGAATATCAACGACTCATTGAAGTTTTTAAGGCTCATGATATTGGATACTTTTTTTATAATGGCGGAAATGATTCCGCGGATACCGCGCTTAAAATTTCTCAAATCAGCAAGAAGCTAGGTTACCCCTTACAGTGCATTGCAATACCAAAAACTGTCGATAATGATCTGGCAGTTACTGACTGCTGCCCCGGGTTTGGATCTGTAGCAAAATATGTTGTGACCTCAATCATAGAGGCAGCATTAGATGTTGAGTCTATGTGTGAAACTTCGACCAAGGTCTTTGTGCTTGAGGTGATGGGGAGACATGCTGGATGGATTGCAGGCTCCAGTGTTTTAGCTCAAGAGAGTCATCCCGGTGCACCACATATTATTTTACTGCCTGAGGTAACCTTTAATCAGACAAAATTTCTTGCGAAGGTCAAACAAACAGTAGCTGACCATGGCTTTTGTGTGATCGTTGCATCCGAGGGCATTAAAAACTCTCGAGGTAAATTCTTAGCAGAATCAAGCTCTAAAGATGCATTTGGTCATAGTCAACTTGGCGGCGTTGCCCCTAGGCTAGCAGAGCTCATTGAGAAAAAATTAAAGCTTAAAAATCATTGGGCTGTTGCTGATTATCTGCAACGAAGTGCTAGCCATCTTTCCTCAGGGGTTGATAGAACACATGCCTATGAGGTTGGGAAAAGAGCGGTTCAATATGCAGCTGAGGGAATGAATGGCGTCATGCCAGTTATTAAAAGATTGGGTGATGCGCCTTACAAATGGAAAGTTATCCCCGCCTCGTTAAAAAAGATTGCCAATGTTGAAAAAAAACTGCCTGCTAGCTTTATCAGCAAAGATGGCTTCAGTCTCACAGGAAAGGCTAAAGCTTACTTTCGACCATTGATAGAAGGAGAAACCGTGACTAGACAGACAATCAACTTCACGTCTGGAAAAATGCAGATGGTTAAGAAAAAACTAAAGCCCTGGGCTTAAGGCATTAAGCTTGCCAATAATATTTTTTAATTCTTGCTGAAGCTCCAACTTATCGTCTTCATTTAAAAAAGCTCCGAAAGGGACTTGCTTGCCTTTGGATTGAAAGGTGAAATGTCGAATGTTACGAGCATCTACCTCTATATTTAACATAGTAAAAATTCTAAATTCTTCCCATGTAAATTCTTTTATGAGGCGCCCTCTTTCTAGCTTAATTCTTTCGTTCGTAATAAAGATTAACTCTCGTTGCTGGCTCCAGCGAAAGCTCAAGTAAAAGCACATCAAAACTAAAGTGATTTCTAGGTCGGCAAAGGGCAGAATTAAAATTGCCCCCATAAAGAAAAAAAATATTCCTACCATCAAGCATACAAAAGTTAAGCTGCTAAGAAAAATGAATCTTGCCTTGCCTTCAAGGGAGCTATTGGGCGTCACCTCTACTAAAAAGTTGTTTTCGCTAGTTTCTTGAATCTGAATCATATTACAATGGTATTTATGGTAGCTCGCAAAGATTTTAACCGATATATGATGCCGGTATACAAGCCTGCAGAATTTATTCCCTCAAAGGCTAAGGGATCTTTTGTTTGGGATAAACAAAAGAAAAAATATATAGATTTTGCCTCAGGTATTGCTGTTTCTAGCCTTGGTCACTGCCATCCTGAGCTCAACAAGGCCTTGCTCGAACAATCAAAAAAAATCTGGCACTTGTCTAACTTACTAACAAATGAACCGGCGCTAAAATTAGCTAAAATCTTATGCAACAAAACTTTTGCTGAGAAAGTATTTTTCTCAAATTCTGGTGCAGAGGCAATTGAAGGGGCTATAAAAACAGCTCGCAAACATGCTTATGTAAATATCAGTAAAAAGAAGAATGGTATTGTTGCATTTTCTGATGCCTTTCATGGGCGAACAATGATGGCAATAGCGCTCAATGGGTCTGATCGATTTGTAGAGGGTTTTGGGCCTATGCCTGGAGGGATTACACATCATCCATATAATGAAACAAAAAATCTTGAGAAGGCAATTAATAAAAATACAGCTGCAGTTGTGATTGAGCTTGTACAAGGAGAGGCGGGCATAATTAAAGCAAAAAGAGACTTTATTCAAAAAATTAAAAGGCTCTGCAAGGTGCACAAAGCCCTCATTATTGTTGATGAAGTCCAATCTGGTGCTGGCAGAACAGGCACTTTATTTGCTTATGAGCAATTTGGGATCAAGCCTGACATTATGTGTTGCGCTAAAGGAATTGGAGGTGGCATTCCTATAGGAGCAATCTTAACCTCCACTAAAATTGCTGAATGCATGCAACTTGGATCTCACGGATCAACTTTTGGAGGCAATCCATTGGCGTGTGCTGTTGCTGAAAAAGTGATGACACTTCTTTCAAAGAAAACGTTGCTGAATGGTGTAAAAAAGAAAGAAGCCATCTTTGTTGAGGAGCTTAAAAATATTAATAATGAATTTAAATGCTTTGAAGAAATTAGAAGCTCTGGCTTGTGGATAGGATGCAAATTAAATGTTCAAGAAAACTTTAACTTGGACACCATGATGAGTGCCTGTTATGCCAAAGGGTTGATGATTCTAAAAGCTAATAACAATACGATTCGCATTGCGCCTAGTCTAATTATTGAAGATAAGGTGATTCGACAAGGTCTCAAGATTTTGAGGTCTGCTATTCAGGAACAACTTCAGCATCAGCAGTGATCTCAATCACCTGGTCCACTTTTCTGTATCCCTGAGGTAACATCATTCCTCTTTTTGCTCTGGTAGAAATATAATTTTCTAAATCTTTTAATTTTAAAGACATGAACTGTTTGCCGCTATGAATCTGCAAGGTGCTAGAATCTGATAGCAAACAGATAAAGCTCATTGATTCTTCGCCGGCTAGCAGTTTAGGTTTTGGGATATTGATAATCTTATTGCCCTTACCTTTAGGAAGGACTGGTAGTTCAGACACATCAAAAATTAACATGCGCCCTATCGATGAGATCGCAACAATGTGTCTATGAGAATCTTTTAGAGGCACTGGGGGTAGTAATTTAGCCTTCTCTGGCAACTTCATGAAAGCTTTGCCTTTCTTTTGATTAGATATGGCATTCGATAGCTCGCTAACAAAACCGTAGCCTGCAGAGTTTGCAATCAAGATTTTTGATGAGTCTGCGCCAATCGCTGCGCCCATGAAAGTTACCCCAGATGCAGAGGCTACCCTTCCAGTTAACGGCTCTCCTAAGCCTCGTGCAGAGGGCAAAGAATGTGCAGCAAGAGCAAAAGCTTTGCCTCCAGAGTCAAAGAAAACTGCAGATTGATTGTTTTTACCTTTTGCAAAATGCTGCAAACTATCATCACCCCTAAACGTTAATGCTGTTGGGTCAATATCATGTCCTTTAGCAGATCTGACCCACCCACCTTTCGATAAAACGACTGTCACTGGCTCAGAGGTAACCATCTCTTCTTCAGAGAATGCTTTTGCTACCGATATAGACTCAATAGGAGAGTTCCTAATATCTCCAAAATTTTCTTTAATCTCTAACAGCTCATTTTTAATGTAGGTTTTAAGCCTAGCTTTAGACTTAATAATTTTTTCTAGCTCTGCGCGCTCTAATTCTAAATGGCCTTTTTCTTCTTCGAGCTTAAGTTGTTCAAGCTTAGCCAGTTGTCTAAGCCTAATTTCTAAAATTGCATGTGTTTGAATCTCTGAAATTCTAAAAGCTTTCATTAACTCTTTTTTTGGCTCATCACTATTCCTAATGATATGAATCACCTTGTCCAGATCAAGGTATACAATCAGAAGTCCTTCCAGAATATGGATTCGATCATCCACCTGATCAAGTCGATGCACAAGCTTTCTCATCACTGTGTGCTGCCTGAAAGCGAGCCACTCTGAAATTAGATCATTCAAAGCAAAGACACGCGGCGAGCCTTTGAGACTTATAAGATTGATATTTGCTCTGTAATTTTTTTGAAGATCTGTGGTTGCGTACAAATGATTCATGACCTCTGAAGCATCCACCCTATTTGATTTTAAAGTCACCACTAATCTAACCGGCTCTTTATGATCTCCCTCATCCCTGAGATCAACCACCATGGGTATTTTTTTCTTGTGCATTTGATCGGCTATTTGCTCTAGAATCTTTGAACCCGACGCTTGATGAGGCAAGGCATTGATGACAATATCACTGCCTTCAGTAACCCATTGAGCTCGAATTTTAAAACCACCTCGCCCAGTCTCATACATTTCCAACAACTCTTCATCAGACGCAATAAGAGGTGCATTATTACTAAAATCAGGGCCTTTGATGAACTTCATCAACTCTTTGGTTGAGGCTTTGGGGTTGTCTAAAAGATGTATACAAGCATCCAGCACTTCTTGAATATTATGAGACGGTATATCAGTGGCCATACCCACAGCAATTCCAGTTGTGCCATTCAATAGAATACTTGGAATTTTTGCTGGCAAGATTGTTGGCTCTAATAATGAACCATCAAAATTAGGCTGCCAGTCTACCGTACCTAATTTAAGCTCTGATAAAAGCAGATCTGCAAATCCTGTTAATTTTGATTCGGTATATCGCATAGCAGCAAAAGATTTGGGGTCATCTTGAGTGCCCCAGTTCCCCTGACCATCTACTAGTGGGTATCTAAAAGAAAAGTTCTGAGCCATAAGCACCATGGCTTCATACGCAGCACTGTCACCATGAGGGTGAAATTTACCAATAACATCTCCAACAGTCCTGGCTGATTTTTTATATCTAGAGCCCGCATTTAAGCCTAATTCACTCATCGCATATAAAATTCGTCTTTGCACAGGCTTCATGCCGTCTCCAACATGAGGTAATGCCCTGTCTAATATGACGTACATTGCATAATTTAAATATGACTCTTCTGCATACTCCTTGAGGCTAATTGAACTGATATTTTGATTAGTTTCCATAATTAAACTGTGGCAATTTTTCCTCTTTTTTCTAACCATTCTTTTCGAGCTCCTGCATTCTTTTTAGAAAGCAGAAGATCCATCATGCTATTTACATTATCAGATGGGCTGACCGTTAGTTGGACCAGTCTTCTTGTCTTAGGGTCCATGACAGTTTCTCTTAACTGAGAGGGGTTCATCTCCCCTAAACCCTTAAATCTCTGAATATCTATTTTTGGTTTACCGGGCTTGGATTGTAAAGTTTTAATGATGGAATCTTTCTCGTCTTCATCAAGGGCATAAAAAACTTCCTTAGCACAGTCAATTCTAAATAATGGAGGCATGGCTACATAAATATGGCCGGCAAGAACTAATGGTCTGTAATGTCTTAAAAATAAAGCACATAACAAGGTAGCGATATGTAAACCATCTGAATCAGCATCTGCCAGAATGCAGACCTTGCCATATCTAAGCGATGAAATATCAGGGCTGCCTGGATTCACGCCTATGGCAGTAGAGATATCTTTAATTTCTATGGATTTAATTATCTCGCTACTTTCAAGATCCCATGTATTTAGTATTTTACCTCGCAAAGGCATGATGGCTTGAAACTTCCTTTCTCTTGATTGCTTGGCAGAGCCGCCCGCAGAATCTCCTTCAACAAAAAACAACTCTGTCTCCTCAAGATTTGTGCTGTTGCAATCTGACAGCTTGCCTGGCAGTGCCGGACCTTGAAAGGTCTTCTTTCTATCCACGACTTTAGTTTCTCTGGTTCTAGCTTGCGCAGAAGCAATGGCAAGTTCTGCTAATTTTTCTCCTTCTTCGGTGTGCTGATTAAACCAAATGCTTAGAACATCTTTTGTGGTTGAGTTCACAAAACCCTGGTGATCCTTGGAATCCAATCTCTCTTTAGTTTGCCCAGAAAACTGTGGATTGGTCAGCTTTGAAGAAACCACAAAAGTGCTATGTTGTATCACATCATCAGCCGTAATTTTTAGCCCCTTGGGTATTAAATTTCTAAATTCACAAAACTCCTTCACTGCATCAAGTAACCCTGCTTTAAAACCATTTAAATGGGAGCCACCCTGAGCCGTTGGAATTAAGTTCACATATGATTCACCCATTAAATTTTTTGCTGGATTCGTCGACCAGTTCAGAACAAAATCAAGCGCATTGTCCTTCGTCAGCTTGCTGCAAGAAATTGACTCCTCTAACAGCAAATCAATGCCTTCAGAGGCCTCGGATAAGTATGAAATTAAGCCATTCTCATAATTCCATGAAATTTTTTCTCCTTTCTTCTCATCCGTGTATTGAATGTTTAAGCCTGGGCATAAAACTGCTTTAGCCTTAAGAAGATGTTTGAGAGGATCTGTTTGAATTTTTACTGTTTCAAAATACTGAGGATCAGGCTGAAAATAAATAGTCGTTCCAGAATTTCTAGCCCCTACTTCTCCAACTTCCTGGAGTTCAGATTTCTTTTCTCCGCCTTCAAAAGTCATTTCAAACTGCTTGCCGCCACGCTTAATTTCGACTAATAATTTTTGTGAAAGAGCATTTACCACTGATACCCCAACCCCATGAAGTCCCCCTGAAAAACTATAGTCTTCGCCTGAGAATTTAGCTCCCGCATGGAGCTTACACATGATCAGCTCGACACCAGAGACTTTGTGCTCTGGATGAATATCAATAGGCATGCCACGACCATCATCGCCAACAGAGATGCCTCCATCCTTGGTTAAAATAACTTTAATTGTTGAGCAATGGCCTGCCAATGCCTCATCAATAGAATTATCTACAACCTCCTGAATTAGATGATTTGGGGATGTTGTGTCTGTGTACATACCCGGTCTTTTTCGAACCGGATCAAGGCCAGATAGAACTTCTATCGATTGTGAATCGTAATCTTTTGCCAATTAAAGTGTCCTGTAAATATCTAGCTAAATCTTGGTGAACTTTTAGGTAATATTCTACTCTAACTAAATTGAAACAAATGTATTAATTTAGGAGATTTTTTGGCAATGCATTAAAATATGGGAATTGACATTGGGAGCCTAAAAGAGGTTTAATGTTAGCACTGTAAACATTCAGATATATTATGAAATCAAAATATTTTATTACACTTCTTGCGCTCTTTAGCACTGCTGCAAACGCAGATAGCCTTCTAGATATTTATAATGATGCATTAGAAAATGATCCGCAGTATAGATCGGCTGAATTTTCGTACTTATCAGGAAAAGAAATTAAGGTTCAAGGTCGCGCTGGTCTACTGCCAAGCGTTAGTATAAGCGCTCAAACTAACTGGAATGAATACTACCAGGGTGGCAATCTCCAGAACGAATATAATAACTTCAATGCCTCAGCTAGGCTGACGCAGCCTCTGTTGCGTCTAGATAGTTGGTTTAAATATCGACAATCAAAATTTTTAACTGATGCTGCTGAAGCAGATTTTGCATACTCTCAGCAAGCATTAATTGTTAGGACTGCTGAGCTCTACTTCAATGTATTGAGGGCTATTGATAATCTCAATGCTGCTAGATCGGAAGAAAAGGCAATCCAAAAACAATTAGATCAAACCAGTCAAAGATACGAAGTAGGTCTTTCAGCCATCACCGAGGTCCAAGAAGCTCAGCTGGCATTTGACCTTAGCATGGCCTCGCGGATCAGAATTGAGGGCAGTGTTTATACGGCTCAAGAAGCTTTAAATGCCTTGATTGGAAGAGAGGTCTTATCGCTAGATGGCCTAGTAAATGATCTGAGCGTCTCGAATCCAGTTCCAGCCTCTAAAGAAGAATGGGCAAGAAAAGCTGTAGAGAATAACTTTAGATTAAAAGCAGCTAACCTAAGAAAATATGCTTCTAAAAATAATGCACGCAGTGTTGCATCAAACCATTTGCCTAAAGTGGATATTGTCGGCACTCAATCTGAATCAGAGACTAACCAATATGCCTATGATGGTCTGAATACTGGCGGGGCTTTCAATATTACTGTCCCAGATGAAACTCAAAGAGATACATATAGCTTGCAACTTTCTATGCCCATCTTTCAAGGCGGAGCAGTGATCTCCAGAACTAAGCAAGCCTATGCTGAATCAAATAAATCTTCAGAGGATGCTTTATTTGCTGAGCGAGGTGTCATCCAAGATGTTAGAAGTCAGTACTCCAATGTGATGACATTGGTAGCAAATATAAGAGCTCAAAAACAAGCTGTTATCTCTGCATCAAGTGCCCTAGAAGCAACTCGGGTTGGCTACGAAGTTGGAACAAGGAATATTGTTGACTTGCTCCAAGCTGAAAAAAATCTTTACAGTGCAGATAGAAATCTGGCTAATGCTAAATATGACTACTTAATCACAACCCTTAAATTACATCTTGCGGCCGGAACATTGAGCCCAGAAAACCTTATAGAGATAAATAACTTACTCGGATAATGCCAGAATTACCTGAGGTAGAAACCTCAGTTCGAGCAATACAGACATTTCAGAATCAAATTCTTGAATCTGTAGAAATTCATAACCCAAATCTTAGATGGCCAGTAGATCTAGAAGCATTTAAAAATCTTAAAGGGGTCACAGTTGATCAGATTAGCCGAAGGGCAAAATATATTCTATTTCATGTTGATGGCTCTCAAATATTGCTTCACCTTGGAATGACTGGAACAGTTCGAATAGCTGAAAAGGAATCTAACTTTTATAAAAAACATGATCATGTTGAGTTCATTTTTCAAGATGCCAAGTTAATTTACAATGATCCTCGAAGATTTGGATCGCTGCACTTTGTATCAGACCCTCAACATCATTTTTTACTCGATAAACTCGGACCAGAGCCCTTGTCAGCAGACTTTGATGGCGAGTACTTATTTAAAAGGCTGCGAAAAGTGAACTCTCCAATCAAGATCTCGCTAATGAATCAATCCCATGTTGTTGGCATTGGTAACATCTACGCCAATGAAATTCTATTTGATGTTGGTATTCGCCCCACCAAACGATCCAGATTAATTACTAAGAAAAAATCTGTGGCCATTACAGAGTCAGCAAAAAAAATTCTTCAAAGGGCTATTGAGGTTGGGGGGACAACGCTGAAAGATTTCTATCGACCAGATGGCAATCAAGGTTACTTTAAGATTGAATTAGCAGTTTATGATCGTGAAGGCCAAGAATGTGTAAGATGCAAAACAGGCATCATTCAAAGAATGGTTCAGACCCAGCGAGCCTCTTTCTTTTGCAACAAATGCCAGACTTAATTGGAGTATTTCTTAGCAAGTGCATCTTTGACATTCGGACTAACGAAGCGAGACACATCTCCACCAAGCTTAGCAATTTCTTTCACTAAACTAGAGGAGACATATATCAGAGTGTCCTTGGGAGTAAAGAAAATGCTCTCAATATCTGGGGCAAGACTGCGATTCATGGTTGCAAGCTGAAATTCATATTCAAAGTCTGCGACAGCTCTTAACCCTCTGATAATTGCGATAGCATTATTCTCTCTTGCAAGATCAACTGTCAGCTTGCTGGCATAACCTATGACCTCAATCTTTCGATTATCTTTAAAAATTTCTTGAGCCAAATCAATTCGTTCAGCAACGGTAAAAAGCGGGTTTTTAGACTTGCTCTCAGCGACACTGACTATGACTTTATCAAACAGTGCGCACGCTCGCTCAGTAATATCTATGTGGCCAAAAGTAATGGGATCAAACGAACCAGGGTAGATTGCTATTTTCATCAATGAATCATACTAAATATTTATGGTTCATCAAAATATTCCGTAGATTAGGTAAACTGTATCAATATTTAGAAAAAAGAGATTATGAGTAAAGATAAGCTGGATAATGACAAAAAGGAGCTGCCATCCGCTACTGATGATGCCGCTGATGTGATGTCCAAATACATTAAAAAAAGAGCAAAGATTGACTTGAGAGATCAAAAATTTAAGTTCCCGCCAATAGATTATGAAAAACCTCCACATTTCTAAACTACTTATTGTTGGTGGATCAAAAAAAAGGGCTCAATGAGCCCTTTTTTAAAATAAGCCTAAGCTAATACATCAGACAAGATCGTTATTCATCACTTTATTCCATGCGGAAACAAAGTCTTTGGTGAATTTATCGTGCGCATCATTGCTGGCGTATACCTCTGCTAGAGCTCTCAGTTGAGAGTTAGAACCGAATGCAAGATCAACTCTTGAAGCAGTCCTCCTTTTCTCACCAGAGACACGATCTATGCCCTCAAATGATTTTCCATCACCAGTAGGTTTCCACTGCACAGACATATCAAGGAGTGTTGCAAAATAACCATTGGTTAATTTATCTGAATCATCAGTAAAAATACCATGGTCGCCATTGCTAATCCCGAGAGATCTCATGCCGCCCAAAAGGACAGTCATTTCAGGAGCGGTGAGGCCTAAGAGTTGCGCCTTATCAAGCATCATTTCTTCAGCAGGCATCGTGGATGAAGCCTTTTGGAAGTTTCTAAAGCCATCAGCAATAGGTTCCAATACTTCAAAGGATTCCACATCTGTTTGCTCTTGAGATGCATCGCCTCTTCCTGGAGTAAAGTCCACAGTTATACCAGACGCTTTTTCAATGCCAACGTTTCCAGCCAATACGATGACATCAGCCATGGAGGCACCTGAGTCTGAGGCAATGCTTTCATAAACAGCTAGAACTCTGGTTAATTGCTCTGGCTTATTGGCTTCCCAATCTTTTTGCGGAGCTAAACGAATCCTTGCGCCATTAGCACCACCCCTCATATCGGAGCCTCTAAAAGTAGACGCGCTAGCCCAAGCAGTTTCAACCATTTCTTGGATAGTTAAGCCGCTTTCTGCGATCTTCGATTTCACGGCGCTGACATCGTAGCCAGCATTGCCGGCAGGAACAGGATCTTGCCAAATTAACTCCTCTGAAGGAACTTCTGGTCCAAGATATTTGCCAATAGGCCCCATGTCTCTATGCAATAACTTAAACCAAGCTCTCGCAAATGCATCTGCGAATTCTTCTGGATTTTCATGAAAGCGTTTTGAGATTTTGTTATAAATTGGATCTTCACGAAGAGCCATATCAGCTGTTGTCATCATGGTTGGAACTTTCACTGATGCGTCTTCAGCATCAGGCGCAAGATCCTCTTCCTTGGGATCAATCGCATGCCAAACAATAGCGCCAGCAGGCGTTGTTACTTGCTTCCATTCATAACCAAATAATAGATCGAAATATCCATTATCCCATTGTGTGGGATTGGCAGTCCAAGCTCCCTCAAAACCACTGCTAATAGTGTCACTGCCTTTTCCTGAAGCATGAGTGCTTGTCCACCCGAAGCCCATTTCTTGTAGCTCTGCACCTTCTGGCTCTGTTCCTACATTGCTGTCAGGACCAGCCCCATGGCCTTTACCAAAAGTATGTCCGCCAGCAACAAGAGCAACTGTTTCTTCGTCGTTCATTGCCATGCGACCAAATGTTTCACGAATATCAATTGCGCTAGCAAGAGGGTTTGGATCTCCGTCAGGACCTTGAGGATTTACATAGATTAAACCCATCTGCACTGCGCCAAGAGGATTGGCTAGATCTCTTTCTCCAGAATATCTTTCATTCGTTAACCACTCTTTTTCAGCACCCCAATTAATATCTTCTTCGGGAGCCCAGATATCTGCTCTACCACCTCCGAAACCAAATGTTTTTCCACCCATAGATTCAATTGCAACATTTCCAGCCAGAATTAATAGATCTGCCCAGCTAATTTGCTTGCCATATTTCTGCTTGATCGGCCAAAGCAATCTCCTAGCTTTATCCAAATTACCGTTATCTGGCCAACTGTTAAGAGGAGCAAAACGTTGTGCGCCTGTGCCTCCACCCCCTCTTCCATCACCCGTTCTGTATGTTCCAGCTGCATGCCAAGTCATGCGGATGAAAAATGGACCATAGTGCCCATAATCTGCTGGCCACCACTCTTGTGAGTCTGTCATTAAGTCATTTAGATCTTGTTTTAAAGCTTGATAATCAAGTTTTTTAAACTCTTCAGCGTAATCAAAGCCTTCGTCCATTGGATCACTTTTTTGATCATGCTGATGGAGAATATTGAGATTTAATTGATTGGGCCACCAATCTTTGTTTGATGTGCCAGAAGAGCTATTGCTTGATAGACTTCCGTGCATTACAGGACATTTGCCTTCAGTTTCATTATTCACAGTAATTTACCTCCTAAACGAAATTAAATATGAAAATTATTCAATGCATTCAAAATGCTTCGTACAAATTAGTTTATAGTTAATATATGTATTGGTAAATACATAAAAAAAGGATGTTATATTCGATTTTATCGATTATTAAAAATAAAGAAAATGAAATGTTGACACTAAAACAAATGGACTACGCTTTGGCAGTTAAGAAAACCCTGCATTTTAAAAAAGCAGCTGAAGCTTGCTTTATTTCTCCATCGACTCTCAGCAATGCAATCACTGAAATGGAAAGACATTTAGGATTTCAGGTATTCGAAAGAGATAATAAAAAAGTATTTGTCACCACCTTGGGGATGGAGTTTTTGCAACAAGCACAATCCATTTATTTGCAAGTCCGCGATATTCAACGATTGGCAGAGAGTCAAGTTGAACCTCTTGGTAAAGCGCTGTCTATTGGAATTATTCCAACCATTAGCCCATATTTCTTGCCCATTGTGCTGCCAAAAATTAAACAAGATTTTCCTGGACTAAGCTTAAAAATTGAGGAGGGTCAGTCAAATAAGCTTGTAGACAAGGTAAAAAATGGGGAGTTAGACATGGCCATACTAGCGCTGCCGTATAACTTAGATGGACTCATTTCTTTAAAATTCTGGGAAGAAGACTTCTATTGGGTAGCGCATCATGAAACGAAGCATGCCGGAACAAAAGAGATTCGAGCAACTCAATTAGAGCATTCTGAATTAATGCTATTAGAGGATGGTCACTGCTTAAAAGACCACATCCTTGATGCATGTAAAATTTCTTCTCATTCCAAACATGTTGTTAAAGCATCCAGCTTGGTAACTTTAATTCAGCTGGTGCAAGGAAATATGGGCACTACATTAGTTCCGCATATGGCGCTGGATCAACTTCTCAGCTCCAACAAAGATTTGCTAAGATCGCACTTAAATGAACCTGGTCCTCATAGAGAAATTGCTTTGATTATGAGGCCAACATATTCTGGAATGAAAGGTGCGGAATTGCTTAAAGACTTATTTAAAGATGCAATGTCTCAACACTTGAGCTCAAAAAAGTAAGTTTCTTGCTTAATTCAAAAGGTCGGTTTTTTGCCACTGAAGATTAAAGTGCCTATTGATAAACTTAGCAACGCCCTCTCTCAACTCAATAGTGTCATCATAGATAATTCCCATATCTAGCTTTTTGGATTGACCATTTTCTTCAAACATATGGCTGGCGATGCAGTATGTCTTGCCGGTATAGATATCCCCATTCCATCCCCCTTCAATATTACCAATAAAGTGCATGGTTTTTTGATAGGCACCAAGATTCTGTTCAACCGCACCCATGAAAATCTCTAGGCTATTTAATTCATAAGGTCCTGTAAGAGAAAAGTCATTCCACATAATGGTTGGCAGGTCGGAGAAATTCTTTGCATCAAGCATAGATGCATATTGGTAAATGATTTGAGTCGCAATATTCTGTTTACTCATTATTTTTTTAGCTCTGCAATTAATTCTAAAACTTCACGCAAATGCTCTGGTGACTGCGCAAAGTTAATTGGAAAAACCTCTATCTCCCCCAAGCCGGCATCCATTGATTTCTCTAATTCTTTTAATGTAAGGTCAACGCTGGGGACACCGTTCGAGTCGAGGCATGTTGGTAATTGACCCCTAATCCTTGGCTTATCTTGCCTGGCCTCTTCTTGAAAAGCTTTCTCAAGCATTGCTCTGCCTTCAGAGATAAAATCTCGACTGGTCTTGATCGGTATCCATCCATGACCAACTTTTGCTATTTTTTGAGCATTGGATTCGGTCATCTTAACGCCGAACAACAAAGGTATGTCCCTGCCTTGAGCGGGCTTTGGTTGGCACCAAATGTCATTAAACTCAAACATCTCTCCCTGATGCGAAACAGGGCCGCCCTCCCACAGTAGTTTGCAGATATCTAAAGTTTCCCAAAAAATTTTTGCTCGATTCTCAAAGGCAATACCTGATGCCTCATATTCTTCTTGCTGCCAGCCTAACCCTACACCAAGTTCTAGCCTTCCATTGGACATAGCATCAAGACTTGCGGCCGTCTTTGCAAGGAGCGCTGGACTTCTAAGGGGGGCAATCAAGATTGCCGTTGCAAGATTAATCGAAGTTGTATTGGCTGCTATCATGGTTAGGAGAGTTAGGGGCTCATACCATGGCGCGTCTGATGGCATTGGGAATTGCCCAAAAGGATACTTATGAAGATTCTTGCCCATGACCACATGATCTGTAACGCTGACAGAGTCAAATCCAAGCTCCTCTCCCATCTGAGCTATTTCAATATAAGATTTGATATCGCCACCATAAAAATTTTCTAGACCAAATAAACCTAAGACTAATTTCATTGCTCCTTCCTTTTCTTTTACAGGTTTGAAATAAAAATATTGTCATGCACCAAATCCATTATCTCGCATGAATCACCATATTAATGAACAGCAAGGAGAAGGGCAAATTATTTAATGGTTCAGTCTATTTAAACAATTGTTACCAAGACGACATCCGATTTAAAAAAATCAATTCCAAGGGCATAATCCAAGGGCGTAAAATGTGTGCTTTTATTCGCAAAGGAATTAAGATTAACCTATGTCAGATATAGATCAAATACTCAGGCAACTGAGCTTAGAGGAAAAAGTCTCCTTGCTTAGCGGCTTTAATTCTTGGTATACAAATAAAATTGATCATGCGGGTGTTCCATCCATCAAGATGTCCGATGGCCCAAATGGGGTCAGGGGTGACTCTAATTCCGGTAAAACTTCTGCATGCTTTCCATGCGCTATTTCTATAGGATCAACTTGGGATCTTGCTCTGGTTAATCAGCTTGGGATTGCCTTGGGAGAAGAAGCAAATGCAAAAGATGTGGATGTTCTGCTCGGACCCACCATTAATATCCATAGGCACCCTCTTGGAGGCAGACATTTTGAAAGTTTTTCAGAAGATCCATTCTTGACTGGAAAAATTGCTGTTCAGTATGTCCAAGGAGTCCAATCTAAAAATGTGGCGGCCTGTTTAAAACATTTTGTTGGCAATGACACTGAATTTGATAGGCATGCTATTAGCTCTAATATTGATGAGCGTACTCTTCGGGAAATCTACTTGCTTCCATTTGAGATGGGAGTTAAGCAAGGCAAGGCAAAAGTAATCATGAGCGCATACAACAAGCTAAACAATATCTATTGCAGCTCACACCAAGAACTATTAATAGATATTTTAAAAGCAGAATGGGGTTTTGATGGCTATGTGGTGAGTGATTGGGGGGCAGCCCTTGAAACAGAAGCTAATGCTAATGGCGGCCTTGACCTTGAGATGCCAGGACCGGGCAATGTTTGGGGTGCTAGCCTATTGAGCGCCATCAAAGATGGGAAAGTAGATGAAGAATTAATTGATGACAAGGTTAAAAGAATTTTAACAGTGGCTGAATTCTCCAAAAAGTTTGAGCGACATGGTTTCAATCCGGAAGAAGCTATTGATCAGCCCACACATAGAACGCTGCTCAGAAAGGCTGCTGCAGATGGCATGGTGCTACTTAAAAATGATGGACTATTGCCGCTGCAATCAAATATTAAAAAATTAGCAATTATTGGGCCTAATGCAAAGCATGCTCAAATCATAGGTGGAGGAAGTGCAAGCCTGAAGCCTCATTATGAAGTGCACCCCGAGGAAGCTCTAAGAAGCAGGCTCGATCCAGAAATAGACATCACATACGCCAAAGGATGTCATACCCATAAATATCTTCCAAGGGTTAATGAGAGCTTAATGGATGGGGAGCAGGGATTTTTAGTAGAATATTTTGATGGGCACAACTTTGGAGAGAATCTGATTCTCTCCGAGCACCTGATAGGTAATAAATTTTGGGTCTTTGAAGGATTTGCAAAAGAGATTATTTCAAAACAAGCAAGGCCTAATATTTCTGTGAGGTTTTCATGTGCATATACCCCAAATATATCAGGACATCACGAGTTTGAAATTTTTGGAATAGGTAAATGCAGGTTATTGGTTGATGCTCAGGAAGTGATTGATAATTGGACGCACACTGATCCAGGAGAGGCTTTCTTTACTTTTAGTTCAGCTTCAAAGAAAGGAACGGTAGATTTGCAACAAGGTAGAAGCTACAACATTGAAATGGAATATCATTTTGAAGGAAGTTTTCCTGCTGTTTATCTGGGGTGCCAGGCACCTGACGCCATGGATTTATTTCAAGAAGCGGTGACCGCTGCAAAGGATGCGGATCAAGTCATCTTAATTGTTGGAACAAATTCTGACTGGGAAACTGAAGGGAATGATCGAGTGGAATTCAGCTTGCCTGCAGATCAAAATAAATTAATTGAAGCCGTTTTACATGCCAATCAAAATACAGTAGTTATCGTGAATGCAGGCTCTCCCATTGAAATGCCTTGGATTGATGATGCAAATGCCGTGATGCAGACATGGTTTGCAGGCCAAGAATTTGGTAATGCTTTGGTGGATGTGCTCACCGGAGAAGTGAACCCTTCCGGTAGATTGCCAACATCCTTTCCCAAAAAGATTGAAGACACGCCTGCTTACCAATTCTACCCTGGAACAAATCAGCAAATGAACTATGATGAGAAACTCTTGGTTGGCTATCGATGGTATGACAGAAGCTCTGTCCCAGCATTATTTCCCTTTGGTCATGGTCTGTCATATACCCAATTTCAGTACAGCAATCTCGAAGTTCAGGTTATTAAAAATAATCAAGTGACTTGTAAGTTTATTGTTAAAAATACTGGTCTAGTGATGGGCGCAGAAGTATCTCAATGCTATGTTGCATTTGAACATTCAACTAATGCTGAGCCCATAAAGACCTTACAAGGATTTGCCAAGGAAATACTTAATCCACAAGAAGAAAAACAAATAGAAATTACTCTTGCAGCAAGAAATTTTAGTTACTGGGATATCAGCACTAAAAGCTGGGAAATTAGACAGGGGTCTTATGAGCTACTGATTGGCTCTTCAGCGTCTAATATTCATCTCAGAGCTACAATTATGCTTGAGCAAGTTCAAGGAGTTCTTGAGCCGTTAGTTTAATTTGAGAGGATTGAATGGAACTGTTGGTTTCAAAGATTGTTCGGGGTCCAATCAAAGGAAAGATCAGCTGGGATTGATGTAAGACATATGCAAGAGCAATCTGAATAGGCTCAACATTTTTTTGCCTAGCTAGCTCAAAGCAACGCTCTCTGCGTTTTAAATTTTTTTTGTAATGCCACACCCTCATCTCCTCATCTAAGGTTGGATTGGCGAAATGCTCATTGGACATCACTTCCTTTTTCTTAATAAAAAACCCTCTGGCTTGGCTAGACCATGGGAAGAGCAAGATTTCCTCTGCGATAAGGTACTCCATATAAGCATCATTCACCCCGACACAACCAGGCCAGACAGGATCCACCATTTCAGCCAAACTAAAATTATTGCTTAAAACACTGAACGGCTCTTTCTCTTCTTTCTTGGCATAATTTCTAGCCTCAGAGAATCTATCCATCTCCCAGTTTGAGGCACCAATTAAATCAATTAACCCTTCATGTTTGAGCTCATTTAAAGCATCGATAAATTCTGCGACAGGTACCTCGGGGTTATCTCTGTGTAAGCAAAATATATCGAGCTTAGGTATTTGCAAGCGCTCTAGTGACTCCAGGATTTGCGGTCTTATATATTGAGGCTCGCATTGAGGAGTATGGGCAGCCTTACCAAGAACTATGACTTCGTTTTCTAGCCGCCTGGAATTAATCCACTGCCCAAGATACTGATCACCCATGCCATTATTGTAGATATAAGCAGTATCGAAAATGCGACCCCCGGATCCATAAAAATTATCAAACATGGTGAACGCGTGAACTTCAGAAGTTTGATTGTCACAGCCGAAAGCTAATCTAGAGGCTAGCTTATCTAATCCTGGTATCGCTATATTTTGAAGTTTTGGTACCTGACTAAGAAAAGCCTTGGACTCAAGTATAGGTGAGTGCGCGATTAAATTTTTTGGGCAAGCGATGTTTAGTTGCTGTCTCCATTGATCTAGCCAGAACATGTTGCTTTGAGTATCTGTATGAGAAATGAATCTGGATTCAAGTTTCTGATCAAGAATACAACTTGAGGCATGCTCAATTTCTCTGGTAAAAAGTCCTATCTGGTCATCGCATAAGATCTCCTCGACCAACCCTGATTCATTCACAATGGTAATAGAGGATTGACCGCCTTGAAACTGCCCACAATGCCATGGCTGCGGAACGGTAATGCTAACCTCTCCACTAGAAATAACCAGTTGATTGGATAACTCTTCATCAATTGCGCAACTAATTTTAGCCTCAATGCTCTCGGAGAATATCAGATGAGCATCTGACTGAAGGTCGACTCCTGTTTCATCAAATCTTCCAGTTGCTGAAATACTTTGAGGTTCTGCAAATGCCGCACCTTGCAAGTGACCCGCAATTAACTTGCTCATAGATAAGGGATAACACCCCACATCCAAGATGGCCCCTCCTCCTAAGAGTGGGTTTCTGAGGCGATGATCTACTGGTACGTCTGCTTTGAATCCAAAAGATCCTTCAATCAATATCTTCTTATTGGTCTCGGTGAGCAGGTGTAGGTTATTTAAAATATTTAAGGTTTGTGGATGCGTCCTATACATATAGGCTTCCATTAAAAATACATTAGAGGATTGTGCAAGATCTAAGAGAATCATGCTCTCGTGAGCATTCATCGTTAGAGGTTTTTCACAAAGAACATGTTTCTTATACTTAATGGCCTCTAACGCATAGACAAAATGATCGCTGTGAGGTGTAGCAACGTAGACTGCATCTACTTCATCTGAACCTATAAAATCTTGCAGGGAACTAAAGGGGTGAATGCCAAATAACTCAGCAAAAATCTTTGTCTTTCCCTCGTTTCTTCCAAACACACTGGTTAACTCTGAGTTCTGGCAATGCTTAATAGAGTGAGCAAAGGCAGTAGCAATTGATCCAGGGCCAATGACCCCCCATTTAATTTTTTGCATTAACCAGCTTCCTATTTGTAATATCTTGAATTAATTTTTGATGAAAGATTTTATCAATAGGATAAAAAGAAACCAACATGAGGCTAATAATCACTCCAGCCAATGGCACCCATGTCATGATAAGTTTTAAACCAGCCAAAGTTTCTGCTGATTGTTCTTGATTGGGCTCAAAGCCAATGTTCGTCAGCGCTAATCCTAAGAAGAGGGCGGCACAAGCTATGGCGCCCTTTTGAGCAAAGGTCATAAAACCATACAAAGATGACTCAGTACGAACTCCCGTCTTCCATTCGCCATACTCAATGGTATCTGGGAGCATTGACCAGAATAATACCCCGGTGGCGCCGTTTGCAAACCCAATAAAACTAAGAATAATAAGCAGCTCGCTTAGGGAGGCTATGGGGTATAAATAAAAAATTAAAAACCCAAGAATCAGTAGGCTCATTGCGATCATCCAAGAATTTCTTTTGCCAATTTTCAGAGCAGCGTAAGCCCATAGAGGAATGGCCAAAAGAGCACTGCCACTACTCACTCCAAGAATTAAGCCTTGGTAGGCATGAAGATCAAGTGCGTATTTAACAAAATAAATTAAATTGCTGTTAAACATGATGGAGGTTGAGATGAGAATTAAAATAGATGCAAACACAATCCAAAATGGGTAGTTGTTTGCAACTGATAGAGCGACTTTTGTAAAGCTGGGTAATTCAGCTACGGGAAAACTAAACTTGCGCTCTTCAACAAAACGAACGGTGATGCTCAATACCAATACAGCTACGAGACCTGCGATCATTCCTAGATATATAAATCCGAGGGCCTCTTCTCCCCTGCCAAACCATAGAACAATTGGAAACCCCAAGGCAGAAATTGTTAAAGTTCCAAAGGAAGCTCCAATCATTCTTGCGGTGGTTAACTTTGTTCGTTCGTCGCTATCATCGGTAATTCTTGCTGTTAAAGAAGAATAGGGAACGCTGACAATGGTAAAACATGTTCTGTGAATAAGATTAGCAGTCAATAAAAAAATGAATAATTGAGTTCCCTCGTAAGGAGGAACCCAAAATAACAGAACAAAAGAGAGAGCCAGCGGGATGGCTCCATAAAATATATAAGGACGATAACTGCCCATCTTTGTCCTTGTTCGCTCTGCAAGATACCCCATAAACGGATCGGTGACTGCATCCCATGCGATTCCAAGCGCATATATCCAGCCAGCCAGCAAAGGGGTAATGCCGATAATATCTGTATAAAAATACAAAAGGTAAAGGCCTACGCCACTCCAATAGAGACAAATTGCATAGTCGCCTATGCCATAGGCAGCTCTAACTTTATTGGAAACTGTTTGGGAGTTCATAGGCGCTCAATGACTATCATCAGTCTTGGGTAGGCTTGGTAATAAAGGCTGGGTACATTAGTATAAAAATACCACACACTGGACAATCAACAAAAATATTATGGATTTACATAAGCAATCTTCAGAAGGCTACACAGAGAACAAGGGAGTTAAGATCTTCTATCATGATCATGGTCCGGGTGAAGGTGAGCCCATTTTATTAGTGCATGGCTTAGGAGCGCAGCTTGTGCATTGGCCGCCTCACTTAATAGAGTTCCTAAAAAAGAATCACTACAGGCCCATTACTTATGACAACAGAGATGTTGGTCTATCTTCAAGGTTTATTGGGAAGCCTTCGTTTGTATTGGACTATATAAAATACTTTTTACGCTTGCCGATTCAATCAGAATACACAATCGATGATATGGCAGAGGATGGAATTAACTTACTTGATGCCTTGAACATCAAGAAGGCACATATTTTAGGTACTTCCATGGGCGGCATGATTGCACAAATTATCAGCTCACAATTCCCTGAAAGAGTTAAATCATTAACATTAATTGCGTCAACCGCCTCAACACCAAGCCCTCTTAACGCTCCCTCAAAAGAAGTGCGAGTATTAATGATGGAAAGATCTAAAAACCCCAATCCTACGATTGAAGAAGTCTATGAGAGAGAAGTAAAATTTGTATCGTTGATTGGAATGAAGGGTCGCGAGGTAGATACGCCTCAATTTCGTCAAGACACCCTTGCAAACTTTCAACGCGCCAAGGATGGATCCGGATATGGCAGGCAGTTACTAGCCATCCTAGCCTCCAAAAATCGATTGCAAAAAGTTAGATCAATTAAAGCGGCTACTTTAATTGTGCATGGCAAGCATGATCCAATGATTGCATTAAAAAATGCACATAAGATGCATCAATTAATACCAAATAGTAAACTAGAAATTATTTCAAAAATGAGGCATCTCATCGAACCAGAGATCCTAGAGTTGTTCCAGGAGAGTTTACTAGAGCACTTAATGCTTAATGCTTAATTGCTAATTATTAATTAATAGTGTTAATGGAACGCATTTAATTAAGTGAGGAACTAAGAGCTTCTTACAACACAATCTATAATCTACAATTAATTTTTTTTGGCTTGAGAAAAGCTGAGCTAAACCCTGACGAACTGATTGATGTCATCAGACAATAGTTTTTCAGAAAATTATATACTTGAGAAAAAAATAACCATCTCACCTCTGAGGTAGGATATAGTTAATTTTTATATTAATTTATAGGGGAATATATAATATGTTAAACAAATACTTACCTAATATGGCTTTAGCAGCCATGCTTTTCATCGCATCTCCAATTGCGTTCACTCAAACTCTTGAAGAAGTCATTGTGACTGCACAAATGAGAGAGCAAAGTCTTCAGGATGTACCCATTTCTGTCTCAGCTATAGATGGGGAAACGATATCAAATAGGAGCATCGATAACTTAAGCTCACTTTCAGCCTCTGTTCCAAACTTCATGGTGGTTGAAACTCAAATTGATACATCTATTTCTATTCGTGGAGTTAGATCTGGTGCCAATAAAGGTTTCGAGCAATCTGTACCTATAAATTTTGATGGTATTGTTTATCCTAGAAGTCAATTAGCAAGAACTCCACTCGTTGACTTGGAACGAGTAGAAGTTTTAAGAGGTCCTCAGCCTATCTTGTTTGGTAAAAATGCAATTGGTGGAGCTGTAAGCGTTACTTCAGCAAAACCAACAGAAGAATTTGAGGGCAAATTCTCTACATCTCATGAGTCTGAACATGGGGAAGATCAGTCATTGTTGGTTTTGTCTGGCGCCCTATCTGAAAGTGTTCTAGGAAGATTAACTGTTTCTACAAGAGAAATGGATGGTTGGATTACTAACCAAAAAATGAAAAGGCTTGAACCACAAAGAGACGAAACATACATCAGAGGCCAGCTTGCATGGACATCTGGAGATATTGACTACAACCTAAAAGTTGAAACGGCTGATTTTGATTCCACAGGTTATGCCATGGAAGCTATTGCGCCCCAAGATGGCTATGGTCTTGTTTTTCGTGGTGGTATTGCAGTTGAAACAGACGAAAACTGGGTTCGATCTAGTGGAGAAACTTTTAGCCAAAATTCAATGGATAATTTTGTATTAACGGCTAACTATCCAATGGATGGTGGCGGCACACTGACTTCAATTACAGGTCATGTTGAATATGATTCATATGAGGTGCTTGATGTTGACTATGTTGGTCTTGAGATACTAGATGGCACTAATCAAACAGAAAAGTATGACCAGTGGTCTCAAGAAATTCGTTTTACTTCACCTGGTGGCGAAGATGTTGATTATATTGTTGGCGCATATTTTCAAACAGCAGACGTTGATGTAACTGATTATGTTCCATTAGGCTCATTCTTAGCTCTTGCTGGAGCTCCAGTTTCATATATGGTCGGAACAAATTGGGACAGACTATACGCGCAATCTTCAGATATGTTCTCAGTCTTTGGTCAAGTTGATATAAATCTTGATGACAAATGGAGCTTAACTCTTGGTGCAAGGTATTCCAGCGAAGACAAAGATGGAAGTAGAGAGTTAACTTTAGATGGCACTGGCACTGCATTAGATGGTTCGCCATTGTTAAATGTTCTATGGGCAGCTGTTTTAAATGTTGGTCCACACAATATAGCAAGCAGCAGAAGCGAAAACTCTTTCGATCCAATGGTCCGATTAAGTTATGACTTATCTGATAACTCTCAAATGTATGTTTCATACACACAAGGTTCTAAAGCAGGCGGATTTGATATTCGTGGTAACTCAATACCAGGAACTCCTCTCGTCTCCAGCGAAGGTGGATGGGAGTTTGAAGAAGAAGAAGCTGCAAATATTGAATGGGGCTATAAAATGAAATCAGATAGAGCTTCATTTGATTTCACCTACTTCACAACTGACTATGAGAATCTTCAAACAAGTGTCTTTGATGGTGTATTAGGCTTTAAAGTAGGTAATGCTGCGGCTGCAGAACTCGATGGTTTTGAAATGCAAGGCAGATATCTAATTACTGACAATTTAGAATTCTATGCTTCTATGGCTAGCCTAGAGTACAAATTTACTGATTGGAAAAACAGTCAGTGCGCATATGGAGAAACTGCCACAAATGGTATTTATTGCGACAGATCTGGTGCTGGTGTCATTCTTGCGCCTGAAGATACAGCAAATGCTGGTTTTGCATACGATACTGTTTTATCAAATAACTGGGCCTTTGATGCCAATTTAAATGTTGACTATTCATCAGAGTACTTCATCACTACCAACCTTGATAAAAATATCAAAGAAAGTGGTTACTCAAAAGTTGGGCTAGTGCTTGGTTTAGAAAGCTCAGATGGTAAATGGAGAATTTCGTTGATCGGTGATAACTTAACTGATGAGCGAATCAAGGTAGTTGGCGGAACTATTCCCCTTGCAAGAACATTTGTAAAACTTGCTTCTGGTGGAGCGCTTGATGGAATAGCTTATGATGCTATCTATGCTAGGCCAAAAAATATTGCAATCAAATTAGATTACCGATTCTAAAAAATGATTTATGGCTCTGCAAAATCATGCAGAGCTATTTTTTTTCAGGTGTTAAAATTTAATAAGCTTTATTTCCTATGTATTTGCTTAACTTGCTCGGGACTGAGCTTTTCATCGGATTGTACTAGCCTTGCTAAACTAAAATTTGGAAACATTTCCATCGCATCTGCTTCAGTAGATGCAATGGATGCAGAACTGCCCGTCTTTTGTAAAATTAAAGGGGTGGTTCAGCCTAACATTGGCTTTGAGGCTCGCCTCCCCATGAAGAATTGGAATGGTAAATTCTTTCAAGTTGGTTGTGGCGGTTTCTGCGGCCTAATTGAGCCAGATAGAACCACTCAATCCAATGCAATCAATCACGCTCTAGCAAAAGGTTATGCTGCTATTACTACCGATGGTGGCCATCAAGGCAAGCATCTTGGTGACGCAGAATGGGCAAGAAATAACAAAGAGGCAGAGGAAGTATTTGCCCACAAGTTAATACCTCTAACTTATTATGCTGGACATGACTTAATACAAGCCTTCTACAAATCTACGCCAACATATTCATACTTTTCAGGTTGCTCAAATGGTGGCAGGCTGGCGGCGAAAGCTGCGCAAGAGTACCCCCGATTATTTGATGGCATTATTGCTGGGTGCCCAGTACTAAACCTCACTCAGAATGGAGGAATATTTGGAAGTTGGGTCGTTCAGTCCAATACAAATCAATATGGACAAGCAATCTTAAACGAAGCTTTTGCAAAAAAAGTGAGCATGCTAGAAATGAATTCATTGAGTCAATGTGATGGTCTTGATAAAACAATAGATGGTGCAATACAGAAGCCTAATGCATGCCACATAAACCTTACTGACATACAAGCTTGTAAAAATGGGAAACAAGATGATTGTCTTTCTGATGAAGAGAGAAGTACTTTAAGAAAACTCTATCGAGGTCCAGTAAATTCAAATAATGAGCAGCTCTTTTATGGTATTAATCCAGGCAGTGAAAGATACCTCACTTACTGGTATGGGGATAGTAAGAATGCAAAAAGGCCAGGCACTCTTCTTGCAGATGGCTACCTCCCAAATTTAGGGTTACCAATTGATGATAACTCTTTTTCGGCGATGAACTTTGATTTTGACAAAGATCCAGATTTACTAAAACAGCAAAGCAAACTGTTGGATGCATTGGATACTAATCTTGAAGAATTTCAAATATCAGGTGGGAAGCTATTGATGTGGCATGGCCTTGCTGATCCCTTGGTCTTACCAGAACAA
>ERZ891418.6-NODE-6-length-69649-cov-8.130198_pt1 | contig 69649 bp, 43 predicted proteins | sample MGYA00521236_ERZ891418 | MGnify/ENA primary metagenome ERZ891418 (study PRJEB32303, sample SAMEA104408696) | aquatic metagenome | biome: Brackish water; feature: Chemocline; material: water | place: Baltic Sea | collected 2014-10-18T10:34:00 | depth 100 m ... | reverse complement strand
ACCCTTCGAAATCACACCCTTCGAAATCACACCCTTCGAAATCACGGACATCGATGTCCACAGATTCGGAGCGAAGAGGGCGAATTGTCGTGTCAGTTTTTGAGATCGTGGTCATAGGTCCGCGTCCCTTTTTACAAGACATCGAGCAGCCGAGATACGTGTGAACGTCTCTTCGTGCTGGAGGAAAATCGATCCAAACTCAATTTTCCTGGACTCAATTCCGCAATCCTCTGCGGAAAACTTGCAGAAGCTGACAATGAGTCAGGCTCCGACAGTCAATACCCGCCAGAAGCGAAGTGTGTGCCAAAGCTCGATTGTGTTTTTCGCAGGACCAGTTTGTCTGTGAAACGCGTCACACTCCCATGCGAGACTTTTTCGATCAGGCAACAATTCGGTTCTGCGGCGACTCAATCCTCGCCTGACTACAAAACGTTATCCCGAAACAGGTTCAACGCCGAGAGCCTTCAATCCAATCACTTTTTGCGGGAGCGTGTTCTCTGGACTTGATGAAAATCGCCTACCCTGGGCAATTTTGAACAACCTTTTATTTGTGGCCAGGTGCGATCAAACTGGCGACAGGCTGTCGTGGAACTGACTCCGGGATGCAAATCTGGCAAACCGGAATTGCAAGTCCTTCAACGACGGCAGGTTCCAACCGTCGATTTTCTGACGATTCCTTGACTGGCGCGAACGACGAAGCGGCATCCGTGTCCAGGCGGTCTGTCAACGTCGAAACGGAGACGGATTCCCTTGTTGAGGGAATTCTCACAGAGGCCTGGTTCGCCTGGTTTCCGAGCAGCAGATTCGGCGTACAATAAAAACGAGGACGCATGACGCGTCTCATTGGGGTTTTCGCTACTCAACCACAGGTGCGGACCACTCCGGAATGTCGGCTGTTACGTATCCGACCAATTCCGGCATCTATCCATGAAGAGGAATCCATGTCGGAAACCACATTGCGCTTCGAAGATCAGGAACAGATTCGCGCACTTTTCGGCTGTCAGGATCAGCACCTTCGCGTCGTTCGGGATCGTCTCGGCGTTTCGGTCGTCGTGCGTGGTGATGAGTTGCGGCTCAGTGGCGAACAGGATCAGGTTCAAGCGGGACTCAAAGTTCTTTCGGAACTTCAGGCCATCCTGAGGAAACACGGCGAGCTCTTTCCGACAGAAGTCGAACGGATCATCGACCGCCACACCGGCGTCGAACCGGCGACTCAACTTCAAATCGTGACTGACGAGCTGTCTCATCCGGAGCCGCGCTCCGCGCGAGCGGAGGCGCGGCGAGTTCAGGACAGCTCCAACGGAAACGGCTCGAACGGAAACGGTGGTTCGCGAATCGACCTGTTCGACAAAGCTCGCTCGGTCCGTCCGAAAAGTCCTGGCCAGGAACGCTATATCGAATCAATTCGAGGCAACGATCTCGTGTTCTGCACCGGTCCGGCCGGCTCTGGCAAAACGTACCTCGCCGTCGCGATGGCACTCAACGCGCTGCGGACCGAGCAGGTTCGGAAAATCGTGCTGGTTCGACCGGCTGTCGAGGCTGGCGAAAAGCTCGGGTTTCTGCCGGGCGACATGCTTGCGAAAGTGAATCCGTATCTCCGCCCTCTGCTCGACGCACTGATCGACATACTCAACTACGAACAGGTCAAGCGGTACATGGAGAATGACATCATCGAGATCGTTCCGCTCGCCTTCATGCGTGGCCGGACGCTCAATGACACATTCATCATTCTGGATGAAGCGCAGAACACAACCGCAACACAGATGAAGATGTTCCTCACTCGAATGGGCGAGGGTTCAAAAATTGTCGTCACGGGTGACCCGACTCAGATCGATCTTCCCGGAAGCGTTAAATCCGGACTCGCTGATGCGATTTCCAGGCTAAGCGATGTCCCCGGAGTTGAAGCGGTGCGGCTGTCCGGTCAGGATATCGTCCGCCATCGGCTGGTCCGCGAAATTGTCCGGGCCTACGACGACGATCACAAACGCAGTGGGTCACGTTCGAAGAACTGATCGCTGGCGATTGACAACTACCGGACGCTCACCTCAAGAGGTCGAGCGAATCAGACATGGCTTTTTTCGGGCAACGGCACCGTCGCCATCGCAGCTCACGAGCCTCGACCATCAAGGCGTCTCGTGGTCTGGTCTCGCGCGCATTTTCGATGTTGAAAGACCGCAGCACGCTCGCCCGTGTCACGGCCTGTCTGGTTGCGATTCTCGTTTTAACCATCATCGTCGAAGGTTGGCGGGCTCCGTTGGAATTTCGTCCGGGTGACCGCAGCGACCACGGCGTGCTCGCGACCGTACAGTTCAGTCGGGTCAATCATGACGAAACCGATCGGCTGCGGCAGCAGAAAGAGGAACGGGTTCCGCTGCATTTTCAACGAAGTCCGCTCGACACGACATTGCTCTCCGATCAGCTGCGGACCGATTTTCGAACCGTCGCGGATGCGAATGTCGGAACCGATCTCTCACCCGAGTTGAGTCTGGTCTTTGGGCTGCGTGCGGAAGAATCGACGGATTCCGATCCCGAACAACCGGCCGTCAATGAACCGGAATTCGCGAGATTGCGTGACCTCGTACGAGCGATGGACGCTCAGGACGGAGTCACTCAGCAGACCCGAATGGAACGTATCGAAGGGCTGCTCGCCGAGTTCCAGCGATTACTCAGCGAGATTGATCGCCTGGGACTCGTAGATCAGAAAGACGTCTCCGCGCACGGCATCGGCAAAGATCAGATGCTCGTGATCGTGAGTGAGGAAGCGAACAGCGACACGCCGGTGAATTATAAAGATGTCGATCTGGTCGAGATGCTTTCACCAACCGGAAGGTTGAACGTTGTCTGGGAAACAATGCCGATGTTGAGCCGGATTCGACCGCGTGTCGAAGCCTGGCTGACCTCAAGTCTGCGACCAACGTTGCGGTATGACCGGCAACGGACTCTTCAGGAACAGGTTGTCGCCAGAAGCACCGTCGATGAGGTTCGCGAAATCTGGTACCCCGGCCAGGTGCTCGTCGGCGCAGGAGAACTCCTTCGCGAAAAAGAGCTCTCACTTCTCAGCGACGAACACGCCGCCGCCGTGGCCGCGATGCCACTGCACCTTCGCCTCATCCGAGCCCTGACCGTCGTCCTGATGATTTCCGTCCTGGCAGTTATCAATGGTTACTACCTCGTTCGCAACGAACCGCGATTTACGAAATCGTGGCCGCGGCTGATCATCTATCTGCTGTCGATCATTGCCGCCGTGGCAGTCGGCCGCTGGCTGGCCACGTTCCCTCATCAGCCGGAAATCATTCCCGTCGTTCTGATCGCGATGATCTTTGCTGTGACCTGCAATCAAGTGATGGCAGCGATGACGGCTCTGACCGTGAGTTTGATTCTGACGCTGGCCACTGGTGAGGACCTTTCGCACTTTGTCATCCTGATGGCAGTTTCCGCGACGTCGATCATCCTGCTGACTCATGTTCCGTCACGGGCGACCCTGACGCGGGTTGGCTTCATCACCGGCTGCGTGTTCCTTGGTCTGTTTGTTGGCATGGAGATCCTCAGGGGTTCCTCGCTGACGATCGTCTGGGGCAACGGCTGGCTGTTGTCCGAAGGGCTCATCGGAGCCGGCTGGTGTCTTGCCGCCGGGATCCTTCTGACTGTGACGCTGCCGTTTATTGAATCCGGATTCGGAGTCGTCACCGACATCAGTCTGCTTGAGATGGGCGACATCTCGCACCCGCTGCTGCAGGAACTCGTCCGTCGTGCTCCCGGCACGTACAACCATTCCATTTCTGTTGCGAGTATTGGCGAGACCGCGGCCGACGCGATCGGTGCCAACGGTTTGCTTGTTCGAGTCGGTGCCTATTTCCACGACATCGGCAAGATCCTCAAGCCAGAGTACTTTGTGGAAAACATGACGGAGGGCATGAAAAGCCGGCACAGCAGCCTCGCCCCGGCAATGAGCACGCTCATCATCATTGGCCACGTCAAAGACGGAATCGACCTGGCGCAGCAGCACCACCTGCCGCAGCCGCTGATCGACTTCATCGAGCAGCACCACGGCACGACACTCGTGAAGTATTTTTATCACGAGGCAATGGAACAGGCGAAAGCCAAAGAAGACGCACCGGAAGTGGCCGAATCTTCCTTTCGCTATCCTGGCCCGCGGCCACAAACGAAAGAGGCCGGCGTCATGCTGCTGTCCGATGCCGTCGAGAGTGCCAGCCGCACGCTCAGCGAGCCAACCCCGCGACGCATTGAAACTCTCGTTCACGAGATCACAATGGATAAACTGCTCGACGGCCAGTTCGAAGAAAGCTCCCTCACTCTGAGCGATGTGCGGACGGTCGAAGAGTCGTTGATCAAGTCGCTCACCGCGATTTACCACGGACGCATCAAGTACCCCGAACAACAACGAACCGCGTAAGGCCTCAAGTAGTGAGGGCCACACAAAGGCTTTTATCCGGTGAAATGGTCGCTGGATTTCATTTTCCGTCGCATGGCCATTAATCCTGCTCGGAAACACTGTCAGCGTTGCTGTGGTCGCTCAACTGCTTTCGAAGTAGAACGCTTTCACTTTTCGGACCTCCACTGATTTACGCCCCAACGAACGCCTAACCTCGATGTACCAGGTCGACGTCGCCGATCATCAGGATTGCCTGTCCGTTGAAACAGAAGCCGTGCGCGAGATCGTTCGCCAGACGCTCGCCGCAGAAGAAATCGTCGCCGCGACAATCAGTGTCGCAATCGTCGGCAACTCGACGATGCACGAACTGAACCGGCAGTACCTGAGCCACGACTACGAAACCGACGTCCTGAGCTTCCTTCTGGAATCGACCGGAGGAGACGAGGAAGCCTCCGGAATTCCTCGCGGCACCGGAAAAACAATCGACGGCGAGATCATCGTCAGCTCGGAATACGCCGCGATGATGGCTTCGGAATTCGGCTGGCAACCGCTCGACGAATTGACGCTGTACATCGTGCACGGCCTGCTGCACCTGTGCGGCTACGACGACTTGACCGATGCCGAGTTACCGGTCATGCGGCAGCGCGAGCGGGAAGTTCTCGCCTTGCTCGGGCTGGAACAGCCACTTCCAACTCGCCCGGTCGCGCCTCCTGCCGGGAGCGACACATGAACGACACTCTCGTGACGGTGCTTTGCCTGGCTCAGTTTGCCTTGCTCTTTCTGCTCTCGCTGGGCTGCTTCAGCCTGACCGGATTCTCACGTACGAGGCTTGATGAAGTCTGTGAGAAGTCCGGCAATGGGGCTCGATTTCTGGAAATCCTGCGAGGCTGGGAGCGTGCTTCGATCAGCCTCGACATCCTGAGACTGCTGATCGTCGTTGGCGTTGTCGCAACGGGAATCACCACGTGGAGCCTGGTGCCGGACGAGTCGTCAACTCTGAATTCTGACGCGTGGTTAAGCACGCTGATGAAGTGGGTCGGACTGTTGCTCGCGCTGACCGTCAGCGGAATCGTCCTGCCGCGTGCTTATGCACGAACGACGGGCGAGATGTTTCTCGTCACATTCTGGCCAATGATTCGGATCGTCGCGATCGTCGTAAAGCCTCTGACAAAAGCCGCGTTGTGGGTCGACAAAGTTCTGCACCGACTCTACGACCTGAACGAGCGAAATCCGAACGATCCGGATCAGCTTGCCGAAGAAATTCGGACGATCGCCGACGCTGGTGAGCGAACGGGGGCTCTCGATGCTCACGCCAGTCTGATGATCGATCAGGTCATGGATTTGAAAGATGCCGACGTCGCGTCGGTGATGACGCCACGGACAGAGATGCGGTACATCAAGTCCGACCTGACGATCGAGGAAGCCCGCCAGGAGATCCTGGACGTGGGGCATACTCGAATGCCGATCATCGGTAGTTCGACCGACGACATCGTCGGAATCCTCTACGCGAAAGACCTTCTGCGATACACGGGGGAATCCGCCGAGTCCGCCGCCAGCCTGAGCGAGATCAGCCGCAAGCCGTTTTTCGTTCCGGAGACGACCAGCGTCGACCGACTGCTGCAGACGATGAAACGAAAGCGAGTTCACCTGGCGATCGTCCTTGACGAATACGGCGGTGTGGCCGGTGTGGTCACGATGGAAGACCTGCTCGAAGAAATTGTTGGCGACATCGACGACGAGTACGACCGCACCGAACCGGATCCGATCGCACGCCTCTCACCGACCATCAACGAACTCGACGCGCGAGTTCACATCGACGACCTCGTCGAGGAATTTGACTACGACCTGCCTGAAGACCGGGACCGCGATTACGACACGATCGGCGGCTTCGTCGTCGCTCACCTGGGCCGCATCCCGGTCCAGAACGAGTCCTTTAACTGGCGAGACCTCAAAGTGACGGTCCTCGAATCTGACGAACGCCGCGTCGTGCGAATCCGCATCGAACACGACGACTCACAAGCGCACCAGAGCGTCGACGAGTAGCAGTCCTGGTGACGAGGGGAAATGGCTGCCGCCGCGATACGTGAGTCAGAAACCGGTGTCTTCTGCCGCAGGACCTTGCGAGGCCGAACGGACGACTTCGACCAGCGAGTCGATCGACGGACGGTCCGTCGGGCTGCGGCTGACGTGATGCACACGCACGGTTCCTTCGGGATCGATCAGCACGTCACCGCCGAGTTGATTCACGTCGTTGCGGGGTCGCCTCGGTAACCGTCCTCTCGCGATGACCCGGATGAACGCGCTCCAGTTTTGCGGACCCCAAATCTGCCAGAAACTGCCGCTGCCCATTCCAAACGTGCGGTAGAGAGAACGTGACTCGTCGATCAGCACCGGCCACGGCAAGTCTGTATCTTCAACGTAGATTGCTGCCCGCTGAGGTGTTTCGAAAGTGACAACCACAACGCACAGCTCAAGCTGATCAATCTCCCCTTTTCGCTGCTGCAACTGCAGCACATGCTCCCGGCACAGCAGTCACATCAGGTGCCGATGAAACACCAGTAATAGCCACCGACCGGCAAATTCAGACAGTCGAACGCTCTCACCGCTAAGACTCTTCAGCTCTGCATCCGGCGCGGGATCGCCAGGCAGCAACTCAACCATTGCCTTGTCCTCTGACGAATCCAATGTGACGTGCAGAATCAAAGCCCGGGGCAAAAACCAGACAGTCCCCGGCAATTGAAGGACAGCTTGTCACCAGCGTAGAAACAGAACCGTCCTGCTCAGCGCACTATCTGGTTTATCGACTTTCGTTCGCTATTGTTTTTCGATGAGACCCGCCATCGACGTGGCGAGGGCATCGCCGAAGCGAACAAAGAATTTTCCACTGCCGAGGTAGTGGTACGGCCGGTCGCTTCCCACAGCACACCACTCTGCAAAGTGGTTCTGCCAGCCCTTCTGAAACACTTCGAGAGCATCCAGGTCGTACACTTCGTAACTCTCGACCGAGGCCACGTTGTCTTTGAACTCGGGGGCTTTCGCGGCGTCTCTCTGCCCGACCGACACAGCATTCTCCGCCACCTTCTCCGCGGTAATTCCCGTGCCCATCACGCCGATGACGAACGGCATGGTCGGGGCCGCGAACTCTTTCCGAACGTCCTTCACGAAGGTGACCATGTTGCCTCGATAGTTGTCGCGGAACGCGTCCGAGAACTGATCGTTGAAGCCCTGGAACCAGACGAACCCAGCCAGGTCGTAGCCTGCCGCCTCGTCGTAGGCCGGGTGGTGAGCCTTCAAATCACCAAGGACCTTTTTGACCTGCTCGGTCATCATGCGGTAGTTCAGTCCGGCATCCTGCTTAATCTGTTCCGCCTTGTCGGAGGCCGCTTCTTTCTCGTTCAACTCGTAAGGACCGGCCGAAGGCGGACGGAAGTTGTAGTGCAGCGACTTGCCGCCCCAGGACGTCTTAATGAGCAGAATCGGAGCGTCGAGTTTCTTCGCGAGAGACATCCCGAAGCCCAGCTCAGGACCGATCTTGTCGGAGCTCCCGCCGAAGCCGACGGTCAGCGGGCCGGACCGTTGATGACCGTCGGCAATGGACGAGATGTAGACTCGATCGGAAACCGCAAAGGCGTTTTTGATCGCCAGTGTCTGCTCATCGTACTTCGCCTCAAGTTCCTTGACCTTTGCCTGAGCGGCGGCGATGGCCGCCTCCCCTTCGATCGTCTTTTTACGCAGGTCCGTGTTGATCTTGTCCCGTTCAATCCGCGTGGCGATCTGTTCGTCGACGGTCTTTCGTGTGACTGTCATGCCTTTTTTGAAAACGAGCGAAGCCAGTTTCTGGACCTCCGGCCGTTCGTCGGCGAACAGCCGCGGAATCGTGATGTAGTTGGCGTGGCCGACCATGTTTGATTGCCCGGCCAGAATAAAGACCTGCAGTTGTTTTGAGTTCGGCTCGCGAGCCGTCGCGACCGCCGAACAGGCGAGTGTCAGAAGCAGTGTCCAAAGGCCGATCGACTGGAAGTGACGTCTCATAAGTGGAACCTCTGATGAGTTGAGTTTCGACTGGTGGTGCCGGCTGCGAACCTGCCACACGTCAGCACGGAAGTTACACGCCAGACGGCCGGACGTCTCGTCAGCGCGAATTTCGCAGCGACGGCCGAGCCTTCGTGCAAGAGTTCTACCGGCTCAGACTCTGGAGCGCAAAGCACGCATGAAGTGCCGACCCGATCGGCAGCGCATCCTCGTCGACTTTGAATTTTGGATGATGCACATGATAGGTGCAGCCGGTCGCTTCGTTGCTGACTCCAAGGCCCACGAAGCAGCCTGGAACGCGCTCGGTGTAGAACGCGAAATCCTCTCCGCCCATCACGGGCGGAATTTCGTGGACGGCCTCACGTCCCAGTAATTCCGCGGCAAAGTCCTGGACGTCGCTCCACACGTCGGCGTCATTCACCGTCGGCGGATAAGCTTCGCCGTGAAACTCGACGGTCGCCGAACAGTCATTGGCGGCGGCCACCTGTGAAGCCAGCGTCTTGACACGATCCTGAAGCCAGCGAAAGCGGTCCATCGTCAGAGCCCGAATCGTGCCGGACAACCGCACCGTTTCCGGGATGACGTTGTAAGCCTCGCCGCCGTGGACCGTCGTGATGCTGATGACGCCTGAATCCAGCGGGTCGAGGTTGCGTGAGATGATCGTCTGCAGTTCGGTGATCACCTTCGCCGCGGTCACGACGGGATCGATGCAGAGATGAGGCATCGCCGCGTGCCCGCCCTTGCCGTGAATCGTGATCTCCACTTCACCGGCCGCGGCGAGAAACGTTCCCGCGCGCGAGCCGATCGTGCCCGTCGGCAGCTTCGGCCAGACGTGCAGCCCGAAGATACGCTCAACGCCGGGGTTATCGAGTACCCCTTCGTCGCGCATTCGTTTTCCGCCGGCACCGCCTTCTTCGGCCGGCTGAAACAGCAACCGCACCGTGCCCCGCAGTTCCGACTCGCGTTCGCGCAGCAGCTTCGCCGCGCCGAGCAGCATCGCCGTGTGACAGTCGTGGCCGCAGGCATGCATCTTTCCGTCGACCTCGCTGCGAAACGGCACATCGGTCTCTTCGTGAATTGGCAGCGCGTCCATGTCCGCCCGCAGCGCGATGCACGGCGACTCGCCGGTTCCCAGAGTCGCGACCACTCCGGTGACCGCGATCCCTCGCTCATAGGCGATGCCGAGCTGGTCGAGAGTGTCGCAGACAAGCTGGCTGGTCTTGACCTCCTCATACATCAATTCGGGAAACCGATGGAGCGTGCGTCGAAGGCCGACAATCCAGTCGGACTGAGCACGGGCATCTGCGAGAACCTGCTGGAAGGACATGTCAAAAGCTCCCAATGCTGTTCGAAAAGACTGGCCGCGCACCGTCGGGTGCGGGGCCGAAAGGCGACGGATGATCGCCACGGTTTTTACGGCTTCAGCTGTTTGATCCAGGTTCGGATCAGCTCGACCGACTCATCATCGCGAACGCTGGATCCGATGTGAGGCATCCGGCCGAGTCCGAGGAGTTTCATGCGATGATGAATCAACGATCGATCCGGATCACCCGGAACGAGAAGACGCGGGTCATTCTGCAACTCAAACGTTCCCTGGCCGGGTCGCACGTCGAGCGTTCCTGTCTCTCCGACGGGAAGCGTCGAGAGGAGCTGAAAGTCCGCATTGCCACCGCCCCATTTTCGATGGCAGTGAGAACAGTTTGCGTGGAGGTAAGACCGTGCGCGGCTCGCAAGACTTTCTGTGGAATCGTGGTAGTCAGACAGCCGACGCAGCTTGTCCGCCGCTTCCGGAATCGCTTTGTCGAACACTCCGATTTCGTTGAGGTGCTCGATCTGATTCTTTCGGCCAATGTCCTTGCCGTAGTCGAAGCTGCGGTTCATCTGCTCGGTGCTGACTCCCAGAACGTATCTCGCCGCCATCGTGTGACACAGCGTGCATTCGGTTCGGCTGGGAAAATGCCACGTCTGCTTGCGGACTCCGCCGGGCGCGCTGGCATCGCGAATTTCGTAGGTTCGATCGAGCCCTTTCGATTCCAAAAGGAAGGCGTCGGTCTGCTCTTTGTTCCAGACGTACGTGTAGCCTCGCCACACCTGAGCCCCGTACTCGTTGTCCTTCCCGTCCATTTTCTTGTGATGCAGCAATCGCGTTTCCAGCCGCTGCCGACTGGCCGGATTGCCGGCTTCCATGTCCAGTGAAAAGGTTTTCACGAGAACCGTGCCATCCGGAAACCGCCAACTCGGTTGCGATCCGGGAGCCGGCTGTGGATACGTGACCGCGTCGAATTCCACCTGCGACGCACCTGGAATCGCCAGAAACCGATCCTTGTGAGCGTGATCGGACCACAGCGGAGCGATCACGTCATACGGAATGACTCCCGTCGCCGGAGAATGTTTCGCCGTGGATGTGAACAGACCGGTCTCGCTCAGCTTCTGAGGAAATGGCGGTTCCACTTCTTTAACCGGCGGGGCAAGTGCGAGCTCGTGCAACTGGCCGCCCGCGAAGTCGACGATGAAGATCTCTCCGTCGGGAGTCTGTCCAAACTCCACCGCTCGCAACTGGACGTCGCACAGTTCGAAATTCGCGGCGACGGTCTGCTTCTTCGCATCCCACTTCAGTGCCCAGATCTTGCCCGTGTCGTAGTCACCGTAAATGTAGTGACCTCGCAGTTCCGGCAGCCGCGTGCCGTGATAAACGAAGCCGCCGGTGATCGATCGAAAATCGTGATGAGGGTGCTCGACGATCGGCTCGATGAATTCGCTCGGACCTTTGGGCCGCTCCGGCCGGAACGGGTGCCGGCCTTCCCGGACACTCCAGCCGTAATTGCCGCCGCGCTGGATGATGTAAACCATCTCCCACAGGTCCTGCCCGACTTCGCCGGCCCACATCGTTCCGTCGGCCGAGTCCCAGCTGAACTTCCAGATTTGGCGATGACCGTAAGACCAGATTTCCGGGCGAGCATTTGCGACGCCGACGAACGGGTTGTCTTTGGGAATGGCGTACGGCAAGTCGCCGGACTGATGATCAACGTCCAGCCTGAGGATCGAGCCAAACAGGTCGCTGATGTCCTGTCCGGTTTCCCGCTGATCCGCGATGCCGCTGCCATCGCCGGTTGCCAGATACAGAAACCCATCCGGGCCAAACCGAAGACAGCCGCCGTTGTGACCACCGTTCGGCCACTCGATCAGAATCCGCTCCGATCCAGGATCCGCCGTCATCTTTGATCGGTCACTCACAAGAAACTCAGAGACGCGGGTGCCCTTGTCCGTCGGTGTTCCGGGATCGGGAAGAGACGTCACATAGAACTTTCCGTTGCTCGCAAACTCCGGATGAAAAGCGAGCCCCATGACCGTCCGCTTTAACTCCAGCAGCAGGGTCCGATCCTTCGTGGCGAGCTCATTCGGAAACGTGAAGATCTTTCCGTACCGCTCGGCAATGCCAATCCGGTCGAGCTCCGGCACGACGGCGAACGCCAGCGGCTCATCGAACTTCAAATTCGAGAACGCAACCTCAGTGACGTACTTCGCTGGCGGATCCGGTGAGCCGACAACGTTCGACGTCGTCCACAGCGCGCGGTCGCCGGTCGCGTAAGTCTGCGCCGGATCAGCCGACCTGGCGACCAGCGGAATTGCGGAGTGAATTGCCGCGACGACTGCTGCGAAATGAATCCATCGCATTGCCAAGCCCTCGATGATGTCGGTGATCTGTGAGCCAGTTCCGGTGTGACTGCCGGAAGGCAACGCCACTAGAACCTAGTGTCAGAAAAACTATCCAAACTGCAACCCGGCACCATCCGCCGGTTGCCCGAAGTGCTCAACGCGGCCGGGTACGAGGCGAAGTCGACAGCAGCTGACGACGTCTCGGCGGAACTATATTCGGAATGAGTTTGCCGCGTCCGCGAAGGCGACTTCACGGGCGCCGGGTTCGTTGCGGGGTCGTCACGATTTCTCCCGAGGCCTGATCCGGGTACGGTGGTGAGGTCCGCACAGTTTCCGTTCACATCGGACCCAGCATGACGGCAGGCTCCATGCAACGCACTCAGGTCCGGTTTCAGTTGTCGATCTGGCTGGCCGTTGCGGCCGCACTGGCTTACCTCTGCCGGACCAGCATCAGCGTTGCCGAGAAGACCATCCGGGCGGACCTCGATCTCAGCGAAGACATGATGGGCTTCATCATGGGGCCGGCGTTTTTCTGGTCGTACGCTCTCGCTCAGATTCCCGGCGGATGGAGTGGCCAGAGATTCGGGTCGCGACGGATGCTGCCAATTCTGTCCGTCGCATTTTCGGCGGCCGTCGCGCTGATGGGATTTGCTCAGGGAGCGGCGTCGCTGCTGGCAGGACGGATCGTCAACGGAGTCGCTCAGGCCGGACTGTTTCCGTGCTCGGCGTTGTCGATTGCGAAGTGGCACCCGCAGGCGGAGCGAGCTCTCGCCAGCGGCATTCTCGGTTCGGCGATGTCCGTCGGAGCGGCCGTGGGCGCGGCACTCACGGGAGAGCTGCTGTTTGTTCTGAACTGGCGAGTCATTTTTTTCCTGTACGCCGTGCCGGGAATTGTCTGGGCATTTTTGTTCTACGGCTGGTTTCGAGAGACACCCCCGGAGCATTCCGGAGTCAACCAGGCAGAGGCGGACTGGATTGCGGGTGCCGCGGCCAACGACGGCGAACCGTCGAATCTGCCCAAAGCCTCTCCGGTTCCCTGGGTGAAGATCCTGACGAGTCTGACTCTCTGGAAGATCTGCGGACAGCAGTTCTTCCGCGCCGCCGGACAGGTTTTCTTCGCGAGCTGGTTTGCAACGTACCTTCAGGAATCCCGTGGCGTTTCAACGGCGCAGTCCGGCTGGCTGCTGACGATTCCTCTGATCTGTACGGTCGCCGCTTCGCTGATCGGCGGTGTTCTCTCCGACGCGATCTTTCGTAGGACGAAGAACCTCACGCTCGCTCGATCGGGCCTCGCCAGTTTCAGCCTGACGATATGCGCGGCCCTCGTCTTCAGCGCGTTCTTTGTCGAAGACGCCAGGATGGCGACCATCGTGATTGGAGCTGGAGCGTTTTTGGGCGGCATCGCCGGGCCCTGTGCCTACGCCTCGAGCATGGACATCGGCGGGCGGAATGTCGGGGCGGTTTTCAGCACGATGAACATGATCGGAAACTTCGGTGCAGGGCTGCTTCCGGTTGCCACACCAACGTTTCGAGTCTGGGTTGCGGAGACACCCTGGGCTCTCAACCTGGCCGGCGGAAACAGCTGGAACGCCGTGCTGATCCTGTTCGGGTCGATGTACTTTCTGGCGGCTGTTTGCTGGGCTACGCTCCGAGTGAGGGAAGGCTCGCTGGATTCGTAATCGCCATTCCCGTCCCTGCTGCCCTCGGGTGTGAAGGGACCTTTTGAAACCTGGAGTCACTCATGACCGCTGCCGAATCGCAAACGACCGTCAACTTCCCGCAAAGCCGCTGCCTGGCCGGCGTCGCTCAGATCGATGTCACTCCGCCGGTCGGCATCTACCATCGCATGTGGGGAGCGGCGAAGCACGACGTCGCAACGGGAGTTCATCGACCACTCACGGCCACAGTATTGACGCTCGCACCGCACGGCGCGTCCGACTCGCCGGCGGTCTTCGTCGCGCTGGATCACTGTCTGCTCTGGGGCGAGGAGATGGAGGCGTTTCTCGACTCGGTCAGCCGGCAGGCAGCGGTCGATCGAAATTCCATCGTCGCGTTTTTTTCGCACACTCACGCCGCCGGCCTGATGGGGTTTGAGCGAGTCAGTCTTCCGGGCGGCGAGTTGATTCCTCCGTACCTCGATGAGCTGGCGACGAAAGTCGCGGGCGCGATTCGCGAGGCATCATCCGGCGTGACTGCCAGTGTCGTGGGCTTCGCAACAGGCCGCTGCAATCTCGCGCAGAACCGCGACTTTTTCGACGACGAGGCGGACCGCTTCGTCTGTGGCTTCAACCCCGGCGGCATGACCGATGACTCGGTGCCGGTCGCCCGGGTTTTCAACGAGGCGTCCGGCAAAACTCTCGCGACGATGATCAACTACGCGTGCCACCCCACGACGCTTGCCTGGGACAACACGCTCATCAGCCCTGACTATGTCGGCGCGATGCGGGAAGTCGTCGAGACTGCCACCGATGCGCCGTGCTTTTTCATTCAGGGAGCATCAGGCGACATCGGTCCTCGCGACGGATTCGTCGGGGATGTCGAAGTTGCAGATCGGAATGGACGTCAGCTGGGTTACGCGGCGCTGTCGGCTCTGGAAAGCCTTCCTGCGAACACCGCCGGCGGGTCGAAGATGACCTATACGGGAGCTGTGATTTCAGGAGCGACGATCGGGACCTGGCAGACTCGGGCCGTCGAAGAACAACGAGCGACTGCCCTGGCCGCCTGGCGTTACCGGGAATCGACCGTCGAACTGCCTTACCGGAAAGACCTGCTGACTCGCGAGGATCTGGAAAGAGACCGCGAACACTGGTCGGCCGAGGAACAGAAGGCGCGCGACGGTGACAACCTGGCGGCGGCGGCAGACGCCCGGGCCATGATCGAAAGGATGACCCGCCGACTGGTCCGGGTTCGCGACATCCCGCCAGGCAACTGTTACCCGTTTCGAATTCGGCTCTGGCTGCTGGGCGACGTCGTGTGGGTTGTGCTCGAAGGCGAACACTACAACGTGTTGCAGCGAACGATCCGCGAGAGCTTTCCGGGGCGAGCGGTCGTCGTGGCAACCCTCGCCAACGGATCGCGGTGCTGGTACCTCCCGGATGAGTCGTCCTACGGAAAAGGGCTCTACCAGGAAGATGCGTCCATCCTGGCGAAAGGCTGCCTGGAAATTCTGGCGGCCGCGATCATCGACGAGGTATCAACGATCCTCCGCGAGGATTGAGCCGCCTCAGGCGACGATGGCAGTTCACTAACGCTGGTGAATTTCCGGAATCAGCGAGACATCGTCGGCTCTCCGGGGTTCATCGAACCTGTCCGTTCTAGAGAGGCTCATTGCGTGGTTGACGTTCAACATCAACAGACTGTCCTGGAAACTGATGAAGAGACGGCCTCTGGCGGTTCGCTTCCGGAGATCGTTTTCGACGAGGCTCCCGTGGAGCTGATCGCCGAGCGGGACGGCGTCGATGTCACGTCGTATCGGTTGCCGCCGCGACCGTCGATCCGGACTCCGCTTCGGCTGCTCGTCTGGCTTGTGCGAGCCGTTTTCGGAATCGTCAGCCTCATCCTGCTGCTGGCAGTGATTGCCGCTGTTCCGATCGTCAATTTCCTGGCGCTTGGGTATCTGCTGGAAGTGGAAGCGCGAGTTGCCAGAACCGGGCGATTTCGTGACGCATTTCTGCTGCTTGACGTCGCGCCGAGGATCGGGTCGATCGTGCTGGGAATCTGGCTCTGGGTGTTGCCGCTGAGGATGCTTGCGAGTGCGCGCGACGACCAGCGTGTCATTCTGGGAGGAGAGACCTCAGGCGGTCTGGAATTCGTCACGCCGCTCGTCGCCGCGCTGATCGCAACTCATCTTTGCCTGGCCCTGGCGAGAGGTGGCAGCTTCTGGGCGTTTTTTCACCCGAGGCTCGTTGACGGAATCCCGAGGCGATGGTTTACGGGCAGGCTCTGGCTTTTGCGTCTGCCGTTCCGGTTTTTCAATCCACTGACGTTTCTGGCGAACGGGTTCTGGCTCAGTCGGCAATGGCACACTGGCGATTACACCGCGTACGCGACGGCTGGTGTGAAGGACTTTCTGCAACGGCTGAGACTCAAGCACCACTTCCTGCTCGGCCTGAAAGGCTTCGTCGGAGCCTTCGTGTGGCTGGCCATTCCGTCGGCTTTGCTGATCGCCGGTCGGCCAAACGGTGGCGGACGGAACCTGCTGATCGCCGTCGGCGGCGTGCTGATGATGTTAGTGCTGAGCTGGGTGCCATTTCTCCAGGCACGATTCGCCGTCACCGGTCGCTGGAAGACGATGTTCGACCTGCGCACGATTCGCGAGCTTTACCGTTACGCGCCGCTCGCCTGGCTCTCGGCCATCACGATCGTTTACGTATTGTCGCTGCCGCTTTATCTGCCGAAAGTCTTCCTGCTGCCGCGGGACGCGATGTGGATCATCACGATGATTTTTATCGTGACGATCTACCCGGCGCGAGTCGCGACCGGCTGGGCACTTCACCGCGCCGCTCACAAAACAGAAGTCCCGTGGTTCGGATTCCGCTGGCTGAGCCGCAGTCTGCTGTTTCTGCTGCTGGGCCTGTACACGTTCCTGCTGTTCTTCACACCGCTCATCGCTGAACACGGTCGGGCGGCGATTTTCGAGCATCACAGCGTGCTGCTGCCAATGCCGGCCGGGCTGTGAGAATCAGCCGCAGGGCTCAATAAGGACCGATCGTCTCGCCATCGTTCCGATTGGCCAGATTGGTCAGCGCTTTGAAGTCGATCGTTTCCGGAAGGTACCGAACGGCTCCGTCTGCCAGCAGAATGTTGCAGCCGGTGTGGTGAGCCGACTGAATGGGACGATTGCAGCCGTCCACCGGATCGAGACCGGACGCCCCGCAAACGCTGGTGGCATCTTTGAAGTTAATCGGGTAACGGACGGTGGTAATGTTCCAGGACTGGTAGTCAGTGCAGAACCACGTGCCGTCTCCGGGCGTTCCGGAACCGGTCGAGCCGACCCAGCCGCCGTACGAATTCGAGCTCCGCAGGTCGACCTCGCGACCGTTTGCCGTGCGGGCAAACGCAGACTGCTCGGCGACGGCCATCGTATTGGAAGACCCATCCGTGATGTCCCGCATGGCGATGCTGCGGTTCGGCACGAGCACTCCGGACCCGGCCATCACTCCGTTGCAGGTTGGTTCAGCCAGAGGATTTGGCCCACCGTTCAGTAAAGCTGCTCCCGAGACCCCCACATAGTTCGGCATCATGACACCCCTTTGTGCCTGAGGCTGCGGAGTGGTCAGTGTTGTCATCGATGAGGACGGACAGGTGTAAATCGAGAGCTCAAACCCGTCGAGGAAAGTTCCATTCGGGTTGGCAGCATTCTGCATGTTGCCGGCGCCGCCCGCAGCTCCCTGATCAAGCTGCTTGTAGACGTTGCCCTGTTCGATGAATGGCAGAATCGCGACGAAGAATGACGCTCCCCGGTCGTCCGAATACCGCAGATTCGGCGTGCGACTGTGCAGAGCTCCGATCGGAAACGTCTTCCACGCTCCATGGTAGGAGTGCATCGCGATGCCCATCTGCTTCAGATTGTTCAGGCACTGGCTTCGCCGAGCGGACTCGCGCGCCTGCTGAACGGCCGGCAGAAGAAGAGACACCAGAATCCCGATGATCGCGATGACGACAAGCAGCTCGATGAGCGTAAACCCGCGACGCGGCGTCCGGCCACTGGCGTGTCTGAGGGCACCTGTCTTCGCGTCGCGAAAGCGGGAATTCATGAACATCTCCCAGGATCAACCGAACAAAAGCGTCAGAGGACTGTCCGTACTCTCCGCACCTTTTGAGGCAGTACAGCAAGGCGACGGGGATAATTCAATGCCTTCTCTTGCAGGCCTGTGGGAACGTGCTTTCCCCATGCAAAACCGGGCGGCTCGCGCCGCTCCGCTAAAAACGCGATTCGACCAACGATTCCGCCCCGTGGCACGACGTCCGGCGATCTGCAATTATCCCGCCTTGATGCGGCTTCAGGCTGCCCCGCTTTTACGGTGAAGATCCTTTCAAAATGACTCAGCGAAGAATCCTCGTTACCTCCGCCCTGCCCTACGCCAACGGGCACATTCACATCGGGCATCTGGTCGAGTACATCCAGACGGACATCTGGGTGCGCTTCCAGAAACTGCGAGGCAACCAGTGCGTCTACCTCTGCGCCGACGATACGCACGGCACAGCGATCATGATTCGGGCGAGGAAGGAAGGCCGCAGCGAGGAAGCACTCATTGCCGAAATGAGGGACGCTCACATCCGGGATTTCTCCGAATTCGACATCGAGTTCGATAATTACGGCAGCACGAACAGCGACGAGAATCGCGAATTGTGTGCTCAGTTCTGGAAGTCGATCCGCGACGCGGGCCTCGTGAAAGAGAAAGAAATTGAGCAGCTGTTTGATCCGGAAGAAGGCACTTTTCTGGCGGACCGGTTTGTGCGAGGCACCTGCCCGAAGTGCGGTGCCGCGGATCAGCCCGGAGACAACTGCAGCAAGTGTGCGGCGACCTACTCGCCCGCGGACTTGAAAGATCCGAAGAGTACGCTGTCCGGCGCGACTCCGGAGATTCGCACGGCAACGCACCTCTTTATCGAGCTGGAGCAACTCCACGAATTCCTCGACGAGTGGACTCAGTCGGGCGACCATCTGCAGGCGGAAGTTGCGAACTATCTCAAGGGACACTTCCTCGGCGACCCACTTCGTGACTGGGACATCTCGCGACCGGCCCCGTATTTCGGCTTCGAGATCCCGGACTCGCCTGGCAACTTCTGGTATGTCTGGTTCGATGCTCCCATCGGCTACATCGCCTCCACCAAGCAGTGGTGCGACGCGAACGGCGAGGACTTTGATAAGTGGTGGCGTGACGAAGAGACCGAGATTCACCATTTCATCGGCAAAGACATAACGTATTTCCACACGCTGTTCTGGCCAGGGATGCTCAAGAGCGCCGGCTTCAACCTGCCGACGAAGGTCCACATTCATGGCTTCCTGACGGTCGGTGGCGAGAAGATGTCGAAGTCGCAGGGCACGTTCGTGATGGCCTCGACTTATAGAAATCACCTCAACCCGGCCTGGCTGCGGTACTACTACGCGGCCAAGCTCGGTTCGCGGCTGGACGACCTCGACCTGAACCTGGAAGAGCTGGTCGCGAAGGTGAATTCGGACCTGGTCGGCAAGCTTGTCAACATTGCCAGTCGGTCGGCGAAGTTCGTCGGCGGGCAGTCGCTGGCCGACTCCTATCCGGAAGACGGTGGTCTGTTCGAGGCCGCGGCGGCAAAGGCCGACGACATTGCCGCCGCTTACGAGCGGTGTGACTACAGCGGAGCCATGAGAGAAATCATGGCCCTCGCCGATGCCGCGAACCGGTACGTCGAGGAAGCTCAGCCGTGGACTTTGAAAAAAGATCCAGAGAAACAGGGCGAGGTTCAGGCGGTCTGCTCAGTCGCGCTGAATCTGTTCCGGCAGCTGGTGGTGTACCTCAGCCCGGTCCTGCCGCGGCTGGCGGAGCAGACGGTCGAACTGCTGAATGTTCCCATCGAAAAGTGGGATGACGTGAAAACTCCGCTGATCGGAACGCCGGTCAGCAAGTTCCAGCATATGATGAAGCGAGTCACCGAAGAACAGGTCACAGCCATGATTGAAGAATCGAAAGCCGAAAACGAAGCCGCGGAATCGGAAGCCGCTGGCGATCAGTGGAATGACGGCCCGGAAGCCCTCGCCGCCGAGCCGATGAGCGAAGAATGCACGATCGACGATTTCGTCAAAGTCGATCTGCGAGTCGCTCGAATCGTCTCGGCCAGCGACGTGCCGGAAGCCGACAAACTGCTCGCCCTCACGTTGAGCCTGGGCGGCGGCGAGACACGCAACGTCTTCGCCGGAATCAAAGCGGCGTACAAACCGGAAGACCTCATCGGCCGGCTGGTTGTGTGCGTGGCGAATCTGAAACCTCGCAAGATGCGATTCGGCACGAGCGAGGGAATGGTCTGTGCCTCGGGATCGGGCGGCGAGGAAGTGTTCCTGCTGAGCCCGGACGAAGGCGCCGTGCCCGGACAGCGAGTTCACTGAATCGCGTCGTCGCCAGGAGGACGGACGAGTTCTGCTCGTCCAGCCGGCAGGTTCAGCGTGACGCATTCTCGCCCGGCGGTGACGGATTGAATCCGAGCACAGCCGATTCAAACCGCGACTTGCCTCCCGAGGCCGACCGCATCCGCTCGGCCGCTTTCGGGAGACCATCGATTGCCGCTTCGTAAATGTTGGCGTCGATGTTGCCGTACGAAAGCAGCAGAATCACGAGGCTCTTCTGCGGCGGCACCTTCCGGTAAAAATCGTAGACCTCATCCGAGAATGCCTGCGGAGTGGCCGCCTCGAACTGGTGCATCCTGTCACCCGTTTTCACAACCGTCAGGCCGCTCGGCTTGATGTAAACATTCCAGACGTCGCACCGCTTCCACATTTCGTCGACGGTGAGCAGATGTCGCGCAGATTCACCGGGCTGTTTCGCAGCAAGCTCCTTGAACTGCTCCTGAAGTTTCCGGATCTCATCCGGCGTCAACCGGCGATCGTCCTGGGAAAGAAGCTGTTCGACAATTTCGTCCGGCAGGTCGAACAGCTTCGAATAAAGACTGGCAATTGCCTGTCGCTCAGAGGCGGTCTGGTTGAGCTTCTGATGCACTGCGAAGAGCTCGGTCAGCCGCTTCTGCGCTTCTGCTTCCGCAGCCGCCAGTTGTACGTCTTTCGCGAGGAGTTCCCTGGACTGCTGGTTGAACTCCGCCTGAAGTCGCGCAAGCTGCGCGGCCGTGTTGTCTCGATCGGACTCAAGATTCTCAACCTGCGCAGAAGACGTCTGCTCCTGATTTTCGGTCGTGTCCCGCACTTCCATAAACTGTGCGAAAAGTACGATCAGAAGCAGGTCCAGCAGCGGAGTCAGCTGAAATGTCAGTCGGCGAGCAGTCACGAAGCGCTCTCCACTTTGAGTGCCAGTTCGCGTTTGGCCAGCGCGACCGTTTCCCGAACGTTCTTCCGATTCTCGGCGAGTCGCTGAAACCGCGGTTCAAGCGAGCTGTTCAGAAACATCAGAAAGATCGCGGCGGCGAGTCCCGCAAACGTCGACCAGATCGCATCGCCAAACCGGCTGACGATCGTGCTGACGGTGGCCGAAGCGGCCTCGCCGTCGCCCGTCTGCAGTGCGGCTCCGATGGCAAGGATCGTCCCCAGCACACCCAGCAGCGGGTACGCCTCGATCATTGTGCGGCAGATGTTGTAGCTCGTTTCGAAAAACATCGAGTTCAGGTAACGCCGCTTTTCATCGAGAATCGCGATCCGGTGCGCGAGGGTTTTCTGCTCACCGTTCGCGTCCGGCATGTCGAGCACCTCGCGGACGTCGGTGAGAAAGGCTTCGATCTGATCAGAAAGATGTCCGGTCGAGTCGAGCACGCTGCGATGTTTCAGGCCTCTCGTAAACTCATCGAGCGAACCGGCGATCGCCTGAATGTCTCGCCGCCACCACACCCACAGCACACAAAACGCGAACAGGTGCACGGCAAACGCGCCGACAATGACGGTCGTTGAAACGGCCGACAGGCTGTCAAGCAGGCCGGTCAGCTCGGGCTTCTCGAGGAATGCGATCATGAGACACCGAAGGGAAGAGAGTGAAACCGGCAACGCGGAGACACCGCGGCGGAGGCCGGTTATCACGATTTGTCACGTCCAGCGGCGGCGTATTCGGGCCAACCCGAGCACGAAAACCGTTCCGAAGAATAGCATATCGTGCGGGCCGACTGTCCGGTTCAGTCGGCTGAGCAGAACTCGACGACGAATTTTCAACTCGCTGCAGGTTTGTCCCAATCCTGCGTTCCGGCTCGACGGAAATCGATCGGCGTTTTCCCGATTGTGGGGGTCGTGCGGTCTATTCGTAACCCGACGCGTGAGCGAGGGCGCACGTCTATCGACTTTCGCCCTCGCTCACGCGTCGGGTTACCTGTCTGTTACGACTGCTTCTATTTGAGCGACCCCAGATACGCGATCAGGTCAGCAACCTGAGTTGCCGTCATCTCGCGCAGCAGGAGTTCCGGCATGAGCGATTTCCTCAGCGGGAAAACGCCCTCCAGATCGGCCGTCTTGAAAGAGAGTTCCTTCAGTTTTGCGTCGCGGATCACAACGTCCTCGTCGTCTTTTCGGACGAGCAATCCGGTGAAGACTTTGCCGGCTTTCGTCTCGACCAGCCACGACTGAAACTTCGGATCGATCTCCTGCGACGGCTCGAGGATGCTCGCCAGCAGTTTTGCTCGATCCAGTTTTTTGCCGATATGAGACAGGTCCGGGCCGAGTTCTTTACCGACGTCACCGATCTTGTGACAGCTTTGGCACTGGACCGTCGTGGATTTCGCGAAGAGGTCGCGGCCAGCGGAAACGTCTCCGGTCAACTTCAAAATGTCCGCCGGGTCGACGGTGTCGCCGAGCCGTTTTGTTCGCAGGTCCGCCGGCAGGAACGATTCAAACAGGTCGCGCGTTGTGAGGTCTTCGTGCTTCGCGGCGGCTGCGACGGCCAGTTCCTGAATTCCCGCTGGCAGGCCTTCTGACCGAACGGCTCTGGCAAGCAGCATCGCCCCCTCGGGAGTTGCGAGCAATTCGCCAAGCAGTTTCGCGCGATCGTTCTCGCGCCGTGTCTGCTGGCCGGCGGCGGCTGAGTCGGCCTGTTTGGCGGCCGCCGCATGGTCCTCGACCGACGGAAGTTTGCGGTCACTCGCCGTGGCAAGCCGGATGGCGATTTCCATCCGAGCCCGTTCAGCGTTTTCGGTTTCCGCTTTCTGAGCAGCGACCTCGTCCAGCTCGACAAGTTGGTCGATCTTTTCCACGAGCTCGTACTGCGCGGGGATCAGCTGAATCCAGTCGTGGATCAGAGCCGTCCCCTGGTTGTCAATCATCTTCGCACCCAGTTGCGGCATGTGGCCGGATCCGCTTTTCGAAACACGCAGGTAGAGCACCGATCGAAATGGCTCGCCGGGCGCGATGATTTTTGCGTTGTGGATGCCGAACGTGCCCTGAGTCGGCCGCGTGTTGACGGCTTCCATCTTGCTCAGCGGCATGTCGAAGCCGACGTAAATGCGAGCCGCGCCGCCTCCGTTAAAACGATGGCAGTGAGCACAGTTCGCGTGAAGATACGCGCGGCCCCGGTCGGCCAGACTCGCCGTCTTGTCAGTGGGGTCGGCGAGGGCCGGCAGGTTCGATGTTGGTTCCGCCTTCTGAACCGCAGCGAGCAGTCCCGTCGGGTCGGCTCCAAAGTCGTCTTTCAAAAGCCCGAGGTGACGCAGTGATCGGATCTGATTGTCGATTCGCCCGTCGTAATCGTGCTCACGATTAATCTGCGGGATGTTGAACGCGAGCGAGTGCTCGGCCCACGGATTGTGGCAGCGGATGCACTCGGTGCGGGAGGAAAACCGCCAGGTCTGCTCGCGCTTCCCGCCGGGAGCGTGCTCGTCGAGCACCTCGAACTGGCGGTTCTTCCCCTGTCCTTCAACCAGCGTCGCGTCCGTGCCGGCGGCGTTCCACTCGTACGAGTAGCCGCGCCACTCACGGCCGTCGTAGTGCAGTAACTGGGTCTCGATCCGTTTTTTTGTTTGGGGATCGCCAGCGACCATCTCCAGCGAGAGCGTCTTCAGCAGCACCGAGTCCTTTGGATAATCCATCGCGCGGCTGAACATCGAACCCTCGACGCCGGTCGCCTTCGGACGGAACCGGATCGAGCCCTCGCCCGGCACCGCGAGAAACCGCTCGGCCGTCGCGTGGTCGGACCACATTTCGGCGTTGATCGAAAACGGCACAACGCCCGGCGCGATCTGGTGATCGCTCACCGAGTCAAACAGTCCGGTCTCACTGAGCGTTAGCGGAAAGACGTGCGGATTCTTTTCCGGCTCATTCCGAATGAGTTCCTGAACCGAGCCGGAGTCATAATCGAGCAGGAACAACTCGCCGGCGTTGTCTTCGGAGAAGCCGACAATGCGGACGGTCGGATCCACCAGCTCGTGTGGCTGCCCGATTTTCTGCGAGGGCTCACCCGGTTTGACTCCCCAGATCCGTCGCGTTTCCCAGTCGCCGAAAATGTACGTGCCATCGAGCTCCGGAAATCGTTTGCCGCGATAAACGAAGCCGCCGGTGATTGAGGCTCCGTCGGTGTGAGGCACCAGGGCGACCGGCGGCACGATCGGCGTCGGCCCGCGCTGCCGTTCCGAGTGTACGGGTTGCGGGCCTTCGACCAGGCTCCAGCCGTAGTTGTCTCCCGGTTTGACTCGGTAGACGAGCTCCCAAAGCTCCCACCCGACATCGCCGACCCACAGGTCGCCGGTCTTGCGGTCGAAGCTCATCTTCCACGGATTCCGCATGCCGTACGCCCAGATTTCGCCGCGCGCCGCTTTGAGATCCGTAAACGGATTGTCTTCGGGAATGCGGTAGGCGAGCCCGTTTTCCGGATGATCGACGTCGATCCTCAAAACCGCTGACAGAAGATTCGAAACGTCCTGTCCCGAATTCCGTCCGTCCGGCGGAAACGCGAATCCGCCATCCCCGGTCGAGACGTAGAGCATCCCGTCGAGGCCGAACTTGAGGCAGCCTCCGTTATGCCCGCCGGACAGCCACGTGATGATTTCCTTCTGGCTGTCGACGATCGCCGTCGGCGGATCCGTCTCGGTCACCTTGAGCTGCACGACCCGCGTGCCGTCCGAATGCGGTCGCCGGGCAGCGTCCACAAAGTCGACGACGTAGCACACGTAGCACAGCCGGTTCTTCGCAAAGTCCGGATGAAACGTGAGCCCGTATGTCGTCGTGCCCTGGGCCTTGTCGGCATCGCCAAGCGTCCCGTTGAGCTGCTCAACCAGCTTCGCGACATCGACAAACAGGTCGGCCTTCGCCACCGACCGGTCATTCGGAATCGAGTAAATCTTTCCGGCCTGCTCGGCCACAAAGAACCGATCCGTGCCGGGAGCATTCGTCAGCACGGTCGGGTTTTTGAAGCTCACGTTCGGAAAGGCCACCTCGGCCCGAAACGGCAACGGAGGCTCGGGCCGCCCGCGCACGTTTGAGGTCGTCAGCGGCGTCCGCTTCTCGAGACCGAACGGCGTCTTCTTCGAGATGTCCTTAGCAGAGCTCGAATGCAGGACGGCGAGCAGGATGACTAAGAAAATGGAAAAGGCCAGAATCGCTCTCACGGCAACGTCTCCAATGTAGGGCCGGTTCCCACCGGCCGCACGAAACTCAACCGACTGCGGCCGGTAGGAACCGGCCCTGCGAACTGCCGACGAAGACCAGGTAGCGGAACGGCGCAAGCCGTCCGGTCGATCGCAGGTCGACGCGCCGACATCGGTCGGCTTGCGCCGCTCCGCTACTTCACAACGCGTGCGGCCGGCAATCGTCCCGTTGAACTGGTTTGTTTGCAATTCCACGCAGCAACCCAGGACACTGCGCACTGTCCGACGCTGATCGCTGATCCTGCGCGGAGTTTCTTCGCCTCTCTTGAGCTGCGACTCTCATGAAAACTTTTCGAACATCTCTCGCCGTTTGTCTGGTCGCTCTGACCACGTCATTCGCCTCGGCCGCGATTCCGTCCGCTCAGCAGAAAGCGGCCGCTGAGCTGCTTTCGACGGCACAGCTTAAAGGCGGGTTCATCGTACATCTTGGGTGCGGCGATGGCTCATTGACCGCGGCTTTGAAGACGAACGACCGGCTTCAGGTACACGGGCTGGCCCGGAGCGCGGAGGACGTCGCGAAAGCTCGCGAGACGATCTCTGCGGAAAAACTTTACGGCTCGGTGTCCGTGGAAAAGCTGTCCGGAGAAAAGCTGCCGTACATCGACAACTTTGTGAACCTCGTCGTCGTGTCCGACGCGAGCGGCATCAGTGACGAGGAAATCCTGCGAGTTCTCGCGCCGCAGGGAGTCGCGTTGACGAAGACCGGCGACGGCTGGAAGAAGGTCGTCAAGCCTCGCCCGAAAGAGATCGACGACTGGACTCATTTTCTGCACGACCCCAGCGGGAACGCGGTCGCTCACGACACGGTCGTCGGGCCGCCGCAGCATCTGCAGTGGCTGGGCAGCCCGCGCTGGTCCCGCCACCACGACCGCATGGCCAGCATGAGCGCCCTCGTCTCGGCGGCCGGCCGGCTGTTTTACATCATGGACGAAGGCTCGCGCGTTTCGATTCAGATGCCGCCGGAATGGATGCTCGTTGGCCGCGACGCGTTTAACGGAACGATCCTCTGGAAAAAATCGATCCCCACCTGGCATAACCACCTCTGGCCGCTGAAGAGCGGTCCGACTCAGCTCGCCCGAAGACTCGTCGCGACAAAGGACGTCGTCTACGTGACTCTCGGGATCGAAGCTCCGGTCACGGCGATCGATTCTCAAACGGGCGAAGTTCTGAGGACGTTCAAGGAAACCGGCGGGACGGAAGAACTCATCGTCGACCAGGGAACAATCTTCGCCCTCGTCAACAAGGGCGAGTCTCAACTTAAAGATTACAGACCGATCAACGCGGTCGTGGGCGACCAGGGCGACGTCGGCAAAAACTGGCGCTGGGACGAGAAGCCGCGCGTCGTGATGTCGGTTGACGCCGAGTCCGGCAAGGTCAACTGGAGCCGCACGACGCCCGTCGCTCCGCTGACGCTGACGACCGGGCCGAAGCGGGTTTACATTCACGACGGCACAAAAGTCGTCGCGATCGACCGGGCTTCCGGCGAAACCGCCTGGAGTTCCGAACCGTCCATCCGCCGCCGCACAGTGACGTTCAACTTCGGACCTCGGCTGGTCGTTTTCAAAAACGTCCTGCTGTACGCGGGCGGCGAGCGGACGATGAAGGCCTTCGACGAAGCTACCGGCAAGGTGCTGTGGGAAGCTCCGCACGATCGCTCGGGTTATCAGTCGCCGGAAGATCTGCTCGTGATGCAGGGGCTCGTGTGGTCAGCTCCGACGACCAGCGGCAAGGACACGGGCACGTTCACCGGTCGAGACGTCTTCACCGGTGAAGTCAAAGTTGAGTTCCCGCCGAACCTCGACCCGTACTGGTTCCACCATCGCTGCTACATCGCCAAGGCGACCGACCGATTCATCATGCCGTCTCGAACGGGCATCGAATTTGTCGACCCGGAAAAGAAGGACTGGGACATCCACCACTGGGTCCGCGGCGGCTGTCTTTACGGGATCATGCCGTGCAACGGGCTGACCTATGCTCCGCCGCACAACTGTGCCTGCTATCCCGAGGCGAAACTTTACGGCTTCAACGCGCTGGCGTCGGCGAGTCCGTCCCGCGAGGTTCCTGACGAAGTCCCCGAAGAAGACCGCATCGAAAAAGGTCCGGCGTTCGGAAAGGCCGACGGTCCCGACGCGGGCGACGACGAGTGGCCGACGTTCCGGCACGACAAATCGCGCAGCGGATCGACCACGATGAACGTCGCGCCGAAACTCGCCGGAGACTGGGAAACGGAACTCGGCGGCAACCTGACGAGCGTGACCGTCGCCGAAGGAAGACTCTTCGTGGCAAGCACCGATACCCACACGGTCCACGCGCTTGACGCAAACGACGGAAAGAAACTGTGGAGCTTCTTCGCTGGCGCGCGAGTCGACTCGCCGCCAACGATCGAAAAAGGACGAGCCTGCTTCGGAGCCAACGACGGCTGGATTTACTGTGTCCGCGCTTCGGACGGAGAACTCGTGTGGCGTTACCGCGGAGCTCCGGTCGACCGCCGGCTGATGGCCTTTGAGCAGCTCGAATCGGTCTGGCCGGTTCACGGGAGTGTGCTCGTTCAAAACGGAAACGTGTTCGCTGTTGCCGGACGGTCGAACTTCCTGGACGGCGGCCTGCGGTTTCTGAAACTCGACGCACAAAGCGGCAGCAAGCTGGCCGAAACGATCATCGACGAGGTCGATCCGGAAACGGGCGGCAACCTTCAGGACCGTCACGAGGTGCTGCAGATGCCGGTCGGCCTGCCGGACATTCTATCGAGCAACGGCGATTCCATTTTCATGAAGTCGCAGCGGCTCGATCAGGAAGGCAAACGGTTTGAGATCGGCCCGAACTCGGCGGACTTCGCCGGTCAGGCGTCGGTTCACAAAGGCGAGAACGCTCACTTGTTCGCTCCGATGGGCTTCCTGGATGACACCTGGTTCCACCGTTCGTACTGGGTCTACGGTCGCAGCTTTGCCGGCGGACATGCCGGTTACTACCAGGCCGGGCGGTTTGCTCCGGCGGGCCGGATTCTGGTTTCCGACAAAGACAACGTGTACGGCTTCGGCCGGAAGCCCGAGCACCTGCGCTGGACGACGGTCCTCGAACATCAGTTGTTCTCAGCTCCGAAGGTGGCGCCGGAAGTTCCTGAAGCCGCGAAAGCTCGTCGACGAGGTGCTCCCACCGGAGCCTCTGTCCGCATTGAGCTTTCCAAAAAGTTCGACCCGAGCGGCAAAGCGGTCCTTGTCGAAGCGTGGGTTCATCCCGAAAAACCGAAGGGAGTCATCGTGGCTCACGGCGGCCCGGCGAACGGCTACGCCCTTTACATGAAGCAGGGCAAGCCGGTCTTCGCGGCTCGCGTCAAAGACGAACTGGTTGAAGTCTCCGGCAAAGAGCCGATCGTCAAGAAGTGGTCTCACCTGGTCGGAGTTCTGACCGCGGACAAAAAAGTCGAGCTCTACATCAACGGTTTCAAAGTCGACTCGAAAGACGCTCCCGGCCTCATTCCGACCGCCCCGGCTCAGTCGATCGAAATCGGAGCCGACGAAGGCAGCGCGGTCGCCGAATACGTCAGCCCGAACACCTTCACGGGTGTCATCGACGAAGTGAAGATCCTGCACGGCGAGTTCACGTCCGACGACCTGGAAAAGGTCTTCGCGAATCCCAAAGAAACGCAGCCACTGAAAGGCCGCGTGGTTCTGTTGTGCTCGTTCGATGACGGCAAAGCTCAGGACGCCTCGGGCCTGGCTCATCACGGCCAGATCGTCGGCGCGCAATCTGTTACCGGCAAAACAAAGATGGGTCTGCACTTTGAGGCTGGCAAAGGCGGCGGCGCAGGCCAGCCGCAAAGCCCGTCCTTCGTCGAGCCGAACTGGACGAAAGACGTGCCGCTTCTGGTGCGGGCGATGATCAAGACGGGCGACGTCCTCTTCATCTGCGGTCCGGCCGACATCATCGATGAAAAAGAGACGTTCGAGAGACTGACAAAAGGCGATGAGTCCGTTCAGAAACTTCTGGCCGAACAGGACGCACTGCTGGACGGAGCCGACGGTTCCGTGCTGCGGGCGATTTCGGCAAAGACGGGAGAGACGCTCGCCGAGATTAAACTCGACGCGCTGCCCGTCTGGGACGGCATGGCCGCGGCGAAGGGACGGGTTTATCTGGCGACGAAAGATGGCAAGGTGCGTTGCCTGACTGCAGCCGAATAGACCGTCGCCGGAGCGGTTGGTGCCTCGTCGACTCGCGGACTTTTTTAACAGAAGGCACGAAGATCACGAAGGAATTGCTGGCGGGTCTGGCGATGATCGTGCCGTTCGGACCTGGTCACGCTGGACTTCGTTCGCTTCGTTGCTTCTGTTCGCTTCGTTGCTTCTGTTCAATTGACTGGCTGGCTGGCTGGATGCGGCCCCGGACTTTGCGATCGGTAACCCAGCCCCGCCTTACAAACAAGTCCGCTTAGCGCACTTTCAGAGTTGGCCTTCCGGGCTTGTATGAAGACCAATCCTGAAAGTCCATTAGTACGCGGCGGCGAGTGCTCGTCGCGAATTGTCAGCCGGCTCGGGGTGACGTTCGACGCAGCCCAGTTCGGCTGTCACGGCGATCGTGCCGCCTTCGCCGAGGGCTGCTTCGAGCAAGCTCACGGCCGCGGCGATTGGAAGTCCTACCGCGAAGGCGGCTTTGAACAGGAACCGTTTTGCCGGACTCAGGCTGCGTGCGTCTTCGTGGTCGCCACCTCGGTGCAGCAGTGAGTACAGGCTGTTGCGAGGCGAACCGCTCGCCCGATTAAAGGCGCTCTGCAGCCAGCCGAACGGATTCTGCAGAGCGGCGAAGTGGCGGCACGATTGCTTTGCGAAACCGTGTCGATGCAACAGCAGCGACAGCGTGTCCGGCGAGAAGTGGTAAAGGTGTCTCGGCAGGTCAAGGTGGAACCAGTCCGCACCGGCCCAGCGCGACTGCCAGCTCGCGAAGTTCGGCACGGCCAGCACGAGTCGTCCGCCGGGCTTCAGGATGCGGCGAATTTCCGACAGCGTTCGACCCGGCTGCGGCAGATGTTCCAGGACGTGCCACAGCACAACAGCGTCCATCGAGTTCGTTTCGTAGCCGGCTTCGGTGAGGTCGGACGCGATGCGAACGTGGGCTCGCGGATCGACTCCGGCGGCGGCTTCTGCGGAGATCTCAACACCGTGCGCGGTGTAGCCCAGGTCGAGCGCGGCACGCAGCATCACGCCCCGTCCGCACCCCACATCGAGAACGTGCGATCCGGCGGGGATTCCCTTCAGCAGAGATCGGACGCGGGCTCGCGATCCGGCCCGGACACCCGACTCGACCAGCGGCTCAAACTTCGCGCTGGGCGTACCGTAATACTCGGCCGGATAAAACGATTTGATTCGAGTCACGTCCGGCATGGGAAACAGCGAGCCCAGTCCGCACGAAACGCACTCAACAAGCTGCTCGGAAACACCTTCGATCGAGTACTTCCGCAGTGCCGTCGTGCCGCCACAAATGACGCACGGATTGGTCGCGACCGCGCTCGGCCACGCAAACGCTTCGACTCGCGGGTGCTCGGAAATCGAATCCGCGGGCGCAACTGTTTCTGCTGGCTGCTCGTCCGCGGTCTTGATGAGCTCTTCCAGCTGGTCCAGTCGCCGCAGAATCTCCTTCGGGTGACGCACCTCAACGCGGTCACCGTGCCAGACAATTCGCTCGTCGGAGGCGTCGGCCTCGGGGGCGTTGGCTTCGGCGAGCCCGGCATCGACCGCCGCGAGCAGTTCGTTGACGCGGCTCGGATGCGAATACTGCGTGACGCGGCTGCGGGTCCGGTCGCTCTCTTCGCGACTTCTTGCTGTCGACACGAGTTCGCTCGCCATTTCCTCCATCTCCAGGAAATCGCGAGTCGACTGACTTTGCTCGGACAGGGTGCCTTCGCGAGCTGTCCGACGGGCGCCGGTGAGGGTCGATGCGACAGGCGAGGCGGGATCGGCGGGGATGGACATACTTCTTCGCTCCTGAAAACCAAGGTCCGCAAACCTAGGTCGCGAAGACGGCGGCTGCGGGATTCGCCGCGGCGCTGTGACAAAATTCGGAATTGTCGCGTGAGTCCGGGCAGGCTGGGCGGACGGCTCTTGATGTGCCGTCTGATCCGGTTTCGCAAGTTGCTCTTTGTTTGCGGAGAGTCTGCTACAATCCCGCCCTGAGACGATTTGAATGCCGAGCGGTGCTCTTCTGTGCCGCCACGAACGGAGGCGATTGCGGCGTGACAACGGAGATTTCCGAATCTGAAAACCTCGAAGCGGTCGAGGCGAAGACGCACGAGATTGGCGACTGGCTGCAGTCTCATCTGCACCGTCGGCGACCGTCGATCTTTGAGAAACGCTGGTGGGACGACCGGATCCTGTCCTGGGCGATGGCCGACGAGTCGGTCAAAGTTCAGATGTTCCGCTTCGTCGACGTGCTGCCCATGCTGACTCATCACGAGCAGGTCGCGCGGCACCTGCAGGAGTACTTCGAAGAGGTCGACGAGAAACTTCCCAGCGCGGCTCGACTGGTGCTCGACCACGCTGGACCAAACACGATCCTCGGCCGGGCCCTCGCCGTGAACGCGCGCTCGAACGCGCGACGGATGGCGAATCGATTTATCGCTGGCTCGACCAGTGAAGAAGTCCTGCAGTCGGTCACGAAGCTCCGCAAACAGGGTTTTGCGTTTACGCTCGACTTGCTGGGCGAGGCGGTCGTCAGCGAGCCTGAAGCGATCGCCTATAAACAGTCCTACCTCAACCTGATCGACGATCTCGCCCCGAACGTCAACGGGTGGTCGGAAGACGCGACCCTCGACTGCGACGACCGCGGTCCAATTCCCCGATTAAACGTCTCGCTGAAGCTGTCGGCACTGTTCAGTCAGTTCCGGCCGGTCGATCCTGTCGGCACGGCCGAGGCCGTCAAAAAACGACTGCGGCCGATCCTGCGCCGGGCGCAGCGGAATTCGGCGTACGTCCATTTCGACATGGAGCAGTACTCGTACAAAGATCTCACGCTGGAGATTTTCAAACAGGTTCTGATGGAGGACGAGTTTCGCGACTACGCCGACGTCGGCATCGTCATCCAGACTTACCTGAAGGATGCCGAGCGGGATCTGATGTCTCTTCGCGAGTGGGTCGCCGAACGCGGCACGCCGATTACCGTGCGGCTGGTCAAAGGCGCGTACTGGGATTACGAAACGGTCATCGCCGAGCAACGTGGCTGGCCGGTCCCCGTGTTCACTCAGAAGTGGCAGTCGGATGCCTGCTTCGAGCGGCTGAGCCGATTCCTCGTCGAGAATCACAAGGCCCTTCGGCCGGCCTTCGCCAGCCACAATCTGCGCAGCCTCGCCCACGCTGTCGCCTGGGCTGAGACACGTGGCCTGTCGAAATCGGCCTACGAAATTCAGATGCTGTACGGCATGGGCGGCGAGCATGCCGAGCTGTTTCGTGAGCGTGGTCACCGCGTTCGCTACTACACACCGTTCGGCGAACTGCTGCCGGGGATGTCGTACCTCGTGCGGCGGCTGCTGGAAAATACGTCCAACGATTCCTTCCTGAGGCACAGCCTCACCGAAGATATTCCGCGAGAAAAACTGATGGCCAAACCAACCGGCTCTGATTCCAGTTCCAGTTCCACAGCGACCGCCGAGGAACCTCGTCCCGCGCTGCTCGATTTTCAAAACGAGCCTCCTGCCGACTTCAGCAAGGCAGAAACCCGCGAAGCTTTCGCCGCAGCACTGAAAGAGGTTGCGGAAGATTTCGGCGCCGAGTATCCCCTGGTGATCGGTGGCCGCACCGTCGACACGAAAGGCCAGATTGTCAGCCGCAACCCGTCGCAGTCGGATCAGATCGTCGGCATCGTTTCCTCCGCCTCGCCCAACGACGCGGCTGACGCGATCGACTCGGCGCGGAAAGCCTTTGTGACCTGGTCGAAGATCGAACAACATTACCGCTCGGAATACCTGACGCTGCTCGCCCGCGGGATGCGCGAACGCCGCTTCGAGCTTGCCGCGTGGATGGTTTACGAATGCGGCAAGACCTGGGCCGAGGCCGATGGTGACGTCTGCGAGGCGATCGACTTCTGCATGTACTACTCGCTTCAGGCGACGGACCTGCTGGCCGCAAAAGAGTTCAATCTGGCCGGCGAGGAGAACACCTATTTCTACAAGCCACGCGGCGTCGCGGTCGTGATCTCGCCGTGGAATTTTCCGCTCGCCATTCTGGTCGGCATGACGAGTGCCGCTCTGGTCACCGGCAATACCGTCATCATGAAGCCGGCCGAGCAGGCGTCGGTCATCGCCGCGAAGTTCATGGAGATCGCTCAGGAAGCCGGCATCCCGGACGGAGTGCTCAACCTGCTGCCAGGCGTCGGTGAAGAAGTGGGACCCGAACTGGTCAGCAGCCCGGACATCGATGTCATCGCCTTTACCGGCTCGCGCGACGTCGGGCTGGAGATCAACCGGACGGCCGCCGAGTCCGATCCCAGACAGCACGGTGTCAAGAAAGTCATCGCCGAAATGGGCGGTAAGAATGCGATCATCGTCGATGACGACGCCGACCTCGACGAAGCCGTCCACGGTGTCGTCGAAAGCGCATTCGGCTACGCCGGACAGAAATGCTCGGCCTGCTCACGCGTCATCATACTGAGCTCAATCTACGCGAAGTTTATGAAACGTCTTGTGGCCGCGACTCGAAGTCTGACCGTTGGCCCGGCCGACGACCCGGCCAGCAGCGTCGGACCCGTCATCGATGAGGCGGCCGTCGAGCAGATCCGCAAGTACATCGAGATCGGCCGGCAGGAAAACCGACTCGTCAGCGAATACCCCATCGACGAATCGCTCGCCGCGCGGGGCTGCTTTGTCGGGCCTCACATTTTCGGAGACGTCGACCCCAGCTCACGGATTGCTCAGGAAGAAATCTTCGGCCCCGTCCTGGCCTGCATTTCGGTCGACAATCTGGATGAGGCGATCGCGATTGCCAACGACACGGACTACGCCCTCACCGCCGGCATCTTCAGTCGCAGCCCTGCCAATCTGAAACGCTGTGCCACCGAGCTGATTGCCGGCAACCTGTACATCAACCGCGGCACGACCGGAGCTCTCGTCAACCGCCAGCCGTTCGGCGGCTTCCGCATGTCGGGCATCGGCAGCAAGGCCGGCGGACCCGACTACCTCGCTCAGTTTGTTCTGCCGGTCAACATCACCGAAAATACGCTGCGACGAGGCTTCGCCCCCGAAGCGGATTGAGAATTTGGCGAGGGCGACTGGGCCGGCAAACGCCGCTCGCGTCCCGTTCGTCGGAGATTTTCATGCGAACCGAGCAACCCCTCGAAAACCTGGACCAGTGGGATGACTTTGTCCGGGATCGCGTTTATCCGCAGCCCCAGGAAAAGGCGCGGGACGATTACCGGGACTACGAAACTCCAGGCCGCGACTGCGTGCGCGAGTTCTACCGGCAGAACCATTCTCAGCAGACCTATGAGTTTGTGGTCGCGAAGAAAGAACAGTTCGCCGGTCTGACTCAACGACGAATGGGGGTCTTCGAGGCACTCGACTTTCTCAACACACTGGTCGACGATTCCGATCCGGACATCGAACTCGACCAGCTCCAGCATCTGCTGCAGACGTCGGAAGCGATCCGGGCCGACGGGCACGACGACTGGTTCGTGCTGACAGGACTGCTGCACGACCTCGGCAAAGTGCTGTGTCTGTTCGGCGAGCCTCAATGGGCCGTCACAGGAGACACGTTTCCTGTCGGCTGCCGCCACGACGAACGGATCGTCTACCACGAATTCTTCGCAGACAACGCGGACTCCAACGACGACCGGTTCAACACGCGGCTCGGCGTTTACGAAGAGCACTGCGGACTGCGGAACGTGCATCTTTCCTGGGGGCACGACGAATACGCTTACCATCTGCTCAAGGATTGCCTGCCGGAGCCGGCGCTGTACATGATGCGTTTTCATTCGTTCTACGCCTGGCACCGCGAGGGTCGGTACGACTGGCTCTGCGACGACCACGACCGACAGATGCTGGCCTGGGTCCAGAAGTTCAACCCGTACGATCTCTATTCGAAATCGCCGTCCCCGCCCGACTGGCAGGCGTTGCGGCCGTACTACGAGTCCTTGATTGAGAAATACCTGCCGGACGAAATTCGTTTCTGATCAGCCTCGTCGCCAGGCTTCGACGAAATCGTCACGTGTGAGGAATTGCTTTGACACTCTCCGGCAACGGATCGCAGATCGAAGTTCGCGGCGCGAGGACTCACAACCTGCGCAGCGTCGATGTCGACATTCCGAGGGACCGGCTGGTCGTGATCACCGGATTGAGCGGCAGTGGCAAAAGCTCGCTCGCGTTCGCCACGCTGTTCGCCGAAGGGCAGCGACGGTACCTCGAAACGCTGTCGGCTCAGGCGAGGCAGTTTGTGCGTCAGCTTCCGCATCCGGACGTCGACTCGGTGCGAGGCCTGCCGCCCACCATCGCCGTCGATCAGCGAACGGGCTCGGCGCGAATTCGCAGCACGCTCGCCACCACGACGGAGATCTACGACTACCTGCGCCTGCTCTTCGCGCGAGCCGGACAGGCGCACTGCCCGGACTGCGGCTTGCCGGTGTCACAACAAAGTGTCGAGGCGATCGTCGACCGGATCCTCGCGCTGGGCGAGCGGCGGAAGGTGATGATCCTCGCCCCGCTTATCACCGGGCGGAAAGGAGCACACCGCGAGGTCTTCGAGAAAATCTGCAAAGCAGGTCTGGTCCGCGCACGTGTTGACGGAGCAGTCGTCGACGCGGCAGATGCTCCGAATCTGCCGCGCGGCCAGGAGCACACAATCGAGGTGATCGTGGATCGGATCATCGTGAAACCCGGTATCGAAGACCGGCTCAAAGAATCGGTTGAGCTGGCACTCAAGCACGGCGACGGCTCCTGCCTGATCAGTCAGCTCGACGGCGAGAACTGGCACGACCGGCTTTACAGCAGCCGCTACTGCTGTCCCGAATGCGCCACAAGTTTCCCGCCTCTCGAACCGCGAACATTCAGTTTCAACAGCCCGTACGGAGCGTGTCCTGCCTGCCGCGGCCTGGGCGTCGTGCCGGTCAACGACGAGCGCTCATCGAGTCGCGCGAAGTCGGCTCGCGAGAATCTGTTTCGACAGCCCGCGTGCCCGTCCTGCGAAGGAGCAAGACTCGGACCGATCGCTCGCGCGGTCACGTTTGCGGGATCGAATCTGCCGAGCCTGACGGCGATGAGTGTTGACGAGGCGTCGGCGTTCTTCACGACACTTTCTGAGCAAGAGGGATCGCGCGTTCGGGAGTGCGAGGCTCCCGCCGAGCCGCCGCGGTCGGGTGCGTTTGCGGCTCGGCAGGAGCCTCGCCCTCCCTTTAATGAGCCGACCGCACCCGGTGCGGGGCTCGCGAATCTTGAACCGGAAGCCCGGCAGGCCGCCCTCAGCATTCTTCCGGACATCGCCTCGCGGCTGCACTATCTGCAGCGGGTCGGTGTCGGATACCTCACTTTGGACCGGCCGGCGCCGACACTGTCCGGGGGTGAGTTCCAGCGGGCTCGACTGGCGTCGTGTCTTGGCTCGGGCCTGATCGGCGTCTGCTACCTGCTCGACGAACCGACGATCGGACTGCACCCGCGCGACACCGCGCGGATGCTCGACGTGCTGACCGATCTTCGCGACAGCGGAAACAGTGTGCTGGTCGTCGAACATGACGAGGAGCTGATTCGGCAGTCCGACTGGCTGATCGACCTGGGTCCGGGAGCCGGCCGCGAAGGAGGCCACCTCGTCGCTTCGGGAGCCGTGAAGAATCTGTCCGAGACATCGTCGCCGGAATCCAGAACGGTGCGCTGGCTGACGTCGTCTTTCTCACCCGCCCTGCGGGCACCCTCTCCCCCTGAAGCGGGAGCGGAGACGGAGACGCGGTGGCTGCGGATCAGCGGCGCCTCGCTGCACAACCTGAAAGAGGTCGCGGTCGAGATTCCGCTCGGCACGCTGACGGCGGTGACGGGTGTCAGCGGCAGCGGCAAAACGTCACTCGTGACGGGAACTCTCGTGCCCGCGTTGAAGCATCTTCTGCCAGTCAATTCGGCGCGGAAGGACGAGGCGGAAGCGGACTGGAACACGCTCGGCGTTTCGCTGGGCTCACTGACGGGCAGCGGACACCTCGACCGGATCGTCGTTGTGAATCAGTCTCCGATCGGACGATCCGGACGGTCCAATCCTGCGACTCATTCGGGTGTCTGGGACGAAGTGCGACGCCTGTTCGCGAAGACTCGCGATGCGAAACTGAGAGGCTTCAAAGCCAGCCGTTTCAGCTTCAACGCCCGGGACGGTCGATGCCCGACGTGCGAGGGACGCGGCGAGCAGCGCATCGAACTGAACTATCTGCCGGACGCGTATGTCGAGTGCCCCGACTGTCGCGGCGACCGGTTCAACACACAGACGCTGGGCATTCGCTTCAAGGAAAAGAACCTGGCCGACGTGCTCGCGCTGCGAATCGACGAAGCCGCAGAGCTGTTTGAAAACGTCCCGAAGATTCGACGAGTTCTCGACACGCTGCGCGAAGTCGGGCTCGGTTATCTGCTTCTCGGGCAGTCTTCGCTGACGCTGTCCGGTGGCGAAGCGCAACGCGTCAAGCTGGCAACCGAACTGTGCAAACAAGGCGAGGATCGAGTGCTGTTCGTTCTCGACGAGCCAACAACGGGCCTGCACCCACTCGACGTTCAAAGGCTGCTGCTGCTGCTGAGGAAGCTGGTCGAACAGGGCCACAGCGTTCTGGTCGTCGAGCACAACCTCGACGTGATCCGCGCCTCCGACTGGATGATCGATCTCGGCCCGGACGGAGGGGTCGACGGAGGACAACTTGTCGCAGCCGGTCCCCCTGGAGAACTCGCGAGCTCTCCCGGATCAAGCCTGACCGCACAGGCCCTCGCCGCTTCCTGTGCAAAAACCCGTCTGTAGCCGGCCGCGTTGCCGCCGCATGGCGACTATCGAACGCAGGATCACGTCCCAGACCGGGAATTCAAGTGGCACGGCCTTCCAGGCCGTGCTTCATTCAAGTTCCGCATGGCCAGGATGCCAATGCCACTTTTTCAAGCCGCTGCTGACTCGACTCCAGGTCCGACGGCTTAGAATTTACCCGGTCGGTCGATCAGCATCCGGTAACCGACTCCGCGGACCGTGTTGATCAGTTCGGACTGCCCGCCCAGTTTTTTCCGGAGTGACCGCACGTAAACATCGATCGTCCGTTCCAGCGCATTCGCATCGTCGCCGCGGGAAATGTCGAGCAGTTCCTGGCGGGAAAAAACGCGGCCTGGCTGACTCGCCAGCGTCCACAGCATCTTGAATTCGGTCAGCGTCAGCGTCAGCTCTCGACCATCCACGCTGGCGCCGTGGCCGATCCCGGTCGATTTCAATTCCGTGAATTGAAACGGTGCCTTCCGCCTGTTTGCGCGACGGCAACTGCGGTGACCGCGCTCTTTCATGGGTCAGCAGGGATTCGGCATGAACGGAGATTCGTCCGTGACGGATGATCTCGCCTTCGACCAGATAGACGACGTCTTCGGCGATGTTTGTCGCATGGTCAGCCACTCGTTCTATTTGTCGTGTTGGTCGTGTTGCAGAAAAAAGTGAGTCAGAGGATCGATCTGGCTCGGCGTCTGTTTCATGCGTTCCACAAGTTCAGCCAGTAATTTTCAGGACCGAGGTGACTCGACGCAGTTCGTTGGCAACTGGCTGGTGCAGCGCCAGCACCTTCAAACACTCATCCTCAATCCGCACGTCCCAGGCGTCGATTTCGTTGTCACGCTGACGGAGTGTTTCCGCGATATCTGCCCTGGGATTCGTCAGGCCGTCCACCGCGATCTGGATCATGCCCTCAACGATCGCATACATCGACAGCAGATCGTTGTGCAGCGTGCTGATGTCGCGTTGAAGATGAGTGCTCATCGGACCGTCTAAAACGAAACTGTTGATTCATGGGAGCAACGCCGGTTGAGCAGGAAGTTCAATCGGCGTCTCCAGTCGGAATTCGCCCTCTATCCAAACCGGCCGGTGATGTAATCCTCGGTCCGCTGTTCTGACGGACGTGTGAAGATCCGGGAGGTCAGACCGCGCTCGATCATGTGACCCTCGTAAAAGAACGCGGTCCAGTCGCTGACTCGAGCGGCCTGCTGCATGTTGTGCGTCACGATGACGATTGTGTACTTTTCCTTCAACTCAAAGATCAAATCTTCAATTCGGGAAGTTGAACCCGGATCCAGTGCCGATGCCGGTTCGTCCATCAACAGGACGTCCGGGTTCGTCGCCAGCGAGCGGGCGATGCACAGTCGCTGCTGCTGTCCGCCCGACAGGGCCATTGCGGAGTCGTTCAGTCGGTCCTTCACTTCGTCCCACAGAACCGCCCGCCGCAGGCTTTGTTCAACGATTTCGGCGAGGAGCCTGCGGTCCCGGCAGCCGGAAATCTGCGGCCCGTAGGCCACGTTCTTGAAAATCGAACGCGGAAACGGCGTCGACTTCTGGAACACCATACCCACTCGTTTGCGGAGGGCGACGACATCGATGTTCGAGTCGTCAATGTCGCGGCCTTCCAGCAGAACGTCGCCCGTGATCCGGGTTCCTTCGATGATGTCGTTCATCCGGTTGAGCGTCCGGAGAAACGTGCTTTTCCCGCAGCCGGATGGACCGATCAGAGCCGTCACGGACCGCTCGGGAATCTCGAGCGAGACGTCCATCAGTGCCTGAGTCTTACCGTAATAAAAGTTGAGCCCGCGCGTTTCAATCTTCGTCGGACCGGCAACAACTTTCGGCGACTTGAGCACGCCTGCCGCCGGGTCGCGGGGAACGGATTCCTCGCGAACGAGTGTCCGTGTCGCTGTCTTCATGAGAAGTCCATTCATGCGGGCGGTCATGGTTGGCAATACTCCGAGTGGTTTCTGAGCCGCGTCCTTCGTCCCAGTGACCGCCGGCGAATGAACCGACGGCACAGCGCTGCTGGTTGACGCGACTTTGTTTGCGAGGATGTTCACGGTGCTGGCTTCTACCATTGGTTATGTTTCCGAAAGTTCTGATGCTCGATGTAGTAGGCGTAACCGAAGTAGCCCAGTGAGTAACGGTCTCCGGCGATGCCTTTGACCAGAACATTGTCGTCCGTGCTGGCTGTGTAATCGGAGCGGCTGTTGCCGGTCTCGCCACAGACTTCTTCGGTGAAGTAGTCGAACGTTCCCGAGGCGGTATCCGGTCCGTAAAGCACGATCGGCTCGTCCGGCCAGGCGGAGTTCACGTCCTTCCAGGTTTTGACTTTGCTGTCCTGGCTCCAGATTTGCCGAAGCTGAGCGATCGATAGCCGGTCGCAGAAAGTGTTCGCAGGATTGACCATGACAGACAGCCCGTCGATCGCGACTTTGAGCTCGATGTACTCAACGCCGTGCTCTTTGCAGGCAGCGATTTCTTTGCCTTTGATCGGCCGCGAGGCGTTGTTGATGTCGCAGTCGCCGCGAGTGAACTGGCGAAAGCCACCACCGGTTCCCGTTTGCTTGACGGGAATCCGCACCCTGGAGTGGGCTTTCTGAAAAGCCTCGGCAACAGCCTGGCTGATCGGAAACACCGTGCTGGACCCTTCGATGACGACGGTCCCGGTGAGTTCGCCGTTAGGACTTCGCCTGATTCTGGAGTGGCCCGAAACGGCGATGACGACGCGTAAGCGAGTCGCCGTGGTCACTTGTGACGAATGGCCTGAAGAATTCGCCGTGTCGCCCGTCCACTTTTCGCCATGGCCGATCGTTCCTTGCCCCTGGGCGGGGAACCCTCCAGAATCCGGACCAGCCAGCTGTCTGCTCTTTGTGCTTGCGCCGGGTGACCGGAAAACACTGGAACGTCGAATGCCACAGAACGAGTCTGAAAACCCGGTCGGCAAATCTGCTGGTCCGGTCGACATTGACACAGCATTCAACACGGTTCTGGGATACCTCAATTTTTCGGGCGGCGCACCGGACGCCACGTTTCTGCGGCATTTGAATCAGCTTGCAGAGCACTCCGGTTTTGCCGATGGCTGGCAGCCACTGCGGGAACTGCTCTCCGGGAAGCTCAGCGAGGTCGCCGGTTCGTCGTCGACATTTTCCGACGTCACCCAGGCCCGCAGCGTCATCGACCTGGTGCTGGATTCGCTCGTGCCCGCGTATCGCGATTTCCACGCCGACCTGCTGTTTCATCTTGAGGAAGGTGAGCACCAGAACCCGTTTTTCCTTGGGCGATGTTTCGAGGCGGTGCTGGCTCAGGGCGGACCGTGGACCGAGGTCGATCGTGTGGTGAGCGGGGCCCTGGATCAGCTCAACGATTTTCTCGGCTTCCGACCGCTGGCCGTGCTTGAGAACGGTCGTAAGATGACGCCGTACGAGCACGAGCGTTGCCGGCCGCTGCCACTGTTTATTGCGGGAGCAGGAGCGTGTTCGAGTCCGTATCAGCAGGTTGTCGAGCAGGCAATCAAGCAACTGGCAGAAACGCACGAAGACGTACTCACCGGGGCTCACTTCGAACTCGACCATTTAACTGAACTGGCAATCGATCTGCGGGCGTACGATCACGACCACCCGGTTTTCAAACGGACGAATTATCTGTTTGGCGAGTGGGATCCGCACGTCATCGACAATTCCGGGTTCTATCGCCGGTTCATCGTCCGCAGGATCATTCTTGACGCCCTCGTCGGCTGGGTCTCGGTGCAGGACGATCAGGACGAGGCCATCTTCGACGCCGGAGCCGTCCTGTGCGGAACGATCCTGATGGCGTCTGCCGTCAGCGGAGACGGGCCGGCCTGCCACGATTCGTCGGTCACGCTGACATCGCTGCTGCCGCTCGTCGCTCGCCAGCGCGACGATTTCTACGACCGGCTGATGGCCGGCGCGAAAGGCAAACGCCGGAAGCGGCTGCTCGAAGCGCAGGAGACAACTCAGCAGCCGTTCGGCCATGTGCGGCAAACACTCAACCTGTACCTGGCTCACTACGGAGCCCGTCAGGTTCAGCATCGCCAGCTGGCCAACGTTTACGCGCGGATGGGTTATTCGGAGGCGAGTCGCGAACAGGCGGCGGCAATCCCTTCCGTCGCGGCCCGATTTGAGTGCGAGGTGCAGTGGCGAATCACCGGAGCGAAACAGCTCATCGAGCGGAGTCAAATCGACGAAGGGGCCGGGCTGCTGCTGGAAATCGAAGATCTGCTGCATCGAGGAATCGGCTGCGGAGCCTTCGTCGACCCGTGGAACATCCTCGCGTTTCAGGGCAACTTTCCCCTGTTCTCGTCGCGCGAGGATTCGATTCCCGATCAGCGCGTTGAGGTCATCCTCGATTTGATGGAGCGGCTGTTCGGCGTCTTTTCCCGGGCTCTCGCAGAAGCTGCCGCGCAGGGACGCGATGAGCTCGTTGAGGATCTGGCCGAGCGGTTTGAGCAGCTCGCCGATTACTGGGATCAGTTTGCCGCTCACGTGATCGACGATCTGCCGAAAGTGTTCGGCAATGAGAGTCTCGAATCCGCGCGGCACGTCGCCGAAGCACTCGCCGAGTGGCGGGCGGCCGGAGAAGGCGCGGGCGACATCTCGTTCTGGCGCAAGCACGTCGACCGTTTCAACTCGGCCAAAGCGTACGCCTGCGTCGTCGAAGCGCTGCTTGCGAAAGGCGATCACGTTGCGGCGATGTCGCTGCTCGTCCAGTGGCTGAGCGTTTCCGACGAAGTCGGGATCGAGTCCGGTCCGTATTCGATTCACGCTCAGCTTCTCGACTGGATCAATGATGTCACGGCGGACACCGAAGGAGAATTGAAACGGCCAGTCGACTGGGATTCGATCCGGCGGCTTTTCGACTTTCTCGAAGTGAACGCCGGCGAATACTGGGAGGTCCCAACGCTCGACGGTGGTGGAGTGTCCGGCCGCCGCTCCTCCGGTGATTTCAACGGCGAACGGCCGCTCGACGACTGGGCCGTCGACCCCAACGACGACAACTGGATCGAAGACTCAGAGGACAAACTGTTCGAAGCGGCCTACGACGGCATCGTCTACCAGGACAGCACGAAGGACGGCGTCGATGGGGAAGTCCTCGACAGCGGCAACGCACCCGGGACGACTGAGTTTGAGATTCTCAACCGGCAGCTTGAACCGCGGATCAAGTTCATCATGGCGCTGGCTCAGTTATGGCAGGTCGCCGCGGCCTCACTGTCTGCCGAGATGCTCGGACCAGTGGGTGAGGGAGAAACGCGAAGCAAGCTGGATGCCAGGCAGACGGAAAAGCTGGCCGAGTGGCGGAAGCAGGTTCGGCGACTTCAGGACAGCCTGCTCGCCCTTTTGAATTCGGTCTGGGAGCGAGAGATCGATGAAACCGGCGGCGATCACGACGCCAACGTTGAGTACGACATCCAGCTTCAGACGAAGTGTTATTTACTCAACACGATCATCGCGACACACATCAACTGTCGCGTCGCCGAGGTCGGGCTGTTGTGTCTGCTGCCGTCGGTCACCGATGAAAAAAACTTCCCGGCGGACGATCGCGAGATGATCGGTTTTTACCGATCCGTCGTGCAGCGGGACATCGACGGTGTCCACAAGCGACTGCCGAAACAGTTTCAGCGGCTGCGACGAAAGCCGCTGCTCTACGTGCCGCTCGACAGTGGCGGCGATCCGATGCAGATCCTCGCCGCGCGAACCGTCCAGACCGACATCCGGTTTCTTTTGAAGCAGCTACCAAGACTCGGCCTGCTCCGCGAGACCTGGCATGTCGTCAAGCTGGCTCACCGAATGGAACGCGAAACGCGGCCGGGACAGATGGCAGTCACCGAGTTTGACCGCATCTTCCGCACCGGTCTGCGAAACACAATCGACTGCCTCATCAAATCGTCCAACACCTGGCACGACGGAAACTACTCGGCCGAACACCTCATCGGAATCGTCGGCGACGTGCGGCAGCACTACAGCGATCAGTGGTACCGTCACAGCCGGACGATGCGGCTCTCGACAGCGGAGAGCTTTCGCGATGACGACCTGTGGGACGACGCCCGCGACTTCATTGAGACGTTTGGTGAGGAGTTCTTCCACGCGCGATCACTGACGCTGGGCAACGTCCGGACGATTCTGCACAACGGTGTTGAGTGGTTTCTTGAGCAGCTTTCTCAGTTCGACGATCCGATCCGTCCGAACCCGCTCATTCGGGCAATCGAAGAAAAGCTTGTCGATCCCGAAGAGGCGGTTGACATGCTCGAAGTCATTTACGGGGCCGTGGTCGACAAGTTTGACCGCTTCCTCGAATACAACACAACGACGACTCAGTCGGACTACGGCAACAAGTTTTACGTGCTGCTCGATTTTCTTCGCGTTGAAGCCGCGTACGATCGGATTGCCTGGGAGCGGATTCCCGATGGCATTGTCCACCGGTCGCTCGCCATGGCTGACAAGCAGCCGGTGCTGAGGATCCTCGAAGACATTCTGGAAGATGAAACGCGCGAGGACGCCGACGAGCACATCAAGGAGCTGCACGCTCTGGAAGATCAGTACGGCGTACATCTGCCGTCGATCAGTGACCGGCTCAACGAACGATTTGTGAAGCCACTCTCGGTGAACCGGATGCTGGCTCTCGTCAAACCCTCGATTCAAACGGCAACGACGGGTGACGAGGCGGCGGAAAAGTTTCAGCTTCTCCGCGAAGAAATTGATGCCTACATGGCGGACACAGCTGGCTCGGCCATCGACATTCCGCTATGGCTGCAGGATGTCGAGCGGGAAGTCAGCCGGCAGGAAATGCCGTCCGACTACATCCGCGCCGCCGAGCTGGAAGTCCGGCTGCCAATCGTCCTCACAACCGAGCAGGATGTCCTGGCTCAACTGGAGAGCTGGACCAACTCAATCGGCGAAGAACGCTCGCGGAAGAAACCGACGAGGCGGCGGAAGAACAAATAGACGCCGCAACGACCCGCCGGGCACGACTCACCAGCCGACCCGCCGGGCACGACTCACCAGCCCAGTGACATGTTTGTCTCAATCGCCTTCTGAGCTTCGTGCAGGTCGGTGCCGGTATCGAGCATGTAAAGTCGAATGGCGTGAACCTTGTCGCCCTTTGCCTTCGCCAGACACTCGCGAGCCACGTCGCAGGGCTCGGTATGCCCGTCAATCCCCAGCAGTCGCTTGGAAATCACCCAGATGTCACGCGGCCGTTTGGTCAGGCGAACGATTTCTTCTTCCGGGTAATATGACTTTGCGATCTCGGTGGCATCCTCTTTGTTTTCGGCCCACGCGATCATGATGTGCGCGTTCGTCTCAATCTCGAATAGTGGCATTGTAGTTCTCCTTGAGTCCACCTCGAATGAAGTCTCGTCGCCGGGGATCCGGCGGTGTGAATTCCGCGAAGTATAGTGCGCTCACGTCCGGGCATCCATCACCCGGGAAAGGGATGTCAGGCGTAGTGGTCGCCTCCGACCGGACCTCATTTCGAGCTCGATCCTGCCACGGAATTCTTTTTTTCGAGCCCCGGCATCCAACAAAAAACCGTCATCCAGGTGAGATTTCGGTCTGGTCTCGTTACGCTGTTGGCCCTGCGACCAGAGTCGCAACTGGATTCACAACACTTCCTCCCACCTCAATTTATCTACCGCCACTGGTTACATCTCTGATTGGCCGGTGGCACTCGGAGTCTTCCTTGCCGCGCCCCAGATCCCGGAATCGTCCCCGTTCTTCTCACAAGTCCGACTCCGATACGAGTCGTTCTGAGTCTTCCAGCCAGAATTCGGACTCATCGAATTCTTCGAAAGCGTTGTCGATCTCGCCGAAAGACAGCGCGTTCGCAAAGCTCGGCCTCAGCGAGACGACGCTCGAAGCGATCATCAACCTGGGCTTCGATCAGCCAAGTCCGATTCAGTTGGAATTTCTGCCGATTGCGATCACCGGCAGAGACTGCATCGGACAGGCTCATACAGGCACCGGCAAAACCGCTGCCTTCGTGATTCCCATTCTGGAGCAGATGGATCACGACCTGCGGGAAGTTCAGGCGCTGATTCTGACACCGACGCGGGAGCTCAGCGAGCAGGTCGCCAACGAAGCGCGACGCCTCTCGATGAATCGCGAATGTCGAGTCGCATGCATCGTCGGCGGCCGGTCGATTCGCGATCAGGTTGACCAGATCAAAAAAGGTGCCCAGATCGCAATCGGGACGCCGGGCCGAATTATCGACCTGATGGGACGCCAGGCTCTCAACCCCTCGAACTTCAAATTCGTCGTCCTCGACGAAGCGGATCGAATGCTCGACATCGGTTTTCGCCCGGACATCGAGCGCATTCTTAAGCAGTGTCCCACGGAACGGCAGACGATGCTTCTGTCCGCGACCCTGCCGCCGCCGGTCGAACGACTGGCGCGACGCTACATGCAGGATCCGCAAATGGTCGACCTCTCCAAACGGGCGGTCGTCACGCGAAACGTCAAGCAGTACTACATGACGGTCGACGGAAACAAAAAGTTTGAGGCGTTGATCCGCATCCTCGGCAAACACCGGCCGCGACAGGCCCTTGTCTTCACGCGAACCAAACGTGGCGCCGACAATGTTCAGGCGAAAATCCAGAAGCGGCTGCCCGACGTCGCCGTCCTGCACGGAGACCTGCAGCAGCGAAAGCGTGACCGCGTCATGCAGGATTTCCGAGATGGCAAGATCCGCCTGCTCATCGCAACAGACATCGCCGGGCGAGGACTCGATGTGAGCGGCATTTCTCACATCATCAACTATGACATTCCGGAGTTCTGCGACGACTACGTGCACCGGGTCGGCCGAACCGGTCGTCTCTCATCATCGACACCGGGCTTCGCGTTTACTCTCGTCACGAAAGAACAGGGCGACGAGCTGACTCGAATCGAAATCCGAATCAACGGCCTCATCGAGCAATACAACATCGAAGGCTTCGAGGGCACCCGCGACCAGCGAAAAGTTGAAAACGCTGCCGAGGGCCCGAAAGTCTGGGGAAGCTGACAGGGGTTGACGGGCCTCAACCGGCATAACGGATCACGTCGGGTTCTTCTTCAGCCGGTACCGGCTGCGGCGTTTGTTTATGGCCTCGCCATTTATCCATGCCGCAAAACACTCCCAGGCCACGCAGCAATGCCCGAAACGCGAATCGTGGCCAGGTGACTTTTGCAATCGGGATCAGGCCGACCAGGAAGGGAGCGCAGAATTTCTCTTTGCGCTTCTGCACACAGCGAACGATCTTCGCCGCGAGCCATTGCGGGGTCAGAAGGCCGACCAGCAATGGTGGCTTCACTCCGTCAAACATTCCCGTGTTGATGTAACTCGGACAGATCGCAGTGACACCGACGTGCTCATTTCCCTGGTGTTCAAATTCCGCACGGAGTGACTCGGTGAACCCCAGCACCGCCCATTTGCTGGAGGCATAAGTCGCTCCCCCGGGAAGTGGAATCATCGACGAAGCGCTCGCGAGGCAAACGATATGTGCCTCCGGCTGAGCCATCAGGTCCGGCAGAAACGCGTACGTCACGATGACCGGCCCGAGCGAATTGACTTCGTAGGTCATCAAGTGTTTTTCGAGCGGTACGTCGAGAAAACTGCCGCCGCTCACGATGCCGGCGTTGTTGATCAGGACGTCGATCGGCCCATGCTCAGCGTGAATGCCGTCGCGAACCCGTTCGACATCGGTCGGATCGGTGACGTCCATCACAAAGCCGAACACCTTCAAGGCCAGGCTTTGCAGTTCGAACACGGCATCTTCGACGCTTTGCGTATCGATGTCCGTGATGATGACCTCAGCCCCCTGCCTGGCGAAGGCCTTTGCGGTTTCAAAGCCAAGACCGCGTCCGGCCCCCGTGATGAGCACGCGTTTGTTCTTGAGGTTCTTCATTTCCGTGTTCCTTGTGCGGCTGGAGCAGCCTGACAATCCGTTGTCCTGCCTGCACTTGTCCGGTACAGCCCCGCGAGTCGCACAGCGCGAACCCGCGGAACTGCGGATTAGATTCAGTGTTCTATCGGTCGTTTCCTCGGCGCCGCGATGGCTCCATAACCTGCGCGGCATCCGAGTTTCGTGAGATTCCACAGTGACGGTTTCGACATCAATTCGAACATGGCCCACGCAAGTTCTTCGGGCTGGTTGTGAGTTGGAGACCACACCGGCTTCGGAACCACGTTGAGTGGTGCTTCGAGCACGGTCTTATCAATGTCCGTCAGCATGAACGAGTTATGGACCCAGCCGATTCCGCTGAGTGGATCACAAAGCGTGCCACCCGGGCAGCCACCCCAGGGTGGGCTCATGAGGGCAAACAGAATCGCTGACCACTGGTTGATCGAGACGGCTCCGAATCGCAACTCGTCGAGTTTCTTCTGAATGAGCTGCCTGCGTTTTGCGTCGCGTCGAAAACCGTTCGGCAAGGTCATCGAACAGGCGAGCGTTCCCCACAGTTTCTCATTCGAAAACTCGACAGCCTTCTCAACAAATTCCTCGGGCGAGTCCGCATCGATCGGCACTTCGGCACAGACGCAGACAAAGGACTCTCTGGAGAACAGCGGATTCGGTTCATTCGGATTGACGTTGCGGATGAAAGTCCAGGGCAGAGTCTGTTCGTCACCGTTCGGGCCGGCGACGAATGTTGTTGTCCCATCGGCGGTCGCTTTGCTGCCGGACATCGACCGCGGACCGGACACGCCTTTTCTCAGCAGGCCTCGCGCCGCGTCGGGCGACATGCCGGCAAATTCTGAATAACGGTCGAACGCGCCAGGGTAGTACGCCATCCGCTGCGGAACGCGTGAAAGTGTCTGCTCGATCAACTGCAGAAACCGCTCTCGCTCGGGCCACTGTTTCCAGGTGACGATGGCCCGCGTGGCGACGCAGTTGAAGGCCGCGTTGTTCGTCATCGACGAGACAATGCTCTCCGCCTGAGCCGTCAGCTGCGCGGCCGAGTACTGACCGGGGACGACGATCCACGGTGAGACGTTGCCAAGTTCACTGGAGATCGGCTTCCTCAGAACGGGATCGTCGTTCTGCTTACGGTGCGAGCGGTCGGCGGAGTCCGCACCCCAGACAATCGCGTCATGAGTCGCGCCGGATCCGGTGATGTGAACGTCGCTGACGCGTGAGTCGGACACCGCCGAAGAACCGATGCCGGCGTCGCCGTAAATAACTCGCAGCAGATCGTTTTCGATGAGCGGTGCAAACGCGCGTTCGAAGACTCCGCCAAGATATTCGTTGACCGGGTTCATCTTCAGCAGCACGGTCCGGTTCTCAACGCACAGTTTTGTCAGGACGTCGGCCGCCGGAATTCCGGAGACATTGCCGGCCCCCAGGATCAGCGACACTCCGGATTTGTCGAGCCGCGTGTACTCGGGGGCGAGCGAGTCACCGAACGACTCGGCATCGACGTTCGGATGCAACCAGGTCGTCGCTTTGAAGTTGAAAAAGACGACGGGATCCCAGGTTCCAGCGCACGGAGTCATCTGGACCCCGACTCGTCCGTCGGGCCTCACAGTGACACCGGGAAGTTGCGGGCGACCGGTGCGACTGATGCTGCGCATCGTGCGAAGGTAAAGCTGCAGTTGCCTCATCGTCGCGACCGGGCCGCCGAGCACTTCTTCTGCGCGGCTGGTCGAGTTCGGAGCGATTCCTTTCGCCTCGCACGCCAGTTCCGTCCACTCGCTTGCGGCCGAACGGATTCCTGGGATGCACTGCGCGAGAATCTCGATCCGCTGTTGAACCGACATTTTCGCCAGACGGTCGCTGCCGCCTTTCAGTTTCTCGATCGACCGGTTGAGCTCTTCTGAAGTTGTTGTCGGAATCGAGCCCGAGGCCGTTGGAATCTGAAGAGGTGGCCCGGCCTCGACCTTCTGCTGAGGAAGGCGATTCTTCGACTTTCGAGTTTCCGGGCCAGGTCGAATCATCGTGTCATCTCATTAAGGGCTCGTCAGGGAGTGTTTCGCAATCGTCAAACCCCGGTCCCGCAGGACGGACGCCCACGTCCGTCAGGGCCGAAGCAGTCAGCGGCGAGCCATCCATTGAGTCCGAATCCGAAGGTATTTCGCTCCGCAGATTTCTACGGAGCACTTTTCCGAGGAAGTTCTTCGGCAGTTCGCCTTCGATGACTTCCACGATGCGGGGACGTTTGTGTTTTGCAAGTTGCTCCTGGATAAGAGCGTCGAAGACGGCTCGTTCAAACTGGCCATTCCTTTTGACACTGACAACCGCTTTGACGACCTCGCCACAGGTTGAGTCGGGCTCGCCGATGACGGCCACATCCTCGACGTGAGGACACTGCCGAAGCACCGCTTCCACATCGGCGGGGTACACGTTGAAACCGGAAGTGATAATGAGATCCTTTTTGCGATCAACGATCGTGAAGAAACCGTCTTCATCAACGGTGCCCAGATCGCCGGTGTAAAGCCATCCGTCACGAATGACTTCAGCGGTCGCTTCCCGGTTGTTCCAGTAACCGAGCATGACCTGCGGGCCCTTGACAACGAGTTCCCCGACCTCGCCGGGCGGCAAACTGTATTGGCCTGTCTCAGCATCAACAATACGTACATCGGTGTCGGGCAGCGGCATCCCGACGGTGCCCGGACGATTGGTTCCATCGAGCGGACCTGTGCAGATCACGGGGCTCGCTTCGGACATTCCGTACCCCTCAACGATGGTCGCGCCGGAGTACCGTGAGAACTCGTCAGCGATGTCCGCGTTGAGCGAGGCTCCGCCGGAAATCACGTTTCGCATTGCCTTAAACTGGATGGGGCGGTCCTTCAGAATGTCGTTCAGCGCGGCGAGCATCGCAGGCACCGCGAGAAACACCGTCGGCTGATGTTCCTCGATCATTCTCAGCACGATTCGCGGCACGAACCGGTGATGAATGACGAGCGTCGCGGCGATCGACACGCCGGCCATCGCGAGCGACGTGAGGCCGTAGCTGTGAAAGAACGGCAGCACAGCGAGCATTTTCTCGCGGCCCTCAAAAGCCCCCGCCCAGTGACGATTCTGCCAGGCGTTGGCGATGAGGTTGCGGTGGCTCAGCGTGACAGCCTTCGGCGCACTGGTCGTGCCACTTGTGGGGAGGATGTAAGCGGGCTCGTCGAGCGACTCAACTTCGATCGGATCGAAATTCGGATCCGCCACTTTGAGCTGATCTTCCAGTGAGTGGTGACTCGGATGATCCGGAGCTGGCCAGAAGCCGAGTCGCTGAAGTCTCGCGAACGCGTAGCCAAGGCGCTGCCACGCGGGAAGCCGATCGCTCAGAGTCACGAAAAAAACGTGCTCAGGATGGCAGCCCTCGCCGGAAATCAACGGTGCCAGCAGATCGAGACAAAAGACGACTCGGCAGTCAGTCGCTTTCATGAACGAGCTGACCTCGGCGGCGACCATCAAAGGGCTCATCGCGACGGGAATCGCCCCGGCCATCCAGATTCCGTTCAGAACGGAGATGTACTCAGGCAGATTCGGGAGCACGATGCCGACCCGGTCTCCGGGTTTGATGCCGAAGCGGACGAGCATCGACGCGGTGCGACACGCCTGTTCGTGGAGCTCGCGATAGGTCAGCGACTGCCGGTAGTAGTGGCAGGCGATCCGGTCGGGATACTTCTCTGCAGTGCGACTGAGAATTCCCCAGGCGAAAATGTCCGGGTAGACAATCGACTTCGGAACGATCGCGGGGTAGTGGTCGAGCCACGGTCGCGAGTCGCGCGGTGTCGATTTCAGATTGGTCAGTTTCGATGGCATCTCTGGCTCCGGGAAGAACTCGAACAGCTCGTAGAACGTCCCGTGGTAAAAACGGACCACTGAGCCAAAGATGACCAGCCAACGCTCAACGAAGTCAATTCAAGTGGAGAAGTGAAGTCCCGGTGTGAACTGCCGACATGACAGCTCACGTAAAATGAAGCGCGGCCGACCCGCCTAGAGACTTCCCTTTGAATCGGGACGCCCGCGCTTCATTTTCTGTTGCCTTGAGGTGAATCGAGAATTTGAATTCCGTAAGGAACGCCCGAATCGCGAGAACCGCATGTGAGGTGAATTTCGGGCAGGCCCCAGTCACCAGAATACGGCTTTCTTCGTCTGTTTCAATGAATGAAATCGCGTGCGGCTGGGCGAACGCGGCAAACTTTAAAGATCGTTCTGATTTTGCCACCGGGTCGTGATTGTCATCCCAGGATATTCCCAGGTTGAGTTTCTAAGTCGCAGCCGGCTCGACTGAATGGACCTGGAAATTTCCCTGGGCCGCAAATTGTTTGAGTGCCTCCGAGGGGGCCAGGTGAGGATGCGTCGAACTCATGGCTTCCATACTGGAGACCACTCGATCGAGGCCGATGCTCAATGCGTACTGCATCGGGCCGCCGCGGAACGGAGCGAAGCCGGTGCCGAAGACCATTGCCAGATCGACATCTTCCGACCGGCGGACGATCCCTTCCTGCAGGCACATCGCCGCTTCATTGACGATGGGATAGACCAGCCGTTCGATGATTTCTTCCGCGGAGATTGATCGTGTTCCCATCAGTCCGGCATCGCCGCGCATTTTCAAAACGGATTTCATGACCGCCGGCTGCAGCTGTGTGCCGCTCCTGTCAAAGAGCTTCGGTTTGACGTTTTCAGACTCGCGAAGTTCTTTGAGCAGTCCCCAGACGGGAGCGGGCTTCATTCGATCGCCGTATGCCTCGTGCAGATTCTCGGCGACGTGTGCCGCCACTTCGAGCCCGACCAGATCGCTGAGAGCCAGCGGTCCCATCGGCATCCCGAAATCGACGGCCGCTTTTTCCAGCTCAAGCGGATCGCTGACTTCCGCGAGCAGGAAGCCCGCTTCGTTCATGTAGGGACCTAGCAGGCGGTTCACCAGAAAGCCCGCACAGTCGCCCACAATGACGGGCGTCTTGCCCAGTCGAGTCACCGCGGCGAACGCTTTCGCCAGAGCTTCCGGGCTTGTGTGTTCGGTGCGGATGATCTCGACAAGCGGCATGCGGTGCGGCGGGTTGAAAAAGTGGAGCCCGACAATCCGCTCGGGATGCGCGATCCCCTCGGCAATGTCACTGACAAGGAGCGAGCTGGTATTTGTGGCGAGGACCGTTTCCGGTCCCGTCGCCTCAGCAAGTTCCTGAAAGACCTGCCGCTTGATGTCCATCACCTCGAGGACGGCCTCAACCACGATGTCGGCCTGTTTGAGTCCTCGATAGTCGACGGTCGGGCTGATGCGATCTTCGGCGTCGCGCGCCTCAATCTTCGTCAGCTTCTTTCGCTGGACGTCCTTCGCAAGGAGCGTGCGGACGGTCGCGACTCCATTGGCGACGAACTCCGCTTTGATGTCCTTCAGTCGGACGTCGATGCCCTTCTTTGCGAACAGCAGGGCGATTCCCGCTCCCATCGCACCGGCGCCGAGCACGGCGACCTGGCGGATCTCTTTCGAATCAAAGTCCGCCCCGACTTCTTCGGGAATCTTCTTCGCCTCTTCCGACAGAAAGAACAGTCGAATGCACTCCTTCGTGACCGCGTTCCCGCCGAGCTTCGAAATCGTCGTCGCTTCGAGATCGTATTTCTGTTTCGTGCTGAGGCTGAGCCCTCGACGAAGCGTCTCGATGATTGCCAGCGGAGCCGGGTAGTGCCCGCGCGTTTCTTTCCGCACCTGCTGCTCGGCTTTGTTGAGGGCGTACTTCTTGACGAGGCCGGAATTCTGGATCGCCTTCTGCCAGCCAGGCTTATTCGATTTGCGGAACAGTCGCGTCCCGCTGCCGTGCTCGAAATGAGCCTTGAGGATCTTCTCGCCAACCGTGTCCAGCGCTTCGGTCGGCACGGCATCGTGGACGACGCCTTTCGATCGAGCCCGCAGGCCGTTGAGCTGCTTGCCGGTCAGAATGAGCGGCAGCGCCTCAATCAACCCGATGAGCTTCGAAAGTCGCACGGTCCCGCCCCAGCCGGGAATCAACCCGAGCTGAACTTCAGGCAGACCGATTTTCGTTTTCGTGGCCGTATCCGCAATGCGGTATCGACACGCGAGAGCAAACTCGAGGCCTCCCCCCAGACAGGCGCCGGAGATCAGAGCGACCGTCGGCTTGGTCAGTTCCTCCAGCTCGCGAAAAACAGTCTGACCAAACTGCGAAGCTTCTTTTGCCGCGGCTTCACCGGTGAGATCTTCGAATTCGGTGATGTCCGCCCCGGCGATGAACGTGCCTGGTTTCCCGCTTTGAAACAGGACGCCGCGAATTGACGAGTCGCGGTGAATCAGTTGAACGAGCTCCCGCAGTTCCTGCAGGACCGCCCGCGACAGCGCGTTGACCGGCTTGTTCTGGCGGTTGATCGTGACGCGCAGGATGCCGTCGCGTGTTTCGCCGTGATGCCACATTTCCGTCATAAGTCTGTTCCCGATATTTCAACTCTGTCCCTCCTCCGTTTGAGGGAGAGAAGGCACGACTACTAAGTTCACATCCCACGAAAAACAGTTCGTAACTGGGAGGGCGAGGCTCGTGCCGAGCCGCACGTGCACACGGCTCGGCAGGAGCCTCGCCCTCCCCTTGACTGTCAGTCCTTTATTCGTGGGACGAATCCTACGCTGCCAGCCGTTCGACGATGACCGCCCCGCCCTGACCGCCGCCGATGCAGAGGGTCGCCAGTCCAAACTGCTGATCGCGTCGCTTCAGTTCTTCCAGAAGGGTGAGGATCAATCGCCCGCCGGTCGCGCCAACCGGATGACCGATCGCGATCGCTCCGCCGTTGACGTTGAGTTTGTCTTCGTCGATTGGCCGCAGCCGGCTCGCCGCGTCCGAGTCGCCGCAGTCCTGCGGTGGTTTTTCAAACGCTCGCTGGCAGGCCAGAACCTGAGCTGCGAACGCTTCGTTGAGCTCGATCAGGTCGATGTCGTCCATCGTGAGGTCGGCCGCCTTGAGCGCCTTCGCCGTTGAATAAACCGGGCCAAGCCCCATTCGCGACGGGTCACATCCGGCATACTCCTTCGCACGGATTCGGCCAATCGGTTTGAGTCCGAGCGACGCTGCATGGTCGGCTTCCATCAACAGCAGCGCGACCGCTCCGTCGGTGATGCCACACGAATTGCCAACCGTCACGCTGCCCCACTGCCGGTCAAAGTACGGTTTGAGTTTCTGCAGCCGGGTCATGCTCTGGTCGGCTCGCGGGCCGATGTCTCCGCTGATCGGAGACGACTTCGGTTCCGGGTAGAGCGTCATCGTCTCGTTGAGAAACCTGCCGGATTCAATCGCAGCGCAGGCTTTCTCGTGACTCCTCAAAGCGAACATGTCCTGCTCATCCCGAGAGATGTGATACTCCCGGGCGAGTATCTCTGCGGTGTCTCCCATCAGGAGACCCGTTACGGGGTCGGTCAGACCGAGTTTCAGTCCGATCAGTGGAGCAAAGTCGCTCGGGCGAAACTTCAACATGCCGCCCAGTTTCTGGCCGAGCGTTTTTGCTTTCATCAGGCCGGCGAATTTCTCGACGCACTTCTTTCGAAACAGCAGCGGCACGTTGCTCATCGAGTCGACGCCGAGAGCCACGACGCTTTTGACGGCTCCGCTTTCGATTCTCGCCGCGGCTTCGGTGACGGACTCCAGACCGCTCGCGCAGTTCCGATTGACGGTGTGAGCAATCCTGTCCTGCGGGATGCCCGCGCGAATTGAGATCACACGCGCGACGTTGGCCGAGTCGATCGGCGGCGCGACGTTGCCAGCAATCAGTTCGTCGATCTGGTCCGGCGGCACATCGCAGCGGTAGAGCAGTTCTCGAACGACCAGTCGGCCCAGTTCGGGGGTCGGCGTGTCGCGGAGATCCTCACCCGCACGGACGAACGGCGTTCGGACGCCTCCAATAATGACGGCTTCCGGCATGGTGCGTTTCTCCTTGTTGTCCCTTCTTCCTCGAAGGAAGAACGGTTTCTCAGGCGGCTTTTCTCAGCTCGACTCTCCGGATTTTTCCGAGGAACGTTTCGGGCAGTTCATCGACGATTCGGACTTCTTTGGGGATCTTGTAGCCGGACAGTTCGTCGCGGCAGAACTCCCGCACTTCTTTTACGTCGATCGAGGCTCCCGCGACGGGAACCACGAACGCGCAGACGAGCTCGCCGTACTTTCGGTCAGGCTGGCCGACAACGGCGCAGGCTTCGATCGAAGCATGTTTGAGCAAGACTTCCTCAACTTCGCTGGGGAACACGTTGAGGCCGCCAGAGATGATCATGTCTTTTTTGCGGTCGACGATTTCGAAGAATCCGTCGTGGCTCATGACGGCGACGTCTCCGGTGTAGAGCCAGCCCTGGCGGAGTGCGATCGCAGTTTCGATCGGGTCGTCGAGGTAGCCCTGCATGACCTGCGGCCCTCGAATCGCGAGTTCTCCGATCTCACCCGGCGCGACGGGAAGCAGTCCGGTTTCGAGGTCAACGAGCTTCACTTCGGTATTCGGCAGCGGCAGGCCGATGCTGCCGATTCGGGCAGAACCGTCGGCCGGGTTGGAGTGCGTCACCGGTGAGGCCTCGGACAGACCAAAGCCTTCGAGGATGATCGCGCCGGTTCGTGCTTCAAACTCGCGCGCGTCGTCTTCAGCCAGTGGCGACGCGCCGGACATGCACCGTTTCAAGCTGTCCAGGCGGATGTTCTTTTTCCGCATGACCTCGTTCAGTGCTTTGATCATGAACGGGACGAGGAGTGCGACGGTCGGTTTGTATTTCTGAATCAGCCTGGTCGTGATGTAAGGATGAAACCTCGCCTGAATCAGCAGGGTCGACCCGCCGACAAGAGGAGACAGCATCGCGCACGTTGCTCCGTAAATGTGGAAGTACGGCAGCACGGAAAGAAACGTATCCGTGCCTGGTTCCAGGCCGCTCCACGTGTGAAGCTGGGCCACGTTTGAGCAAAGATTGCGGTGAGTCAGCACGGCGACTTTTGAGGAACCGGTCGTTCCGCCCGTCGGCTGGAGAACTGCGGGCTGGTCGACGTCGTTCAGCGCCGGCAGGTTGATCGACCGCGTCGTGTCGAAGAACTCGCCGAAGCTCATCACGTTTGTGTCGTCCGCGATGGCAGCCCGCCCTTTGACCAGCTTCTGCAGTTGGTACGGAATCGCCAGAAACCACGGCAGGTGCGGAGCGAGGCTGACGGTGATCAGGTTTCTGACCGGAACCTGCCGCGACATTTTTCCAATCGGCTTCAATCGAACGTCGAGCCCGGCGACGGTGTCGATGTTGCATTTCTTCGCGAGGTGAACCAGCTCGCTGGACGACACGAGCGGATTGGCCGGCACGACTTCCGCACCGAGCCAGTGCGCGGCGAACCACAGCACAATGAACTCGGGGCAGTTCGGCAGGACGAGCATCAGCCGGCTGCCGCAGTGGACGCCGACCCGTTGAAGGCTGGCGGCGGCGATCTTCACGCGAACAAGAAGTTCCTCGTACGTCCACGCCGTTTTAAAGTAGCGCAGGGCCAGTCGATCGGGATAACGATTGACGGCAGACTCAAGCAGCCTCTCTGCACGGACCGCTTCAAATTCGATCCGCGGCGGCATGCCCTCGGGGTAGGCAGCGTGCCAGGCCGTTTCGGGAGCGTCCCAGATCGGCGTGACAGGAAGTGGTGAGTCAGAAAAGTCGCGCAGCGGCACAGGATCACGCGGAGCGACGGGGCCAGCACCCATCCGGGACTCCTCTCGTCCTTGAGGTGGAGTGGTGTGTGTTTCCGACGGGCCGAAGCTCGCCAGAGATTGTTCTTTGTGCCAGGCCACAAGCGGGTTTCGAGCAGGCTCGGAACATAATGACGAAGGCTCAATACGATGTCACGAGGGTGAATGACCCCGATCGATCGCCAGTCAGTTATTTGAATTGGATGTCGAAGACGCTTCGACTGAGTTGTTGTGTGGTGTGAACACACCGAGTGGCCCGCTCCGGTTGCGACTGACCAGACCAGCGACTGACCAGACCAGCGACTGACCAGACCAGCGACTGACCAGACCAGTGACTGACCAGACCAGTGCCTGACAGAACCGGTCAGATCACCTGAACCAAAGCAGGGCCTTAAGAAATGATCCCGTTGAAAAGGGACGGAACCTTTATCACGTATCGGACAATCTGGACAAGACCGACCACCTGGGATTTTTCCTGGCCGAGACGTTAAAATCCCGGATTGCCCCGCGGCTTCTGTTGAGCCATCGCAGATCGTCGAAACAAAGCCGCCCAATCTGCCTCGGCTACTCCAGTTCTCGACTGCGGACCTGGTTCGCTCGTCGTGGTCACTCAATTTTGAGAGGTCCCATGAATCGAATTTTTCTGGTCGCCTTGATTTCCGTTTCGATCAGCCTCGGCTCGGCCGGGTTGGCCGCCGACAAGCCAGTCCATCTATTCATTCTGTCCGGGCAGTCGAATATGGCCGGCATGAATCCCAAGGCCGGGTTCGAACCGGAAGCGAAGAAGCTCTTTCCGGATGCCGACGTGGTTTACATGAAGGTCTCGCGAGGCGGTCAGCCGATCCGCCTGTGGGTTGAGGAATTTCCGGCGATCGCGAAAAAACACAATCTCACGGTGCCAGGCAAGGTAACGGGGACGCAGTTTTACGAGCCGATTCTGAAGCAGTATCGCGAACTGCTCGTTAAGCATCCGAAGCCGGCTTCGGTCACGTTCTGCTGGATGCAGGGTGAGCGGGATGCGAAGGAAAAACTGAGTGCGGCGTACGGGGAGGCCCTGGAACAGCTCATCGAAAATCTGCGGCGTGACCTCAAACAACCTCAGATGAATTTCGTCATCGGTCGGCTCAGCGATTTCGGCAGGCCGGACGACGCGGAATGGCAGAACGTTCGCAAGGCTCAGGTGGGACTTGCTCAGGCGGACAAATTCGGAGCGTGGGTCGATTGCGACGACCTCAACGACAAGGAAAAGGACGGCGTGAAACGAAACGATCTGCACTACACGAAGGAAGGTTACGAGCTTCTCGGCCGTCGATTCGCCCGCCAGGCAAAGGACTTGATTTCCGGCGGCGAGGGCGATGCCGAAGGTCGACCTGAATGACGCTGTGGCCCGGTTCGTTCGAGCGGTAACCTGACGGGCGATCGCCGGGTCAACCGTGGTACTCTCGCCCACAGGCAGAGGTCGAAGACCGACAACAGAAATGCTCAGTTCAGCGTGATGACGAACGAACCTCAGGAATCCGCCGGCAACGAACAGGCCAGCTCAGTCGGGCTGGTCGAGACCCGGTACGCGCGGCTCTTTGATTCACCGAACGAGCTGCTGCTGGAGAACGGCAAACGGTTTGGACCCGTCACGGTCGCGTATGAAACTTACGGTGAGCTCTCGCCGCAGAAAGACAACGCGATCTTTATCTGCCACGCTTTGACCGGAGACGCGCACGTCGCCGGGCGGCACTTGCCGACGGATGAGAAGCCGGGCTGGTGGGATGAGTTCATCGGCCCGGGAAAAGGGCTCGACACAAATCGCTATTTCGTCATTTGTGCGAATGTTCTGAGCGGCTGCAAGGGCACGACCGGACCGAGCAGCGCGGATCCGGAAACCGGCAAACCCTTCGCACTGAAGTTTCCGTTCGTCACGGTGGGCGACATCGTCGCCGTTCATTCGCAGCTTGTCCGCCACTTGGGAATTGAGAAACTGCTTTCAATTGTGGGCGGCAGTCTTGGCGGAATGCAGACGCTCGAATGGGCCGCGCGGTTTCCCGAGCAGATCAATTCCGTCATCTGCCTGGCAGCGGCGGCGAAGCTTTCAGCCCAGGGAATCGCCTTTAACGCGGTCGGTCGGCGAGCGATTCTCGCCGATCCGAATTTCCACGAAGGCAGCTACTACGATCAGGAAAAGGGACCGACGTTCGGGCTCGCTCTGGCCCGCATGGTGGCTCACATCACGTACCTCAGCGAGATTTCGTTCGAGAACAAGTTCGGCCGCAAGCTGCAGCACAGCGAAAGGCCCGCGTACGAACTGTTGAAGGAAACGGAATTCGAAGTGGAGAGTTACCTCCACTACCAGGGTCAGCGATTTGTCGAGCGGTTCGACGCGAACAGCTACTTGTGCCTCACCCACGCGATGGACTATTTCGATCTGGCCGCGGCCTACGGGTCCCTGGAGAAAGCACTCGGCAGGACCAATGCTCGAATCCTGATCGCGTCGTACACCAGCGACTGGCTGTTCCCGACGGCTCAAAGCCTGAAACTGGTCGAGGCACTGATCGCTCAACGGAAGCACGTCACGTTTCTCGAACTGGCAAGCTCGAAAGGCCACGACGCGTTTCTGCTGGAAATCGAGCAGCTTGTGGAAATCGTCCAGCCATTCCTTGAGCAGACATACGCATCCGTCCGGGACCGGGCTGAGCATGGAGACAACTGAATTGTTCGCCGCGACACGCCGCGAATCGCCTATCAAGAAGAACGGTCACAAATACTGAGATGAGAGAATTCGTCAGCGCAAAACTGCATGGCCTGAAGGTGACTGGCAAAAGCCTCGAATACGAAGGCTCGGCCAGCCTGCCTCCCAGCTTGATGCAGAAAGCCGATATTCACCCGTTCGAGCGGGTTTATCTGGTCAACAAGTCAACCGGCATTCGCTGGGACACGTACGCGATTCCCGGCCCGGAAGGCGAGTTCGTACTCAACGGTGCGGCAGCCAGGCTCGGTGAAATCGGCGACGAGATTCTGTTGTGGACATTTCGGAACGAAGAGCGTTTCTCCGGGGCCAAGGTGATTTTCCTCGATGAGAAAAACCAGATCGCGCGGATTGACGAGTACCCGGCCGCTGCCTCCAGAGAGTTCCCTGCCGAATGACTGATTCATCGACGGCTCCTGCAATCGTCGCGCTCTGCAGCGACCTGTTCTTCGCCTCGGAAATCCAGGGCACGGGTGAGCTGCACGAAATTGCCGTTCGCCTCGTCGACACAGATCAGGAAGCAATCGAAGCCGTTTCGTCGAACCCGACCCGGCTGCTGGTTGTCGATCTTCGAAACCCCGGCCTGGATTGCGGGCAGCTCATCGCGGGATTGCCTGAGCCGCGGCCGCGCGTGCTGGGATTTTACCCTCACGTTCAGACCGAGTACCTTGAGGCCGCACAGTCTGCCGGCTTCGACGAAGTCGTCACGCGAGGTCGTTTTTCGACGGACCTGATCAAGTTTCTTTCGTAGGGTGGGCCGGCCGAACCGAGCTCCACCGGCTTTTCCAGCCGCGCATGGTGGGTCTCGCACTTCCATACCCGCTCTGCCATGAACGGAAAACACGCTGCAGGAACCAACCATGATTCGCGTCGCCATCCTCGGTGCCACTGGCTACACGGCCCTCGAACTGATCCGCATTCTGTTGCGAAACCCACAGGTGCAGATCACGGCCGCGACGACTCGCCAGGAAGGCTCGCCGCACATTTCGTCGATCCATCAGTCGCTGACAGGACGGCTCGATCTGTGCTGTGAAGATCTCACCGTGCCGCAGATTATCGAGCGAGCCGACTTCGCGTTCTGCTGTCTGCCTCACGCGGCCAGCGCGGCCGTGATTTCAGAACTGCTGGATGGCGGGCTCCGTGTCGTCGACCTCAGCGCGGACTACCGGCTCAACGATCCAGCCACCTATGAGAAGTGGTACAAGGTCACTCACCCCGATCCCGACCGCATGGCGAAAACCGTTTACGGACTGCCGGAACTTTATGGCGAAAGAATTCCGGGCGAGCAGCTGATCGCGAACCCCGGCTGTTACACGAGCACCTCGATCCTGGCGCTGGCCCCGCTGCTCGCTGCGAAACTGATCGAGCCGACCGGCATCATCATCGACGCGAAAAGTGGCGTCTCCGGCGCGGGACGCAGTGCGAAACAGAACATCCTGTTTGCCGAGTGCAACGAGAGCTTCTCGGCCTACGGGGTCGGCGGGCACCGGCATCAGCCAGAGATCGAGCAGGTTTTGTCGGATGTCAGCGGAGAGCCGGTCGATGTGGTGTTCACGCCACATCTGGTCCCGATGGACCGCGGAATCCTCGCCACGATTTACGCGCGACCGACGTCAGACGTCTCCAGCGAAGACGTTCTGAATGTGATGCGTGAGTTCTACTCCGGTAAACCATTCGTGCGGGTGGTCGACCATCTGCCGGCCACGAAAGATGTCTCCGGCACGAACTACTGCCACATCACCGCAAGACGGACAAAGGGCTATGTGACGGTCCTGTCAGTCCTCGACAATCTCATCAAAGGAGCGTCCGGAGTCGCCGTTCAGAATTTCAACCTGATGGCCGGTTTCCCGGAAACGACGGGACTTGATCCCGCTTGAACGAGTCCGATCCTGTCCTAATAGCGAAGCCCTCGCCTACCCGGATGACACCCAGGCAGAATTCTCAAGTTCCCGACGCTCGGTCCCGCCAGAATCAAACGGCACGAGCATCGTGAGTCGACGGGGGAGTTCACCGCTCCAGGCCAGTCTTGACTTTCTGAATTCGATGAGGAACATCCTCTTTAGCAGAAAGCCAATTCAGGCTCACATCACGGAAGACAAACTCAGCGCCGGATTGATTCCTTAAAGAGGGATGGTCCGCCCGGTTCGGAGAACCAACATGCGACAGGCCGTCATTGTTGAGGCAGTCCGCACTCCCATCGCGAAGGCTCACGCCGAGATCGGCAACTTTCGCGACGTCCGGGCCGACGAACTGTCCGCGTCGCTGATGCGAGCCCTCGTCGATCGCAGCGGCATCGATCAGAACCTCATCGAAGACATTCGCTGGGGCTGCGTTCAGCAGCAGGGCGAGCAAGGATTCGACATTGCCCGCCTCGCCGCGCTCATGGCCGACCTGCCGATCGAAACGGGAGCGATCACGCTCAACCGCAACTGCGCGTCCAGTCTTTCCGCGATCAACGACTGTGCCATGAGCATCGCGGCCGGGTGCGAGGACATTCAAATCGCGGGCGGCGTCGAGCACATGCATCACGTGCCGGTGACGAAGGATTACGACCCGGCACCGTCGCTGTTCCGAAAGCACAGCGAGGCCATCATGAACATGGGCCTGACCGCTGAGTACCTCGCGATGAAGTATCAGATTCCTCGCGAGCGGCAGGACGAGTTCGCGGCCCGCAGCCAGCAGCTTGCCGCGAAGGCGACCGAGTCCGGCGAATTCGCCGCCGAGATCATCCCCACCTGGGGCCGCAGCGAGTCCGGGCAGAAAGAGCTCATTACAATCGACCAGGGAATCCGGGCCGGCACGACGGCTGAAGGTCTGGCGCAGCTTCGCCCGGCGTTCAACCCGGCGGGCGGATCAGTCACCGCGGGCAGCAGCTCGCAGCTCAGCGTCGGTTCGGCCGCGCTGCTGATCATGTCGGAGGAAAAAGCACGCGAGCTCGGTTTCAAGCCGATGGCGAAAATCAAAGCGATGGCCGTCGCCGGAGTCGCTCCGGAAGAAATGGGCATCGGCCCCGTGCCGGCTGTTCACAAGTGCCTCAAGCGAGCTGGCCTGACCCTCGCCGACATCGACTGCCTGGAAATCAACGAAGCCTTCGCGGTGCAGGTGCTGTCGGTCCTCAAGCTGCTCGGCATTGACGAGGAAAAAGTCAACACGCGCGGCGGAGCGGTCGCGCTCGGTCACCCGCTCGGAGCCAGCGGGGCCCGCATCTCCGTCACCCTTCTCCACCGGATGCGCGACTGCGGAGCAAAATACGGACTGGCAACGCTCTGCGTCGGCCAGGGCCAGGGCGTCGCGACAATCTTCGAAGCGTGTTAAGGAACCGGTCCGAAGTCAGTCACTTCCCGAAAGTAACCCGAAGCGTGAGCGAGGGCGAAAGTCGAGCCGTGTTGCTGTCTCAAATCCCGCTCGCCCTCGCTGACGAGTCGGGTTATTAAATTCAAGGAAGAAATTCAGGACGCGTGCTTAAGTGGCGCAGCAGAGTCGCGGCACCTCGGACCAGTCGTGTGAGACACCGTGCATGATCAGTGCGTGGTCGAACTGGATTTCGGGTGAGAGTGCGGAAAACTCTCGGACGTAGCTCTTATCAATCCGGAGATTCGAGGTCACCCACTCGTGGCAGTTGAGCTGCAGTCCCTCCAGTTCCTGTTCGCGTCGCGTGGGCGAGTATCCGATCCGGTCGTCCTGAAAGTACCGCGACGCCCCGGCGTGACTGGCGAAGACCTGTGAGGAAAACTCGTTAGAGATCTGACCGGACAGGCTCACCAGGACACCGTCCGGATCGCGGATCGAAATTGCGACGCGGTCAGGAGTTTCCTCGACATCGAACTTTGCGAGACCGTGTACGCCGGGGAAAATCCGTCCGCCCGTGAGCTTCACAAATCTCGAATTCGTGTCGCGCCGCGTCACGTAAACTCCGGTCCGAGTTCCCTCGTCGTCGGACCACACGATCGAAATCCGATGCGCGGCGTTCTCCGACGAGATGCCCAGGACAGGCGGCAGAAAGGCGGGCCGCAACGCCTTGAACCGGATGAGGCACACTCCGATCAGAGCAAATCCGTTGACACTTCGTGCCTGGAACGGGGCGGGAAGCAGGTCCGCCACCAGGTCCAGCGGGGCTCGATAATTCAGCAGAATCCGGCGATCAATCGTGCCGGTGATTCGGGGAAGCATGGGCAGGCACTTTCCGCTTGAGGGTCTCGCGAAGTGTGCCAGGCGGACCGGGCCCTCACAAGCGTCTTGCCGGGCCCTCAATCCAATTCGTGTTGCCGACTCCGCGACAAACCGTCTATAAGCCGGCCCCTTCAAACCGGTGAGGCGGCGGAACGGTCTGGCAACCTCACCTCCTGCCCCACGTGCGTCCTGCACACACAGTCCAACCTCACTTCAAATCTTCGCGACGTTGAGCGTCACTTTCTGCGTCTGAATCGCGGGAGTTTCAATCGGCGGTGTGAAGATTTCGTAACGGGGTGTCACGAGGAATCGCTCATGTCGCTCACCGCACAGGACGTTTCGACGATCGCGACCGGTCGTCTGATCGGTGATCCTGGCTGCGTCATCCGCGACGCGAAGCCCGTTCACACAGCCGGACCGGACGACCTCACGTTTGCGACGGACCGAAAGAAACTGAAGATCGCGATCGAGCGAGCACCGGGCGTCGTCGTCGTCCCGCCGGCTCTCGCCGATGAGATTCCCGGCGAGTCCCCATCGACCTTCATCGTCGCCGCCGATCCGCAGAACGTCGTGCTGCTGTCGCTCGCCCGACTTCATCCACCGCAACCGGCTGCCGAGCCTGGCATCTCCCCTCACGCCTTCATTTCCGAGTCCGCACAAATCGGCGAGGACGTGACGATTCACGCCTGCGTCCACATCGGCGACGACGCGGTCATCGGCGACCGCTGCGTCCTGCACCCCGGAGTCGTCATCGGAGCCAACTGCCGACTCGGCGACGACGTGACACTCGCGCCGTATGTCGTACTGTATCCCAACGTCGAAATCGGCAGCCGAGTCGACATGCAGCCGGGAGTGATCCTGGGCGGAGACGGCTTTGGCTACCGCACCAAAGACGGCAATCATCAGCGAGTCGCTCATTTCGGCACACTGAAAATCGGAGACGACGTCGACATCGGAGCGCTCTCCACATTCGACCGAGCGGTCATCGGCACGACCCTCATCGGCGACGGCACGAAGATCGGTAACCTCGTCGCGGTCGCTCACAACTGCGAACTGGGCAAACACAATCTGCTTGTCTCTCAAGTCGGCTTCGCGGGTTCCGTCACGACCGGTGAGTACGTCGTCTGTGCCGGCCAGGTGGGAGTCGGCGACCACGTTCACCTGGGCGACCACTGCACCCTCGCCGCAAAAACGGGAGTCCACCGGGACCTCCCCGGCAACCAGCTCTACCTGGGAGCCCCCGCCGCCCCGATCGAGCAGACCACAAAGCAGATGATGGCCCTGCGAAAACTCCCCGAGATGCGACAAACCGTCCGCAGCCTGGAAAAACAGGTCGCCGCGCTGACATTACGGCTCGAAAAACTGATGGGCGATGAGGAAACGCACCTGGAAACTCGCGCCGCCTGAGTCAGCCTCGCGTGATCATCTCGTCGAGGTTCAGCAGCACCTCGGAAATCCGGAACCAGGTGGCGAGTTCTTTTGCGTCGAGGTCCGCGGCGGGCTTCCATTTGTCCGTCAGTTCCGTGGCCTGCTTTTCGTTTGAGCGAAAATGGTCCGCTTCTTCGCGAGCCACCTGGACCAGGAACTCCTGCTCGCGATCTGTCGGAGCTCGGGACAGGCAGGCACGGAAAGCAAAGTCGACTCGCCCGGCAATGTCGTTGGACGGAACTTCACGAATAACCCGTTCGGCCAGGGCGAGGCTCATTTCGAAGTAGGCCTCATCGTTGAGCAGGTTGAGCGCCTGAAGCGGCGTGTTCGTGCGCGAGCGGTCGACGACGCAGGAACCTCGATCGGGCGCGTCAAAGGTCACGAAGCTCGGGTACGGAGCGCTCCGCCGCCAGACGGTGTAGATGCCGCGGCGGTAGCGGTCGACCCCCTGGGACGTCACGTACTTCGGAGCGTTCCGGCCGACGTGCCGCCAGATGTTTGACGGCTGAGGCGGGTAGACCGGCGGCCCGGCCATCTTTTCTGCGAGCAGTCCGGACGCGGTGAGCGCGTTGTCGCGAATCGTCTCGGCGGGAAGGCGGAAGCGCGACGCCCGCGCGAGCAGCAGGTTCTTCGAGTCCCGTTCAAGAGCCTCGGGAGTCACTTGCGAGGACTGTTGATAGGTCGCCGAAGTGGCCATCAGCCGCAGAACATGTTTCATCGACCAGCCACTCTCGACAAACTCGACGGCCAGCCAGTCGAGCAGTTGCGGATGCGTCGGCCGCTCGCCCTGCGATCCAAAGTCCTCCAGTGAAGCAACGATGCCTCGTCCGAACATTTCCGACCACCAGCGATTGACGGCGACCCGCCCGACAAGCGGGTTCTCCGGACTGACCAGCCACTGAGCCAGGCCCAGGCGGTCGCGCGGCAGGTCGTCCGGCATCGCATGCAGCCTGGAAGGTGTTGTCGCCTCGACAGCGGCGCCTTTGTTGAGGAACTCGCCGCGCCGCATGATGTTCGTCATGCGGGACTTTTCCATCTCGATCATGACGAGCGTCGATTCCGGTGTGATCGCCTTCAGCTCGGCATCGAGTTCCGCGACTTCTTTTGTGAGTGACACTGAGACGCCGTCGCGCGACTTGCGGAACGTGACGAGTGCGGCCTTCTCCTTCTTTGATCGCTTGTTCTCCGGCTTCTTCAGCGTCGCGAGTATCTCGGCCGGCAGAGTCTGCTGATTCGGGCTTCCGGTCAGAGCCGACAGCCGCAGCCGACCGATGCTCCGCTGCAGGCCGTACTGAAAATCGAGCTTGAAGACGAGCCGCGTGCCGGCTGCGAAGCCGGTCGGCTCACTGGTCAGCACGGTGAGGTGGTGTGGTTCGTGGTACCACCTGTGGATCGACCAGCCGCTTTTCGGGTCGGCGTCGAGCACCGTTTCCGCTTTGAAACCGGGGTCTTCGACATCGGCCTTTGCCGAGTGAAGCCCGAGCGGCGAGGTGTCTTTCGAATCGTCCTCACAGTCGCACGCGGTGATTTTAAGATCGGTCAGAACAAAGTTCGCGCGGTCGTCCTGAGTCTGCCGGCCCGGTCCTTTGCCCGGCAACGAGTCGTCCAGCAGTCCCTCAATTTTGAATCCGGTGATGCCTGTCAGATCGGTCCGCACCGTGACCGTGTAGGTGTCCGTCGCCGGGTTGGCACCACCGACCAGGGCCGACTTGTCTGCCAGCTTCGTGAAGGTGGCTCCACCGGCCGCCGCAAATTCAGCGATCTCCAGAGGGTGCCACTGCGCTTCGGTCATGGCTGACAAAAGCAGTTTTGCTACCCACTCGGCCAAGTCTTTCGCGAGCTCGCCATCTCGTTGTGTCAGCTGCTCCCGCGCGACCGCGAGTTTCTTCTGCACTTCTTCCCGTCGATTCTTTCGCAGCCCGTCGAGAGGCAGATCGAACGTCGGGCCGAAGAAGTCGTACGTGACGCCGGACGAGAGTTTCACTTCGAGCGGCGTGTTGTTGAAAAACGCGAACAGTTGATAGTAGTCCTGCTGAGTGAACGGGTCGTACTTGTGGTTGTGGCACTGAGCACACTCCAGCGTCGTGCCGAGCCACACTGTGCCCGTCGTGTTGATTCGGTCGACAACCTGGTTGACTCGGTTTTCTTCGGGGTCGACACCGGCCTCAACATTGCACGTCGGGCAGCGGTGAAAACCCGTCGCGACTTGCTGATCGACCGTCGCGTTGGGGATGAGGTCTCCGGCAATCTGCTCGATCGTAAACTGATCGAACGGCATGTCATCGTTGAGCGCCCGAATGACCCAGTCGCGGAAGGCCCACATGCTGCGAAACTGGTCGGCCTGAAACCCGTTGGAATCCGCGTAGCGAGCCAGGTCGAGCCACTGCCGCGCCCACCGCTCACCAAACCGCGGCGAATCGAGCAGTCGGTCCACGACCTTTTCGTAAGCCAGCGGCGAGGCGTCCGCCAGGAACGCATCGACCTCGGCGGGCGAGGGCGGGATGCCGATCAGATCGAGGTAAACCCGCCGGATGAGCCGCGCGCGATCGGTCTTCGGCGACGGCGTCATCCCTTCCCGGTCGAGCCGCGCGAGCACGAATCGATCGATCGGATTCTGCACCCAGTGGAGGTTCGACACGTCCGGCAGAGCGGCCTTCACCGGCTTCACGTAGCTCCAGTGAGTTGTCTTCGCAGTGAGGTGTTCGGGCCAGACGGCCCCCTCGTCAATCCACCGCCGCAGCGTCGCCACCTCGGCCTTCGTGAGCCGCGGTCCCTCACCCTGCGGCGGCATCTGCAGGTCTTCGTCCTGCGAGATGACTCGCAGAATCAGTTCGCTCTTCGCCGATCCAGCCGAGTCGACCGCGGCCACTCCGGAATCGTTGAGGTGCAAAAGGTCCTCGGCCCCGCCAAACCGCAACCCGCCCTCGCGAGACTTCTCGCCATGACACGTCACACAGCGATTCTGAAGCAGAGGCAGCACGTCCGTCTCAAACCGCTTCGCCCGTTCCGCCTGCAACCGGGCGAGGACCGCCTGCTGAGGTTCCGACTCGGCAAGCCCCACAGCCACCACCAGCCCCAGAACAAGCAGCGCGGGCCGAGCAACACGAGCCCCACCGAGCAGAAACACGTCGCGACAACGTCGACAAAAAGAGAACCGGGAATCATTCATGAGAGCACCTGGCGATCAGAAGGAAGCCCCCTCATCGTACCCGGAACCACCCAACGAAGTGAATCCGTAGGACCGGTTCCCACCGGCCGAACCAGACCGCGCGGTTGAAAGTGGCCGGTCGGAACCGGCCCCACTTTCACTGGGTCGCCACTGTCAAGCATAGCGTCCTGGCTCCCAGAGGGGGCGCGAAGTTTCACTGCTGAATTTGCAGTACTTCGGCGAGGAACTG
>ERZ891418.1-NODE-1-length-117307-cov-16.522695_pt1 | contig 117307 bp, 96 predicted proteins | sample MGYA00521236_ERZ891418 | MGnify/ENA primary metagenome ERZ891418 (study PRJEB32303, sample SAMEA104408696) | aquatic metagenome | biome: Brackish water; feature: Chemocline; material: water | place: Baltic Sea | collected 2014-10-18T10:34:00 | depth 100 m ... | reverse complement strand
ACTTCGATGAGCATATTTGTAGGTGGAGAGATTTCAATGATATCAGATGATAGCGGAGAGGCGACCATGTCTCTAGATTTTTTAGGATTTGCAACTGCAACTTTAATTCCATAAAGACGCTCTGCGAGTGATACTAAAACAGGGTCATCTGCGATTTCTGAAGGTTCCAAAATCCCATCAAGTAGCATTTCCAACTTCTCTTGAGTGCTAGTCATAAGTCTCTCTCCATGTTTAAGGTGAACTCCACTACTTGATGAAGGCTCCTTTGCCAAATAAAGTTCATTTCCACTTCATGCATTACCAGCCGCTTCTACAGCTTCCCAATCTTTCATGAAACCTTCAAGTCCCTTATCGGTAAGTGGATGCTTCATTAATTGGCGAAATATTTTTGCTGGCATTGTAGCTGTATGAACACCTAGTTGAATACACTGAAGGACGTGGGTTGGGTGACGAATAGATGCTGCCAAAACCTTTGTTGAAATCTCATAACTAGCCCAAACTTCCATTATTTCGGCGATTAAATTCATTCCATCATGCCCTGTATCATCAATTCTTCCAATGAATGGTGAAACATATGTTGCCCCTGCCTTTGCAGCCATTAACGCTTGAGCTGCAGAGAATACTAATGTTACATTTGTATCAATGCCCCTTTCATTGAGAACCTTAGTTGCTGCTAGTCCTTCCGCAGTACATGGAATCTTTATGATTACATTGTCGGGTAAACTAGCCTTTAATGCGAGGCCTTGAGCGATCATTCCTTCTGTATCCATTGCAGTAACTTCCGCAGATATAGGGCCAGAGCAAATACCTGCAATCTCCCTCACTACTTCTTTGAAATCGCGCCCACTATTTTTGATGAGAGAAGGATTTGTCGTTACCCCGTCAAGAATACCCCACGCAGCAATCTCTCTTATTTCATCAACATCGGCAGTATCTAAGAAGAACTCCATGATACGGTGGCATAGACGGTTGTCTATGAATTAATCCCTTTCAGACAAAAGCAATTCAATAAAGAGAACAATGTTATTCAATGCAAAAACTATTCAAGATTTTCTTGCTATTGCCCTTTGAGCCGCCTGTTCTATATATTTTGAATTGAGCCCCATAACCTCTAACATCTCATCAGATTGACCCGATTCACCGAATCTATCAGCGACACCAACCATTTCCAATGGAGCATATTTATTGGTCACTAGATGTTCTGCAACAGCACCGCCTAGACCACCGATTACATTGTGGTCTTCTGCAGTTACAATTGCGCCGCACTGTGAAACCAATGAATCAATTAAATCACCATCTAATGGTTTTAGAGTGTGCATGTCAACTACTGTTGCGTTGATGCCCTTCTCAGCCAACAGTTCAGCAGCCTTCATCGATTCCGAAACTAGTACTCCACAGGCAATAATGGCAACATCAGTTCCCTGACGCAATATTATTCCTTTGCCAATGACTATTTCCGATTCTCTCCCTCTATACATAACTGGAGTGTTATTTCTTGCAGTTCTCATATAGGACGGTTTATTCAATTCTGGCAATTGCTTGGTCAATTCCAAGGTTGAAATATAATCTGAAGGATGCATCACTACGACATTTGGTAGAGTGCGGAATATAGCAAGGTCTTCGATCGATTGTGCACTTGAACCATCAGTTCCGGTGTGAGTTCCACCGTGACTGCCGCACAAATGTACTGCCAAATCTGGTCTTGCAACTCCATTACGCATTTGTTCAAATGCTCTTTCTGTAAATATTGCAAATGTACTTGCGAATGGAATGTAACCTGATGATGCAAGCCCTGCAGCGGTCAGCAGCATGTTTTGTTCCCCGATACCACACGAGATTGTACGGGCAGGATATTTGTTTTTGAAATGTAACGATTTTGTTGATTTACCCAAATCCGCCTCAAGTACGACAACCTTTGGATTATCTGCTAGTTCAAGCAATGCTTGCCCATATCCGTCTCTGGTTGCTGCCATTTCACTCATGCAATCACCTCGCCTAGTTCTAACATTGCTTGAGCAAATTGCTCATCATTAGGTGCAGCTCCATGGAAGGAAGGATTATTTTCCATAAAGGACACTCCAGCGCCCTTGATAGTATGTGCGATCAAGATTGCTGGCTTGTTGTTAGTCGCCTCAAGGAAATCCAGACCAGACATTACATCCTCCATATTGTGTCCATCAATTTCCTTTACTTCCCAGCCAAACGCTCTCCACTTTGCAGGAATGTCAAACATTCGCATTTGCTCTTCACAAAAGTCATCATTTTGAATTCTGTTGCGGTCGAGTATTACTTTCAGGTTACCAACTTCATGATGCGCTGCAGCCATTGCTGCCTCCCATACACTTCCTTCTTGGAGTTCCCCATCTCCTATCATTACGAATGTCCTTCGTTGACTATTGTCTAGGCGAGCAGCTATTGCACATCCTAGGCCGAATGAAAGGCCCATTCCCAAAGAACCAGCAGAAAAGTCAACACCAGGGCACCATTTCATGTCCACGTGGCCTTGACATTTTCCGCCAAGAACTCTGTATGAATGTAAGTCTTCATGTTCGATGAAACCCATCTCTGCCAATACTGCATACATTCCAGGAGAAGCATGACCCTTGGAAAGAATGAATCGGTCTCTATCTTCCCACTTTGGCTGTTGCGGACGTACTCGCATACGAGTTGCATAAAGTGCTGAAATTAGGTCTATTTCCGATAGCGAGCCGCCAGGGTGTCCGGCTTGAGCACGGTAAACCATTTTAACGATTTCAACTCTACATTTTCTTGCAAACTCTTCAAGTTCTGATATTGACAATGTCATGAAAAACACCCTATGAGTCATTGGCTATGAGGGGGCTCTTTGATACTTGCGCCTCATCCTAAAACGAATTACAAGGAATTATTAACGCTTAGGCATTAGTGAATGGTATGTGCGTGAAATAGCATTTCTTACAACGACTATAGTATCGGTTAGTAAATTGCCACCTTCAGGCAATGCTCTTGTTGCTAACCAGATAAATATTCCAACAAACCAAGCGAAGAAAGCGAGTGAAAAGAAGTTCCCCAATGCGCCGATTCCTAATAATTCTGAAAGATTAATTTTCATAACTATTAATATCGCTACGAAAACACCCATTATCGATTCACCTGCAATAAATCCTGCTCCAATTAAGACACCTCTGCTCTCTACCTCTTTGGCCGCAGTAACTGCTTCTGGACTTGGTTCTCTTTCTAGAGTACCATCTATCCTCAAGTGAGCACTTCTAAGGGCAATGTATGAAATAACACCACCTAGCATGATAGGAACTGATAACCCTAGTGGTAAATATATTCCAATTGCAACGCTCATAACCGGCATACTTAGTCTAATCAATACTACTGCGATAACTGCTCCGAGTAATACCATTTGTAGATTTAAACCACTTCCAAATGCACCTTCGACAATAGCTCCAATCAATTCAGCCTGTGGGGCGAAGAGTGCATTTTTACATTCAGGATCGCCAGGTAGTGGATCTAATGCACAAGCAGTACTTGAGATTCTAAATGCTTCATGGAGCAATTTTAAAGTTGGCCCAATTACAATGGCACCGGTTACGACACCAATTATTTCGGCAATCTGTTGCTTCCATGGAGTTGCACCAACCATGTGTCCGGTTTTCAAATCCTGCATGACATCACCAGCAATAGCGGCTGAAGATGCTACGATTGCAGCGATTAGCAATGTTGCATACATTAGAGTGCCTGTAGACAATCCAAGAAATAAGTCACCAACCACCCATACGAGTGCAACTGTGAATAATAAAGTTGCAATTGTCATTCCTGAAACGGGGGAATTGGAAGAACCAACTACACCGGCTATGTATCCCGCAACCGCTGCGAAAAAGAACGAAACAACTGCTAAAAACATTGCACCCGCAAGGGCCAATACAATTGATTTTAATGCAATGGCATAAAAGATAAAGGTCGCTATAACAAGTAGTCCACATACCATCAACACTTTGCGAAGTGGTAAGTCTTGTTCAGTGCGCACGACTTCAAACGCAGCCTCATCATTCTTTTCAAATGCCTTTGATAATCCTGTAAAGATGGTTCCTTTCATTGACCATAAAGTGTAAACTCCTCCGACTACCATGGCACCAACACCAACATAACGGATTTGTGAAGACCATACGCTATAGAAAGCCTCTACTCCGTTTGATGCTTCAGGCCAGCCGTTAATCAATCCATAAATTGGAACTAATATTCCAAAGCCGATAACACCGCCTAGGAAAATGAATGAAGCGATTCTTATTCCGACAATATATCCCACAGATAATAGTGCAATTGATAAATCCATACCAGCGTATAATTTTGTACCCAAGAAATCTATGGAACTTTCAACTGTGTGATGTGTTACATTGAAACCTTTTACCATAAAGCCATATATTGCACCAATTCCTAGTGCATATAAGATTGCTAATGCACCTTCTCCACCTTCTTCACCAGCAACCAATACCTCTCTACAAGCAACACCTTCTGGATAAGGCAGGGCTTCTTCTACAATGAATAACCTTCTGAGTGCGATGGTGAACATTGTACCCAATAGTCCACCAATAAGTGCAATTACAAATGTTTCAACAAATTGAATATCCTCCCATATTCCAATTACTAGTAATGCGGGAACTGTAAAAATAACTCCAGCTGCAAGTGATTCACCAGCACTTGCCATTGTTTGCACTGCATTGTTTTCAAGTATTGAAACATCATCAAAAAACGTACGTAAAATAATCATTGACATCACTGCAGCAGGAATCGAAGCAGATACGGTCATGCCTGCATATAATCCCAGATATGCATTGGCTGCTGTCATCAAAACACCAAGAACAATACCTACGATGATTACTCTAAGAGTCAATTCCATCGGAGACTCATCGGCTGAGATATATGGTTCGCCCAAAGCGCTCATATTCTCAGCCAAGTGAATTGGGATTTTGAACCTAATGCACATATATTGTTCGTATTATAAAATTCACTAACCTGTAAAATATAATCAATATATCACCTATATTCAATATTAGTTGATGGGGAACCCTCCATTATACTCATAAATCACCAATTATCCGCAGGGCTATTGGATGGTTCTTACGTTCAAGGTGAATACTATGTCTACAACTACTTGGCACGACCTTGAAACTGCTGATATTTTACTTGAATTAGATACTAATTTTGATGGTTTATCACCTTCTAGTGTTAGTAAAAGGCAAGAAAAATATGGTTTTAATAAATTACAAGAACCAGTCAAAACATCTGCGATAATGAGGTTTTTATCCCAGTATCACGATCCACTCAACTATTTATTGATAGCAGCAGCTTTAGTTGCATTAGCATTACCGGGGCATAATTCTGGAGATGCAATATTTATTTTTATTGTTCTAACTGCAAATGCAGTATTTGGCTTTTGGCAAGAAGGTCAAGCTGAGCAAGCAATGGATGCATTAAAACAAATGTCTGTTTCACAATGTGTTGTTATCCGCGAGGGTATTGATGTAGAAATTTCTACACAAGAATTGGTTCCTGGTGACATTGTAAAGTTGGAAGGAGGTTTGAATGTACCAGCCGATATACGGATAATAGAAGCATTCCAATGCAAAATTGATGAATCGGCTCTAACCGGGGAATCGCACACAGTTAGGAAGAATCCTAATGTTTGTGATAATGATAAGATACTTGCAGAAAGAATAAACATGGCTTATATGGGTACTTGTGTCGCAACTGGAAGAGCGGTTGGTATTGTTGTTGAAACGGGTATGAAAACCGAATTAGGTAGAATTGCGAGGGATATAGTAGGTAATAAATCTCCTCCAACTCCTTTAGAACTGAAATTAGAATCGTTAGGCAAATTTCTTGGATTTGTTGCTCTAATAGTAGCATTTCTCTTAGTGTCACTAAAAATGCTAATCGCCTATGGTGATCCACAAATTGACATTTGGGATGCCGCTGTTGAGCAATTCATGGTCGCTGTGGCAATTTTCGTTGCAATTGTTCCTGAAGGATTACCAATTATCTTGGTGATAACTCTAGCCCTAGGAATGCGAAATATGGCCCAGCATAAAGCGATTATTAGGAGAATGAAAGCAGTAGAAACACTTGGTTCGACCACTGTTATTTGTTCAGACAAAACCGGTACTTTGACTAAAAATCAAATGACTGCTCGTCAAATAAGCACTTCTTTCGGGAAATTCGATATCTCAGGTAATGGATTCAAACCAGAAGGAACTTTGATGAAAGATGGCTCAGATGTCTCCGATACAGAAATGTCGTCATTACAAAATGACCTTGGCTTCAGATTAACAGCCGCATGTTTAGCATTATGCCATAATTCTCAAATTTCAAAGGTTGATGGGCGATGGCAAGCGATAGGAGATCCAACTGATTCTGCTTGTGCTGTTGCAGGGTGGAAAATCAATGGCGATGTAAAGAAATTCGCACAACGCCATCCACGTATCCATGAGTTCTTTTTTGATTCAGTTAGAAAAAGAATGACCGTTATTCATGAATACGAGGGTGAAAAATGGATATTTTCTAAAGGTGGAGCAGGTGGATACAAGTCTTTAGTCGATAGAAAAATAGTTGGTGGAGAAATTCAACCAATCGGGCAATCTGATTTTGACAGCGCCGTCGAGTCCAATAAGGACATGGCATCTAAAGCAATGCGCGTATTAGCATTGTGTGCTAGAAAGATGGGTGATGATGAAAATATTGATGATGTTAATGTTATAGAGTCCGGATTCATCTACTTGGGACTCGTTGGAATAATGGATCCTCCGCGACCCGAGGTGGAAGATGCTATCGCAATTTGCCAAAGAGCTGGAATAAAAGTAAAGATGATTACAGGAGATCAGCAAATTACTGCTCAAGCGATAGGTTTAGAACTAAATATTACAGATGGGTTAGTTCCAGCGGTAAATGGTCACCAATTATCCAATTTCACTGACGAAGAAATGCTAGAAGTGTGTGCCAATACAAGCATATTCTCTCGCGTGACGCCAGATCAAAAGATGAGAATAGTTTCATCCTTACAAGAAAATGGTGAAATCGTTGCAATGACTGGTGATGGAGTAAATGATGCGCCAGCATTATCTCGGGCAAATATTGGTATCTCAATGGGTATAGCAGGTACTGATGTTGCAAAAGACGCCTCTGACATGGTTTTACAGGATGATAACTTTGCTAATATTGTATACGCAATAGAAGAAGGAAGAAAGATTTACCAAAACATACGCAACTTTGTAAGATATCAGATTTCGACAAATGTTGCCGCTGTAGCACTAATTATTGTTTCTACATTCATATTTGGTTGGAATTTACCACTTACAGCGACTCAAATCTTGGTAATCAATATTCTAATGGATGGTCCACCAGCGGTTGCACTTGGTGTTGAAAAGAAACATGGAAGTGTAATGAATAGGCCTCCGCGCCCAGTTCATGAAGGATTACCGAGTCTATCTGATATTGCATTGATATTCTATCTTGGAATCATCATGGTTACAGGCACACTGATAATTTTCTTCCTTGCTGGTGGGGGGGTTGAGACCTGCGAGGGATTACCATTTACCGAAGAGGATTTATCGCAATACTTTGACCGTAATGCGTGCGTGACCGGAGACTCTGCTGCAATACAAGACTGGGAGAATTATTCAAACGACAAATTTGTTTATGCACAAACAATGACATTCGCAGTTTTCGTGGTATTCCAATTATTCAATGTCATGAATTGTCGAAGTAGTGAGGATAGTGTGTTCAAATTAGGCCTATTTTCTAATAAAGCGATAAATTATGCTGTTCTAATCTCGTTTTCACTACTATGGTTAATTATTCACAACTCGTCAGAGATAATACCTATTATCGATGTCAGGGTTGGTTCATTATTATCTACAATTGAACTACAAAGGAAGGATTGGCTGATAATAATAATTGTTGCATCCGGAGTATTTATCGCTGAAGAGTTTAGAAAATTCATGGTCCACTCACGAGTGTTTGCAATAGGTAAGAAAAGAGCATAATTCAAGGTGGAATAATTATGGAACAATGGTCATCAACTCAGGAACTTGCGGGTTGCCTAAAGGACTGGCAACAGAGGTTAAGCGAATCATTAGAATTTGAGCAGTGGAGTGAAACAATCATTCCAATCGCTGAGAAGGTTGCTTTAGGGGAGAGATTGAGCATTGAAGATGGATTGATATTATATCAGCATCCAAATCTTAACGAAGTCGGAAGGTTAGCTGATTTTGTCCGTAAATCACGCTTTGAAAATTTTGCATTTTTTAATTCCAATGTACATATAAATCAAACCAACGTTTGCGTTTTAGCATGCCGCTTTTGTGCCTTTAGAAGAAGTAAGAACTCTACTGACGCCTATTCACTGGATATTGAAGCATACGTGGAAGATTTGTCGAAGTACGCAGATTATGTGGATGAAGTTCATTCTGTTGGTGGATTACATCCTGATTGGGATGTTTACTACTATCGAGACTTATTCAAAACGGTAAGCGAGAAATTCCCCCATATCACCATTAAATCATTAACAGCGGTTGAAATAAAACATCTTTCACAGTTGTCTAGTATGTCTTTTAGAGAGGTCTTGACGATACTAAAGGATGCAGGACTTGGTAGTTTACCTGGCGGTGGTGCTGAAATATTGGACGATGGAGTAAGGGCAATTATCTGTAATGGGAAAGAGAGTTCTGAAGAGTACCTAGAGATTCATAGAACTGCTCATGAGATCGGCTTACCTTCAAATTGCACCATGCTATTTGGAACAGTTGAAACGCTGAAGCACCGTCTAATCCACATGGATAAATTACGCAGATTGGCTGACGAAACCGGAGGATTCCAGTGTTTTGTACCATATCCGTTCTTGCCAGATTCATCGAGGCTGCCAGAAGCTCAATGTGCTACAGGAACTGAAGTATTACGAACTATCGCAGTTTCAAGGTTAATGCTTGATTCGATACCACATATCAAGGCATACAGAATGAATATTGGTGATGGCTTGGCCGAATTAGCACTACAATTTGGTGCTGATGATATTGATGGTACTGTACAAAAGGAATCTATTATGCATTTAGCAGGATCTACTGCCCCATTAGATCATGATTTGAGTAAATTATCCAAACTGATTGAAAATGCTGGATGCATTCCTGTTAAGAGAAATACAACTTACGAAAAATTTGAGATATTCATTGCCCCAACTCCAAAGGCAATACGCGGTTTGAAAATGGCCAAATAACTCAAACTAATCATGAGTTACACCTTTCAGTAGTTGGCCCTCCCTCGCAACATGGCGCCCCATGGTTGGACGAGGACAATCGGTCGTGTTTCCTTTCTAAATTGCGACCCGTTATTCTATGGCTTGGATGAAACATGGAACGTTTTACCAGCACCTCCTTCATGGTTAACAGGCCATTTGCTACGCAGAGATTGTGTATTAGCGCCAATACCTGCAGCCGATTATGCAAAGCATGCAGACGAATTAATATTAATTCCAGATATTGGAATTTGCTCTAAAGGTGAGGTCGGTAGTGTACTATTATTTTCAAACAAGAAATTAGAAAATATGGAATCGATTGCCTTACCTTCTGATTCGGCAACATCAGTAGCACTTTTGAAGCATCTTTTGAAGAATAAGGGATTAAATCCAACTTTAACTCAGATGGGTCCAGATTTCGATTTAATGCTGGATAATTGTGATGGGGCACTACTAATTGGAGATCGTGCTCTCGAGAGTGCAAAGCAAAATCCTTCAATGGTACAATTAGATTTAGGCCAAGCATGGCTAGAGAAGTCAGGGAAACCGATGGTCTTCGGGGTCTTCGCAGCTAGAATCGACACTCCTAAAGAACTGATAATTGAAGCACATAATGCTCTTGAATCAAAGTTGGCTCTTTTCGAGACCAGTTCTGAACAAAGAGATGCTGTGATCAATTGGTCCATCAGCCGTTCTGAATTATCTTACGAGAGATTAGATAGATATTTTGGAGAGGTATTCAATAGACTTGATGATGACCATCTAGCCGGATTGAACCAATTTTTGATAGAAGCATGTGAATTGACTACCGGTGCTCAATTCTGCTGGTAATCAATCATTCTTTGTCAAACGGTCAAGAGCGTCATCCATTACTTGATTATCGTTTTTCCCAGTTACAACTCTGCGAGTTTTGACGGCTGCTTTCTTAGTTGCTACTTTCTTAGTAGTAACTGGGGCTGCTTGTTCATCTGCAGATACCAATGTAGTCCGTTTCCCCGTCACAACGGTACCATCACGGCTTCGTTTAACATTAGCAGACCTTCTCCGTACAACTGCAGGAATAACATCATCTTCATCGTCGTAAATACCCGCGAGTTGGGATTCGGATTCAATCTGCGAAACAGCCTCACCTGATTGTTGTTTTTTGCGGCCGATTTTTCTTTTTATCTCCCGGTTTTTCATCAATTCATCATGGGTCATTGATTCCTCTTGTTCCAATTCATTTTCAAAATCATTATCTTTAGTTTCATCAGGGATGTCATCAAAGTCGTCAAATGCAAACTTTAAATCAACATTACTAGCATTTCTAGTTCTAATATAGGTTAATAATGATGCGGTTAGCATCAAGATTACAAATATTGCAATCCACGGATATTCGATGGTAATTTCAACAAACGTTTCTAACATTGTTGGGCTAGGTGGAATGTCCTCTAGCAGTTGCAAATTAATTTTATTTTCTTCAACCCACCATGGACTCCAAGAAGCGACCAGTGCTTGTTTTCCGTCTAGCACAACATGGATTGGGTGTGCTTCTGCTAAGTTGGCTATTGAACCATCAGTCGCCTCTGGCTGATACATAAGCGATAATTGAAGTGGATAGAGCGCATCTGGGAACAGTGTAAATGATATCTTCAATACTATCTTTATTCTTGTTCTTTCATCGTCTATCTCAGTTAATACCATTCCACTCCTAATATTACAACTAACGATCCCATTTTCTACTTGCCCTACAGATAATTCAATCGCAGCCTTCCAAGAGTCAATGAAATCATCAGTATCCATATTCTCACAAATAGAGTTGGAGAACCTCACTGCTTCAGAGTGGCTTAATTGCTGGTCCGCTATAACAGATTTACGAGACATGTTTCTGATAAGAGATGATTGTTGAGAACTTAATGTGATTACATCCTCGAGTTCTAACGTAGTTTGGTTAATCCAAATATTTAGATTCCTGATATCATCTTGATTTGGCACCCTTGAACATTTCTCAGCACTTGAATCACAATTGATATCCCACTCATCAGAAATAGAATCTCCATCGTCATCATTATCTAAATTATCTGGAATTCCGTCTCCATCTAAATCTGCACCATTTTCACCGTATCCAAGGGGTAATTCGGGCGAGCCGTATATGGCAATATTTTGAGTATCCGAGGTGACAAATATTTTCTCTGGCAAAAAGTTTGAATTTTCAATAACTGCAAAATCCGATGCACGATGGAATAGTGTCGTTTCTTGCTTGATTAGAAATGTAGAGGCTTCAATGGTAATAATTTTTGATTGGGTGCTAGATTCTATAATGTGGATGTAAGACCCATCGCTAGACCATAACATTTCACTTCCCGAAATAAAGTCGCTTTGATGAATAGCACCTCCATTTGGATCCACAGTTTTTAATCTTCCATTTTCACCCAGTAGGCCAATTATTAAGTCCTCGCTATCAAAGCCACAACCTACAATTTCGCTATTCAAATCCCATTGTTTTCCTGTTGGGTTGCCTTGCCTATCCCACGTCAAGACTCTACCTGATTCATCACCAGTTAGCACCATACTTCCGCCATTTGAAAAGGCAATACAAGATACATCAGTATTATGCCCATTCGACAAACTGATATCGATACTTAGGTCTGACTTTCTTAATAGATCTACACCGTTATCCGAATTAGGTACTGCCAGAACAGAACTATCCGGACTCCAAGAAATAGATTTTGTTTCTGAGTTAGAATTACTATTAATATTTACTAATTGGAGACTTTCAACATCGATTAATTGAATATTATCAGTGCGGACTTCAGAACCGATTAGTGATAGTGCCAATGTCGCCCCATCAGGAGAGAATTTAAGGTCTACAATTTGCCTAATCAATTCAAAACTTGCTAGTAATGAATTGTCTTCGATACTGTGGATTGTTAGAATACCGTTATATCCAGTCGCTACCAATGTGTTGTCAAAGTTAATGTCCACTGCTTGGCTATTTGATGATTCCGAGGGGTTTGAAAGCCCACCGGTATAGGATAATCCAGATGATGCAGCAGTAGTTGCGGGAGCAATAATAATTAACAATAACATCACTATAGATGAGAATTGAAAATCAATCATTCGGCTTCTTAACATGTGCGCCCCTAATTTGCTGAAAGCATATGGCTTGAAAACATCTCGGTTAAAACCCTTTGAATATTCATTTATTACGATTTAGTATTATGCTGCATATAGATTGAATGCGGTTGATTGATGAAGGGTATCTTGGTCGGAAGCATTATGCACACTGAGTTGCCACTAGATGCTGAAGGTAATAAGGTGGTCCGTATTGGACATTCACCTGATCCAGATGATGCTTTTATGTTCCATGCAATGACAACTGGGGCCTTTCCTACACCGGGCTATAATTTCGTACATGAGTTGCAAGATATTGAAACTCTCAATCACAGAGCCATGAATCAAGAACTTGAAGTTTCAGCAGTTTCCATTCACGCATATCCGGAAATTTCACAACACTATGCTTTGATGAACTGTGGTGCTTCAATGGGAGAGGGATATGGACCGATGGTCGTTTCTATGCAAGGTGTATCTGAAGATGATGTGCGCTCCAATGTAATCGCAGTACCTGGCATGAAAACTAGTGCTTATCTCGGTTTGAGGTTGGCTTGGGGCGATTGCCAAGTTGAAGTGGTACCCTTTGATGAAATAATTCCCAGAGTCCTAGATGGCACATTTATGTCTGGATTAATTATCCACGAGGGACAATTAACTTATGTCGAACATGACTTGAATGTCTTGTTGGATTTAGGTGTTTGGTGGAATGAGCGCACTAACGGTTGGCCGATGCCTCTTGGCGGTAATGTTGTTAGAAGAGATTTGGGCCAACAAGTTATGGAAGATATCACTCTTTACACAAAAATGAGTATTGAACATGCTATTGCACACCCTGCTGACGCTCTTGAATTTGCTAAGGCATGGGGTAGAGGAATTGATGATGAAACAAATAAGCAATTTGTTTCTATGTATGTTAACGATAGAACGATTGATTATGAAGACGAGGGCCGTGCTGCAGTACGTCAATTCATCAAAGAAGGGCAAGAACTTGGACTCATAGATTCGACTTTCAATACTAGCAGCATGAAATTTATCGGCTCTCCCGAATAAAAAGGTGATTAAATGGATATTGTAGATAGAGCCCCCGGTGTCAGCCAATATGGCTCAGTCGACCCAGCACCCCCATCTAGTGAAACTGATATTGAAACACTAAAACTTCACCTCTTGGATGAAAACAATCAGATGTTCCTGCGGATGAGGGCTGTTTTTTCTCTAAGAAATAATGGTACTGATGAGGCTTGCTTAGCATTATGTTCAGCCTTTGTAACAAAGAGTGCTCTTTTACGTCATGAATTAGCCTATGTCCTTGGACAGATGCAAAATGTCGCTGCCATTCCTACTTTGATTGAGCGATTGAGCGATGTGGAAGAACACATCATGGTTAGGCATGAGGCAGCTGAGGCAATGGGTGCTATAGGTGATGTTTCGGTTAAACCGATTCTAGAGGAATTTCTCAATGATGAAAACATAGAAGTTGCTGAATCATGCGAAGTTGCATTGGATTTACTAAATTGGTGTCGAACAGCAGAATGGGAAGATACTTCTTGGTGAGATTTTAATGCCCAAGTTCAAAGACTAGCCAGCACCCGCATAATTTAGAGGCAAGCCCTATGCCACACGAACACATACAATTGGCCCAAACTCCAAATGGTGAAATCGGTCCACGATGTCACAAATGTGGAGAGCGTTTAACCTTTGGAAATGCTATGGTCGTGGATAAGTATTACATGTGCTGGGAACATTATGTTGAAGCAACCGGCGCAGATACAGCAACTACCATCAATGAATCAGAAGGAAGATTTTGGATGCAGAAAGAATAAACTTTCACTTAGTTCAAAAACTGTCGCCTTCTGTCCTATTATGGGAGGATCAATAATGTCAACTGGTTGGGCCCGATTTGCACATCGTTTTGGCCAATATTATCGTACATCTGAATTCTGGACTCCTCCGCGATTGAAGTCAAGAGAATGGATGTTTATTCCCTTTGGAGACTCACCTCCAATCAGGCACAAAGGTTTCACCGATATGCAAGATGTTAGGACTTTCCTGTCGGAAAGAGCAATGCATTCATGTTTCTACTCAACGGCTTATTGGAAAAGACCATATGAGTTGAAAATGGCTGATAAAATCTGGCAAGGTGCGGATTTAATATTTGACCTGGACGGAGACCATTTGCCAGGCGTTACCGATCGTGATTTCCCCGCAATGCTAGAGGTCATCCAAGAACAAGGATGGAGTCTTTGGAACGATTTCTTACAACCTGAATTCGGTTTTGATGAAAAATATTTACAAGTTACCTTTTCAGGGCACAGGGGATTTCATTTGCATTACCGCGACCCTAATTTATTTCATCTGGATTCGGAAGCAAGAAGAGAACTGGTATCGCATATTCGTGGTGAGGGCGTTGATGTACAGGGCGGCATGTCCCGCTTCAATGAGGCAGACTCCCAAGGATGGTCTAGGCGAATTAGAGATGGTGTCGATGACATGATCTTGAAATTACAAGTTATTTCAAATAAGCAAGGAGATTATTCTTCAATGTTGAAAGATTTAGAGGAGGGCCTCAAAGCTCAATATAAGAGAGAAGGAACTACTTCTCAAAGAAGCGCTACATCGATTAAAAAATTAGCAGAATTGGTAAATCATGAAGCTCGTTCAAAGAGAATTAGAGAGGGTAAATTTGGTGCACTTGGCATCTACGATGGATTATTTCTTAATTTACTGAAAACGGATTCTTCGGTAGTTCTGGGTAATGCGGGAGAAACAGATGAAGTCGTTACTATTGATACTAGGAGGCAAATTCGATGGCCTACATCTCTTCATGGCAAAACTGGAATGCGGGTAAGCGAATTCCCCTTAAATCGTTTGGACCCTGAAGGTTCTAACCCATATAGGCCACTTCAAGAGGCCTTGGTACTAAGTGGTCAAGAAAAGTTGCGAATAGAAATTACAGTTGAGGATGCAGTTGCCCAGTTCCAAGACAAAAGATATGATTTAACGCGTGGCCAAATTTTAGAAATAAGCGAGGCTGGAGCGACATTTTTGGTTCTGAAAGGATGGGCAAAAATCGTATAATTGAAAATAAACACATCATCTTTGAATCTATCCCGTGCATACTCCTTCATCGGTAAGGTTCAAGGGTAGAGTTTGACCCACCGTGGGTGGGGTAAGCCGTATGAGTCAGCAAGATGATGAAAAATTGGACAGCAAATTGCCATCATTAGGTGCACTTCCTCTACCACCAATGCCACCATTATCAGCAATGCCGAGTATGGATTCACCATTGCCACTACCACCAATGCCGAGTATGGATTCACCATTGCCACTACCACCAATGCCAAGTATGGATTCACCATTGCCACTACCTCCAATGCCGAGTATGGATTTACCATTGCCACTACCTCCAGCACCAGTCATGGCTGCACCATTACCTCTACCACCAGTACCAGTCATGGATGCTCCATTACCATTACCACTACCGCTACCTCCAGCACCATTGCCAGTAGTAGCGCCTGTAGTTGCAGAACCAGCATTGCCACAAACTGACCCATCTTATGGTGACCTTTGGGCAAAGCGGTCAGACAAACCACTTCCACAAATTTACGGACATATAGACCGTATCGCTAATTCAGAAGCGGGTTCTTTGTTAGATCGATACGCTGACCGGTTTGGCCATTCGATAGACCGCGACATCATCGTATTGAGAAAGCAACAAATAGATAACAAGATTTCTGAAATTAGAGATGCACCAACTGTTGAATTGATGGGTGCAGAAACCATTGGCCTAGAACTTGATGAAGACATGAACCTTTCTGAGCAATTATTTGCTATTGAAAGTGAATTACGTTCGCTAAAACCGGAATACCAGGCTGCAAAAAGTTCAGGTGATTCCAAGTTATTAGCCCAACTAAGACCTCAATTAGAATCTTTAATGGTTCAAAGAAAGGAATTGCAAGCAATTATCGCATCCTCGGAAGAATCAATAGTTGCTCAAGAAGCAGAGGAAACAGATGGAGATGACATATTTACTTTATTCGTATCAATTGTTGATGACCTATTGGGCTCAAATCTCGCTGAAGATGTAGTCGCAGAATTTATCGAAAGCCCAGATTTCCAAATATACCAGCAAGTTGGCAATGACCCACAATCTGCCGACGAGGAGTTAAGAGCCGCATTCTTTGCAATTGTTGATGGCCAATTAGGAAATATGGATGGCTCAGACATCCAAGTATTCGTCGAATCAGAACAGTTTGAAATTTATCAGACTGTTGGAAATATGTATCAGTGAGCGTGAGAAAATGGGACTACTTGATAAAGCAGGAAATGTTGAAACAACACCGGATAAAAAACCTAAAGCTGTAGTAAAAGCAGTTGCTAAAGTAGCGCCTAAGGCAGTTGCGAAGCCAAAAGCAGCAGTGAACACTACTGTTTCTGCTAAACCAGTTAAAACTAAGAAAGTTAGAACTGCTCGCACAACTGGATTACCAGAAGGTTACGAATTAGCATCAAAAATGAACCGTTCAATCAGTTGGTGGATAAATCTCGCCGTCAATTTCTCAGTCCTAACGGTTGCCCTTGTGTTAACCGCTTCCAATACTAACACGATAACCACCTACCTCTATATTCTATCAGCTCTACTGATTTTCCTGAATGTAATCCTAATCCCAGCAAAGACTGGCAGGACCATTGGACACTTTGTATCAAGAACAAAATATATGACTGCAAATGGTGAAAAAGCGAGCGTTTTTCATTCAATTCTAGCAAATACGGTCGGATTATTTACACTGATAGGACTCATACTTGTTCTAATCAATATGTCCAACTTCGATGCCAAAAACTATCCTGGCATCGCAGGTTTAGTAATCGGTATAATATTCATTATTCTGTGGGGTGTAAATAGAAATTTCAAGAAAAACAGTGATATGGACCAAGGACTCTATGACTTACTGTTCAGCGCATACCTGGTAAAACATATACCAGCAGAAGGGGAAGTCTCAACCGGTATTTGGGGCAGACTTGAAAATGCTGGAGAATGGGGTGACAAGATTGCTTCTAGGAGAGAAGATAATATTAAAAAGGCTGCAGAAAAAGCTGCAGGAAAGGCTGCTAAGGCCGAAGAGGAAGCAAAGAACGCTTCCACTGATAGTTCAAAGGATGAATAAATAACTTCTTGTTGATCATCATGATAAACCAGTCTAAGTATGGACGATTTGTGATATTTTTTATATTACTTTTCGTCACTTGTACCATTCGATTAATAGTTGACTACTCCCCATTAAGCAATATTATTTTTGTATTACTGGTAGGTGCATTAATGATTAATCTCTTTATTGAATACATAATCATCCGAATATTTAGAAAACCTGATTTCCAAAAGCCAAGCATAGAGGTTGAAACCTGGGTCGAATTGGATGCCGATTGCCGTGGTGTTAAAGCGAGAGCAATGCTAAATCGTAGAGATGAAAGCGCACCAATGCTATTGATGATACATGGCTGGAAAAGTAGCGCTGAATCAGTACGCGAACGTGCTGAATGGTTCTGTGAACAAGGATGGCATGCTTTGATAATTGAAATGCCAGGACACGGCAAGGCAATGGCAGTAGAAAAATGGACTGCGATTAGAGTGATAGAACACACTGTAGAATTAATGGGCGCACTAGATAGATTACTACCTTCTAAAAACATTACAGAAATTGTGTATTATGGGCACTCTATGGGTGGATTCGTGGGCCTTAATCTCTCAAAAAGAATTGATAAGTATTCCTGGGGGAATAAAATAAAGGGATGGATACTAGAATCTCCAATGACTAAATATTCAATGGTGTATGAAGAATCATTAATTCACAACAGAATCCCCAAAGTTCTTCATTCAACTATTAAAAAGAGGTTGTTAGTTCAATTCTCAGCACTCCACCCTAAAGAAAAACCAATTCATTCACTTATGGAATTAGATGTTCCAATCTGGGGTATGCCACAACAACCTACGCTCATCTTACAAGCAGAAGTAGATACAGTACTAGGCCGTTCTCACTACGACTTACTTGTCTCATCAATGATTGATGCTGGTAGAGAGAAGATTCTCACAACACATTTAATTGAAGACCTACCACATTCAGGTGCTAGAACAAATTCGACAAGGAATCATTACATTGAGCAATGGCTGGAGAATAATTTCTGAATAAATTATTACTGACGATTATCTGACGATTCTGCATATTCCTTCGCCAATTCGCGCATATCATCAACTTCATCTAATTCATCAACTATTTCTTCACCGAGTAATGTCTCAAGAACATCCTCCAAAGTCACAAGTCCGGCAGTACCGCCAAACTCATCCTTGACAATGGCGACTTGTTGTCTTTTTTCTAAGAATAACTCAAGCGCATGGTCGACAGAGTCATCAACGAGAATAGAGATTGTGGGCTTCTTGAACTCTCCAATTAATTTATTTGCTTCACCCCTACTAGCGGCCATCAAGATTTCAGAACGTATCACAAAACCTGTGATCTCATCAATTGAATATTCATAAATTGGTATTCTTGAAAAACGGATAATCTTATTATCTCGTAGTATTTCTTCGACCGAAACTGTAGACATAAAAGCAGTCATAACTACTCTTGGAGTCATAATTTCACTAACATTAATATCTCTTAATTTTAGTAAGTTATGAATTACTTCTTCTTCATCGGCCTCGAGTATCCCTTCTTCTTCACCGAGGTCAACAATGGCAGCAACATCATCTCTAGTGACGAGCGTATCATCGCCCTCTGGAAGAATTGATTTTAATAATTGAATTGGAATGATGATAAATGCTAGTAATTTAACCAAAACCTGTAAGATCGTTCCAGTTATTGGAACTAGTTTTTTCCAGTATGCTGCCCCTAGAGTCTTTGGGACAATTTCAGAGAAGAATAAGACTGCAATTGTAAGGATAATTGAAGCACCAGTAAGATACTCTTCCCCCCATATAGTTTGTACCTGTGAACCAACACCAGCAGCCCCCATGGTATGGGCAATTGTATTCAAAGTTAAGATTGCAGTTAGAGGTTTGACCGCATCATCATCTTTTAGTCGCGCCCATAACACTCCTGATTTCTTTCCCTCTTTTTGCAGAACTGAAATATAAGTGTGAGGTACCGATAATACAACTGCTTCAAGTATTGAGCAAATAAAAGAGATTCCTAAGGCCAAAACGGCATAAAATATTAGTAAAGTGAGTTCCATTTGTTGTCTGCGACTCCGAGTCCCGGTAGTGGGTAAGTCACACTTGAGAGGTGATAGTTCTTGATGATAACCCATTGCTATGATGAATTATAATATATATTTGATACTACCATTTCGCCATTGACCCGTCATTAGAAGTAAGATAAACCCATACAAGTCTAGTATTACAAGGGTGAAACTCAAGAAGGACATCATGCCCGCATTGAAATAGGGATTGTTATGGTTGATGAACATGTACTGATTTGCGTTGCTTGGCCATATGCTAATGGCCCACTGCACTTAGGTCATGTTGCAGGCTGTTATTTACCACCAGATATTCAAGCTCGTTTCGAAAGAGCGAGAGGAAATAGAGTTCTAATGATTTCGGGAAGTGATGAACACGGAACTCCAATAACAGTTACAGCGGAACAAAAAGGTATTACACCCCAGCAAGTTGTTGATGAATACCATGCTATCAACTCTAAGGCTCTAATAGACCTCGGATGTAGTTGGGAGCCAAATATTGATTCGCGAGGAATTGAATATGGTGGGTCATTATTCAATAGAACCACCGACCCAATGCACAAAAAAATAGTGCAGGATAATTTTTCTTTATTGATGGATGCTGGTTTGTTTGAAAGAAAGACTACTCAGCAATACTATGAGACCAATAGCGATGGAAGTGGCCGGTTTTTACCAGATAGATATGTGGAAGGTGTTTGCCCAACTTGTGCACAAGATGGTGCCAGAGGAGACCAGTGTGATTCATGTGGATCTACGTTCGAATCAACTGAATTAAAGAATCCAATTTCTAAGATGAACCCTACTGCCAAAATTGAAATCAAAGATACCGACCATTTCTTTTATCGTTTGGATTTATTTCAAGAAGCGCTACAACAACATGCATCTGAAAGGAAATCAGTATGGAAACCAAATGTTCGGGCTATGACCAAGCAATGGTTGGACATGGGTCTGCGTTCTCGAGCAGTTACTAGAGACCTTTCGTGGGGAATTACACTACCTTTGGAAGACCCTGAATGGGATGGTAAATGCGTATATGTTTGGTTTGAAGCAGTACAAGGTTACTATTCATGTGCAAAAATATGGGCTCTTCGTCATGCACAACAAGGTGGCCATCGCAATGGAATAGATGCCTGGAAGAATTGGTGGTGTGTTTCGGAGGATGGAACTAGCCCTAGGCACTTATATTTCTTAGGAAAAGACAACATACCATTCCATACCGTGATTTGGCCAGCAATAATTCTTGGACTCAACCATGCTTCAAAGGGGAAGACAGCAAGCGACTCTATAGAAATGCCTTCAAGTGGAGATTTAGCATTGGGGACAAATGTTCCTGCGATGGAATATCTAATGTTATCAGGCGGCCAGTTTTCTAAATCACGTAAACACGCTGTATGGTTACCTTCATTCCTTGAAAGATATAACCCCGATTATCTTAGATACTATCTGTCAATAAATATGCCAGAAAACCATGACACTGATTTCAATTGGCCTGATTTCGTTGAAAAAATCAATAGTGAATTGATAGCCGCATATGGTAATTTTGTACATCGCGTTCTAACACTGGGAGTGAGATTACCAATGGGTGGTAATGGTCCTTTTGCCGATATTGAAGTAGCGGAGTTGACAGTTGACCATCGTCAAAAATTAGAGGAAATACATGCTTCAATTACCGACTCACTGCTAAGACACCGCTACAAAGAAGCGCTACGACATGTAATGTCTGCCGCCCAGTATGGCAACCAAATACTGCAGGCAGCAACCCCATGGCAGTATCTAAAGAGCGAGGAGAATACAGAAGAGAGGAGGCAAAGTTTGTCAACGCTTGCATTCGGCTGGCGTTTATCTCGCTTTTTAGCAATCACTTCACAGCCATTCTTACCATTTAGTGCTGCTAAATTATGGAATGCTTTAGGACAAACAGGTGATGTAAGCCTTGTTTCATGGGATGACGCGATAGATTGGGATACCAATATGACCTGGAATCAGGAAACACCTACTCCACTGTTTGAACGCCTCGAATTAGAAGTAATTTTAGAAAATGAGAAATCTTTGACCGAAACCGAGACAACAAAAGCAGATGAAAAATTAATTCAAACAGTTAAAGGTAGCAAGAAAAACAAGAAGGAGATGAAGGAAATGAATGAAGCACCAGAAGGAATAACATATTTGAATTTTGAAACATTTATGCAAGTTGATCTAAGAGTTGGAAAGATATTGACTGTAGAAAACCATCCTAATGCAGACAGATTATATGTTGTCACAATAGATGATGGAAGTGAAACTGAAAGGACTATTTGTGCAGGGTTAAAGCAATACTACCAGGCGGAAGAGATGGTTGGTAAAACGGTGGTATTCGTTGCAAATTTAGCACCAAGACCACTTAGAGGAGTTACCTCTGAGGGGATGATGCTAGCAGCAGATGACGGTAAAGATGGAGTTCGATTGGTAACAATAGATGGCGATATTGCAACCGGATCACAAGTACGTTGATTCACAAACCAAGTCGAGAATTAACAGATTTCATTGATTCCCTAGACAGTACTCTAGCCTCTTCCAAAATATCTGGAGATAGTTTTCTCATATGGGCTCCCATTTCTTCAGGAATTGAAGATAAATTGATTTCAACATTGTATAATGCACCTTTTACAGCCGCACTTGCTAATAATGCTGCAACTCCTACATCAGAGGCTGCATTGCCATTACCCTTCTCGGCCAAATCAGGGAGGTGTCGAAGTAATGATAGAGCTAGAGTCGCAGTTTCAAATGGAACTTCAGCAGCTTTGAGTGTACTTTGATGAATACAATTCCTTCTTGCTTCAATTTCTTCAGTAGTATCCTTAGGCATTTTGAAGCAAGCCATGACCGCATCGAACGAGTCACTGTCTTCTGTGGCTAATTCACCAGCGCGTCCCATTAGAGGAATGGCAGCATTTTGCGCATCCTCTGCGATTTGCCAACCCTCTTGCCATTTTTCCTTGCCGATTGTTAAATCGGTAACCATGCAAGTCAAAGCGGCGGCTTGGCCAAGGGCTACAGCAGCAGCAGTCCCTCCACCAGGAGTTGGAGAAGATGATGCGAGAGCTGCTTGGAAATCACGTAGAGTCATATCCATCCAATTCATTGTCCCACCGCCTTTGCAACAGCCCATTCAATTATTCTCTCCTCTGCAATAAACGGTGATAACTGTGAGAGGCCTAGACCTTCTATTGCAGCATTTACCAGTTCCTTTTCATCAGTAATTCCCTCAGCAGCATACCATTTTCCAGAATCCAACATAGCAGAAAGTGGAACAAGTCCTACTAATTCACTACCAGGTACATCGATTTGGTGATCGGATGCAATGCTCTTACAGGCTTCAAAAGCAATATGCATTGGACATGCTGTAACATCTAGTAAATTCATAGATACTTGGGAAATTCCATGGCTTTCCAAAGTAACACCCATTCCTTGTACCATTGGTAGCATACCAGGAATTCTTGTCATTCTCCCATCTGATTGCTTTAACAATCTGCCAGTAGATCTAACCAGCGAGCCAATTTTTTTAGCAACAACAGCATCTGATTCGTCTACATTTACATTATACGCAACCAGTATGCTCCTCGAACCAATTGTAATTGCACCTGATTTAGCACAGTTTTCATTCCACTGCATAGGTCCAAAGTCTGGTAGTTTAGTGGATTCAGAATGGCTAGTATCACCGCCACTCATTCTAGCCTGCAGCCCTTCATATTGTTCCTTTCTAAGAGCGGACAAGAGAGTTCTATCTTCGTGAGTCGCAGCGAAACCATATGTGAAAGTTGGAACTTCACATTCATTAGCCACTTTAATCGCTAAATCCCTCGCCAATGTTGAACATTGTTCCATAGTAATACCTTGAAGTGGGACAAAGGGACAAACATCCACTGCGCCGAGCCGAGGATGCTCCCCCTTGTGTTGCCTCATGTCAATGTGAAGTATTGCTGCCTTTATGAGTTCAAAAGCTCCTATTGAAACAGGACCAGGCTCACCAGCCAATGTTATTACCGTCCTATTATAATCAGCATCAGGCTCAACTCCCAATACAGCACAACCAGAAATATTTCTAGCAGCCTGAACTATAAGTTCAATTTTTTCAGTATCAATTCCCTCAGAAATGTTGGGTACACACTCAACGATTGTTGTTTCCATGAACGAGGGTTAACGCATTAGGACTTTGAATGTTGACAATGGATAATTTCAAAAATCAACTATAGAGTCCTTCTGGAGTGGCAGAAATACCACCCTGAGTCCTCTTGGTGTTAATTCTCTTTACTGCATTGAGTATGTCGTTTTGAGTAACTGTATCGCGCTTATCTCTTATTGCATTCATACCCGCTTCCACACAAGTAGCCTTCAATTCAGCACCAGAATAGCCTTCGGTTAATTCTACAACTCTTTTAACATTAATTCTTTTAGTATTCATCTTACTGACATGTAATGAAAGTATGGCACTTCTTGCCTTTTCATCAGGCATAGGAATTTCAATTACTCGGTCAAATCTCCCAGGCCTTAACAAAGCGTCATCCAAAATATCTGGACGATTTGTAGCGGCAATTATCTTTACATTTTCTAAAGAGTCAAAACCATCTAATTCGGCTAGTAATTGCATTAATGTTCGTTGAACTTCCCGATCACCGCTTGTAGAACCATCCAATCTTTTTGCACCGATTGCATCGATTTCATCCAAGAAAATTATCGCAGGTGATTTTTCTTTTGCTAATGAGAACAATTCTCTAACCATCCTTCCACCTTCACCAATATATTTCTGGGCTAATTCACTACCGACCATGCGAATAAAGGTTGCATCGGTGTGATTTGCTACCGCTTTGGCAATTAATGTTTTTCCACATCCAGGTGGACCAACTAATAAGATCCCCTTTGGAGCTTCAATTCCAACTTTTACGAATAACTCAGGTGAAATCAAAGGTAATTCAATCGCTTCCCTTACCGCTTCAATTTGTTCGTCTAAGCCAGCAACATCGCTGTAAGTAACATTTGGTTTCTCAACCATTTCTGCACCGCTAACCATCGGATCCCAAGCATCATGTAACACTTCGATTATCGCCAAAGTATCTTGGTTTAAGGCCACCCGGGTACCCGGTTTTAATTTAGAAGGTTCAATTCTTTGATTCAATGAAACCTGAAACACAGTACCATTAGATGAGCGTACTATCGCCCTATCGCTATCTAAAATATCTTGTAAAGTACCGATGATAAGAGGTGGTTTCCTCATTGATTTTACTTCTTCATTCAATGTATTTGCTCTTTTCTTAAGAACTCTAACTTCTGACTCAAGGTGTGCTCTATCATTTATCAAAGATTGGGCTTTTTCTTGTAAAGCACGGTATTCTGATTCCAATTTTTTAAGGTCTTCATCAGAACTTTTTGTTTCAGCGTTAGCGCTGCTCTCAACTTCACTACCCATACGAACAAATCACTGGTTGAGGCGACACCGTATGAACTCCTCGCTTGACAATATAAGAAACGGGCTGTTCCGAAGGATTCAAAGTATTGCGACTATTAATCATAATTACAGGCGACTGTACGGAAGTGACATTATGGGAGATTGTGAATTATGTGGAGCTATGAAGGTTGGAGTCAAATACGTAAAAACCGGTAAAACAGAGGTATCGGCCTGTAGTAGATGTATTGAAAAATTAAATCTTGGGCCAAAACCACTCGCCCCTGGACTAGCACGGGCATTTTCTCCAACTCCGATGACCGGTGGAGCAAATACTAGGACCAGTGGAACTCATCCGAGAGGAAAAAGTATCATGACCCGTTCTGAAAAAGACCTCGCAGACGACTTTTCCCTACGTATTTCAATAGCCCGTAAACAGAAAAATTGGAATCAATCACAATTAGGAAAGAAGATGGCAGAAACAGTAAATATCGTTAAATCTGCTGAATCTGGGAGAAGGCCAACAGACTCCGTAATAAAAAAGTTTGAACGTATTTTAGGTATTAGTTTGATGATTGAACACAAGTCAATTGACACCCGAGCCTTGGACAATGGCCCATCGCGTGGAATCACGCTCGGTGATTATTTCATCAAAGAAGAGTGATTCGATGAGGGATATACCAGTCCATGCAATTTGGTTGGCCCAAGACGATCCCAAGAAAAACACAGTAGTTAGTGCCTCAAAAAGAGGTGATATTATAATGCATAAAAGGTTCAACACAGTTCCTAGAAAGGGGTTTATTTTAGAGCCATTATGTGGAAAGGTGTTTGGTCCGGAAGACCATGAGGTTCTTCTCAGCAATGGCGGTTCAATAGTTGGCCTAGACTGCAGTTGGGCCAATATAGAAGAAAGTGTAGAACAAGTGATGAAACGGACCAAATTACAAGCGCGGATGTTACCCTTGCTACTGGCAGCAAATCCTGTTAATTGGGGTAAACCGAGTAAACTAACAACCGCAGAAGCATTAGCAACTATTCTATTTTTAATCGGCAGGGAAGAGCAAGCACGGCGGGTATTAGGTGCTTTTAGATGGGGCGAGAGGTTTTTTGAATTGAATAAGGAACCGCTTGAGGCATATGCTGCTGCAAAGTCTAGTGCCGAATTAGTAGCGCTGCAATTCGAATTCTTTGACATTGATAGGCCTTCAATTGAATCCGATTAGAGAGTGGTAATATGAGTGAATTGCATAGAAGAATCGGCGTTTCACGCTGGAATGGCAAGAGTTTCACCTTAGATCAAGATCATGTTGCAGTTGAAGCATTAGTGATAATTAGAATCAATGGTAATACTATTGCAAACCTATTAGCCACACCATCTGATTTACAAGATTTGGCCATTGGTCATTGTATTGCTGAAGCGAAAACTGGAGCGATTAGCATTGAAAGTTTTACAACTTCTCTAGATGAGACAGGCACTCACTTCGTGGACATTATTACATCCAATAAGATTGAACCACTAATTCCCGATGAGAGGATTATTACCAGCAGTTGTGGCGCTTGTGATAGAGACGGAGTGGATGTTTTAATGTCAAATGTGCCACTCGTGTCATCATCACAAATTAGTTTCTCTGCAGCCGCAATAAACACTGCCTTTGAAACGATGAAAAAACTCCAAATCGGTTTCTCTATGACGGGAGGAGTTCATGCTGCAGGACTGATTGATAGTGAAGGTAATTTAGTTGCTATTAGAGAGGATATTGGACGACATAACGCGGTTGACAAATTATTCGGTTTTGCACAAACAAGTGGAATTAATCTCAATCAGCATGGATTACTACTATCGGGACGGTGTGGCTGGGATATTGTTGCCAAAACAGCAAGAATGAATTGTCCACTAATCGCTAGTATTGGAGCCTCTTCGACTCTTGCAATAGAAGCAGCGCGTCAATCTAATATCACCCTCTTTTCCTTTGTCCGTAATGACAAAGGGGTAGTGATTGGACCCTCAAGCCGTCTCAATTGAACAAAGCATTGAGAAGCAAAGCCACAGCGTGGTAAATTAGCGGTGAGGAAAATGCGTGAAAAGGTAACAGCCCTCACCCCTCTGGATAACAATAAATTGAAGTTATCAAAAATTAAAACCACTGCTGCGGGAATTCCTGCTGCCTTGTCTTCCATGAAACATGGAATTACAAGAATGGGTATAACTAAAACCGTTAAAAGTTTGATGATGGTAAATCAGGCGAAGGGATTTGATTGCCCTGGTTGTGCCTGGCCAGATCCAGAACACCGGACTACATTTGAATTCTGTGAAAACGGTGCTAAAGCAATTGCTGATGAAGGAACAAAGGCCCGTGTCACCCCTGAGTTTTTCAAGAAATACTCAGTACAACACCTATCCAACCAAAGTGATTATTGGCTAAATAAACAAGGCAGAATTACCAACCCAATGTTCCTTGCAAAGGATTCTTCCCATTATACAGAAATAAGTTGGGATGATGCTTTCGAAAAAATATCCACTCAATTAAATTCTTTACAATCAGCTGATAATGCAGCGTTTTACACTTCTGGAAGAACCAGTAATGAAGCCGCTTTCTTATATCAGGCATTTGTACGTGCCTTTGGAACGAATAATTTACCAGATTGCTCAAACATGTGCCATGAGTCAAGTGGTAAAGGATTGGAGGCTACTATTGGAATAGGTAAAGGAACTGTTACACTTGAAGATTTCAACAAAGCAGCGTTAATACTAGTAATAGGGCAGAACCCAGGTACCAACCACCCTCGAATGCTGACTGCATTGAGGGATGCAAAGAAGTTTGGTGCGAAAATCATTCATGTCAATCCACTTCCTGAATCTGGTTTGAATCGTTTTAAGCACCCTCAAGATTACATGACAGCCAATCTAAAATCTACAACACTAGCCGATGTTCACCTACAAGTGAAAATCGGAGGAGATGCTGCTTTGATCAAGGGATTGATAAAGATTCATCACCAAAAGGGCGGTATCGATAAATCATTCATCGACTCTAAAACAGATGGTTACCAATCAATGTTAGATTCTGCATTGAATACGACCTGGGATGTAATCTGCACTGATAGCGGATTATCTAGGCAACAAATAGAGCAAGCCGGACAAATGTGTGCAGATTCCAATGCTACTATCGCTTGCTGGGCGATGGGATTAACCCAGCACCGCAATGGCGTTACAGTAATTCAAGAAGTTGTTAATCTCTTATTGATGGGCGGCCATGTCGGCCGAGAAGGCGCTGGGTTTTGCCCTGTAAGAGGTCATTCAAATGTTCAAGGCGATAGAACCGTGGGCATTTGGGAGGCTCCATCTGAAGCATTCTTGGAAAAGTTAGAACAGGGATTGGGCTTTGAAGTTCCTAAAAGTCATGGACACGATGTTGTTCACGCGATTAAGGCTATGAGAAAGGGTGAAATTGGCGTCTTTTTCTGTTTAGGCGGCAATTTCATCTCCGCCAGCCCAGATACTGAGGCTACTGCTGAAGGAATACAAAAAGTTAATCTCACAATTCAGGTATCTACTAAACTCAATCGCGCCCATTGCATCACCGGCAAGGAAGCGCTAATTCTTCCTTGTCTTGGGCGCACTGAACTTGATGTTACTAAAGAAGGCGAACAATTTGTTTCCGTAGAAAATTCAATGAGTATAGTGCATAGTTCTAGAGGCGGCTTCCAGCCGGCTAGCACATACCTACGAAGTGAGCCATGGATTGTTGCGCAATTGGCTAACGCAACGTTGGGTGACAAGCATTTGAATTGGCTACAACTGATTGATAATTATGATAATATTAGAAATTTGATGGAAAAGTCACTGCATGGCTTTGAAGATTATAACCTTAGAATCCGTAATCCTAATGGTTTTTCACTACCTAATCCACCAAGAGATAGCCAATCATTTGCTACAGATAATGGAAAGGCACACTTCACTACTAATACGCTACCAAATGTCTCTATTGATGATGATAAATATGTAATGATGACAATTAGAAGTCACGACCAATATAACACTACTATCTATGATTTACATGACAGGTATAGAGGAATACATGGCAATAGAAGAGTGGTGATGATGAATGCCAACGATATGATAGAAAGGGGTTGGAAAACAAGAACTATCGTAGACATAGTATCTCATTTTAATGGACAAACTAGAAAGGCAGAGCAGTGGATTGTTATTCCTTATGATATTCCAAGTGGCAATATCGCTACTTACTTCCCTGAAGCCAATTGCCTCGTAGCCCTTGAATCTACAGCAGATATATCTAATACGCCAACTTCAAAATGGGTAGTAGTATCATTGCATGAGAGTCACTCCTCGCAAGAGGAGGAGTGATTATGAGCGATATTGGTTATTTACAATTACTTCGTTCAAATCGAAATTTCCGTAGTCTATGGCTTGCTTCAGTAATTTCAATGTTAGGGGAATGGTTCAACACAATAGCACTATTTTTCTTAATCCTAGAATATACTGATTCAGAATTTTTACTCGGATTCCTATTCACAGTAAGAATGGCTTCATTTGCCTTAATGCAGCCGTTTATTGGATTATTAGCCGACAGATATAGCCGTAAATTAATAATGGTAGTTGCAAATTTTATTCAAATATTTTTAGCACTTGGTTTTCTTCTGGTCGATAGCGCATCGGACATACCTTGGATGATCGCATTATCTGGATTGATGATGTTACTGCATGGAACATATATGACTGCTGAAAGGGCTGCAATACCTAATGTTGTCAGTGCAGAAGATTTGGCTACAGCCAATGCTCTTGATGCAGCCTCATGGTCTACAGCATTGTGTATCGGAGCATTATTGGGTGGTGTCGTGGTATCTAAGTGGGGTGCAGATGCAGCCTTTATTATCGATTCAATGACATTTGTAGTCGCTACACTTCTACTAATTCCAGTAAAAATACAGCAAAAAGTTGAGGAAGATATGAAAGCACCATTTTTCAAAACAGCATTTTCAAATATCAAACGCGGTTGGTTAAGGGTTTATACTGAATCGCGATTGTTGAGGATTCTTTTCGCGAAAACTTCATGGAATATCGCTGGTGGTGCATTGGCGGGAGTCTTCTTAGTATTATTAGGGGCAGAAACCGATGGATATGGCCCAGCCATGGGATTCGGTATATTCTTCTTCGCAAGAGGCGTCGGGACTGGGCTTGGACCTATAATTGCTAGAAAAGTGTTGAAAGATGAATCTAAATGGCCAGGATTAATTGGTAAATTGGTTGTCATAAGCGGGGGCTTTTACGTATTGGTTTCACTAACTTTGCATATCAGTCTTGTATTAACAGTAATTCTTATTCTTCTTGCCCATGCTGCCAGCGGTGCTAATTGGGTTCTTTCAACTATTCTAACTCAACGTTGGGTCGAGGATGAAATGAGAGGTAGAGTTTTCTCAATAGATATGTTATTGATGTCTATTGCATTTTCAATTTCCACTTCAGTAGCTGGATATTTGGTAGAAAATTACAATCTTGGAATCGCTGACGGGATTCTATACTTTGGTTCACTGATGATGTTAACTGGGATTTTGTTCACATTATGGAATCCCGGTAATTCAAAAAGCGTTACTCAAGTGTAAGATGGCAATGCTCAAAGACAGGCTGAGACAACCCTGTGTTATGTCGGAAGAGGTTCCCTCAATCCTCGCCGCTTGCCTCGTCTCTGGCATTCCCGATGAGTTGCCAGAAATGCCTCAATGGGATGATGGGGTAGACCATGCTCCCGCAAGGCGGCAAGTATTGTCTCATCAAGAGAAGCAACTAGCCATTAGAAATGCATTGAGGTATTTTCCAAGCCATTTACATGTAACACTAGCAAAAGAGTTTAGTCAAGAGTTGAATACTTTTGGCAGAGTGATAATGTGGAGATATAGGCCCACAGAATATGAAATGCGGGCATATCCCATAGATGATTATCCAGCGAAATGTAAACAAGCAGCCGCTATAATGCTAATGATTCAAAATAATTTAGATCCGATGGTTGCTCAATTTCCTCATGAATTGATAACTTATGGAGGCAATGGTGCAGTGTTCCAAAATTGGGCACAATACCGAATCGTGATGAAGTATTTATCGCAAATGTCCGAGCATCAAACACTGGTAATGTATTCCGGTCACCCCCTTGGACTATTTCCTTCAAGCCCAAGCGCTCCTAGGGCAATAGTAACTAACGGCATGGTAATACCAAATCATTCATCTGCTGAGGATTATGAAAAGATGAATGCCTTAGGAGTTAGTCAATACGGGCAAATGACCGCTGGCTCTTACATGTATATTGGTCCGCAAGGAATAGTTCATGGGACTACGATTACTTTACTTAATGCTGCAAGAGCCAAATTAGGAATTTCTGGCGATGAAGGCCTAGAGGGTATTTCTTTCGTAACATCCGGTTTAGGCGGTATGTCTGGGGCTCAAGCGAAAGCCGCTGTAATTGCAGGTGCCGCTTGTATCATCGCTGAAGTTAATCCACATGCGGCTAGGAAGAGACAACAGCAAGGTTGGCTTAGTATAGTTGCTGATGATGTCGATGATGCAATTGACAAAATGATCATAGCAGTTGAAAATAAGGAAGCGATTTCTATTGGATATGTAGGGAACATAGTTACACTTTGGGAGAGGTTGGCTGAAAGAGAGATTAAGGTCGATTTAGGAAGTGATCAAACTTCGCTTCACAATCCATGGCAAGGCGGATATTTCCCTGTAGGATTTGAGTATCAAGTTGCATCATTAATGATGTCACAACAACCTCAGAAGTTTGCTGATGAAGTAAAAAGTAGTTTGATTCGGCATGCTAATGCTATCAACAAAATGACCGATAAAGGAATGTACTTTTGGGATTATGGAAATGCTTTCCTTCTCGAGGCTAGCCGAGCAGGTGCAGATGTGATCAATGCTGATGGTAGTTTTAGATATCCATCATATGTTGAAGATATCATGGGTCCAATGTGCTTTGATTATGGATTTGGACCATATAGGTGGGTTTGCTGTTCAGGGAGTCCACAAGATTTAGCACAATCCGATGCAATTGCTTGTGAAGTTCTTTCTGAAATGATATTACAATCTCCTATAGAAATTCAACAACAGATGAGAGATAATATCCGCTGGATTGAGCAGGCCGAGTCAAATAACATGGTCGTAGGTTCTCAAGCGCGTATTCTCTATGCGGATGATGAAGGAAGAAGGAGAATCGCATCAGCAATGAATAAGGCTATCTCATCGGGGCGAATATCTGGTCCAATCGTATTGGGTAGAGATCATCACGACGTTTCAGGAACCGACTCACCTTATAGGGAAACCGCGAATATTTCTGACGGTTCAATGTTTACTGCGGACATGGCAGTTCAAAACTTCGTAGGTGATTCCTTTAGAGGCGCAACTTGGGTTAGTTTGCACAATGGTGGAGGTGTTGGCTGGGGTGAAGTTGTCAACGGCGGCTTCGGCTTGATGCTAGATGGAACTGATGATTCTGAAAGCCGATTACAATCAATGCTACACTGGGATGTCAATAATGGGGTAGCGAGAAGGGCTTGGGCTCGTAATGATGGAGCGATTTTTGCAGCAAAGAGAGCAATGCAATCACAACCAGATTTACAAGTAACTTTGCCAAATATTGTTGATGACGATATAATTAACTCAATCTGATGTGGTGGTAATATGAGGGGAGACAATACAATCTATCTCGACGGGGAAACGCTGTCTTCTTCGGAAGTGCAAATGGTTGCTGAAGGGAAGGCATCAGTTGCTATTTCTCAAGATTCATGGGTCAAAATTAATGCAGCAAGATCTGTTATTGATGGAATACTGGAGAGAGGTGAAACTGTTTACGGAATCAATACTGGATTCGGTGCATTGGTAAAAGAGAGAATATCTGTTGAAGATTTAGCAGATTTACAAACAAATCTTATCCGTTCACACGCTACTGGATTGGGAGAGTTCATGTCAAAGGAATTGGTTAGAGGAATGATGGTCACAAGGGCTAATTCTCTTGCAAAAGGATGTTCAGGAGTACATCCTGATGTTGTCAATCAACTAATCGCTTTCATCAATAGCGACATTTGTCCAGCGATACCACGGATAGGTAGTTTGGGAGCTAGTGGAGATTTAGCACCATTATCACACATGGCTCTTTCACTAATTGGAGAGGGTGAGGTTTTGACAGAAACAGGCGTTGGTCCTACTAGAGATGCATTACTCGCCAATGGTTTAATTGGCGTTAAATTGAGGGCTAAGGATGGATTATCTCTAATCAACGGAACTAGCCAAATGTTGTCTCTGTTAGTTGCTGCTGAACAAAGGCTTAGCCAATTATTACCTCTCGCTGACATCATCATGTGTTGTTCATTAGAAGCGAGGAAAGGAAGTGTAAGGCCTGCTGATGAAAGAGTTCATCTTGCTCGTCCTCACATTGGTCAATTAATAACAGCATCACGGATACGAACAATAATGAATGGTTCCCCAATTGTTCAATCTCATGTTGATTGTGAACAAGTTCAAGATGCTTATTCATTTAGATGTGCTCCCCAAGTCCATGGTGCTGTTTTACAGAGATTTATGCAACTGCAAGAGACCTTAGATATCGAATTGAACAGTGCGACGGATAATCCATTGGTATTTCCTGAACCTTCTAACCCTGGGCCACATGAAGTTATTTCACAGGGTAATTTCCATGGAGAAGTTTTGGCATTATGTGCTGATTCCATGGCCCATGCACTTTTTGAATTGGCATCTATTAGTGAGCGAAGGATTGACCAAATACTCGACCCAGCAAGAAGCAATCTACCAGCGTTCTTGGCAAAGAATTCTGGTCTTGAATCTGGATTGATGATCGTCCAATATGTTGCAGGCGCATCTTTGGCCGAATTACATGGTCATGCAATGCCGCGTTCTGCATTCTCTACCAGCACTTCGGCAGGACAAGAAGACCACGTTAGCATGGGTGCTACTGCCTGTTGGAATCTTTTACTTGCTACTGAGAGATTATCAGAAGTTTTGGCATGTGAATTATTTGTTGCTTGTGAAGCATTGGAGTTTGAACAACTACAACCCGCAGATCATGTTCGCTCATTGAAGCAAAGAGTTAGAGTTATTTCACCACCACTTGAAGGAGATAGAAGTACAAGCAAAGAGTTGAAGAAGATTGCTAATCAGTTATGGCAAGGTGGTTGGCTTGCTAGAATTGAAGCTGAATGTGGCAGACTACCTCGTTAATTACAAGGAAAGTAGCCACTTTTCTAGTTCATCTAGGCCAGTTAGTTGCCTAATTCTGAATCTAGCAGTAGTTAATTCAGTAGCTGAGATATTATCGGATATGGCTTCTAAGTGGTTTTCTAATTGAACCGCTCTTCTAACCTTCTCCTCAACAGATGAATATAATTGATGAGCCACCTTTTCGTCTCTAATCGTAAGTGCTGGCTCCACTTCGGAAACATCTAGACCCATTCTTCTCCATTGTAAAATGCGGCGTGTGAGGATGGAATTACTAAATCCATTACTAGGTAATCGAGTCAACATTACTAACTTAGGAGAGCCGTCTTGTATAGTATCTAATTCAATATCTTCGCCAGGCATTTGCTGGAAATTATGAATTTTTATTTCTTCAATGGATTCGTTTTGGATATCGAAATGTTCTTGATGGAACTCAGTGAGGTCATCTTTTATTTGCGAGAAAATATCTGCCTCTGGAGCCTCCCTTCTCAATCGCGCTAGCCAAACCGAATCAAAAACTAAGCAATTTATTGGAAATATAATTTTCCAAGAACTTTTGTATGCTTCATCTCTAATTTGTCTAATAAATGATAACACAGCATCCTCACCGTGTAAAGACACTAGCCACTCAAGTCCTTCTATGACTATCAATCCGTGGTCATTAGGTAATTTAGAAGTGATAATGTGGGCTATTTTTTCAAGACGAGGAGTAATAGCGCCAGCAGTGGTACGGTCAGATAGCCAATACGATTCAATCTTAGACAAATCAATGTACTCTAACAATCGTTTATGCGGCTGGCGGCTGAACAGCAATACTTGTTGCTGTGAGACTTCTAATTGTTTGTCGAGCCAAGGATATAAGGCGCTATTATTAGATAATTCTGCAGTATATAGTCGTCCTTGCTCCATCGGTCAGCCCCCCTTAAATGGCACTATGACTAACCGCTCTATTTACTATCTGTCACTGTAAACTCCATCAAGCATTATATCTATTGTTTGTTTGGCATATATAGGTGTGGCAATGACCGAGACAGATAATGATGAAATCTCAATGGCTGAATGTGGAAATTGCCGTGCGATAATTGCTAGTGATTCTAGCGAATGTTCCGAGTGTAAAATCAAGTTTTCGGGACTTTCCGAAGATGCGCTAGGTGAATGTGGCGCTTGTGGAACTTTAGTACCTCTCGAATCAACCAGTTGTAAAAAGTGTGGTGTTATTTTCGTTGCAGATGATGTGATGGATGTATTACGGAAATGGCTATCTAACACTGGTTTAAGCATATCCTCATTATTTGATAAATTCGATACTAATGGAGATGGAATTATCGATTCTGATGAATTGAGAGAAGGTCTATTAAACTTAAATTTAGCAGATCTACCTCCATCACAAGTTGAAAGATTGATTGAGCAAATTGATCTTAATGGCGATGGAAAAATAGACTTAGGGGAATTAGAAAAATCCGTTACTGGGGCTGAATATTCTCCTTCTGTTGACGAAAAGGAAGATGAAGTGGAAGAAATATCTGAAGTCGAAACTGGTGAAAACGGCGTTATCGAAGAAACTGAAGAAGAAGTTGAAGATGATGATGATTCTGGCGATTCTGAAGAAGAAGTTGAAGATGATTCCGAGGAGAGTATTGTTGAATTTGATTTAAAACAACATAAACCAGATGATATTCTTGAATTATTGATTAGTATAATGGATGAGCAAGAGGCCAATCCTGCAGAGATTTTCCATGTATTGGATGAAGATGGTGACAAAGTCATTAGTAGTGAAGAATTCTCAAATACAATCAAGGAACTACTAAGGGATGAAGATATTAGCGAATCAAGTATTGCTGATTTCATCGCATCCTTAGATACAGATAAAGATGGGAATATTGACATGATCGAATTCATTTCCGCTATTGAGTCTCAAGAAGATGAAGAAGATGAAGAAGATAAAGAGGAAGATTCAAATTACTCAGAAAAGACTCCTAAAGAATTCCCTTCACCGATGCAATCAGCAATGATGTCTAAGAAATGGAATGATATCTGGTGGCCACTAATCCACGCAGCATTCTTTGCATTCATACTAATTTGGGTTGTCAATGGACTAGGTCTGATCGTCGATGGTTCAGGAGGACCTGTTGCTTTGGAAACATCCTATGGAATGGGCAATGGCGATATGAGTGAAGGCGATATTTACCCATGTGACAAAGCTATCCAAGTCGATAAATGTGCTAATTCACTAACTCCGTTCTCCGGTGAGTCCTCCTCTATGCCTAAAGGATTCTATGCTGACGGTATATTTTTCATGCTTCTTGGAGCAATGGGGATGGTAGGATCAATGTTTACTCACTTGGTCTTAGCCAAAGGTTGGAGAGCACGTGTCAAGGCTATGAAGGAAGTTGAATCTGATACTGAGGATGCAAAGGAAGCATCTGAAGATGAAGGCGATTCAAACTTGGATGAAGCGATGATGAATCTGTGCAAAGCGATTATTTCCAATGAGATGACCATCCGCGAAGCGTTTGAGAGCATTGATACTGATGGCAACGGCCGAATTAATGGACCTGAACTACAAGCCGGTCTCAAAACACTTGCAGGCGATGAATTATCAGCATCTGAAATAGTTGCCATTATCGAGGCTTTAGACGAAGATGGAGACGGAACACTAGACCCTATGGAACTAGTGAAAGCATTGGAATCATTGGATATGGACCTTACCGTAGATCACCCTGCTGAGCAATCAGATGATGATGATGATGATGATGATGATGATGATGATGATGATGATATCGACGTCGGGTCCCATATTGGCCTCACAATTGATAAGGAAGAATTCTTTGGAACCATAATTGAGTTTGATGACGAAGATGAACTTGTTACAATCAAGGAAGACGGTACTGGTGATGAAATCACCGGGTACCAAGATGATATGTTCTTGGAGTAAATACATGTCCACAGACCCACTAAGTGCATTACGCGGAACAGCATTTTGTCCCGTCTGCGGTTGCATTGAAAAGTCAGGCAGCGTTCGCTGTGCTGAGTGTGGTACATTCCATTCTAGCGCTCATTTAGAGGAGAGAGAAGCACCTCCACCTTCGCAAGAAATACCAGCACAAGTGATTGATCCAGCGGCATATTCGTTAACACCTGGTTCTGACCAAATCCCTGTAGAGTCTTTTGAAGAATCTGATTCTATAACAAGTTGGGAAGGTGGTTCAACTGATTTCACTATGGATGAAGAGGATGAAAGGCCGATGAGTAGAGTTGACCCTGATGAATTGGTCTTACCTGATCCAGAGGAATTAACAAATATTAAGTAATACTGATTTACCACTATTTCTTTTTTGAGAGAGAATAATAATAACTCACTTTTAAAAGTTAAAAGTAATGAAATCATTCAATACAGAGATAAAATACTGGTGGGCTCGGAGAGAATTGAACTCTCGATCTTCGCCATGTCAAGGCGACGTCATAACCCCTAGACCACAAGCCCCTAGGTAAAGTGAGCCACTTAGGCTCTATATTAAACGGATTCGGTATACTATTTTCGATTCAGCTAACAATCTTCGAAATCTTACCAGTACAACCTAGTTGGGAGCAGTGGCCCCCCATTCTAGTTCGCCCATTGGACATTTTGAATAATTGACCATCTTTTATCGGTCCATATGTTTTACACTTCAAACAAAATCCTTCGATTACTGCCATCTCACTCATATGTTCCAGACATACCATTGACTTGAAACCTACTATTCGCCATCATTTGGAGAATATCAGAATTTCTTGAATAATTCACCCTCCGAGGGGGGGATTAGAGGGGCATATTTATGATTCTTTGAAAGTTTACCTTCCTCAGTAATTCCTAAAAGCCCTACTGCGTGGCATTTATGATGGCCCGAGGCTTTAATTTATTGGGCCATATCAATCCAATGTCGTATAACTTACCTTATACGACATTACCCTACACGGTTTTTGAGTGATTATTCCGATTGTTCAAGATTAAGTTGCAAATCGTCAGTTTCGATTGTAAATACACCCACTAATGGAGGGCCTAGTAAGCAAGAATCTAATCCACCATCTCGCGAATCAAGAGTTTTAATAATTGCATTAGAAATATTGATCCAATCTTGCCTAGATGCAAAAATACTCTGGACAAGCAATAATGGTTCACCATCACTAGATTTAGCATACCATGCTGCAAGACAACCAGATTTTTGTTTTTTGAATTCTTGACGTGTGTTGAGCATTCGCATGAGTCTTGCATCTTTACCTTGAGCAGGTGAACATACTACGGTTTCCATTATTGCTTCAACCATGAGTTTCACCTTATTATCAATTATTCTATTTTAACATTATTTGCCTTTTAAAATACATTAACTCACAATTCATAATGTTGGTTTAGTGAAAAATCAAATCACCTTCAAGCATAGTAGCATGGAATGGTGAATCTCCAGGTTGTTGGCACCAGGCCTGCCACCATGGACCATCTACTACATTCAAGTTAGCAACCGCACCTTCTTCGATAACTCCGTGTCTTGCACCCGATGGGTGTGGAGTTGTTTGGGCAGGATTGCGTGAACAAGCCACCAGTGCTGCTAACGGCGAAACTGCACAACGTTGTACGAGTATGGATGCGATAAAGGGTAAACTCAATGTTTGGCAATTAGGATTGAAATCTGTGGCAACAGACCAAGTGAATTGTTGCTCAGTAACTTCGTTGAAATCAGGCCATTGCTCACCCATTGAGTATGGTGTTCCGGGTAAAAAGCCACAATTAACACCACTCTCCTCCATTTTCATTCTCGCATCAGTGGAAGTATAATGGGAATGATCTGCACTGGTTACCGCTAATTCGGCAGCTAAGTCTCCACCACCACCATCGGTAAACTCGTCAATATGCATTCTTAAATCGAGACCTCCATCTTTAGATTGTTTTAGAATGTCTTCACTCTCTTCAATTGTAAACCACCCCGGCTCGCAAAATACATCAGCAGAACGGGCAAGTCCTTGTTCCAATACAGCAGGTAATTGTTCGCTCAAGATTTCTTCTACGTAATCACTTCTCGAGTATCCCTTCGGAGTAGCGTGCGCACCTAGCCAAGTTTGATCAATACTAGGGAGGTGATTCATTTTAGAGAGTTCATTTGCTGCCGCGATTAGTTTTAATTCAGATTCAGTGGATAACCCATATCCACTTTTTACTTCTAAGTGAGTCGAACCATTTCTAAAAGCACTCCTCAAGCGCTTGTAACCTAATTCAATCAATTCGGCTTGTGTTGAATTACGTGTTGCTTCTACTGTGGAAACTATCCCTCCACCCATTGAAGCGATATCTGAATAAGAATGTCCCTGCTGACGCCACGATACTTCTCTGGAGCGGTCCCCTGACCATAATAAATGAGTATGTGCATCTACTAGGCCCGGTATTATTGCCTTTCCATTCAATGAATAAATTTTGCACTTCAAGTTATCCAATTTAGAACGGTGGATATTTTCACGACCATACTCATCTTCTACAACCTTTGAATCATCAATTTTTACAATTATGCCGTCTTCTATAACAATTCCCTTTCCAGCAGGACTTGTCAACAACTCATAATCGGCAATATCCGCACCCTTCAAAGAACCCTTTCCAGAGAGGTGGGCCATCGGCCCAAGGTCCAACAATACGGTTCGCATTGGTTGGGCTTATGCGTGAGGGTTGAAGAACCATAGCCACTAGCACTGTCTGAGCGCGATGGATAAGTGGACCCTTGGAATTGAGTCAACCGCTCACACACTATCATTTGGATTGGTAGATCCTAATGGCATTCCGTTTCCTTCTTGTTCCGGTACCGTTAGTCCAGATGAGGGAGGAATTCATCCTCGTGAAGCAGCAGATCATCATAAAGACGTTGCACCGGTCCTACTTGAAAAAATACTTCAGCAGAATGAATTGGACATCTCCGATATTGGAGCGGTATCATATTCACAGGGACCTGGCTTAGCACCCTGCTTAAGAGTAGGTGCTGCTATTGCGAGAGGGATTTCTAGCAGACTTGGAATCCCATTAATAGGAGTCAATCACTGTGTTGCGCATATTGAAATCGGTAGAGATCAATGCGGTTGTATCGACCCAGTATTGCTATATATTTCTGGAGGAAATACTCAAGTTATAGCAAGGTTGGACGGGCGATATCGTGTATTAGGTGAAACACTCGATATTGGTATTGGCAATATGCTTGACAAATTCGCACGCACTCAGGGAATACCATTTCCTGGCGGCCCAGTGATTGAGAAATTAGCCGCTCAATGGCTTGCCGAAAACCCTAATCCATCGATGGATGGTTTGGAATTACCATACGCTGTCAGGGGAATGGATTTGGCCTTCTCAGGAGTTATGACCGCAGCTCAAAGATTACTTGATTCTGGAGAATCTCTCGGCGCTGTATGTTGGTCATTACAGGAGCATGCATTCTCTGCATGTGTAGAAGTGGCGGAACGTGCAATGGCTCATACTGGGAAATCAGAACTATTACTTGGGGGCGGTGTTGCATGTAATATGAGGCTGCGTAAAATGTGTGAACTAATGGCTGATGAGCGCGAATCTGTGTCATTTGCACCTCCACGAATGTACTGTATTGACAACGGGACAATGATTGCAAAATTAGGGTTTTTGGAATTGCTAAATGGCAGAATTACGACATACTCTGAAAGTGCTATAGACCAGTATTTGCGAACTGACCAAACTCCAATTAGTTGGGCGTGAAGGCACGGTTGCAACGCTAACCGTTTTATGGGGTCGGCTACGCCACACACATGGGGGAGTCAACCATCGAGCGCAGAAAGAAGAAGGGTGAACCCGATAACCCATTTGCCCCGGATGCAGGTGCAGTGAGAAATCAGAGGCATAACCAACGCGTTCAAATCACTCGTACTACCGCTGCTAAAGCACCTAATGCCGCACCAATAATAGGTAAGGATGTTGGCTTGAGTGGCCTGGAAAAGAAGCGCAAAGAAGCGCTCAGTCGAATGTCTGAAACTAAACCTTCTACCGTTGCTAGTGTAGAACAAACAGATGCAGTACCTGCATCTGGAATTTCAAATAGCAACCAAAAACAACAACCAGCGGAAAAGGCATCTTCAAGAGCAGATCGTCTTGCTGAATTACGTAAAAAATCTGCTGCGTCTAAATTAAATGCAGTTCAGCATAAGATTGAAGAAGTTCCTGCGGTAGTAGTAGTTGCTGAAGTAAAGTTAGTTGAAGCCAAGGTCGAAATTGAAAGTTTTTCTGCGGTCACTGACACCGTATCTAAACCTGCATTATCACAATTAAATGTTTTTAAAATCGTTGAAGAAACTCAAGTTAAAGCGACAAACGACCGTCGTAAAAAACGACGCCCACATGCTAAGAAAGGTGGAGGGCGGCAAAAGCAAGAGAAGCGACTCAACCGGCAGAAATATTTGGAGTACAAATACGCTGCAAGAGACATTCTCGACGACCCTTCAGTACCAGAAGAACATCGCTCTAACGTATTAGGCCAAGTTTGGGCAAAGGGTGAGCGGATGTCTGTTGATGATTCGTATGAATTTATTGATAGCAAAATTTTGGAAAATATCCTAACTGAAGAAATCGGTAATAAATTGAGGACATTGGTTAGGAAATTTACAACTAGACGGTGATGAAATGAGTGATTTAACAGTAGGAAAAAATATGGTTGCAAGTGTACATTACACTGGTACAATGCCGGAAACAGGAGAGGTTTTTGATAGTAGTGAGGGCAGAGACCCTCTAACATTCATCATAGGACATGGACAAATGATTCCAGGGTTTGAAGCAAATATCGAAGGTGCAAAAATTGGTGAGAAGAGAACCTTTACCCTAACTGCAGACGAAGCATACGGAGAAAGAGAAGACGCTGCATTAATGAAGATTCCAAGAAGTGAATTTGCACAATTAGAAGAAGGAGATAAATTGGAAATTGGAATGACACTTGTAGCGAATATGGAGCATGGCCCTGCACCATTTAATATTACAGAATTAACTGATGACGAAGTATCTGCTGATTTCAACCACAAGTTAGCAGGAGAAGCTTTGACATTTACTGTTGAAATTGTAGAACTGCGTGATGCTAGTGTGGACGAACTTTCACACGGCCATGTTCATGGACCTGGCGGACATCACCACTGAACTGATTAATTCAAACATTCCAAGTGGGAGTGTTGAAGAATCGCCCACACTTGGACACTATATGGTCGGGTCGCGTAAGGACGAGTGGAAAACCCTCGGCGGACTTGATATCCCTCTACAAAGTGATGAAAATACACTTTCTGAAGTAGGTTATGTTCGCTCTAATGTTGGTGATGCTGGAAGCAAGCCGTATACTCGCGGCATTCATGCCACAATGTATCGCTCAAGACTTTGGACAATGCGCCAATACGCTGGATTTTCTAGCGCTGAGGCAACTAATGAACGCTTCAAATTACTATTAGAGCGTGGACAAAAAGGTTTGTCTGTTGCTTTTGATTTACCTACACAATTGGGGCTTGATGCTGATGATGAGTTGTCATTGGGCGAGGTAGGTAAAGTTGGAGTTTCCATTTCATCTATTGATGATATGAGGCTATTGCTCGATGGAATTCCACTAGATCAAGTAAGTACTTCGATGACAATTAATTCACCAGCAATTATTCTATTGGCGATGTATGTAGCAGTAGCGGAAGAGCAAGGTGTTTCAGCGGACAAAGTAATCGGTACAATCCAGAATGACATACTCAAAGAATATATCGCGAGAGGGACATATGTATTCCCACCAAAACAATCAATGCGTTTAATCACTGATGTGTTTGAATATTGCGCAGAGAATATCCCACTTTGGAATACTATTTCTATTTCAGGCTATCATATTCGCGAAGCTGGTTCTACTGCAGTTCAAGAAATCGCTTTTACCCTGGCAAATGCATTAGCATATGTTGAGGCTGCGATTGATGTTGGTTTGGATATCGACACCTTTGCCCCAAGGCTTTCATTCTTTTTCAATTGCCATAATGATTTCTTTGAAGAGGCGAGTAAATTTAGAGCCGCGAGAAGATTGTGGCATGACCTAATTAGTCAACGATATCAACCTAAAAATCCTAAGTCCGCGATGCTCAGATTCCACACCCAAGTTGCTGGAGTTAGCCTAACAGCCCAACAACCACTCAACAATATTGCACGGGTCACAATACAAGCGTTAGCAGCAGTATGTGGTGGAACTCAAAGTCTTCACACCAATTCTTATGATGAAGCATTGGGATTGCCTACTGAAGAAAGCGCAACTGTAGCACTTAGAACTCAACAAATAATTGCTGAAGAAAGTGGAGTTGCTGATGTAGCAGACCCATTGGGTGGTTCATATCACGTAGAGGCTTTGACAGAGCGTATTTATCAACAAGCGTTACTACAAATCCAAGAGATTGAAAAATTGGGCGGTGCAATGGCGGCAATTGAGGCGGGATGGCAGCAGAGAGAAATTCATAATGCTGCGTTTAAGCATCTTAATGATGTAGAATCTGGTGATAGAAAGATTGTTGGAGTTAATCACGGAGTTATGGATGAAGAAGATGATACTGAAGTTCTAACATTAGACCCTACTGTTGGCGAAATGCAATGTAAGAGGTTGGGCGATTTGCGAGCCGATAGAGATGCGCAATTAGCCAAATCGTGCTTGGATTCAATAGGGCTTGCATCTGCTGGCTCAGACAATTTATTCCCTTTGATTTTGTCTGCTGTAAAGTCTGATTGTACTGTAGGTGAAATAATGAATGCAATGCGTGCTGAGTTCGGAGAATGGATGGCTCCGAGCGGATTTTGAGGTGATTGAATGGATTTCGGATCAATACATATCGACCATATTGGAATCGCAACTAGTGACTTAGAATCTGCAAGTCATTTCTGGAAACTAATCGGTTTAATTCAAGGTTCAGAGGATGAAACTGTAGTAGAACAGGGTGTAACGACTAGATTTTTTTCAACATCTCCACAGGACGAGAGTGTTGAACAACATCCACCGATGATAGAATTGCTACAACCTACTTCAGCGGAAACTCCTATTGGCAACTTCTTAGCAAAGCGCGGCCCGGGCATACAACAATTATGTTTCCGTGTTGAAAAATTACAACAGTTAATTGACTATTTACTGGATAACGGAATTCAGATGATTGATGCTGAACCGAAACTCGGCGCAGGGGGCTCACAAATAGCATTCGTGCACCCAAAATCAACAGGTGGAGTTTTGGTAGAACTCAAACAAAGCAACCACTGAGTCTTGCCTTTGCAGTAATTATCATGGATACTCTCTTAACCCCTCAGCATGGGCTTGGTTGTGATGAGAACTTGTGTAGACCACCTGATAGCCTTACCACATATTGATGGTCCACGCGTTAGAAGAGAAGCAGAGTTCATTTCCGCTCAATTAGATAATCTTAGAGTAAATGGTAAAATTAGCAATGATGCATATCTTGATGCTGGGGCAATACAAGGTGCTTTCGACATGATTGGAAACTTAGTTGAGATGGGTATTTCACAAAAAGAGATACACCAGCAACTTAGGCAACAATTGTCTCGCGCTTGCCGTTTAGAAGAAAAACACCCTGGATTAAATGCTGCTGTTGAATCTGGAAGAGCCAGTTGAGGGATTTTAATGTCTGAAACCTTACTCTCGATAAAGGGGGTTGCCAAGCATTTTGATGAGATTGAGGCCCTTAGCCATATTGATTTGGATATTCGCAGCGGAGAAGTAGTCGGATTGGTTGGAAGCAATGGAGCTGGGAAAACAACATTGCTGAGATTAATGGCAGGAGTGTACACCCCTACCAAAGGTAGTGTGACATTGAAAGATGGTTCAGATGTGTCAACAATGAGGCATATGCTGGGTGTAGTCCCAGAATCTACTGGATTGTATTCTCGCTTGACTGCATGGGAGAATATTCGTTATCATTCGAGATTATACGGGATTGATGATGAAACCTCTTGGAAACGTACACAGTTATTCGCTAGTAGATTGGGAATGAGTGATAGTCTAAGCCGTCACACCAAGGGATTTAGTCGTGGTATGAAGCAAAAAACTGCTCTTCTTAGGGCACTTGCTCATGGTCCAAGCATACTACTTCTCGATGAACCTACTGCTGGATTAGACATTACTAGTGCTAGAACTGTTAGAGCACTTGTAAAACAATTACGCGATGAAGGTGGCACTGTAGTATATTCAACTCATCAATTAGAAGAAGCGAGACAAGTATGCGATCGTATTATTATAATTCACAATGGCGAGGTTAGGGCAGATGGTTCTCCACAACAGTTAATGGAACAAACCGAACAAGATTCTTTGGAAGAAGCATATGTTTCGCTGACCGCTGACCAAGCGAGGTCAAGGAACGAAGATGCTGATTCTGAAGGGCGCATTACGGCTTGGTGGAGAAAATTATTTACTCCTAAAACACCTGAATTGGAGGTGGAAATTGATGGTTGATGGTAGCGCTATGCGAATAAAGCAAATCGCAAAGAAGGAAGTAGTAGAGTTTTCCAGAGATTGGAGAACGATTATTGCCATCATTGTTATTCCATTGCTGATGTTCCCTTTGCTATTCATTCTATTTCCAGTATTACTACAATCTGAAGCAGCAGAATTAAAATCGTTACAATTAGACTTGACTATTCAGACCGATAATATGCCAGATAATTTAAGCATGATAATCAATCAATCTTCGATAGCAATAACTTATGAAGAATTACCTATTTTGGATGATTTAAGCCAACCTGGTGATGATATAGAACGTTTGAGAAATGGCTCAATAGATGCTATATTGAGAATTACCCAAAAAGAAGACATCTGGTATTATTCCATCCTCCATATGTCAACATCTGAACATTCGAGTGAGGCTAAATCAAGATTATTACATGATTTGAATGAATGGGAAGACAATGAAACTGCTGCAAGAATTGAATCCGGTGGCCTAGACGTTAATTCAACATTGAACCCCCTCAGATGGGATGGTGAATTCTCACAAGCAGATGCTGCCACTGCCGGGGAACAGGCTGGTATGGCATTATCAATGTTTATTCCACTGGTATTAGCTGTCTGGACCTTCTCATCGGCAATTCAGCCATCAATTGATATGACAGCGGGTGAAAGAGAAAGAGGTACGCTAGAAGCACTTCTAAGCCTGCCCTGCACACGCCTTGAATTATTATTCGGCAAGTGGTTGGCGGTAGCCACTATTACAGGAGTTGGAGTATTACTGCAGATATTTGGATTATTATTTGCGATAGGCTATCTAGCGAATTCTAGTATCATCGGTGTTCCTGAACTATCGCTGGTGACAATTCTACTGATAATTGGCGCGATTATGCTATTTGCAATTATGGTTGTTGCAATAGAATTAGCCCTAGCGATGAGATCGCATAGTGTAAAAGAGGCGGGAAGTATCCTCGGCCCCGCTATAATGTTGATTATTTTCCCAGCCTTATTCACGCAGGTTATCAATTTAGACGGAATTGAATCGTTTTGGTTTGCAATTCCGGTGGTTAATGTGCTACTCGCGCTTAGAGAATTATTGATGAATAGAATAATTACAAGCCACATCATTATTTGGGTTGGAACTTCAATATTGTATGCCCTAATGGCAGCAAAGTATGCCTCAATGCAATTCAAGAGAGAAGATATTGTTACTTCCCTAAGTTAATCCAGTTCACTGATTATTAGTGATAATGCTTGATATATTTTGCATTTTTTCTTTATTTGGATAAGTTGAAATGGATAAAGCATACGACTCAGGTTTCAAATGAGACTTATTTGCTCACAATAAGATTTTAGTTTGTTAAGAAGTAAAGTGAACTATCGCTTCTCTTACTATCTTGATAATCAAATCAATTTCCTCTGAAGTGATTGAGAAGTGTGGTGTGAAGCGCAATGCATTCTTTCCACCATGGATAACTCCTAATCCTCTTCTTCGACACCAAGGCTCAACAGCATCAAATCCTACAACTGGTAAAATATCCACCTTCAATTCTGCGCTGACCAATAGACCAGTGCCTTGAACTAGAGTAATGTATTGAGGGAATTCTAACGCTAGAGCATTCAATTTGTCAACAAATTCAGTGCCTCGCTGTCTAATGTTTTGTCGCAATTGTGGTGTGATGCGGTCGAGGACTGCGATCGCAGTTTCTAGCGCTCTAGGATTAGTGGACATGGTATTGCCATAGATTCCTGAAACATATAATTCGCTAGCACGACTATTCATTCCCAGTACTGAAAGTGGATACTGTCCTGCGTTCATGGCTTTTGACCATGTTTCCAAATCTGGGGCTAGGCAATCTTGGAAGCCATCATAATCGACGATGGAAAGACATCCTTGCCCACGAATTCCCGCTTGTATTGAATCGACCAATAATAATGAGCCATGTTCAGTTGTTAGCCTACGGGCCTCGTCATAGAATGCTCTCTCAACACATTGGCCAGGATTTCCTTCACCTTGTACCGGCTCGATAGCCATCAATTCAATGAATTCACCATTTGCATCAGCCTTGGCAAATACTTCTCGTAGAGCCTTAATATCATTTGCTGGAACGAGAAAGAGATTATCACGGTCACGGAAACTTGCCAGATTCTTATCATAATTCGGCTTACAAGAATGAGACAGTTGCGCTGGTCTTTCAGTTCTACCGTGGAATGCTTGTTCAATGGCAAGTAATTTTATTGGTTTACCTTGGTGGCGTCCTTCAGACCCAGTTAAATTATTAGCATTTACATCAGAAATACGCAATGATACCGTTACTGCTTCTGAACCACTATTCATACAAATAAAACGGTCAAACGGACAACTTCCTCTAGTATGTCCCAATTCAGCACGAAGTCGGTCAACCAAGCGTTGCTGCGAGAATGAAGCTGTCATTACATTGGCCATAACCCAATTCTTTGACATGGCTTCAATAATTTCGTCAGGACCATGCCCGCCTCCGAGCATTCCATATCCACCATTATCGTGTAATACAGCACCATGTGCAGTAATTACCCAAGGTCCACGTGCAGCGATTGCGACGTAGGGGTTGATAGTCGCTGGATTGTAAAAATTTACATATCCACTCTGCAATGAAGTAACCAATTCTGATTCTGATTGCATTAAGACGCTAGTTCCGACTTCTTGGCGAAGCGCTAGATGATATTTATGACCCTCATTTATAGCGCGACCAAGGTTTTTGTCGAGGCTGATGAATTGTCTGATTTCAGCATCGTTTAAACCACTTGTTTCAGCATCTCCACTGTTGGCACGGATGTCTTGTAAAAGGCCGATTAGATCGTCCGGAGAAGCACTCATCACTTTGGGGCTGATGAAGCAAGGGCTTTGAACATTTTCAATAGCCAAAAAATCATTATTCAAGGAATAATGGGCCAAAATGGGACAAAATCAAGGAAATTGATATTTGTAAAAAACTACCCTCAGTATAGCCTAAAACGAGAGGTATTCGTATAATAATACTCAGGCAATACTAAGCGAATACTTATATTGGGTTGATTGGAGCCTAAACCATGCCAAAGATATCGTTGGACATGCCCAGCCAATTGGCTGAAGATTTGCGCAAACATGTTGGCGATGACAAAAAATTTGTCAGCCTAGCAGATGCTGTTAGAACGGCTTGTCGTAAATTATTAGATCAACTTGATGAAATTGATTCTAGGCATGGAAGAGGAATTCAGAAGGAGTGAATAATATGGTGTCAAAAAACGAGGCGGAATTGGCTATAAAGACTCTATTAGAGTATTTGGAAGGAAACTTATCTGAACGAGAGGGGTTGCTCAAAACTCCAAAGAGAGTGATTGATTCGTGGGATGAAGTATTCGGCGGATATTCGCAAAATGCAGAAGATATTCTTGAAGCAACTTTCAATGGAGAGGGGTACGATGGAATCGTGTTATTGCGTGATATTGAATTCCATTCTACTTGCGAGCATCACCTACAGCCATTCAGAGGAAGAGCGCATGTTGCTTACATTCCTACAGAGAGGATTGTGGGTATCTCGAAATTAGCACGTATTGTTGAACTACACGGCAGAAGATTACAGAATCAGGAACGGATTACCAAGGGCGTAGCCGATGATTTGGAAGCACATCTTTCTCCTCTAGGCTGTGCTGTAATAATCGAAGCTGCTCATGGCTGTATGCAATGCCGTGGTGTTGCAAAGCAGAACGCTATCATGACTACATCGGCTATGCGTGGTGTATTCTTTGACAAAGCTGAGGCTAGAGCGGAATTAATGCAATTGATTCAAAGCCGCCCGCTTTGAACGATTGGAGGTCAATAGGATGAAGGAAGAATTTGAGAATTGTGGAATCGCAGGAAATGCTGCTGTTGACAATCCTACCGACTTGGCCATGGAGTACAAAATCGTTGAAATATTCCACTCTATTCAAGGTGAAGGTGCCAAATGTGGCATTCCACATGTCTTTATCCGTTTTGGAAAATGTAATTTACAATGCGAATGGTGTGATACTGATTTTGAAACATTCACAACAATGTCTGCAATTGACATCTTGGGAGAGGTACTGAAATTTAACTGCAAGCAAATTATTTTCACTGGAGGTGAGCCGATGCTTAACGATCTATGGCCACTACACAGATTACTCAAAGCACGTGGATATGAATTATCTTGCGAGAGTAACGGTACGATTGAGATTCCTGAGGGGTTATTAGATTGGATAACAATCTCTCCCAAGGACCAGGAATATCCAAATGTATCTATTAGGCAACGAACTGGGGATGAATTAAAGTGTGTATATATTGGCCAAGATTTATCGCTATATGATGATTTAAAGCATGGTTTTGAGCATTTATTTTTACAACCATGTTATATTCATTCACAAGATGTTGCATGGAATGGCAAGAATTTTGCTATTACTGAAAATGTTGTTAAAGACAATCCTATGTGGAGATTAAGTCTTCAAACTCACAAATGGATGGGTATTGATTGAGGTGGTTCAAAAATGAGAGCAGTAATGGCATTTAGTGGAGGAATGGACTCAACTAGTTTGTTGATGAGATTACTAGCCGATGGCTACACAGTGGATTGCTTATCATATGAATATGGGCAAAAGCATTCCCTCGAATTGGAAAGAGCCAAACAAAACATTGCTTATCTTGCTGAAAATGGCTTCCATGTAACTCATAGAATAGTAGACTTGAGCAGCGCGATGAACCTATTTCACTCTAGCCTAATCGTCGGTGGGGCTGATGTTCCGGAGGGGCATTATGAGGAAGATGCGATGAAGTCAACAGTTGTACCCAATAGAAATGCTATATTTGCATCGATTCTATATGGGTATGCTCTATCAATTGCGCTAAAGGATGGTTGTAATGTTGAACTCGCTTTGGGAGTTCATAGTGGTGACCATGAAATATATCCAGATTGTAGGCCAGAGTTCTATCAGGCAATTGGTCATGCATTTGCAATTGGAAACTGGGATAGTGACAAAGTTTCATTTAAATTACCGTATTTAGATGGTGATAAGGAATCAATACTGAGGGATGCTGAAATAGCAATAACAAAACTTGGATTAGATTTTTCAACCATTTATGCCAATACGAATACTTCCTACAACCCGGACCAGTTAGGTCGTGCTAGCGGTACTAGCGGTGCCGATATTGAACGTATCTTGGCTTTCCATGCGGTTGGCAGGAAAGACCCTGTCGAATATGTTGAATCTTGGAGTCATGTACTGCAAAACGCACTTCTAACCGAATACAAACATAAGGATGATGAGTACAAAGAGCGACTAACTGAATTACAATATTATGTAACTAGACAAAGTGGCACTGAAGCCGCTTTTAGTGGAATCTATTGGAATGAGAAAGGCGATGGCCAGTACTCATGTTTGTGCTGTGGACATATTCTGTTTAATTCTGAAATGAAGTATGATTCAGGATGCGGTTGGCCTTCATTCCACAGTGAATCGGAAGATGCTTCAATTAACAGATTAGAAGATAACTCGCATGGAACCCCACGAACTGAGGTTAGGTGTAGTAAATGTGATGCCCACCTTGGCCATGTGTTCAATGATGGACCGGCTCAATTTGGTGGCGATCGATATTGTATAAATTCAGCATCCATTGATTTTGAGGAGATATGATCATGACAACCATAATTAGAAGATATATTGAAACTGATACTGGCCATAGAGTTCCGAATCACAAAAGTAAGTGTAGGCATATGCACGGGCATCGTTATCGTTTTGAGGCTGAAATAGAAGGTGATATTGTTACTGAATGTGGAGTTTCTGAAGAGGGAATGCTAATTGATTTTTCTGATGTCTCTGCAATACTCACAGAATATGTCCATGATGTAATTGACCATGCTTTCGTAGTATATTCAGGCGATGAGAAGGGGCTTGCTGCTTGCGCGTTAATGGGAGAAGGACATAGAACTGTCATCGTTCCATTCATTCCTACTGCAGAGAATCTAGCAAAGTGGGCCTTTGAACAAGTCGAACCTCATATCACTACCTCATATGGTAATCGGCTAAGACTGATAGCCATGCATTGCCGTGAAACTCCAAAGAGTGTTGCAAGTTGGAGAGTATGATTATTCAATACGTCGTCGACGTTTTCTCTGCCAATTCTCATCACCTTTGAGATGCTGAATTGCCGTAGTAGCCTCTATCAAACCACCAAGAATTCTGGTTGCTTCATCGTTGGTTAGCATGCTGCGCATAAGTGAACGCTGTAATGTGTGTTGGAAACTAATGGCATGTTCCTCTACTCCTGAAAGCGACTCTGCCATTTCTGCGATAGCTTGATTTAATTTCTCTCTTATTTGAGGATTAATATTTCTTTGCAGAGGTACTAAACTAGGTATTGCTGGGTCTCCGCCTTGATTTTCGATTACGCGACTTCTATGCAATTCGTAAAGTACGCTATTTACAGCATGACTCAAGTTAGCGATGGGATATCCTTCCCATGTTGGTAAGGTTAGTAAAAAATCACAATATTCTAGGTCTTCAGTAGACAAACCTTTGCCTTCTTCTCCAAAAATAATTGCTACTTTTTCTGTAAATGATGATATCTTTTCTGCAACTTCCCATGGGAATAGAAAGTGGCGAAAGAATGTCTTCTTACCTTTTTCTCTTTTTCCTGAAGTTCCAATTACCAATGAGATGTCCGCAGTAGCCTCAATAAGTGAATCATATGTTTGGCAGTTTTCTAAAATTGAACCGGCATGCTTTGCTCTTTTCCTAGCCTCAACATCATCGGCAGAGCAAATTGGATTAACCAATCTTAAGTTATCAAATCCATGATTTAGCATGGTTCTGCATACAGCACCTAAGTTTCCTGGGTGCGATGCTCCTACCAATATCACCTCAAGTTGATAATTACTTTTGGGCAGTGGCAAATCAATTCGATCGCCCATAATTATTCGCCTTCCTGATAAGATTCATTCCACAATGCAATCCATCTAGGGTCACAGGCTTGATAAAGGAAAAAAAGGAAACCGCCCTCTTCTCTATCACTCATTACGATTGAACGCTTACGAATACCATGAGTATTCCTAAGATAGAGAATCAAGGACTCTAAGGGCTCACTACGCGTATGGTGAACGCTGACAGGTGTGCGTTGCCAATGAACGCGCAATGACACCGTATAACACCTCAATCGGTGCGGCGTAGCCTGTAACGAGTGACGTATCCAGCGATCCAGTTTCTTAGTTTCTTGGATTCAACATCGGTTAACTTAGAGACCATCAACTTGTTGTGGTCAAAGTCTGCAGTGAATTTCTCACCATGTTCTTCGACTAAACGGATAGCTCTGATTTTAATGAAACTTGGTCTAATATTTCCCATATTATTCACTCCTTAAATAATTTTACTTCGATTGGAATATCTGGTTCATCGTGGCGAGTAATTTGTAATTTAATCTTACGTGGAGGATTTTCAATTCCACGAGACCAAATGTACTCGTTTACTGCTGGGTCGATCCAGACTACTTCATCTTCGGTTACCTTCAAGTGTTGAATTACTTGGTTCTTGATGATTTGCATTGCACGAGGTGCACGCTTATATCTTGTGATATTCCATGCATGACGCAATGGAACGATTAATTCTGATTGATTTGCTCTAGCCATAATAAAACACCTCAGCGTTGTAACTTACTGCGTCTCCAGTGGTGTCTCTGTGGGTGAGATACCGTGTTTCGGTCGGTCTTTAACATGATCCAAACAGGGACACGTCTATTCTGCTTTCCTGCTTTGAGCAGGCGTATTTTTTTTGCGGCTGGTTTATTTCTTGACATTTCGAGCACCTTCTCAGATTCTTCGGATGGACGCACTATGGCGGCTCTTGGATTGTGATACGAGCAATTGCTTGAATTGCTCATCGTTTAGTATACCTTGGATTCTACCTTCTTCATTCATCTTCATCAATGCAACTCTAATGCTATCTGCACGTTGTGGAGTAGCCATTGCAATGGTTGCTAATCTTGACCTTGCTTCTGGTGAAAGGATTGTTTTGATGACAGCATTAGTATTTTGCATATCTACTTGTGTACGGTGAGCCTTAATCTCGGCATCTGCTTGAGCAGTTGCTTGCTGTTGAAGTTGCTTTTGCAACTCTAGGCGGCGTTGTTCGCGTAATAGGGACAACTCATCATCTTGAGTTGCTGCCATAATACTCACCACTTCACTTCCTTCAATACTTATCTAAACCAGGGAATTGCTCATTTGCTGCATCTCTGCAATCATGAGCAATTTCATTTAGCATCTTTTGGCCAGCACCGGTAATACGGCGACCTGCATAGAGTTGGACTTCACCCTCTTCAGTATCAACAGTCTTGGTTGGAACTTTCTCAACTAATCCTACTGATTCGAGTTGTTGAAGAGATGTACGAATGATGTGACGGCCGGCTACTCCAGGAGTGTTAGGCAATGATCCATTGTCTTTGCTTCCACCATATGCTTGTGAAAGATGTGTTACGCCTATTGGCCCTTCTCTTGCAACTTTTCTTAGAAGTGCAGCTGATCTTAGGAACCACCAATTTTCTTGAGAAGGAGGACGTTCACGAGATACTGCAGTCTTGACGAATTCAGCCCAGTCTGGGGTATCGATTCCATCGGTTGCAGCCATTCTCTCAGCAAGAGCTGGGATGAGTAGTTCAGAAGGGATATCATAGAACGTGGTCATGACAGGACACCAAGCAATTTGCCGACTTAACACCCCTATATCAATGAAACGGGTGAGAGCGGGCTACTGATTAGCCATCTGTTATCAAATTGAGATAGATTTGCTAACGGTGCAAGTGTTGATGAAGTTGGTACTTTTCGCCTTGTATGATGAAGAAAGCGTTGGCCCAAAATCCGAACCTTCTCAGGACACTTTTGGGCCTTTCATTTACACTTATCTTTTTGCTCTCATATGCAGTATATGGCGCCACAATAGCCCCTTCATACTATATTTATGATACTGAAGCAACTATGACGGAGATGCAAAATAGTGAACCTCAACGGTGGTATGATGAGGATGACAATACCACTACTTGGTCATGGGAATTTGCCCTTGATGGTCAAAATTTGACATGGGTAAATCTAACTGCTATGGAACTATCAGATGGCGCTATTGTAAAATTATCAAATGGAGCTGGTTTGTTTAGTCACCAATTATTGGGCGTTGTTGACGCTAGGGGTTTTTCATGCCAAGAACAGTGCCAACAGAATGTTACACACCAACGAGTATCTGAAAATGGTGACGATGTTTCAATAATTTCTCTGACCGAATTAGATCCTGCTAGAAGAAACAATGGTTCTGTCTATGGCCAAGATATAGATGCTGCTGAACAAAAAGCACGAGCAGAAATTGAATACTTTCATTCACCATCACAAGTTAGAATTGAAATAATTGAACAAGGAAATAGAAGCACTAGCCCAAATGTATTGCTGACTGGTGTTAATGAGGAGTTTAATTCTATCTCAGTGTTTTCGATTGATGCTGCAACGGAATTCTTGTGGGCATTATTCTCTGTAGTTGGATGTTTTGCAATTATCTTAATTCCATCTTTTACCGTATTTTTTGCTGCAAGAGCTAAAGAGAAAAGAGATAACTTGAAACTAATAAATCAACAACATGAAGATGAAAAATTAGTTACTAGTAATGATGATAATAGTTGAAATGGTTAGTTCAAAGCATCATTAGATTCTACATTGCCCTCATATAGATTGAATCATTGTGCCTGCATGATGGGCATTAGGCAGATACCGCTGATATTCGTTTTGCTGATTTTATTATCATCAAACATATCATTAAGGGAATCTAATTTTGTCCCGAATATTGTCGATAACACTTCTGCTAGAGCGACTGGCGTTGATTTATCGGTTACGAATTCCACATATAGTTACGCCAATTCGGCCGATGAGGCAAAATATAGAATGTTTTCATCCAATTTCCCTGTGATAGGTTTTAGCAAACCCTATGATTTATATGTGATCGATACCATGGTCAATGCTCCTACTAAAGTAACTATTGAGGTAGAAAATTTTGGCATAAACCCATCTGGTACTATTGACATTAATATTAAATTATTACACAATGAATATACCCAATTTGAAATTGTCAATGATACAATACAAATGGCAACTTTGAATGGTGGTTCATCCAACAGTATCCAACACCAATTCACATCTGCATATTCTGGCAATCATACTATTTGGATTACTGCAACATCCAGTATTGTAGATGATAATACCAATAATGATATTTGGTCAAAGGGGCTTGCTGTTGGCTCTAAATACTATAATTGTGATATGTTGACTTCATGGACTGTTGGAAATTTATGGTCCTCTAATACAGATGCCTCAATCTCCAATGGAAAGTCTTGTCATGTTGGTGCTGGTTCAAGTTCAACCTACAATAATAATATGCAAACATCTCTAATCACCCCTGCTATCGATATGTCTGATGCGGTTGAGAATCCTACAAGAACCAATGGTCTCTCTTTCTTTTATTCAGGTAGTGCTGCAGCAAATGATTATTTGAAAATATATTCAAAAAATACTATTGGAGGTTGGAATGAATTAGCTTCCATTAGTGGCACAATAGATAATAATTTCGCCGATGGTAGTAGCTGGCAAACCTTTTCTGTTAGCAATAAAGGATTTGCTTCGCCTTTAATTCCAGTTCCACAGGCAGATTTCCACTCACAATCACAATTTAAGTTTGAATTTTTTAGCGATACCTCAGGCGTCGATATAGGATATTGGGTGGATGATATAGTAATCTTATACGATCAAAAAGTTAAGAACTCGGAATATAGTTTGAGTTCTATTGGTGTTTCAACTATTGGCTCCCTACCTGGTGATTGGGGTTCTGTACGCGTTGAAGTAACCAATGATGGCAATATTACAGATTCTTTCATACCTTCTGTTATTGGTTTGCCGACAGATTGGCAAATCTATTACGCTCATACAAATGGAATTACTCTAAATCCATTGAGTGGAGTAACACTTTATCCAGGCGAATCTAAACAAATTGATTTGAAAATAATGCCAGACCAAAATGAATCGACTGGTTTTACTCAAATGACCTTCAAGGCATATTCTAATTATTACAATGATGTAAATACTACATTGCCGGTTCAATTCCAAGTACTTGCTGATAGAGTCCCATTTATTACTGGACCAGAGCAACGTCCAAATTGCCCTCCAGGAAATACCTGTACTTTCGCGGTTCTTGTCAAAAACATTGGTGCTGCTACCGATGTCTTTGATTTAACCATAGACCAAGCATCACTAGCCAGTGGATGGCAAGTGGGATTAGAATGGACACAAGCGAGTAGTATTTTGGTCAGACCTGATACTCCAGTACAAGTCTATTTGACAATGACCCTACCAAATGATTGCGCTCCAGATACCATTTCCACATTCAAATTAACAGCAACCTCACAGAACGACTCGCGAAGATTGCATGAACTCGAAATCGATATTTCGGCTTCAATGATTTCCAATGCTAGTGTTGAAGTGACAGATACGCAATCTGATGACTGGATAGTAAATGCTGGAGAGACAAAATCAATTTCATTTACAATTACCAATCATGCTACAAGACAAGATATTTTTGAAATGTCAGTACAGTCCAGTGGTGGCATGTTATGGGTTGTTGAGCAACCAACTAGGCCAAATGCAGTGATTAATTCTGGTGCTTCAACGACTTTTACAATTGAAGTTACAGCACCAGCGAATGCCCAAGCGGGAGATAGTGGACCGACTATCATTCCAATTATCACTTCTACGAGGAGTGGCATGACTTTCATGGGTACTGAGTTCAATGATTTAGAAGTAGAATCCATTGAGGACATTATCATACGATTAGTAGATTCACCCCTCAAATTAACTCCAGGAATCGGAAACAAAATCGAAATCGAGATTGAAAATAACGGCAATGGACCAACGCAGGTCGTGATAGACCTACCCAATTTACCTGAATCATGGCAATGGTGGATGAGGCTATCTGACCAAAACCATACTGGTCCGATTGACTTGTCTGCATCTTATGACTTAGAAGACATTAAGATTGTCGAAGTGTGGATTTTGATTTCAATGGACGAATCGGCGGGTATAATGCATTCTATTGAAATAACTGCAATTTCAAATTCGATGGGCATAGACATAAACCCTTCAGATAATCTCATTGAAATTAATGCAATTACAGCATCACACAAACAACCAAGAATTACAAACTCTTCTAGTCCAAATGGTGCCATGGCAGATTCTACTACATCGGCTAGCATAACGATTCAAAATATTGGAAACGCTGTAGATAATCAGATTGCAGTACGAGTTTTTATTTCTTCATCGCCACCAGCACCTGGAATAATCGGATTCTTTTCTGTTGGTTCAAATGGTGGCGCTCTCCCTATAGATGGGTGGTCTGATATTACACTTAATGGAGGAGAACAAACAACTCTTACTGTTGACATGATACTTCCTGAGGGGATTCCACTCAATACGAGAATAATTGTAAGATTCGAAGTTGTAGGCGGATTAGATGAAGAATTACGCCCATACGAATTGGAACACGAGGCAATGATATTAGTTGACTCAAGGCGTTCGATGACAATCACTTCAAGCCCGATAAGTAATACAACAAATGAATTTGGTATCTCAGTGCCATTATGGATAAATCTTACCAGTACTTCTACGATGGCTGAGAATTATATCATTACCAGTAAGGTCCCTGATGGTTGGCAAGTAGTTTGCCTTGGTATATTGATGAATGAAAGTGGATACCCGATTAACACCCCTGCCGGGAATATTGATGGCCAAGATAAGTTTGTCTCATGCGACATCCATCGACTGAGTGGTTCCTTGGAAGGTCAAATAGAAATAACTGTTAGCAGTCAAGATGGTACACTTTCATGGCAAGATAAACAATCCATTTACTTCCAGTCACAAAAAGATAATTCATTTTCTGTTGGCATTGATCTGATGGCAACGGGCGCTCTTGCAATATTAGTTTTCATTGCCTTAATCGCTGTATTAATTAGAAAAAGAACACCTGAAATGGAACTCGATGATGTTGAAAAGGAAGAAGTGGTTATTTCAACCACAATCGGTCCACCTATTACACCAGCAAGCGGACCGCCAACATTTCAACAACAACCAACATCGTTTACTCCACTAACTGATCAGCCCACCAATGCTCCATCAGGACCACCTTCAAACGAGTCATTTAGTTCTCAAGAAGAAGTTCAACCGGTTGAACAAATTATTGCGGGACCTGCAATACCAGAATCGGGATTACCAGTCGGTTGGTCGGAAGAGCAATGGCAGCATTATGGTCAACAATATTTAGATGGAACTCTTTAGATAAATCAAAATGCTAACCACTGGTGGAGATGTATATGGTAGCATATCCACCACTCTGGTATGGATTGTTATTTGTTGTTTCAATTTGTGGAGTAACCACTTGGTATCTGCGTAATTTTACGACTAAGGTTGAGTTGACAAAACTTATTGCTTTTAGCGGGATTGTTTCAATGATTAGTTTATTGAGTTGGACTTTGGTTGAATTTTGAGTGATTATTATGGCTGAAATTATTGATTCTTCAACTAGTATATATTATGAACAATATCCTTGCCGTTTACCCGTCTGGTGGGGCAGGTATGGCGAAATAGGTCCTCACCCTGAAGGCAGTGGCATTAGCGGAAGGAAAGTAGTAATTCGTATCGAAAAGAAATTCAAAAAAATTGAATCTATGTTTGCAAGGATACTACGCGCGCCAAAGGAATTGAGAAGGCCTCTTGACATAATGAATAGTTTACTTTGGGAATTGTGTGATGGGACTAGAACTTTTCAAGAAATTTGTAAACAATTAGATTCAACCTATCATGAAGAAATAGCTCCAGTGGTCAATAGAACTACACTAGGAATTGCTTCATTAGTTTCTAAAAACCTAATGATTGTAATCGATGAACCATTAGAAGGTAAGTGGGATATAGGTCCTGGAATTACTCCATTTGGCCAAACCCTTGCTCCATTGGATGAACGTATGAAGATAGATTGTTCATTGCTAGATGGAGAACATTACTAACCTAAGATATTCTTAAAATCCTCAGGTGGTCTTCCGATTATCACTTGATTTCCATCATCCAAAAGTGGGCGCTGCATTACCTGCGGTAAGTTATGTAAAATAACTAAAACATTTGTGGAATCAGTTAAATCAAACTCATAATATTGCGATCCTTTGAATGCATCATCACTATTTCTAACAAGTTTAGAAGGGCAGCCATCAAACCTTGAAATAATCCCCTCAAGTTCGTTTTCAGTCAAATTTTGTTTAAGATAATTTACAACTATAACTTCCGTTTTAGAACTAATGCATAATTCAAGTGCTTGTCTTGATTTTGAGCACCTAGGGTTATGATAAAGAGTTGGCATATCATTTGCATTGAATCAAAGTTAATGATTTAACTGTTCAATTTGGCTGCCATACTAGCCTAATTCCAATCCCATCCTTAGCGATATTTCTTTGTGAAAACCCTCTGGCTGAACACCTTGTTGAATCACTTTCTGTGAACCAATTTCCACCCCTATGAGACTTACGGGTTTCACCACTTATTGTCATTGGAGATTGATCTATAGGTGTATTTTCATAATTACTGCTCCAATCATCAAGGCACCATTCACTTACATTGCCATGGAGATCATGCAAACCCCATGGATTTGCCTTCTTTTGACCAACTTCTCGTGTTGATGCTCCTGAATTACCTGCATGCCAACCATACTCATTTAATTCTGCATCCTTATCGCCAAAAGACCAACGAGACAAAGTTCCAGCGCGTGCAGCATATTCCCATTCTGATTCACTTGGCAATCTCCATTTGCCATATAATCCTAATTTTGGAGAGTCATTATGTAGAGTATTTAATTTCTCAATAAATACCTGTACATCATCCCACGACACACTTTCTATTGGCCGTAATCCCGCAGACCATCCTTCACTGAATTTTGCAGGATTATCACCCATTACCGACTGCCACTGGATTTGAGTAACCTGCATTTTGCCGAGAAAGAAAGGTTGTGAAATCTCAATTTCATGACTTGGTAATTCTCGTTTCGGAGAATTAGTTGTAGGGTTGCCCATCTGGTATGTTCCCGGAGAAATCAGCACATAAGTTGAACCAAATTCATCATCAAAACGAGGATTTTCTTCAGACATTCCTAACACCTACAATCTTTCTTAATTCACCCTAATGAGTTAAAGTTAATGTCATTTGTGTTACTCAAATCTTTGATTTAAAATAATTACTTTAGACCCAATTAGAAGCAATGCTTATCCCCATTAGGTCACCCCTAGGGAATGGTGACTGTGATGACTGATGATGATGCAGACGATTCGGCCCTAAATAATTCAATTAAATCATCAGATGAATCAATGGATTACGAGATGGCGTCAATGTCCGCAGCAATGCGTTCCGCTGGTCTTGGAAGTATGCTCGAAGAAACACCAGTTGCCATAGAAGAGGTGGTTGAAGTCAGTTCGCAACAAGAATCCAATGATGCAAACACCTCCGGAGACAATTTATCTTACCAAGATGACATTTTTCCTGAATTAGAGGATGTAGATGATAACGAAGAGATGGTTAGAGTTTTGCTAAATGTTGGAGAAGAACGTTCCAGGAAATCAGATGCAAAGGGTGCTTTGGCAGCCTTTAACAAAGCAATTGCCCTTGACCCATCATGTGACATGGCTTGGTTTAATCGAGGAGTTTTATTAGAAGCCCAAAAGGATGCTAGAGGTGCAAAACAAGCATTTCAAATTTGTCTAGATCTAAATCCTGACCATGCTCCAGCAACAGCAAATCTAGCTAGTGTTTTGGAGCGTATGGGAGATTTGATTTCGGCATACAAGGTAGTTCAAAAGGCATTAATTTTCTATCCTGGGCATCCTGCTTTAGTGGATATTTCAAACAGATGCAAAGATTCCGAAGTCAACATCCCGATTGTTGAAGTTCCTAGAATTGTAGCAGACACTCACACCTATGATGAATCAACAGTAGTAGCTGTAATGGATGAAGTTGGCATTGATGATATAGAAGCAGTTCTGCAAGAGGCTGTGCATCACGACCATGATAGAAATTTAAACCTTGATTATTCGGAATTGAAATCGGCAGCAACTGTAGTTGCGGCGACTGAAGAAGTGTTAGTAAGATTAGAAGCAAAGCCAATCATATCTGTACAGCCTGTTGTAGAGGTTGCTGTACCCGAAGCGGTAGAAGTAGTGCAACAACCTGTGGAGGAAGTTATTTCACAACCGGTTACGATTGAAGAGGAAGTGATAGAACAACCTGATATCGATATTGACTCTCTTGTTGAAGAGGCTACAGGATTAATTCGTTCTGGAGATGCTGCTGGCGGTTTATCAATACTAAAGCCCCACCTAAAGACAATCGCTGCTGGGCATGCAAACGCGTGGAGAGTCGCTGGTGGAGCAATGGCAAGACTTGACTTGGACACTCATGCAATTGCTGCAATTACTCACGCACAATCCATTGACCCATCCAACTCAAGTGGTTGGTTTAATTTGGGTTCAATATACCAAAGAGGAGAAAACTTTTCTGAGGCCAAAAGGTGTTATCAAAATGCGCTTGATGCACAACCAGACTATCTAAAAGCAGCAAGCAAATTAAGCGATTTAGCAAAACAGATGAGTGATGTAGAATCATATCTATTTGCAACACGTATTATTGCAACTATTGAACCATCAGATGCTAGAATTATAGAGATGGCTGAAGTATTGATAGAAATAGCAGAAGGTGAAGCAAATGTATTAGATTCAACTCAAGGCCTACCACCGACAATACCAGTTGGCCCTGAATTGGCCCAAGAGGCTCTAGGACTTATTGGAGAAGGAGTTTCAATATTGCATGCAAGAGCATATACTGCCATTTCAGACCATCAAAATGCAGTAATCACTTGGAAAGCATTAATCAAAGGTGATGGAGGAAATCCTGCTAATTGGAGAGGCCTTGCTCGCTCGCTGGAAGAAGCCGGTGATATCGCAACTGCACAGAAGTGTCATGCTAAGGCCAATGAAATAGATAATGGTGTAGAATCTGTAACTGTGGAAACACCATTACCAGTTGAACAGACTGAAATTCCTCAAATTACTGAACCAATAACTCAACAACTCGCACCGGTAGTCGTGGAACAACCTATTGTAGAGATTGCTGAAAGTCCTGCTAATATTTTACTGCAGCCAATTGCTCCGGTTGAAGTTTTAGAACCTGCGCATTATGAGAATACAACTCAGGCAAATGACTTGCTTATGGCTCCAATCGAGCCAAGGCCTGTTAATGTAGAAACTGTGGTAAACCATCAAGTGGATTTAGCAAAAGCAGCACTTGATGCAACACATGCAGCCTCACTAAATGTGGTTGGTGAAATTACTTCAAAAGCTGTAGCAAATCAGGATGTTGCGTGGTATAACAAGGGAATTCAGTTGATTGAAGATGGCAAATATAGAGAAGCATTAACCTGTTTTGATAGAGCATTGCCATCTTTTGCGAATGATGATGAAATGGTAATTCGAATTCTAAATGGGCGAGGTAATTCATATTATTATATGGAAGAGTATCCTAAATGTGTTGAAGCGTATCATCAAGCAATGCTTATTCGCCCTACAGAAGTAAGAGGACAGACACTTTACAATATGGGTACTGCATATGCGGAAATGGAAAGATATCTAGATGCAATAAAATGTTTTGAGCAATCAATACCTCGTGGGCTATCAACTGCAGAAATTAAGAGAGCTAAAGATCAAATTAGACGCTGCACCATCTTAAACAAAGAACGGATGAGGAAAATCAAGAAAAACTCCTGAATCATTCATTGGATGGGTTGAAAAACTAGGAGTAAGGACCTAGTTCTATGTCCGGAGACGAAATGACATCCATCTTGCTGCGGCTCGAAGAGTGTGGCTTAGAGTTGAAACAAGCCCAAATAATAGTAGATTTGGCATCTAACCCCCCTTCTAAAGCTAGTGAAGTTGGAAAAAGAATCGGCTTGTCAAGAATGGATGCATACAATTCTCTGCGCAAATTACAGGAGCAGGGTTTGGTTAAAGCAACACTTGACAAACCAATGAGATTTGCTGGAAAGACTATCAGTGAAGTTTTCAAGTTACTAATCCATAAACAAAGGTTAGATTTACAGCGAATGGAAGAGCATCTAGAGGTATTGACAACCGGTCCAGCAGTACCTATAATGTCAATTGAAAGTCATGTAAATGAAGCAACATTCTCTGTCATTAAAGACAGGCACCAGATAATGGCTACATTTGAATCACTCTTAGCAGAGGCCGAATCTAATGTTTGGTTGTTATTCGGAAGATGGGGGATTTTACATTTCCTAAGAGTCGGCGGTAAAAAAGTTCTAGATGATGCTCTAGAGCGCGGCGTAGAAATCAAAATAGTTGCATGTGTCGATAAAAAGACTGTTCGATTTTTTGATGAAATGTCGCCGCTAATTGAAATTCGCCATCACCAACAACTTTCACTTCAGGGTGCATTCATAGATAGTGAGTATGGAATACAATTTGTATACAGTGAAGATAATCCAACTGGTAGAGGCAAAGAAGACACTGCCCTCTTAATTGAAAGCCCAGAGTTTTTGAAAGCTCAAAAGGAATTATTACAAATTCAGTGGGATGCTGCTTCAGCATACTCTGTGGCGCGAGCAAGAATAATTGATGGCGAAATGACCGAACCATTACAATATTCATTGGGAGAAGGTTCATTTTATGCAAAATTAAGAGATAGTTTAGCCAATGATTTAAGCGGTGGTCCGGGAGCAAATAATTCAACTATTGAGATGAGGGAAAATGGATTAAAACTTATTCCACAAGACAATTCCGAATCACAAGCATTGGCTATGTTGGGGATTGATATAGGCGATCTGCTACAATCAGTTGGCAACAGAATTGGACGAGAATTGGCACTGAAGTTAAGTGATATTGAAGATGATAATGAGTTCTGGAACCGGTTGGCAAAGAAGTGGAAGGGTTTAGGAATGGGTGAACTGATAATTACAGACGCTGCAAATCCTAAAATCACAGTACGTAATGGAAATGCATGTGGTGGAAAACCAGAAGAAAATGGAATTTTTTGTTTACTTGATGAAGGAATAATTTCAGGAATCATGCAGGAGAGACATGGCGTTGAAGTTATTTCTAACCAACGGGTCTGTAGCGACTGTTCAAACCAAGATTGCTATTATGAAATAGAGTGTAGTATTGAGGAAAATGCATAGTTATGCTAGGCGCAGGTTCATAGAGATGGAATGTGAGGCATTGACATGGATTGCGGAACTTGTGATACTGTTAGCCCTGTTCAAATGATTAAACCTGAAGTTGTTGATGTTGCTTTAACCATCTCTGAATCTGCAAAAAACATGCTTACTGATGCCTTTGGCGATGACCGTTCACACGCATTACTAATAGGAGTCTTGAGCGGTGGTTGCTCAGGATACATGTATGATTTACAAATTGTTGAAACAACTGACCAAGATTGCCAGGAAATTGCAATAGATGGTTTCAGAGTTCTTGTACCAACGGCTTCTTCACACTTGCTCGATGGAATTGAAATCGACTATGTTGAAAAATTAATGGGCGGTGGATTCAAAATAAACAACCCGAATGCTGAATCTGCTTGTGGATGCGGCGAATCTTTTTCCTGAGGTGTTTTGTTGCCCATAGTGGCCTTATCAGATGCTTCTCTGACATTATGGAGAGGGGCAGATGTCCTACCATTCATTGATGGATTATCAACAAATAAGGTTGCTGAACTTAGTAAAGGTCAGTTGATCAGAACTGTATTTACAGACTCTAATGCTAAAATAATTGACTGTTTAACATTATTTCACATGGGTGATTTTATTGTTGCCTCAGGATACCTACCGGCCCTAGATAAATTGCTAAAGCACACTTCAAAGAAAATACTTGGACAAGATGTGGTAATTACTGATATCACACAGCGTAATGATTTATTCATTGAATTCGATTGCGAAAACAAGACAAATGAAATTAGTACTTTTTCAGCGGAAGGCGAAATTACTCGCGGAAATATTGCCAGTAATTATTCAATACTAGTTGCCAGTAAAGGTAACGGACCATCTAGCAGTGATGATTTTACAGAATTTAATCTGTGGAGAATTACAAATAAGATTCCATGGAATGGATATGAGATTACTAATTCTTTCCATCCCTTTGCATGTGGACTTGAGGAATTAGTCCATCAGCAAAAGGGCTGCTATATCGGACAAGAAATACTTGCTAGGATGCGTTCTCGAGGAAGGCAAGGTAAAGTGCTTAGCCAAGTTGATACTCTAACTTGTAAACCCGCAAATATTACTACTATGGGTGATATGCAATCACTTGCAATTATTCGTAGCTGAATCAATAACCGAGGATATCAACAAGTTGACTCTTGTAGAAGTTAGCAGATCCATGTAAGGATTCTAACTCGGCTTCAGTCAATTCTAATTCAAATATTTTCTCAACACCATTAGCACCAATAATACAAGGAACTCCAATGTAAATATTTTCTAATCCATATTCACCAGATAGATGGCAGGATGCTGGAATGACTCTCTTACGATCGTTGAGAACAGATTCCGCCATTATTGCTGCTGCTGAACCTGGTGCGTAGAATGCTGAACCGTGCTCTAATAATTTGACAATTTCTCCGCCGCCATTTGCAGTACGGTCACTGATTGCTGCAATTGTTTCTTCACTCATTAACTGAGTGATTGGAATTCCACCAACTGTGGTATACCTTGGAAGAGGGACCATAGTATCTCCATGACCTCCAAGAACCATAGGTGAAACATCTTCTTCCGCACAGCCAAGTTCAAGTGCAATAAAATGGGCCATTCTTGCGCTGTCAAGAACTCCTGCTTGTCCAATGACACGCTCAGTAGGGAATCCTGTAACTTTTTGCATGTGGTAAGTCATCAAGTCCAGTGGATTGGTGATCATAATGATTACTGCATCCGGAGCATGTTCACGAATTCCTGTTCCTACTTGCTTAACAATATCAGCGTTTTTGCCGATTAAATCTTCTCTTGACATTCCAGGTTGCCTTGGGAAACCTGATGTGACAACAATCACTTCTGCATTGGCAATATCTGCATAATCTGCAGTGCCTGTAATTGTTCCATTATAGTTGAGAATATTGGAATTTTGGCTCATATCTAGTGCTTTCCCCTTTGCAAAGCCTTCATAGATATCTAGCAAAACAATATCTGCTATTTTCATTTGTGCTAATACGAATGCACAAGTTGCACCGACATTTCCTGCTCCAATAACTGCAATTTTTCTTCGTCCATTAGCCATAGTGAATCACTTGCCCAATCTTGCCCAAAACTCCGACCTCCATAAGTATGATTGTCTAAAATAGTTGCACTAATAATTATTAGATTATTAAAAAAAGTCAATAACTTTTCGATATATCGCCTGAACTGATTGGCTATCAAAAGCGCGCTATCTAAAAACCCCCTCCTATTGCCATCAAACATCCTGAATGTACATCGTGCGGGATTTAGCAATTTTGGTGATAATATGAAACTCGGAGTACCCATGGAAATTGAAGGTGAAACACGCGTTGGAATTGTCCCTGGAAGTGTTAAAAAATTATTGAAGGCTGGATTTGAAGTACTTATTGAAAAGGGTTCAGGAGAGTCTGCTAATTATTTAGATTCCGAATATGAAAGTGCAGGCGCAACCATTTCTACTCGCGCCCAAGTACTAGCATGTGCAAATATCGTTTGTATTAGATTCCCTGGTGTTGAAGGTATTTCTAAAGGCACAAATCTAACTTGCGTCTCAGATCCTTTTAGATGCCCTGAGAATGTTAGAGCATGTATGGATTCTGGAATCACATTACTATCGATGGACATGATTCCTCGTCGACTTTCACGTGCACAATCAATGGATGTTAATTCAAGTCAAGATAATCTTGCAGGATACAAAGCGGTACTAATCGGCGCAGCAACAACGCCAAGAGGAATACCGATGATGACCACCTCTGCTGGAACAGTGCGTCCGGCTAAAGTTGTAATTATGGGAAGCGGTGTTGCTGGATTACAAGCAATCGCTACCGCAAAGCGACTTGGCGCTGTTGTTTATGCATCGGATGTAAGAAAGTCTGCTGCTGAGCAAATAGAATCCGTTGGAGGACGATTCATCGAAGTAGATGGAATGGATGACTTTGAGGACGAATCTGGCTATGCTAAGCCTTTAACCCCTGAATTTATTCAAAAGGTAAACGATACTGTGTGTGGAGTTGCATCCGATGCGGATATAATTGTAACAACTGCAAGGATATTTGGAAGACCTGCACCAATCACAGTACCTTCATCAGCAGTTGCAAATTTCAAGTCTGGAGCAGTTGTAGTTGACATGAATGCCGACGTAGGTGGCAACTGTGAAGACACTGTTGCTGGAGAAGTAATCACTACTAGCAATGGCGTAATCATTGTAGGAACTGCTAATTTACCAGGCACCTTAGCAAATACAGCAAGTATGTTGTATTCAAACAATCTAACTACTTTCATGACTTCACTAGTGAAGGAAGGAGAAGTAGTAATCAGTGAAGATGATGATGTTCTTGTTGGAGCACCTGAAGGTTCAGACTTCCACATTGGTGGAATGGGTGGCGTCCTAATTTGCAAAGATGGTGAAATCCATCCTAAGCAATCACGCTTAGCAGGGGTGGTTCAATGAGTCCAGAATTATTAATCGGTAGCATTACATTATTCGTACTAGCAATTTTCCTCGGTGTTGAATTAATCACCAAAGTTCCTGCCACATTACACACTCCATTGATGAGTGGTGCAAATGCAATATCTGGAATTAGTATTGTAGGAGCACTAATTGGTGCAAATGTTGCTTTTGAAAACGGAAATACCGCTATATCGGGACTCCTATCATTCGTAGCAGTAGTTCTTGCTATGATCAATGTAGTTGGCGGATTTACAGTAACCAATCGTATGCTAAATATGATCGCTGGAAAGAAGAGAAGAGGTGCTTAAGATGACTGCAATACTTGACTTTATGAGCAACTGGATTTCTGTTGGTTATCTGTTTTCTGCGATTCTATTCATTATGGGATTGAAGAAGTTAGGCCATCCTAGGACTGCTCCGCGAGGTAACCAATTGGGTGCTCTTGGAATGCTTGTTGCTGTTGTTGTCACCGTTGCCAGTATGCAACTTGAGGGTGGAGCACAATGGACTCTAATTATTGCAGGAATGGCCATCGGTTCACTTATTGGCTATTGGATGGCTGTAAGGGTCGAAATGACTGGAATGCCGGAAATGGTCGCACTATTCAATGGATTTGGAGGTGCTGCAAGTGCATTGGTTGCATTATCTGAAACATGGAAGTATATCGATGGTGGAACAGTACCTGCTGGACTTGAATTAACTGTTACTATGGTGGCTGCAGGATTATCCGCCTTAGTTGGATGGATGACTTTAACAGGTTCACTCTTGGCAATGTACAAACTCAAAGGTGGAGTTGAAATATTCGGAAAGTGGATAAAGACACCTACTTGGGGTCCGACTTGGTTAAATCCGGTTAAAATCATACTATTGATCTCGGTTGCAGTTTTAATTTACATGAGCATTTCAGAGCCAACCAATAAGGATTACCTGTGGGCAATCATCGCAATTTCATGCCTACTTGGAATAATACTCGTACTGCCAATTGGTGGTGCTGATATGCCTGTTGTTGTTTCACTTCTAAACTCATTATCTGGAATCGCTGCAGCATTCACAGGATTTATTTTCTCAAATTCTGTGCTGATAGTCGCTGGTTCACTAGTAGGTGCTTCGGGAATTATTCTGACATTCATTATGTGCAAAGCAATGAATCGAAGATTGATCGATGTATTGTTCAAGTCCTTTGGTGGAAGTGGTGAAAAAGTAGACTTAACTCGCACAAAGGTCGGTTCAGATGCTGATGAAGTTGCAATGATAATCGATGGTGCACAAAAAGTAATCATTATTCCAGGATATGGAATGGCTGTTTCTCAATGCCAGCACCAAGTCAAAGAGTTTGCAGATTTAATCACTGAAAAATATGGTACTGAAGTCAAATATGCAATCCACCCTGTTGCAGGTAGAATGCCTGGTCACATGAACGTCCTACTGGCTGAAGCAAATGTTCCTTATGAGCAATTGATTGAGATGGATGAAATTAATTCAGAGTTCCCAGATTGTGATGTTGCAGTGGTTATCGGTGCCAATGACACTACCAATCCAGCAGCTCGTAGCGGTGAAGGTCCACTTGCAGGTATGCCAATTATCGATGTTGATGCAGCAAGAACTGTCGTCGTCATCAAGCGTTCTTTGAGCGTTGGATATGCTGGAGTCGACAATGACCTATTCTATATGGACAAGACAATGATGCTCTTTGGTGATGGTAAGAAAATGATGGCTGCATTGAATAATGCAATCAAAGAAAATTGATTGCGTTGTCATAGCATCGAGATAACTATTAGATGATAGAGGCATTGCTTAGAAGTAATGTTCAAAGGGCGAGCGCTGGTGGAGAAGAATAGGTGAGATTATGATATCACGTCGTGGTCGTTTACTAATCGTTTCTTTGCTGGCTTTGTTATTCATTGCTCCTGCCCTTGGAGTATCTTCAGGTCCGCCATGGGAAAATAACGGAAATTTAGTCGTTGAGACTGGATGTTCATGTCATGGTGGCGGTTCTCCAAACAACAATGTAGTTGTTTCAATCTCTGGTATCCCTCGCTCATATGATGCTGGGCAGAGTTATGACTTCACTATTTCTTTACAGGATGCAACTAATTCCATTGGTGGATTCTTGCTATGGGATTACAATAGTGGAACATTGACTCCAGGTGATGGTTCTCAATCTGTTTCAGAAGAACCAGGTGCATTATCTCAGTCAACTCCTGGCAATGATTGGATTGTTACTTGGACTGCACCTGCCGAAGATATCGGAACAATTGCTTTCCAATTAGTTGGAAATGCGGTTAATGGAGATGGTGCTCCAGACGAGGGGGATCACTGGAATATCCTCTCTTTTTCTATTAGCGCACCGGGTACTGCAACAAATGATGATGAAGATGGACTTGCGATGCGAACAATTAGTGTTGGAGATTATGACTCGTTATTCGTTGCTGACATAGACCCTGCAGAATTGGAAGCGGAACGCCAGCAACTTATTGCAGATCAATACTTTGACAATGGTAATTTATTTTATTGGACTACACTATCGGTTTTGCTGGTAGCTGCAGTGTTCCAAGGCGAATTTTATGAAAAGAAGTTCGGCGGTGGACCTCCTCATCTCGATAGAAGTTTGGCCATGCCTCAAGGTATTCGCAGAGGGATATATTCCATATTACTGAGCGCATTATTCGCATTCACGATACGTGAAGGATTCGCCTATGGCTATCCACTCGTTGTCGGGATGCTGGCTCTTTGGGCTATATTCGGAGTTTATAGAACAATAGTTCAAGCCCGTGCAGAAAAGAAATATACAGATCTCGTTTGAGACACTCACATTCCATTTATTTAATGGCTTGAGGTAATCTTATGTCTTTGTTATTAGAGACCGATAAAGATAACACTATCAATTCTCATATTAATGAATTCACTAATAGAATGACTCTTGTGTTAGTTTCAACACTAATTTTTACTGCGATATGGATGAATTGGATCGATTCAATACTAAGTCAGTTATTACAAATAATGCAACCATGTACATCTGACTGTCTAAACCTCTATGACCCCGCTAGATGGAGCGCTGTTAGGTGGCTATCTGCAACAGTATTGGGCCTCTTATCTTCAATTCCAATATTGATTTATCAATCATATTCCTTCGCAAAACCAGGACTATTACCTAGTGAGAAAAAATGGTTCCTATATTGGGTCATAGGCGGTACAATAGGTATTTTATCTGTAATGTCAATTACCATCTTATGGATTGTACCAAGAGTGTTTTCATTTGGTCATGCAAGTAATATCGGAATGGGTTTCACTCCGATGTATGATGCGCCATTGATGTTACAATTTGCTATATCATTAGTTTGGGCACAAATGCTGATTGTAATTGCAGGCTTAGCAATGATAATTGCAGGTTTAACAGGCAATCTTAATCAAAAAACTGCGGACTGGTGGAGACTTAGAGTTCATGGATTATTAGTAATATTACTCGCACTATCTTTGCCACAAGTAGGTGGAATGATTGTTTTCAGTATTATTCTAATATCAATACTCTCAGTGGAAGTTATATCGCTAAGATGGACTTCAATGATTCCAAAAGGCATTAACTCTGGGTCCCATGTATACGATTTTGAAGGCGCAAAAAGAAATATCTTAATCGTAGATTGTCGTTGTGATGGTGGATGTGAATCCATTTCTTCCGAAAGCACTCTAGATCTAAATATTTCAACATATAATGGATTATGCAACAGTAGAAAGGAGCGCTTAGAGTTGTTAGATAAAGTAAGGTTAGAACGTGTAACAGATGTATTTATTTCTGGATGTAACGGCGAACCATTACCACATTTATTCAAGAGTAATTGCCATTCACTAAGTTGTGATGTAAGGGGATTAGAACTAATGCAAATTCAATCTTACCGAACCATACCACAAAATCAACTTGGTCTTGATACTGCACTTGCTATTGCCAGTCAAAACGATCCATGGCTGGTAGAAGATTTGCCATTCCGCTTAGTTGAAGTACTGAAAAAAACATCTCGATTACCGACATCAATTGTTTTAGATTCAAGGGCAAAGGATAGACGTTGGGGCTTACAACTTAATTCAGATACAGCATTCATCAATACATACGGATGTGAAATTGATGGAATCGTTAAGCAGTTGTCAACTCTTGATTTAGATTTAAAAGTAATGAATTGATATCTATTTACACCAACGTTGAAACGATTTGAGCAGTAGGCGATGTTATGCGACCTGCACTTGGTGTACCATTTTTAGTGGTTCTCCTTCTAGCAAGTTCGTGGTCTTACTCAAATGGTGATACCATTGAGCAATGGATGCGTGAAAACGCAATCATTGTATCATCAGAAGATAAATCCCCTATATTGAACTTACAACAAGACGAAAGATGGCTAGTATTGATAATTGATTTTGAGCAATCTCCAGCGGATTCAGCATGGGGTCCAGTTCAAGCAAGAAATATTCTACAAGAGAGTGCGGTAGATTATATCGAACAAATAAGTGGAGGTAAATCATCTGTTGAAATTGTTGTTGCCGATGATGTAACTCGAGCATCTGGCGCTCTAGCCGACTATGGTTCTGATGTCAATGGGCAGAGAGATGTTGATGAAGATGGTGAGTTTCTACCAATGGCATTGGCTCGGGAAGCAATTGAAAGTCATATATCCACTGTTAATTGGAGTCAATACGACTTAGATGGTGATGGTTGGGTTGATAGGTTATTGATTTTACATACGACCAAGGGACAAGAAGAAAATACTGGATCAAGTGATAGGATTTGGAGCCATTATACCACCTTTAAAGAACCAATAGAAATTTCAAAGGATTTGAAAGTTGGCCACTATACAATGTCTAGTTTGCGTACTGGGTCAAGTGGAATAGGAACAATGCTGCACGAAATGCTCCATCAAATGGGATCATTAGACTTGTACCCAGTTCATGATACATTCCAAACTCATCAATGGAAGGGCGTCGGAGATTGGGATATTATGGCTAGTGGAAATTGGAATGGCGGGGGTTCTTGGCCTGCTTTACCTACAGCTGCAAGTCTAGAATTAATAGGTGCAATGCGTCAACAAAATATGGATTTACAATGGCCAAGTAGTGCAATCTCCCCGTGCATTGGGCCAAGTATCAAAATGACCGGCATGAGTGAAGGAGGTAATACTTTGAAAATTCAAATATCTCAATCAGAAGTAATCTGGTTGGAATATAGGAGCAATAGTGGTTTTGATTCACAACTACCCGGTTCAGGTCTTCTAGTAACATATCAAGATAAGAGCGTAGGTGATATGGAACAGAATGAATTGAATCGAGACCCTCAGCAACCTTGGTTATCAGTAATCGAAGCTGATGGAAGAAATGACATGACCAGTGGAACCAATAGTGGAGAGGCTGATGATTTATTTAATTCAGGTAGTTTTGGGGCTGATGGGATAAAGATTTATGATCACGATGGAGTCTTAGTTCCGTGGATTGCCACCGTAGAACATAACGAGGATTTATTTGTTAACTTTACAGCACCTAATTGCTCTCCTTCAATGGATATTGATCTCCAAGACCATGGCTATGTAACCCTTCCTGGTGATGATTTCACCTTCACTGCAACTGGTTCTGAAAATTGTCTAATGGAATTGGATTTGTTACTATCTGATGGCAATAGAATTTTCTTTACAAATTCTAGCGATGCTCAAATGACTGCAGGTACAAAGCAATTTTCTGCTATAATTAACGGAACTAGAACTCCACAATCGCAGTCTGCATTAACTGGTTCTATTTCTTGTGGAAGTTCTTATTTTGAAATAAATACAATGCTATTAACATTGGGAAAAATACCAATTCCAAGCGAAATATTTGGTAAAATTGATACTAATAAACAGCAACTAATCTCCTTGGAAATTGATTCAATGGGCAACTTCTCAAACACATTTAGAGTAGAAGTGAATGGCCCACTATCACGTATTGCTGAAACAAGTGATGAAATATTTTTAGATGAATCTAGTCAATTAGTTATTGATATAGATCCAAAGGGTCTACTGAGTGACGGTATGATCATAAATGGGGAAATCGTATTGGTTTCATTTTCCGGACATAGATGGGAATACCCAGTTGAATTTATTGCTCAATCGGATTCATCAGAACTAGAACAATGGAGACAGCCATCCAATATGCTCGCATTAGCAGGTGCTTTAGCGATGTTGTGGACCATTCTTGGTATGAGAGACAGTATTAATAAGAATAAAAATTTAGTTTTGATAGAATCTATCAGCACTCCAGATAATGATACAAGGAGTGAACAAATAAATATTGATTCAATTGAAGATGAAGTTCCAGAGTTAGATTCATGGGGAAGATTAATCGATTAATTTTTCCCAGGTAGCCAGCGTTTTATTTGTAGGCAATTCCAATCATCTTTCTGCCCAATAATACAGACCCAACTCTTGTGCACACCTTCTGCTAATCTAACGGAAAGACAAACTCCTTCCCAAGTTGAAGGTGCATCAGATTCAGTTTGTACTAGCCAAGGTGCATGAGATTGTTCCACCGCAGCATCATAAACTCTCCAACGACAGCCAAATTTAAATCCAGGTCGAATTATTAGCCCTTTTGCCATCAAGTGAGCGAAAAGAGAATCTACGTGGGAAGGTTGATTTTCATTTGAAAGTATATTTGCAAGCCATTCACCCTCTTCTCGCCTCAACAGTCTACCGCTCATATGCTCAACACCAACGGCAGCCCATGCCCATTGCTGCTGAGAAGGGATGTACCAGCCATCACCCCACGGAAGTTTCTGTGACCAAAATTGGCGTATTGAATCTTGCTCTGATTCAGTTAATTGGTTCCAAGTTTTTTGATTACCCTCCATATTGATATTATCAAGTCTGTACATAGTCACATCCATCTCTTCATCAACAATATATAATTCAGGAATATATCCATCTGATTTAACATTACTCGCCCACTCTAATAATTCAACGATATCTACCGAATCTGTAGTGCAAGCCCATCTCGCTTGGGCCTCTGGCTGCTCTTTGCCAAATGATTGTTCTCTTCTCCACCTTACTGCCCATGTACTAGGGTGGATCTTTTCAGCCAATTCATCTTTGAGATGCACTGATGGAATTACCAATTCTCCACCACTCCTTGCAACATCAAAAACTACAGCACGAGCAATGTGTTGTGAATCTAGAACTAATTGTTCGCTAAACCATGAATCGTATGGAAGAGGCATATGTCTATGCCAATGACAGAATAACACCTCCTCGCTAAGCAATAGAATACCTCCATCAGATGTTGTTTGTCCTAGACCACTTTTTTGGTATAATCTTGAGGATAGTGGTGCTGCAACATACCAATAATCCCCTCTCTTGACTGGAGCAGGATGTGGGTTAGTAGGTGCTTGATTTTTACTTGAGGATTGACCAAGGGGGCGGCGGTTACGTTGCCTTGGCGTAAACTTGCGACTTTGGTCCCCCATAATGTCGGCTAGCAACCCACATAATTGAGTGCGTCGGAGAATCAATCACGATAATTAGTAGACCACATGGTGAATTACGCTATGACCTGTAACCGATGCCCCTATGTGCTTTCGCCATCCTAGCCAGTATAGAGGGGATTCAGTGGTTGACGGTTATCTAGGTTCATTAACTACTGAAGAAAGGATGTTACTACATCTTCACGACCATGTTTTACCGGAAGGTGAATGGGAAGCCCCCTTGTCATTAACACAAGCTGGAATATCTGCAGCGGTTCATGTTCAAAGAAAGCATGTTCCAAGAACTCTGAAGCGATTGGAGGGTAATGGTTGTCTAGTTTCAAGTAAGCGACATACTCCGGGGGCCAAACAAAGACGAATCGTATATGGGTTGACTTCTGAAGGGCGCGATATGGCATCTTTATTACGAAACAATATCCTCTCTAGGGAAGTGATAAAAGATGGTTCTTCTATAAAAATATCTGAGTTGAGAAAGGGCGGTCAATTAACTCTTGATTTGCTATCTCATATCGATGAAGCCATGATATTCCATGAAAACCCAGTGATTTCCCCTGTTTCAAATCCAGATGGAATAGCATCGCTCGATGCTCAGGCCGGTGAACAACTAGTTAGAAGATTATTTGCAAGGGCATGGGAAGACGGGAAAATTACCAAAGATGAGCAACAATTACTATCTGAAGTTGTAGAATTCTTGGGGATGCATCCCGAAAGAGTTCGTCGACTATCAGATGAATCTCGGCGTAGCCAAAAAGCTCCACCGCCTGAAGAAATTTACCTTGATATGTTGAAACAAGCATTAGTAGATGGAGAATTAATTGAAGATGAAATAGCATTACTTGAAACGGTAAGAATTGCCTTTGGAATAGATCAATTAGCACATCAAAGATTGTTAAAAATTGCAATAGAGGAACCGGTATTACCGCAAAATATCATAACATACCGTGCTACTTTAGAAACTGCACTAGCAGATGGAATAATTACTGCTGATGAAGACGCAATGCTACAAACATTACAAAATACTTTGAACATTTCACAATTACAACATGCAGAAATTCTTGCTGAATTACGCGATAGCATCAAATGATGCCCCCATAACCACTCATTACGAGGGGACTTGAAATGGGCATGACCGATGATGAAGTCGCAATCCACGACCAACTGAACGCATTAAGAGTTCAAGTGAAATCAATTGAATATAGTAAGGTGGTTTTAATTGGGGATATTATACTGGACAGGTATATCCATGGCTACGCTAATAACCTCAATTCTAATGCTCCTGTCCCAGTTTTGAGAGAAACCCGTCGAGAGGAGGATGTTGGCGGTGCTGCACACGTCGCAAGAGGACTGATTTCTATGGGCGTTGAAACGCATCTGTTCGGTGTTGTCGGTGATGACAGAGCTGGAATTAGTATTTTTGAATCTTTGGCAGATGAGGGCGTTGAATCAACTGGGATCGCCATCGTTAAAGGTATCACTACAACTGTAAAAAATAGACTCCTTGCAACCAGGGAGAGCCTAGTAAGCGAAGAACAATTACTTCTCCGCTGGGATATTGAAGGTGATGAAGAGATTCCAAGTGAAGCGATTAAGGCATTGTTTGAAGAAGCTAAAGTTCACCTTGATAAAGCAACAGCAGTTATTATTTCAGATTATGGACAAGGAGTTATCGTTGAAGAGGGTGTCAAAACAATTATTGAGGCTGCAGCACAGAATAATATTCCCGTAATAGCCGACCCTAAATTAACGGGATTACATCATACGCATGGCGTTGATTGGGTAATATTCCAAGCCAATGGTTTGGAATTAATGCGTAGGCGTTTGGGTATAGAAAGTGGAGATGAGGCTGCGCATTTACTAATACAAAATCATGATTGGAAGCATTTGGTGGTAGTTTGTGGAGCAGCCGGAGTTACAATCTATTCCGCAGACGGAAGTTCTGTCCATGCAGAATGTACATTGACTGACCTGCGACAAATGATTGGTTTGGTAGATGCTGCAGTGGTTGCTATTGCTGTTGCGATTTCAGAAAAACTGAGTGTTTCGCATACAGCGCAATTAGTAAATGCGGCATGCGAATGTATTCTTGCAGCAAGTAGTTCAGACTCATTTGTATTGAATCGTAATGATTTAGTAGATAGAATCGGTGAAATGGCTTGGAATCTCCAAGTATCCAAGCGTTGAGGTGATTTTATGAGTTATTGGCCAAGGCCAACCACTGCCGATATCGGTTTACGGGCATTTTCTAATTCACCACATAATTTGATGGTGGAGGCTGCCCTTGGGATGCAAAATATTCTATTGAATGATGAATCGAATTCCAATCTAAATAAACACCTAAGGCACAATTCGCAATGGAATGTTAGTATTGATTGTGGAGATGATGAATTATACTATGATCTGCTTTTGCTAAAATGGCTGGACGAAATTCTTTATCGCAGCGAAATCAAGCAACAGTGGTTTGTTGATGGACAAGTGATTATTAGCCATTCAAACGGAAAACTAAATTTGCAGGCTCAAGTTTCATGGATTGATTGTGAATTAATTACTCGCGAAATTGAGATTAAGGCAGTCACAAGTCACCAGTTAAAATTTGAACAAGTATCTCAGCAACAAGAGATTTTGAGTGAATGGCCAGAAGTTCCATCGTTTCAAGGACCTGGATGGTTTTGTGATGTCATCTTTGACATATGAAAAAAGTAGACTAAACATTAGAAAGGTGGGAATCCGAGGGTGGACGCTCGTTCCTATCAGCCGAATCTGTACACTTCCTCCATCCCGAAACCCCACAGCACTCATGGCCCCGAGTAGGGCTGCTCCGTTCCCGGCCTGACCTAATCCCTCGGTTATCTAATTCCCGTTTTCTTCCGAAGACGGTTCATAGCACCCGAATCATGTGGGGGCGAGACATCAATGTCCGCATACAGAAACCAATAAGCCGCTTTCGCCGCCCCAAGGCTTTCAGCCCACCATAAAGACGATTTGTGGTATAGGGTACGCCTAGCTCCCCACCTATCCCATCCAATCCTAACACAGGCTATATTTGAACAACTCGCTTTAGCAGCAGGGAATATTATTCCGATTCTTGTTCAACTTGTTCTTCATATTTTGATGGACAGGAAGTTTTGATTATTTCTGCCTCAAATATATATTGATTATTTTCAAATCGTAAAATACCTTCAGCGTATACCGTTCTATTATCTCCAAGACCATTGGAAACTGAAGCTTGAGAAAAATCAATAATAATAGATTCACTATCACCATGGAGAATAAATGTTGATGTTGCATTGTCAATACTTCCATCAGAAACTTCACCTCTAATAGCAATTGATTTGCCAATGAGTGAATCAGGGTCATCCATTAGAACATCTACAGTTCTAGTAGGTTCTGGTGCTTCTAATATTATTACACCGAGAAGGAAGATGGTAATTAATCCACCAATGATTAGGAACCTGGTTCTTCTTGCGAGCATTCAGTCACCTCTGTGAGAACTTCCTATGGCCTGATCCAATGTTGAATAACCGTTTTGCCTCATTTTCTTATCAATTCCATTTACTACCTGTTTCGTCAAGGATGCTCCCTCAAAAACAAATCCACTATAAGCTTGAATCAAGGATGCACCGGCACAAATTTTCTGCCATGCATCTTCTCCAGACATTATTCCACCAACTCCAATTATTGGGAACTCTCCTTTAGTCATTTTGTAAATTTTTGAAATCATTTCTGTAGATTTCTGCTGGACTGGCAAACCACTCATGCCACCAGTTTGAGCGAATAACCCTTGTTCCTTGGCGTTGATTTCACTTGGGCGACTAGTAGTAGTATTTGATGCAATAATACCGTTACAGCCATTCGAGCGGGCTGTATTGACTATTGCCATCAATTGGTCATCATTCAAATCTGGTGAAATCTTAACCAATATTGGTTTTAGAGAAATTCCATGTAATTTCGATTCAGATTCATTAACAACCTTACATGATTCAATTATCTTCTTCAAATCATCATCTTTCTGTAATTCTCTGAGATTAGGAGTATTTGGTGATGAAACGTTTATGACAAAAACATCCGCATATTTCCATAACCGTTGCATCGTAGTTGCATAATCAGCGGCAGCATCTTCAAGTTTAGTTAGTTTTGATTTACCCAAATTTATCCAAAGAGGAATTTTTGGCTGTCCGTATTTTGAAAAATGCTTATTGAGTTGTATTGCTATATTCTCACTACCAGGATTATTGAAACCCATTCGATTTACTAAAGCCTTTGATTTTCCTGCCCGAAACATTCTAGGTTTTGGATTACCCAATTGTTCAAGCATTGTAATTCCTCCAATTTCCATGAACCCCAACCCCAGTGATTCCCAGCCACGCAATGCTTCTGCTCTCTTATCCATTCCAGCAGCAATTCCGAATGGATTCTTGAAATCTAAGCCAAATATCGCAGTTGGAATTTGTTTAGATGGTTTGTACATTAGCGATACTGAACTTCTAGTTAATGGATTGGAAACCATCAATCGTAATAATTTCAGGGCTCTACTGTGCGCTTTCTCTGAATCTTGAATTGCCAATAAGGGCTTGGCGATGATGCTGTACCCAAGTCCCATATTAGGTGGGTGATGAAAGGTATTCTTCAAGACTTGTGCTTGTATGGGCACAAATATGCGCATCACTGACCCTCAATGGCCAGCACTGCGCGAAGCCGCAAGAAGGATTTTGAGATTAAAGGAAATAAAAATTATAATTCCGACTGAATACCATTCTATCACAAATGAAATGATACTAGGGCTTGGAGAAAAACAACCATCACGGCTAACATTCCCACAAATAACCGAAGGAACCGCCATCGCTGTTGAAATGTTAACTCTGGAAGAAGAACTCGATGGAAGAATAATACAAATCTCTCACAATGAACCGGATTCTGATATTCTTTGGATCAATGGTGATAATATTTTGTGGCTTGACATAATAGATGCTTGTGAAGAGTTATTATTTGCTGGATACCCCGGTTGTGTCGGATGTGGAGGTCCGAACTCAGAACAGAAATGGAACGAATTTAATCAGAGAATTGTTACAAGAAATATTAGTCACCGTTAACCGAGAAAATTTCAAAAATAAATTATCACTTTTGACTAGATACTAAAGTATCTATTTACAGACCCTTTCAAATCTGCTTTAGAGAGGGTTCAAGTATTGTCGCCATTGGCCTTCAAATTCATGGTAGTTCTCATCCTCGCTGAAAAACCAAGTGTTGCTGCTGATGTCGCTAATGTGCTCGGAGCCAATAATAAGCATGAGACTCATTGGCAAGGAAATGACTTGATTGTCACATGGGCAATAGGTCATTTATTGCAATTAAAGTACATGGACGACTATGATGCAGATTTCAAAGATTGGAGGAAAACAGTAGAAAGATTGCCATTCATTCCCGAAGAATTCCAGTATAAAGCAATTGGTGGGAGAGGAAATAAACAACTTACTGCTATTACAAAATTGATTAAAGATAAAAGTGTAAATGAGATTGTTAATGCTTGTGACGCTGCAAGAGAGGGTGAATTAATTTTCAGAACCATTGTAGAACATAGTAAGTCTAAATTGCCTACTAGTAGAATGTGGCTACAATCAATGACACCGGATTCAATTCAAAACGCGTGGGATGGTAGAAAGCCTGGTGAAGAATATAACTCACTCAGAGATGCAGCTTATTCCCGTAATGAGGCTGATTGGATAATTGGTATGAACGGTTCTAGAATTGCCAATTCATTCCTTCCGAAGAAAAGAAATGACAAGGGTGCTATTTCGCTTGGCCGTGTGCAAACCGCAACGCTTGCTATGATAGTAGATCACGAGTTAGAAGTTCTAGGACATCAACCAGTTCCATATTGGCAATTGGAAGCTAAATTTACTGCAGGTGAAGCAATATGGAATGCTCGTTGGGAAAGAAACGGGCACAAAGATGATGAAGATAAACCGGAATATAAATCGCATAGAATAATAGAAGCATCTGAAAAAGAAAAACTTGAGATAATCTTATCCGCCGCATCACATGCTGATGTTACACAACAAAATAGAGACTCTGTCGAGAATCCACCACTCAATTTTGATTTGACTACTTTGCAAAGAGAGGCCAACAACATCTGGTCTTGGTCGGCGAAAAGAACACTTGGTGTAGCACAGGCTTTGTATGATACTTACAAATTAACAACTTATCCACGTACTGATTCACGATATTTACCTGAGGATATGTTCGAGGAAATTACCAACACGATTCATAAGTTAGCTGCACAGGACAAATATAATTCACACGCATTGAAAATTGTTGATGCAAAGAGTTCCTCTGGAACTGGCATGAACAATACAAAACGTAATTTCAATAATGCTAAAGTTAGTGATCACTTTGCAGTAATCCCTACTGGGAAAATTCCTGATGGACTCAGTGGCGACCATGCTAAATTATATGATTTAATTGTGCGAACTTTCCTTGCTTCATGGTACCCAGAGGCGACTTGGGATGTACAGAAGAGAACTGCATCAATAGAAGGTGAAAATTTCATTAAAGAATCTCGCTGTCTAAAGGTTCCTGGATGGAGGGAGGTCAAGCCTAAAAAACAAGATCTTCCTGAAGGTTGGAATTCATTACCATCAAACCCATGCAAAGCAGATATCACGGAATCTGAATTCAAAGAAGAGAAATCTAAACCAAAAAACCGCTTGAAGGAAGCGGGTTTGCTAAGATTGATGGAGCATGCTGGTAAGCAAATCGATGATGATGACTTGGCGGCTGCAATAAAGGATAAAGGTCTTGGAACTCCGGCAACAAGAGCAGATACCATTGAGAAGTTAGTTGATAGAGGATATATTATCCGTTCACGTAATGGTTCGATAAGCGGAACTGCGCATGGAATTAGAATTATTGATGTCCTGCGAAGAATCCCTGTTGATTGGATTACTTCTGCTGAATTAACTGGAGAAATGGAATCATCACTTCTAAATGTTCAACGAGGTGAAGAACCAAGAGAAACATATATGCAAAGTATTGTTGCCAAGACAACTTCAATGGTTAATCTGATTCGCGACCATGACCGAGTTCAACTTTATGCCGATGAACCTTCATTAGGCGATTGTCCCCAATGTGGTAACCAAATAAATGAGACTACATTGTCTTACCAATGCGCCGAAAATAAAGGGCGTGACAAAGGTTGTTCATTCGTATTTTGGAAAGATACATCTGGCCGTTGGTTTGATAGAATTACCGCTACACGCTTAATTGAGAATAAAACAATAACCGATTTACATGGATTCTTTAATCGTAATGGTGAAAGTTATGATGCAACAATCACCTTAGAAGAAGATGGTAAAGTGACATCAGCAGGTGCTGAATCAACCGCTAAAGTAACCGATGAAGAATTATGCCCTTGTCCTGCTTGTGAACATGGTACGATCCGTATTGGAGATAATATATATGCTTGCGATTTTGATGATTGTAAATTTAGGGGAATTTCAAAGGAAATGTGTAAACGAGTGATAACTGCTGAAGAAGCAAAGATGATTCTTACTGACGGAAAGTCACCACTACTGAAAGATTTCACATCAAAGAAAAACCTCCCGTTCAATGCATTCCTAGTTCTGACTGGAAACCGAGTAAGTTACGAATTCCCTCCACGTGATGCACCTGCAGATGCAAAGAAATTCCCTATTGTTGCAGGTGTAGTTGCTATTTGTCCGATTCATAGCGTTAATATTATTGAAACTGAAACTACATATCAACCAGAAGAGGCAGGTTCAGGTTGTAGTATTCAGTTAATGCGAGAAATCTCAAAAAGAGTGATAACACGTGAAGAAGCAAAGGAATTAATTGAGAAGAAATCTGTAGGACCATTTGATGATTTCCTCTCGAAGAAAACACAAAAACCGTTTGCTTCATCTCTTTACCTTAAGAAAAATGAGTCTGTAGGATATAAATTCGCTAAGCGTTAATTACCACCATCTTTGCTGATTTATCCTTAATTTCTATGAGAAGGTTGATGGCTCATCGGTTGCGGTTGCAGTATTATGACACAGCAATTGTGGGACGTTGTCATTGTCGGCGCAGGTCCAATAGGTGGTCGTTGTGCTACTTTATTGGCTGAAAGAGGTCACTCTGTGTTATTGCTAGAAGAACACAATGAAATTGGACGTCCATTTCAATGCGCTGGATTGGTTAATCCAAGAGCAATGAGATCTGTATCATTGGAAGATACTATTCTTCAGGAAATTGATGGGGCACTAATACATGGGCCAAGCGGAACTTTAGTGCCTGTCGGAGAAAAAAATAATCCACGGACATATGTTGTATGTCGCAAGAGATTTGATCAAGGTGTTGTTCAGCAATCTTTACAAGCCGGTGCAGAAATTTGGCTTAATTCAATGCCAGTAGATGCTTCAGTTGATGTCGATGAAGTGAAATTAACAATCAATAAAGATAACGAGATTATTGAATTGAAATGTAAACTATTACTCGGATGTGACGGTGCTCACTCATGGACTAGAAGATATTTCAAAATGGGTAAACCTAAAGAATTAATGATTGGTTTTCAAGTAGAAGTTGTAGGCTATCAAAGCGATGATAGATGGCTAGAAATGTATAGCGGTTCTAAAATTGCTCCAGGTTTTTTTGCATGGGTTATACCTTCTGGTTTCGATACTCACAGAATTGGAATATGGTCAACTGCTGAACATTTGAATGGCCGTTCGGTTGAACAGTGCTATCACGATTTAATCAATCATCCCCTCTGGGCTGAAAGGTTTAGGGATATTCAAGAAACTGCAAGATACTGCGGACCGATACCATGTGGGATGGTAAAGAATCCCGTTAAAAATAGGGTTATGTTAATCGGAGACGCAGCTGGTATGTCAAAACCTACTACCGGAGGAGGTATCGGCCCAGGATTCAAACAGATTGAGATGATTATCGGTGAACTTTCAACAGCGATTAACAATAATCAATTATCCCAAAAGCAACTACAAAAAATTACTTCTAAAAAGTGGCATGAAATGAAAAGAACTCAGGATAAAGCAAGAGCATTAAGGGATTTATTAGTTAGTAATTGCACTGATGAAGAGTTAGATCTTCACTTTGAGAATTTTTCTAAGCCTGAAGTTTTACAATTAATTAACTCAGTTGGAGATATTGAAAAACCAGTTCCATTAGGAATGGCACTATTAAAAAATGTACCTGCTTTCCGAAAACTTGCTCTAAAGGCCGGTGTCAAATTATTATTTACATGAGTGTTAGAAATGGGTTTATTAGAAGTACAACATTTGGTCAAATACCCTCCATTTGAGGCTCATCGATTAGTCGCATCGGAGTTACCAATCTCAAAGAATAATAAAATCCTAGTAGATGATATTGACCAAAAACAGGCTCTGGAAATTGTTTCAAAATCAATTCCAAGTTTCAAAATAGGAGAAAAATCTAGTTGGTTGATAGAGCGGAGATATTTATTTGATGGAAATACAATCAAGAATGAAATCTATGATTATGGCATCGAGGACGATTCAGATTGGCCAATAATAGTAGAAAGACAGCGCAGTGGGTGGTACTTGACCCCTCATCCGATTCATGCAACTGCTAGAAGGTTCATCAATGGGGTAGTTTATGTGCTACTGTTTTCACTCCTATATTTGTTCATTGAACCTTTGTTAAATTCCACAGGGGTGCCCGGAATCGGAACTGAAACTGTTCGTATCGGACTACTTGATTATCCGTTACTGGCATTGGTGGTAGGGCCGCTCTTTTTAATTCCTCTCGGATTACGTGTTGCAGCAAATTTCAGCGATTTACAAAAGCAAAAACGATTCCTCAACAATCGACCTTTGATTCCAAAAATAGAAATTATCGGTGATGCAGTTGCTGATAAAAATTTGAAGTTAAAGGTTAAATTTAGTAAAATATATGATGACTGGAAATCAATTTCTGTTTATTGGAGAGTAGGTGCCCTACCTCCAGCTAGGGATGCCGTTTTTTCTGCTTTGAATCGTACTATTGAAGGGCAACCACCTCCCGGATTAACTACCAAACTACCTCATCATTGGGAAGTCGGTTTGGATGATGGCACCGGAGCAGGAGAAGATGCTCCAATGCAGCGACAAGGGGTGCAAGGTGGGCTATTTTTACGCCCTATGCGCGTTATGCAATCTGGTGGTAAAGTTGAACATAGTGAAGGTGAAATGGTTCTTGATAATCCTCAGAACTCATGGCCGGGAACCACAATAACCCCTCTTGTAAGAATTCATTGGGAAATTGTAGTTCAAATTGAAAGAGAAAATGAAGGCCCCTTGTTGTGGGTCGAACCACTTAGAGTGAAACATTCTTCTGAACATGTTGAGCAGAAGACTTTGATGGTCAATGACGGTAGAACTGAGTCCAATATCTTTTGATGCCTGTCATGCAACACATTGAAGAGTTGGCTTAAACCATGCAAATGCATGGGCAATCAGCGTACTACTGCGGTAATATTAATTTTCGTGATGTTGAGCGCTGGTTGTTTCGGTGCTGTAGATGATGTCGCCGAGGAAGAGAAAGCCCCTGTAGTCAATGAATTGAGTCTCAGCGTACTGTTTATTGAAGCGCAATCGAGTGCATTATTAGGAGAGATAGTGAGTCTTCAAATTTCAGTTCAAAGTCAAGGAGAAGGAAATTGGGTCCCATCTGTATCAATTTATCCCAATACTGAATTTGCGATTACGGTATCAAAGGATCTTGTAGACATTGTTTTCATGCCTAGTGAAGTTGTTGACTACAATGTTACTGTGACTTTTGAAGGGTTTGATACTACGATTATTGGTGGCCCAGTTACAATTACTCAAGTGATACAAATTTCACCTCCTGTTGAAGGTGCACCAATATTGAATGCCCCATCCTTAATCTTGTTAGAGGATTCAGGATTAACATGGGTTTCAGGCTCGATTACACATGATTACTTGGATAGTTGTTCCTTGAGTTACTCGAGCGAGGATGATCAAGGTCAAGTCGATGTGAAATCAGATGGTTCTTGGAAATTACTTACTGAACTATACGAAGGAGTTACTGATATTACAATCACTTTTGTTGCAACATGTGGAAAATGGGCAATACTCACGGACACTTCAACTACTACCATTATCGTTGAAAATGCAGGAACTGATGCTGATGGCGATGGAATCCTAGATGAGAATGATAACTGCCCTAATGGCATTGGTGAAGCAGAGGGTTGGATTTCTTCTACTACAGAAGATATCGATTCTGATGGTTGTAGGGACCGTGATGAGGATGATGATGACGATAACGATGGGATTGATGATATCAAAGACAATTGCCCAGATTCTGTCGGTTGGAAAAGTACCTTAGATGCAGATTACGATCAAGATGGGTGCCATGATGAATCTTTTGATTTGGATGATGATGGAGATGGAGTTAATGATTTAGACGATTCCTGTCCGATGGGACTAACTGGATGGACTTCTAATCTATACAGTGATTGGGATGGCGATGGATGTTCTGATTTAGATGAAGATGATGATGATGACAACGACCAAAGAAATGATACTATTGATTCATGTTCTAAGGGATTAACCTCTTGGATTAGAGATGAATTGAATGATTTTGATAATGACGGATGCTTTGATAGTTCCGAGGATGATGATGATGATAATGATGGAATAAGTGACTACAATTCAACTGGTGCAATATTAGACCTTTGCCCACGAACTCCATTATCAGGCATTGATGTTGACGAAGATGGTTGTGCATCGATTGAGAGAGATAGCGATTCTGATGGAGTCCTAGATTTCTATGATATGTGCGAGGGTACTCCTGCCAACATTGTAGTAAACGCAGTTGGATGTGCCGATATCGATGATGATGGTGTATTTTCAAACGTAGATATTTGTCCTGATACACCTCAACGTTGGACTGCAAATAGTTCTGGTTGTGCAGTTATTCAACAACCAATTACTTGGAACACAGCAACTTCTTTGAATGGACCTATGCAAATAGTTCCTCATTTCAGCATTCCTACTTTAGATGGAACATTCTATTTTGAACAGCAATGGTCGGGAGAAGATGTTTACTTATTTATGTTCAAATATACAAATGGTGATGGAAGTTCCAATTCTGCCACATGGGGACAGAATCCTGGAAAATTGATTCGCGCTCTTCCAGATAATACTCACTTGTTCTATGGCTCCTTTGACTCAACATTCCACAATGATGTAACACAACAAAAATCTTCTGTACTCGCAGCACTAAATCCATCAGAGGAAACAAAATGGCAAGATCGAATCCACTATATTGACCAACGTGCAAGTAGTATAGGTGGAGGATTGGGTCAAATGATTAATTCATTCAATAATCCAGTATACATGGGAATTGACCGATTCCAACTTTCTCGTGAAGTGGGTTCATTCTATGATTGGCCAACTCAATCTAACGACCCAAGTCATATTGCATTTGAACCAGTCCAATGGAATGTTGAATTTCCAACTAAAGTGAGAGAATTAGACCCAGCTGTTGAAGTTGTAACAATTATGGATTTTCAAAACCATGCTGGTGGATGGAGTGGTGGATTCAGCAGTTTTTCAAATGCAACATTTGACTTAACAAATAACATCAGTTCATATGACACGCTGGAAGTATTTCATGAGCATGCTTGCCCTGATAGGGAAAATAGGCATAGCAATTCCGACGGTAGTTCAGGTGGTTGCCACGAATGGGATTATCTTGCTAATCTCTATATCTGTAATGCTCAAAATAGTTCAGTGTGTAATACTGAAATAATGCGATGGATTACTACATATGGACGTGAAGGAATGTGGTTAACCGATATTTCACCATACTTGTTCATGATAGATGATGGGGATGATAGACGATTCAAATATGGTGGTGCCAATAAGGGAGATTTAACAGTTAAATTTCTCTTCAGTAATTGGGGAAGTGGTGAGCGTTCATATGAGGCTGACTACGCATTCTCAGGTGGCCAATTTGATGGAACTTATAATAACGAATCTAAATATAATAGACAACTGAATTTCACTGTGCCTTCATGGGCTACTAAAGTCTCATTAGTTGCAACGATTACAGGACACGGTTTCAATAAAGATGCTGCTAATTGCGCTGAGTTTTGTGATCATGAACATCACTATTACATGAATGGAAGCCACACCTATGAATGGCATCCAGTTGCTCATAATCAGGCCAATGGATGCAAGGTTGAAATCTCCAATGGCGTAGTTGCTAATCAATACGGTTCTTGGCCATATGGTCGAGCCGGTTGGTGTGCTGGTCAAGATGTAAAGCAGTGGACCTACGACATCACTTCATGGAGTAACATGGATGGTGGAAATAATCATCTAACCTACAGAGGCTTGTACAATGGTCAAGAATATACTCCAAGCGAAAATATTGGAAATGGTCAACGTGAGATTAGAGCTGTAATCTATGTGGTCTATTCTGCCCCAACTATCTAGTAATTACTGAATAGGGGTTGGCGCTTTCATAGAGGATACTTCTGCTGTTAGAATGGAAGTCGGAAGTAGATTGTAGTCTGAATCTCTCTTCTTAGGTTGGAATCCTGCCCTAAAGATTACATCTTGTAATTCTTCTTCACTTGCGCTTAGTTTTGTAGTACCAGATGCGGAAACAACGTTTTCTTCCATCATGGTAGAGCCAACATCATTAGCACCACCTAGTAATGCCATTTGGGCTACTGCGACACCCATTGTTGGCCAGGAAGATTGAATGTTTTCAATATTATCAAGGAAAAGTCTAGATACCGCTACATGGCGAAGATATTCACTTGAACCTGCACCTAATTCGAATTTGTTTTGCCCTTTATTGCGTCTTCCAAAACTGTTTACTTCTAGTTGAACTGGCCAAGCGATAAATGATGTAAATCCAATATTGTATTGTTGCAAAGATTGGTCTTGTAATTCTCTTAATCTAAGCATATGTTCGACTCTCTCAATCGCACCTTCACCGAAACCAAACACATTAGTGGCACTAGTAGTTAACCCAATGGATTGGGCTTCTTGCATAACTCTAAGCCAATTCTTAGGAAGACCTTTTTTTGGAGAAACATCATTTCTAACTGACTCAACCAGCATTTCTGCTCCACCACCAGGAAGCCCATGCATTCCAACAGATTGGAATTGTTTGAGAACTTCAAGGGTCGTCAAACCGCTAACTTCTGCAATACCTTCAATTTCAATAGGTGAAAAACAATCTAGGTCAATAGTTGGGTGATTTGTTACTAGTGAAGTAATTAAGTCCTGATACCATTTTATCGGCAACTCAGGATTTACGCCACCTTGCATCAAAATTCTACTTCCACCAATTTGTTCCAATTCCACTATCCTTGCGCTAATCTCTTCAAAGGTTTGAGTATATGTTTCCGGATGGTTTGGAGGACGATAGAAAGAACAGAATTGACAATTTATTGTACAGACATTTGTATAATTTATATTTCTGTCAATCAGGTAAGTTACATTTCCTTCAGGGTGCATTGATTTTCTTCTAGCCATTGCCGCAGCCATTAATTGGTGCAATGGAGCGTTGTCATACAGTTCAATCGCCTGTTCAGGAGTCAATCTATATTCAGAACTGTTAGTTTTTGACCAATCGGCCTGTTGCTTTAATATCTGAACCCAATCCAAACGATTCACCTACTCGAAGTCTTTTCCAATCAATGATTCCAAATCTAAAATGGTTTTAGGGCAATCTTTGGTTAATACATCTGGACCAGTAGAAGTGACAAGAACATCATCCTCTATACGGATACCAATATTTGCATATCTTTCAGGGCAATCAATATCTGGTCTCCAAGCTCCAAAATAGAGTCCAGGTTCAACGGTTAGACACATTCCCTCTTCGAGTAAGCGCGCTTCGCCATTCGGTTTGTATATTCCAACATCGTGGACATCCAAACCAATCCAGTGGCCAGTATTATGCATGTACCACATTCTGAGTTGGCCATTTTCCATGCATAGAGCTTCATCTAAAGTTTGAGTAATAATACCTAGTTCAATCAGCCCTTCTGCTAGAATTTTTCTAGCAGCCTCATGAGGGGCGTTGTATGGCCTTCCTACTCGGCACTCGTCAATCGCTGCTAATTGTGCATTGAGAACTAGTTGATAAATCTCTTTCTGAGGGGTGGTGAACTTTCCATTTATTGGCCAAGAACGTGTGATATCTGCAGCATAGCCGTTGTATTCTGCACCTGCATCGATCAATATAATCTCGCCATCTTGACAGATGTCATCATTTACAGTATAGTGTAAAACAGTTGCATTTTCTCCACAACCTACTATTGAAGGATAAGCCCATCCACTTGTTCCAGCGTAAGAAAAGAAGCCCTCGATTACCGATTGTAATTGGTACTCTCTTCTGCCAACTGCGGAATGACGCATTGAGATCTCGTGAGCGAGTGAACTAATTTGTGATGCATGGCGCATTTGAGATATTTCTGCAGCAGATTTTCTTAATCTCAGTTCTGCAATTTTTGCTGATGGGTCTTCAATAGAGATTGGGCCATTTCCGAACTGTTGCCGACCTCTATCTCTCCTTTCAATAGCATCGTTGACCATATTATCCACCAATGAATTGATACCACTTCTATGCAAGATTCGATTTGCTTTAGCAATCATTTGTGCTAACAGTGTGGATGCGTCTTCTATTGAATGTGCAAAATCGATTGCCCATCCTTTTAATGCACCCTCAACACCCTCTCTTCGACCTTCCCATATCTCTTTGAGCGTATCTTTTGGTTGGACAAATAATGTAACTATCCATGATTTTCCATCATTATGCGCTGTCAATATAGATTCTGGGTCCTTCCACCCGGATAAATAAAGCATGTCGCTACTACTACGGTAAGGGTAATGGACATCATTGGAACGAGTAGATTCCATGTTTGGGCAAATAATTAACAGGTCATCAGGTCTTAACTGTGACATCAATCTTCTTTGCCGAGAACGAAACTCATCGATGCTAATAGCTGCAGGTTTTTCACCAATCTGCAACATAGCCGTCTCGAACATAATGACAGCCAAGGGCCACCCCATTTTCAACCGTTGCACTGTTAGAATTATCTTCAAGAGATTTATTGCCCAAATACCCTCTTAATCAATGGTGTCTGCAGATTCATCATTTTGCTCACTATCCACATTTTTGGCCCCGCCCCATTTAGGGATATCCCTAGATGATGCCGAACCACTGAATCTAGTGCTCATTTTTCGCATGACTAAAAGTCCCGATATCAATGTTGTAAATCCGATAATTCCTATGACTATCAAGGAATTATTACCTGCAATCGTTTCTTCTTCAACAAAAACTGTAAAATTAATTTGTGATTCCGCTCCATCATCATCAGTCACTACTAGTTTTACCTCTTTATGTCCTGAAAATGAATAGTCGGTTTGAGTAAATATAGAGTTTCCACTCAATATAGCATTTCCATCTATGTACCACACATACTGCAGAGTTTGTATATCATCCAATGTATCTGAACTTGCAGAGCCGTCTAACACCCAATTATCTGAATTTGCAGGAGTTAACAAACTACCATTGTGAACTTCAAAACCATCCAATGTAAGGTGTGCTTGAGGGGCGCTGTTGGATACAATGAATGAATGATTAGTGGTAACGAAATGACCTCCTATATCCCTTACAAGTAAATTAATAGTCCACTTTCCTGAAAGTTTTGGAATTAAATTCAATGAATACTCATCTTGAAATTCTTCATTTGTAGGACTGCGTACCTTGCCATCTGGTGAATGAATAGTCCAAACGATATGTTCACTCGAACCACTATAGCCATCATCGATAAAGGCTGAAATGAAGATTGTTTGCGATTCTATGACCTGCTCTAAGCCACTCAGATTTACTATTGGAGCATGGGTGTCAAGAACTATTGCTAGAGTTTTAGTGTTTGAATTCAATAATAAGGCATCAGTAATATAAAATTGCAACTGATAGATTCCATCATCAATTGCCATTTCCAATGGGTCTAACGTAATTGTGACTTTACCATTATTATCAGATTGATTGAATGTTATTGGCTGAGATTCCTCAAAGCAAACCCCATGAGGTGCTTCGCAGATAGTGGAAAAAACTGTAACCCCGGAGTTGTTGATACCTGGTGTAACATATTCTATTTCTATTGATACTGGCTCTTCAACGACTATTGTCGTCGCATATTTAATATCTAATATCATTGGTCTATGCTCTGAGACTCCAAGATAAACAATGATCGATTTTGTCATTGGATCTAGTCCATTTGGAATTGAAACCGTAATTAAACAGGTGCAATCAATTTCTGTGATATCAATCTCAAGTGTCCAATTCCACATGTTTTCAGATACTGGAACAACATCACTAAAGTGGGAACCTGAATCTTCAAGACTCCAGCCCGATATTCCGTCACCTACATTCCATAGTTCCCATGTTGCTTCACTTGGAGCAAGTGTAGTTGTTCCAGTAAGCAGTATATTTTCGGTGAAATGAGTACCATCATCTTGCAGGATAACTAAATTGTAAGTATCTTCTTCAAGATGATGTGCAGAGACAACCATGGCAAGAGTCGAAATTCCAAACAGGAGAAATACTAAGCTGGTTGCAATCGAACGACTCTCCTCCATGCATATACGTGTAATGCCATTAGGCATCAAGTTTAGCACACAATGCTTAACTTTTCAATGATTCTCATTCATCGAATGGATTGCACAACTCACCCTGACCAGGATATGAAAGAGGACTTCGTGGATTTGTATCCCACTTATATTCACAGAAGTTCACATGGCCATCACCGTCAGTGTCTACCATTCTATCAGCAGCATCTTCAGGATCAAACTTGAAATGGTATTCCCATCCAGTTGCCATACCATCATTATCGTGGTCTTGGTAATAAACCTCAGGTCCATCATTCCACTGGTCACCATCTGTATCATTTGAAACAGGATTGGTCATATTCTGCATTTCCTCAAGGTTAGTATAATTCTCTAAGTTATCATAGAATTTATTTCCATCTGGAGTGTCAGGGTCAATATGACAATCTGAGTTAGTAGTATCATTGTAACCAGGACAGTATTTCTTAATCAATCCAGAACGATTCAAACCGTCGTGGTCAGGGTCTTCATCACCATCCCATATGCCATCTAGGTCACTGTCTGGCATAGAAGGGTCCATCACACCACGTGCACCGTAAACGCTGGTCGTTGAATTATCGGTTAGACCTAGTTCAAGAGCTACTTCTGAGTAATGTACTTCCCATCCATCTGGAAGTTGATCTCCATCGGTATCATCGTCAACAGGATTTGTATTCCACCTATCTGGTGCCTCAGCACTATTAGGTAAAGTGTCATTATCAACATCGAAAGTATCATCTTTCAATGAATCTAACGATGGGTCTAGTGCCCATCTACCCGAACAACCACCACAATTGGAATTAGATGGCATTGAGAATCCGGTTAGATTCATTTCCGATACTTCGTACTTGGCTGTTTGAACGAATCCTCCAAGCCAATTTTGCCAAACATATCCACCAGCACCCATAGAACAATCATCATTTTGAGTAGGTGTACAACTTGGTCTCTGCCAAGATGATGTTGCAACCCATAGAGAATGGGAATTAGTATTATCTTCAGTTGATTTAACTTGCATTTCCCAACCATCGAGCATTCCATCAGAATCTGTATCATTAATCAATGGATTTGTAGGATTCTGGAATGGCCTTGGAATAAATAGTACCTCATGCCCATCGATTAGGCCATCTGCGTCAGTGTCCGAATTATTTGCGTGGGTCAAGAAGTTATCAGCACCTGCAATGACTTCCTCTCCATCTTCAAGACCGTCATTATCAGTATCAAACATACATGGGCTTGTGAAATATGATTCTCCTTCCCAAGAGAAACCAGCTAATGACTCTGATTGATCTCCTAATCCATCACCATCAGTATCTGGGTTAGAGGCGTTAGAACCTTGGTTGCAAATTGTTGCAAACTCCTCATAGTCGCTCAATCCATCTGCATCTGTGTCATACAAACCAGGGTCAGAAGTAACCCAAGTTCTCTTCACACCATGATTGACAACAAGTATTTCCCAACCCATTACTTCTATTCCATCAATTAATCCATCACCATCAGTATCCGGATTCAACGGGTTTGTAGAGCGTCCATCAATAATGCCATCTCCATCCCTATCTCTAGCGTTATATTCCATAACATTAGTGAATTGCTCTTCTGGTTCTACGATTTCAAGCCATACATAGAGTCTTGATTCAATAGTTTGTCCTAGGACAACATGGATTTCATAGACATAACCATCAACGGGTGCTGTAAGAGGAATTGTTTGTTTATTTCCACCACCAAGAGTAATTTGAGCACGTGCAACTGTTTGGTTAGCGACTACCCATTGGTCTTTTTGTACATCAATTCCAATAACTACTGCTGTAAGTTCCAATGTGTCATAACGTACTGCTCCATCTCCGTCAGCGTCCCATCCATCATGGTCTGGGTCAAGGTCCCCGTTAGAACCATCTCTAGGGTGAAGTCCATTAGATGACTCCCAGCCATCAGGCATTCCGTCAAGGTCAGTATCAACTCTCCAAGGAGATGTGAAATTTGATGGTCCGAAAATAAGTGCAACTTCATATTCCTCAAGATTATTCATTCCATCTTCGTCCCAGTCACCATATCCATCAGAGGCATTGGAAGGGTCAAGTGTTTCATAATCATTGTTCTGAGGGTGCTCTGCTTGATGAGAATAACAATACTCAAACCCATCAGGCATTCCATCACCATCAGTGTCCCAATCGGAAGGGCCATTGTTCATTCCATCATTATCCATGTCTTGTAAGAACCATGCTCTTTCCATTGCCATGAATGGTGCTGCTCTGTTAATTGATTCTAAGAGTGGAACATTACAATCCTCACCAGTTCCTTTGAACAAGGAAACTGATTTATTAGAAACTTCAACGATATCATCTATCATATCCATATCTGAATCTCTTGAAGTTGGATTTGTTCCAAATTGTTCTTCCTCGAAATTTGCCAGACCATCATCATCTGTATCCAGGACCCTATCACAGGAATGTGTTCCTGCAGGATTTGCTAAATCATCCCAATTAGCATTACCATTTTCTCCATTAAATCTCTCTGAGAGAGCATCGGTCATAGCTGGGTCTAAAAGTAGACAATCCCAGTTCCCAGATAACGGGTCAAATAAATCAACAGTTCCACCAGGGGTTTGAACTGTTGTAGTGTAAAGTGATTCCCAGCGGTCGCCAAGTCCATCATTGTCCGAATCAGACATCTGTGGGTCTGTTCCTAAATCTGCTTCTTCTTGATTGGTCAAACCATCTCCATCTGGGTCACCGTTTGGACCTTGATTTGGATCTGGCCAAGATTCTGTTTCGTTCTTTTCAGATGCATCTTCGGTATCCGCTTGACCTGGTTCTGTTTCCAAGTCCTCAGATTCACCATTATCCAGTGGGTTCAGGCCGTGCTCTACTTCCCAACCATCACTCATTCCATCTTTATCAGTGTCTTCATCGAAAGGATCTGTGCCGTATTGAGTCTCTTCTAGAGAATCCGCAAGCCCATCACCATCTGAATCCAAAGCATCTGAACTAGTCGTGCCTTTTCCATACAAATCCTCTTCTACTGCACTATCGAATTGACCGATAGATTCGCTGGTTTGATAGTATCCGGAGACGCCAACAAAAAGGGAACCAAAAATTAGAGTTGAAACGATTGCTACATAGGCCATTTGGTTGTGAGTTAGAGACATTAGAAACACCTTGCACATACGTACAAAATCCTCGACTCTATGTATCGGTTATAGACCTTAACTATGGATGGGCACAAAAATGCTCATAGAGAACTAGATTTTAATGAGATATATTAGACAAATTATAGCCAAAAAAGCGATTAATGCTGCTATTTTAACGAAATGAGACTAAACATACTCTAACTTTGAACTTATCTTGACGAAACATTGCTTTTCAGAGAAAATAATGTCCATTTTAGCAATTTTGCCATGAGCTCTTTGCCAAAATGCCATCAATGCTCCAACTGAAAATGGAAGAGTTGGCGAGTGATTAAATGAAAATTCAACCCCCCCATTTTCATTGATTGATGATACTTCAGTAGGACAAATAAAACCAAACTTTCCTAAAAGATGCTGGCACTTATCAATCCACTCGGAATCTGAAAGAATGTATATTGGTCGCTCGCTTTGTTCAATTACATTAGCCATTGAAAATACAGTACAAAGAAATGTTGATATTTCTGCATCATTTAGTCCAACAAAAGTCACAGACTGAGATAGTTCGTCACCTATATTCAATGTTCTTGACTGTGTATTGTATAGCAATCGAGTCAATATATTGGCTGGAATAAAAACCATTCTTTCACCTTCATAATCCCACCCGCCATTTTTCCTGACCACTTGAAAGTCGCCAACTTCAAGCAGCGGAGAATAATTAAAATGGCAATCCTTTGTCCAAGTAAATTCACTAACTTTCTTTGAAGGAGAAATATCGCGAGATTCTTCTTTTAGATTTAGAATTATTAATTCGGAATTTGGCTGAGTCCAAGAAACCTTGAACCTACTATCCCTGCAATACTCAATAGCAGCCAAAGCAACTCCTACAGTAAAAGGAGCTATCGTTCGAGTCAATATTTGCTCATCATCTATTTGCAATTCACCCCATCCATATTGTAGCCATCTAGATGCAATTACCCTTTTCCTGCGAGATTTCTTGAAAAAGCCACCTACATTGAATTGATTATTATTAATTATATGAAACTCTTCTTCATCGGTTGCTGCGTTTACCAGTTTCCTTCCCATCGGAACACCTATTATTTTTTCAAAATGAATCCACCAAGATTCAAATTCCATGGCCTTCCATAACAGAAGATGATTGCCATCTGAATCAAATATATGCCCATTCAAATCTTTCTTGAGTATACTCTCAAGTGCTTTACTCAATTCATAATCAATGGGTTCATCTTCACCATCGACTAAGGGCATAACTACCCCCTTATCAAAATCTTCTTTGACTGTTACTATGTGATGTTCAAAATGGGTAACCATTGAGATTATCCTCATTGAAGCAATAACGAATCGTTTGGAACTGTGATTTTAATTGTTTCACATCCTTCTTGACGCTTTGTGTATCTTCACCTTTGATCAGTACTCTTGCGTAAAGTGCTGCGACCTCTTCCATTTGGGTTTGGTCCATGCCAACACGAGTTAATTCTTGTACACCAAGTCTCAAACCGGATGGAGATAGCGCTTTTGTATCTCCGGGTAGCATATTCATGTTGGTAATAATTCCTGCTTCTTCTAGTAATCTCGCAGCCTTTGCGCCAGCGCCTGAATCTAGATCACCATGGCGCGTCAAAACTTGATGAGTAGCCGTATAGCCTCTGGATTCAGCCAATACATCAAAACCTTCAGAAGCCAATGCAGATGCGAATGCTTTTGCATTTGCCACTGTATCTTGTGCATAGGCTTGCCCATATTCTTCAAATTCTGCCAATGCAACTACCTTTCCAGCTACATGATGAAGATGGTATGAAGAACATACGCCAGGGAATATTGAATTATTCAACTTTCTATGGAACTTTTCATCCTCACTAGATGAGAGAAGGAATCCACCCTGAGGCCCAGGGAAGGTTTTGTGAGATGAACCTGTCATCACATCAGCCCCATCTTTCAGTGGATCAGGGAATACTCCACCAGCAATTAATCCCAATACATGCGCACCATCATACATTACCTTTGCACCAACTTCATGCGCGGCATCAGCAATTTCGGTCAATGGGGTAGGGAAAAGAAATACTGATTGGCCAATTAGTGCAACTTTAGGCTCAATATCTCTAATCAAATTACATGCACCATCTATATCCGGCTCCATTCTTTCTTCATTCCAAGGATATGTTGACAAATTAAGGTCTCTAAGACCAACAGCGCCCATTCTAGCATGAGATATATGGCCGCCATCTGCTGTCGAGACTGCTGTGATTTTATCCCCTGGTTTTGCTAAGGCTTTCAGCGCACCGATGTTGGAAACTGTTCCGGAAGTAGATTGGATATTGGCAAATGGTGCATTGAAGACTTTCTTAGCCAAATCGATACCAATCGATTCGATTGTATCAAAACCATCACAGCCTTGGTAATATCTCTTCCCCGGTAGGCCTTCTGCGTATCTCCCGTGCAGATCACTAGAAACGATTTTTTGGACCATCGGAGAAACAATATTCTCTGATGCAATCATGCCAAAACCTTCTCGGTATAAATTGCCGCTAGCCTGTGCTGCATCCATTACAGCCATTGCCTTACTCAAATTAGATTGTGAAGGAGACCATGCTCCTCTTCCCTCGGACATATTACATGGTTCTCGTGTACGGTCTTTGAATTAATGGATGAATTATTTTAATAAAATTGAGCGAGATGAAAATAATTTCATCATAGGAATGATACATCATCATCTGAATTATGTTCTGTATTTTTACGCTGTGGAACTATTCCTTCGGTCGGTTTTAAGGTACCAATTCTTGAAATAGGTTCACTAGAAAAACTATGTTTGGATTTGCGTTCAGAAATAATCGTGTTAGAAGGTATTTCTAATCGATTTAGATCAACCCTAGAAACTGGTTTAGGATTGCCGGAAACTCTCCCTCGGGGACGGGCAACCTTACCTTTCTTACGCTCAATATATTGTTGCCTTCCGAGGTATGCTGCTGGCCCAATCAATCTCTCCAAAGCGGGTATTTCAGCGCCATCTTCTTTAGGTCTTTTCAACCACCAACCTTCGCCAAGAGGTTGCAATCTTGGTGGACGTGATTTATTAATAAGATTGGCTTGTCTTTTTAATTTGGACCTGACTACTTTTTCAGTATCTTTAGGGAGCCTTACTGTCAACCAACCGGGCATACCGACATCCAAAACTACTCCATTAACAGTCACTAGGATGCCTGATAACAACAAATGAGTTCCGATAGGTAAATTCCCAATTGCAGGAATTACTTTGTTCCTTTTCATTCTTTTTGCATATGCGACCATCGCTCGTTGATCACGATGACGTACAACTCTTCTTTGTTGCTTCGAAAAACGTCTGAAACCGAAATGGAAGAGTAACAATGCAATAACAACCGCCATACCTTGCGCCTCACCTCTAAGTGATGAAACATAAATCCCCGCAATTAACCATGAAGGAATCAATACAAAATAGTGCATGATAATATTTAGCACACCTGATGAATATCTAGGAGTCATTCCTCTTTTTACTGCTTCGTGACTAGCGATTAGAATATTTGCATTAATCGCTTCATCCATACCACCCTTAATCGAAAGAGCAGCCACAGAATTGACTGGTGCTTCATTGATGAATTTCTTCATTTTATTCCTATCTGAATTTACTAAGGCTACTTCTAATTCTTCCTCGTCTTGTGGCTGTCCTAGTATGAATGACAGCGCTAAAACTCTTGGGTCATGTGGGTCACTATCCAGTAATTCAACCATTATTGAGCGTGCAGAATGCCAATCTCCTTTATCGACCAAACACAATGCTACTGCGATTCTTGGGCGTACTGAAACCGGTTCTTCTTTGACCAAATGAAGAGCAAGTTCTAGTGCATCATCATGCTGCCTTTGGGCTCTCAACAATGCGACAATAGATAATTGTGCCACGCGGAAAAGACGATCATTGTGAACATTGTTAGTAGGCGGGTTTGCTTTCCATCCACGGAGCATACCCATCAGCATTTGTAGATGATCGATACAGGAATTATTTTCCCAGTCCCAAATATCATCTTCGGTAACATTGCCATGCCAAGGGTCCATCCATTCACAAATAAATGCCAATAATTCGGGCTCATCATAGCCTTCTGGTTGCTGTAATCCGTGTAATGCCTCTCTTGCAGCATCCAGTCTTCTTGAAGCGATCTGGCCCGTGGCTACGATCATTCTTGCTTCATCATCGTTACCTCCAGATTGTGCCAAGACTTTTCTTGCTTCTTCAATAGCTGTTGGCCAAAGTCCTCTAATTGCCATCTCCCACATTTTAGCACGCGCTTTTTCGTGCCGCACAATTGCAGCATCTTCGCTAATAGAACGCCTTTGGAATGCGATAAGTGAATCTAAATCTTCGCTACGGGCAGCAATTTCAACTGTCTGTCTCATCCAACCACCGCCTTCTAACTTTACTGCTCCTTCTCTTCTTTCAGCAGGATTTAAATCAAATCTCAAGTTACTAAGTTGGGAGAATTTAATGATTGATAATAACCAAGTTAAGAGGAAAATGGCTTGACCAACAGCAATAAACATCCATGTAGTGAGAAGCCTCATTCCTTCATCAAATCCTTCAAATTCTAGCCAATCAGTAAACGGCATTAAGGCGCCGAATTCTTTGTAACTTACCAATACCAATAGGAATACTGTGTATCCTGAAAATCCAGCAAATGCGAAAGTTAACTGTCTCGCTTGAGCAGATTTCTCGGTTCTGATTTCTCTAGGAGTGTCAAGAGTGACACCAAATAATCCTCCGAACGATTGACCACCTAAGACCAAGTTTCTAGTCAATTCAAAAATGAATGCTAATCCAACTATCGCAATATTCATCGTAAGATAAACGGATAAAAATTGTGGCATGGCTTTAATAAATTGCCAATGGAATAATAACTCTGAAATTAAATCAATTCTAACATAAATGGAATGACCTATAATCCCGCCGTAATTCAAAACTTCAGTAGCATTACTCGGTTCATTTACTAGAATATAAAATACTGTAACTATTCCATTTAGCGCTGTAATTGGCATAGTAGCCAAAAATATAACTAAAACTAAGGAAAATAATCTAGAAACGAACCCTGCTTTATCTGGATCGATTGGATTTGGCCTACCATTAGCAGTTCTCCATTTATTGATAAGAAGCATATTCCAAGAAGCACCCATGATTCGGCCATAGGCAATAATTGTTGGCGCCATAAAAGTCAGCATAGCCGCAGCAAGCCAAACAGGAGTGATTCGACCTTCTGTTTTAATTCCAAATAGTACAGTACCGATAGTGGCTGCAATTAGAAAAACTAATGTTAAAACACGACGAAATCCTCTGCGAAAAATGCGGCTTTTGATAGCGCTTTTTTTACGTTTCCCAATTAGTTGTGCATTGAGTGTCTCCCATGGCGAAATAATTACAGGTATTGCAATGAGGATGCCTATCAAAAATAAATTGGGACCGTAGTAAACATCTGCATTAAACAATAATTCAGTGATCAGTAACAATACACCAGACATTCCCATCATGTACAAACCGACACCAATGGAAACAGAGCGGTCTCTAAGTAGATTTCTTGCATCCGATAAACCATTGGTAATCCTGTGGACTTCGTATAGATCGTCATCAATCTCAAAAGCAACTTGTAAATTCGATAATTGTTTAGGAACAAACCATACCCAAACTGGAATTGCAACCGCAAAAGCAATCAAAGCAGGGAACAGATAGCGCATTTGAATATCGCCTGGATTTGCAATAGTTACTGCTTGTACACTAGGTAGAGTAATAATCCCTATTAATGAAAATAAATAGAGAAAACGGGCATGGTTTACTCTCTTCATGCTCACACCACAAGCATTAGACACATCAACTAATCGCCAACAAAATTACTAATGTATCAACGGTTATTTTGCAAAAAACGTTCAATTCTGTCAAATGCTTCATTCAATATTTCCTTATTTGGTAGATAGACTATTCGGAAATGACCTTTGCCTAATTGTGGCGAAAAACCACTTCCATGTACGACTAAAACATGTTCTTGATGCAACAAATCAAGAACAAACTTCTTATCATCTTGGGCCCATTTATCATCAGTTAATTTCACGAACATGTAGAATGCACCGCCAGGTGCCTGAACTTCTAAGCCATCGATGGCAGCAATTCTTTCGATACAAAGGTCACGTTGGTCAATTACTTTCTGTTTGTATGTATCCATCCAAGTTCTATCACTGACCAATCCTGCAAGGTATCCAAATTGGGCTGGTGTGGAAGCGCACAGTCTTGAACGAAGCATCCGTTCGATGCCATCCCTCACCAGATTCATTCTTCCCTGAGGGTCATGAATTGCCATGTAGCCAATTCTCCAGCCAGGAGCATAGTATACTTTTGAAACCCCATTTAATGAGAATACTGGCACATCATGTGAACGACTGGCTACGCTTACTTGATGTCCAGTAAAATCCAAACCGTCGTAAATTTCATCAGCTACGACCATACAATTTGGCCATTTGCTTGCAATTGATAATAGTCGGTCTACTTCATCAACAGTAGCCACATTTCCGCAAGGATTATTTGGATTAATAATCACCAATAATCGCACAGATTGATTCATCTTTGACTCAATGTCATCAAAATCTATTTTCCAACCATCATCTTTATCTAATCTATATTCAATCGTTTTAGCACCATATCCCTGAGGGTATGCCATGTATGGTGGATAATGCGGCCCTGGTGCTAAAACAACATCTCCTTCCGATAATGTAGCAGCAAAAATTATCTGCAGTGCTTCGGTTACTCCATGACAAACATAGACGTCATCGGCTGAAGCCTTCCACCCTTTATTGGATTCATCTTCCGCAATGGCAGTTCTTAATTCTGGTAATCCGTATGAAGGTGAATAGCCATTTATTCCATCTCGCAGTGCCTTAGCGTATGCCTCTACCATGTGTTGTGGTGTCGGTAAGCCAGGGTATGCAATCGGGTCACCAATGTTCAATTTGATTATTTCATGACCTTGTGCTTCAAGGATTGTTGCAGGAACTACAACATCCCGAATTGCATATTCAATATTGGCAGCACGTGATGCCACTGGTATCTGTTCTACAGCCATGATATTCACCCCACTATCATCCCACTATCAAACTTAACCTACAAATCATTTCTTGACATTCCAACCATATCTAATATTGCATCAAAATGAACTTCTTCAACCGGTTGAACGGATAGTCGCTGCCCTTTTCTAATCAACAACATGCCCTCGCAACGGTCATTCTCTCTTATTGAAGCAAGCGAAATGATACTAGGCAATTCACAAACTGGTTCAATATCGACCATTATCCAACGAGGTTTTTGTTTAGAAGATTTTTCATCAAAATATTTACTGTTGCGGTCCCATGAAGTATGGTCTGGATAACCTTCTCGGCTGATCTTAGCAACCGCTGCTACATGAGGTGGTTTTGTATTGGAGTGGTAGTACAAAACTAAGTCTCCGGACTTCATATCATCTCGCATAATATTTCTTGCTTGATAATTTCTAACTCCATCCCAATGAGTTGAACCATCTTCTACAAGTTGTGAATATGGGTATACATCAGGCTCTGATTTCATCAACCAATAGTTTGCCATGAAGCATTTGAAGAAGTGGCACTCTATGACTATTACTAGATATGCAAAATAATTATTTCACCACGAGTCAACAACATCATCAACTAAAGCAGCATCTAAAACATCAATTTCATTTCTTTTACCAACAGACCCTAATCCAAGTTTCTTGGCCATACTAGAAGGTCCTCCAACAGAACCAATTCCTATTTTTTCTAAGGTTACGAAAATCGCAGGTAGCAATATTAGTGCCGATGCTGCTGCGACCCATAACAAAATGATAATGACGTTAATGAAAGGTTGAATTGCGGGTATGGGTATGCTCTTTGCAGTAATTAGTCCAAGTGATGTCACGGTGGCTGCTTCAAATAGTGACATCCCGGTACCAATAGCAGCTGTTTTGATTGCAGGTATTCCACCACCCAATTCCTTTATCCGATTGGCAATGTGAATTGAAAAGTCGACACCAACTCCAACTAAAATAGAGCCTATCATCACAGTTACAAGAGATAGAGACACGTCCAATTGCCACATGAATAGCCACTGTAAAGCAACAGTTGCAATAACTGGAGAAGTTGTCCAAAGCGAAAATCTAATATCTTTGAAAACTATTGCCAATGTGATTAATGTCAAAATAATTGCGAATCCTAAAGAAGTCCATTGTGAACCAACAATTAACTCATTTACTTCGATTACAGTTGCTGCAACTCCAGTCAAATCTTCCGCAGATTCACCATGGGCACCGCTAAAAGATTCGGTGTGAGCATTTACCGCATCTACATATTCAGAGGTTTGAGCAACTGGAACAAAGGGCATATCAACAAAGATTAATGTTCTATCGAAATCTTCATTAACGAAAATTTCTCTTGTCTCTTCAGTAATTGATGCATAAAATACATCCAGCAAAAAGATTTGACTCTGCTTTGTTCCAGGTAGGCCATAATCTTCAGGAGTCATCAATAAATCCCAGAATGAAGCTCCTCCTGTCACTTCACGATCTAACAACACTTGGGCTGTATCTTTGATGTCTTCAGGAAGTGGAGTATTAGCAATAAAGTCGGACAACTGTGAACCAGAAACTTTCAATTCTAAACCAGTAGATTTCATCAAGAACACAATTGAAACTGCTGATGTATTTTCGATTCCGTTTAATTTACCTTCAAGTGCATCGATAATATCTAAATTACTTGCGGGATCATCATTTGCCGGATCACCATCGTTGATATCTCCACTAACATTTGCATGAATCAAAATCATACCTATTTGCCCAGCCTCAAACTCTTCACTGTATTGGATCATTTTTTGTACTGACAATTCTGTTTCTGGTGCCATGCCTAGAAGATCAATATCCTCTCTAACATTTTGCTGGCCTACAGTCGCAGAAAAGAGAATCAGAATTAAGAATACCGTAATAACTGGAACATTATATTTTACGGGAAGTTCCACTACTTTTTCAAATACCTTTAACGGAGGATGCTTTGGTTTTCTTAAATCTAATAATAAAGTAAGATTAGGGACCATAAACATAGTCAAAATATAGACTATAACTATACCTCCTGACAATGCAATACCAACTGTTTGAATCGGTGCCATTGGAGTGAAAACTAATGAAATAAAACCAATAACAGTAGTTACTGCTGATAAAAATACTGCTTTTCCTGTAGAACTTAGAGAAGCCTTCATTTTTTTATGTTTGGTCCCCTCTTCTTCTGCATAGCGATTGGTAATGTGCAAGCCGTATGAGACTCCTAGCGCGAGAAGAATTGGCCCGACAATAATCACCGTCATCGTCACTTCATAATTGGTCCAACCAATTACCCCCAATGTCCAAAATACCGAACACAGAGTCGGAAGTCCTGCAATAATAACCACTTTAATTCCTTGAAGAGGACGTATTCCATTCAATCCACCTTGGAGTATATCGGAATGGAATAAGAATAAACCTAATGCAACTAAGACACAAGCATTAGGGAATATGTCCCAGAATAAGACGAATGAAAACTCGGTTACTGCATTGGTGATTGGTACTGCTCCAGTTAGAGTCATTGTTAACCCAAGAGAATCCCATGTGCACATTTCACCATTGGCTGGAGCCCCATTCTCGTCAAATTCGCATGCCCTTTCAGACGTTGAAATATTATCAAGTGTTTTCTGAGTGCTTTCTATAATGTCCTTTGCAGTTTTCCCTTCTTCATCTGAAACTATAACTGCAACTGCCATAATCGCCCTATCCAATTTGCCATCTGGGCCTCCATCCTCCGCACCCTTTACATCTCTAGCCAATTTATCTAAACCAGGCGATGCGCTTCCATCATCTTCATACATTTCTTGAACGATTAAATCGATAGTTTGCTGTGAAGGGATCTCATAACCGCCACCAATAGTTGTGTCGGTTAGTGCTAACGCTTCGTTAAGTTGGCTAGCAGCAAGGGCACTAGCACAATCGTCTTGACCAGATAAGCAGCCGAGTTGTCCTAATTCGGTTACAACCGCTTCTCTAACCCTAGGTACACTTGAATTTACTTCTTTAAGAACCGTTGAAAGTGATAAAATGTAGATTACTTGGTCATCAACTGAATTAGAAAGATACGGATTTAGGATATTTTCAACATATGAAATTTCTTGCAATATTCGTTTATCAGTAATATTTCTATCACTATCTTCGTCTAATTCGATATAGACTACCATTACATTTGTACTCCAGTCTTCCTCAATCAATTCAATAAGTTCGCCTACATGACTACCTTCTGGGAGATAGACCTCCATATCTCCGTTAACATTCAATGCTGATTTATCCGGATCATCATCAAATCTCGTACCATCAAGGAACCCAGATTGAGTGACGAAGAAACTAGTTATGAAAAGAAAAATAAATATTGTTGCGATGGGAAATTTGGTGATTGCTCCTGTAGCACCATTCTTTTGCCACTCTCTCTTGATGCGGTCTGGTGCCTCTAATACTGCACCTAATACTACTTTCGTATCAAACTCTTTGACCCTCTTTCCTAAGTTAGAAGCACTGGATTGGAGTTTACTTTTGCTATAATCTGCAATCGCCTCCAGACGCTCGCCTACGGAGGTTTCGTCGTCATTAATTTTACCTCTTGACACACTAACAACCCCCTTATGTTCTCACTGAGACGCAATGCCTTTGAAAGGTATGCCTACTAATGTTTACAAAATCCACTGTTTTGAGTAGATTTATTTTTTGCCGGAACAATATATTTTACTTGATTTTAGGGAGAGGTTCAAAGGTGACTTGCTTGAGCGCCGCATGGAGTCGTACTGTTAACTTGTGCGCAGCCGAGGTGATGCCAATGCCAGCCCCTACATTACCGGAAAAAAGATGGTCTGTCGACCTAGAAAAGAAAATCCAAGAAGCTCATTCTGAAAATGAGCAAGAATACAGCGCAAGGTATGGATTTAATCCGGATAGTGGTAAGGAAATTTTTGTCATTGATACTCCACCACCGTATCCCTCTGGAACTTGGCATATTGGTGCAGTTGCACAATATTCAATGATCGATGTTATCGCCCGCTCGCAGCGCTTGCTTGGAAAGGAAGTTTATTTCCCATGGGGAGTTGACCGTAATGGAATTAACATTGAATTCGTTGTTGAAAAGAATACAAAAAGAAAAATGAAAACTTATGATCGAGAGGAATTCCTTTCACTTTGTAAGGAGACTATTGAGGAATTTACACAAGCGATGAGAAATACTGCAAAGCGTGTGGGATTATCCTGTGACTTTAGCAAAGAATACCTTACTGACTCTCCGCAATATCGTCAGGTTACACAAGCTATTTTCGTAGAACTATTCAAGAAAGGAGAAATTATTGAAGATCTTAGACCTAATATTTACGACCCTGTTGAAGGGACTACTATTGCAGAGGCAGAGGTTGAAAGATTATCTAGAAAGACTAAGTTAGTTGATATCAAATGGTATACAGAGGATGGAATTGAAGTAATAATTTCAACTACAAGACCAGAATTAATTTGTGCTTGTGGAATTGTTGTAGTCCATCCAGACGATGAAAGATATAGAGATTTAGTGGGCAAAAAAATAATCTTACCAGTTCCAGTTAGCGGAAGGGAAACAAGTGTCGAAATCAAAACACATACATCTGTTAAATCTGATTTCGGTTCAGGTGTATTGATGGTATGTTCATTCGGAGACCAAAACGATGTTGCAATTTTTAGAGATATGGGATTAACTCCGTTTAGAGCGATTGATTTGGATGGTTGTATGACCAGTATTGCAGGGCCTTGGAATGGGAATAAAGTAATAGAGGCACGCAAGGCAGTGATTGAATATTTAGAAGAAAATGATAAAATTCATGATATCGTTGAACGTGACCAAGAAATACCTGTTTCCGAGAGAGGTAAAAATCCTGTTGAAACAATTTTGCTAAAAGAATGGTATGTCCGTCAAACTCACATTCAAGATAGGATGAAGGAGCATATTGAAGAAATTAAATTCCATCCAGTTAGAAATAAACAATTTTTGATAGATTGGATGAATAATATCAGTATTGATTGGCCTATTTCACGAAGAAGATGGTATCATACAGAAATCCCAATATGGTATTCACAAGATGAAACTAAAGTCATAGTCCCTCCGAGTGGAACATATGTTCAACCTTGGAAGGATTCTCCACCGGTTGACAGCAGAGTGTTAGATCGGGAAACTCGTGAAGACATAGGTTCCTATCAACAATTGAAACAGAGTCTTGGAGAGATTAGTGGAGAGGAAAAGGTGTTTGATACATGGATGGATTCTTCCAACTCCAATCTCTTCGTCAGTGGATATCTAAATCACCCTGAAATATTTGAGAAGGCATTCCCTACTGCTCTAAGACCACAAGGAAAAGAAATCGTTCGAACATGGCTCTACTATACTTTGTTGAAATCAACACTACTATTGGATAAACCTGGTTTTAATCATGTTTGGATTGATGGTTTGGGAATGGATCCATGGGGTCGTAAAATGAGTAAATCACTTGGTAATGGCATAGATGCTGATTCAGTTTTAGAATGTGGAGCAGGTGGTAAAACAGGTTCTTGGAAGGTTAAAGGTCCAGATAAGACCGTTAGTTTACGAGCAAATAAAATCGGTTCCGAATGTTTCCGATTATGGAAGGCCTGTGATGCTCAAGTTGGAGATGATTTCCATATCAATCCTGAAGAAATTGAAAAGAAGTATTACGGAGTCTTGACCAAGGTTTTCAATGTTGCAAGGTTTGCTTCGATGTTCCCTTGCCCTGAAGATTTAGATACTACTCCTACTGATTTAGCAATAGAGGATAAATGGATTATAGCTGAGTTCCAAAACACAATGTCAATCGTTGAAAAATCATGGCACGATCTTGACATTTATACTGCAACTCAAGCATTGAAATCATTCGCTACCGGTGTACTGCCAAGTCATTGGCTAGAGATGGTAAAGACTCGATTATATGATGAAGATACTGCTGCTGCATGGACAATTCACCGAATTGTTAGAGATTTCCTTAGCGCATTCTCGCCGATATGCCCGTTCTTCTCACACCACATATCCCTAACAATTTATTCAAAGTCTGCTGTTGATGTCGATTCGTTCCCAAGTAATATTGTTGATGAATTAGCGGTTGATATGGAACAAGGTGATGATTTGAGAAAACTGACAAGTTCTATTCAAGAATTTAATTCTTCAACTTGGAACGGCAAGAAAGAGGCAGGAATCTCTCTAAACAAACCTATTAGTGGAATTTCAATTCCTGCTGAACTAAGTGAATTCACAACGATATTGACCAGTATGCATTCACTTGAATGAATTATATATTCTATAATTGTAATGTTTCTTGCCGTGAAATTGGCATTTCTAAATTGCCAAGTCTAAATCCAATGAGACGAACTTTTTCCTCATGGTGCAGATTATTTGCAAAAAGTTGCTGCGCAAGGCGAGAAAATACCTCTACATCATCCATCGCCACTGGAATAGAGCGCCCATGGGTATGTGTTTCAAAACCTGTATAGCGTATTTTAACCTCAGCCAACCTTCCAGAGACTCCCATCTCCAGGGCTCTCTTCAAAACAGTTGTAACCAGTTGGTTAAGCATTACCAAAACTATCTCTGAATCTGACTGGTCAACATCAAAGGTATGTTCCTTACCAACTGATTTTCGACTCCTCAACGGACTTACTTCATTAGTGGTTTTTCCATCTGCAAGCCTAATTATCCAAGATGCAAAACGCTCATTTGTCATTCTCGCTAGAGCCAATTCACCCACTTCATATGCTTCATCAACACTTGTTATCCCCCATTCTGCAAGCATTGTTGCTGTTTTAGGACCGACACCGGGGACTTCTCTAACCGGTCTATCAATAAAAAATTCTTGAATTTCATCAGGTAATATTCTAAAAATCCCGTTGGGTTTATTTATTTCACTTGACATCTTTGCCAATATTCGGGTTGGCCCAATACCAAATGAAGCTGTTAATCCGACTTTCTTGTATATCGATTGCTGTAACTTACGGCACAATGCAAAGGCTGAATCCCAGTCACCGTCTACAGTTTCTGTAATATCGAGATAGGCTTCATCAATACTGGCTTTCTCAAATTTTATCGCTGAAGGTTTGAGAACTTCCATTACCTTTCGGCTTGCTCGACTATACAATCCTCTAGTTCCACTAAGATAGATGGCATTTCCATATGGTGCACCCGGACATCTCCTCCATGCTTCTCCAATAGGCATAGCAGAATGAATACCGTATTTTCTCGCTGGATAATTACAAGTAGAAACAATTCCTCTAGCACGACCTTGATTGGGATCAGAACCGATAATTAGGGGAATCGTTGGATCTAAGTTGTGATGTAATGTCTCAACTGCAGCGAAAAAAGCATCTAAGTCACAATGAACAATAATCCTCTCTGAACTTCTACTGACATCATCTAGAGTTGCACCTTCATCGGAAGAGTTGATTCCAGCACCAGTCATTGATATTACTTGACTGTCAGCGGTGTTTAACTGTAACTCTAAATTACTAAGCAAGTGAAATAATAATCTCAAGCTTTTTCAAACTCAAAGCAGATGTTTATTGACAGTTGTTTCGCATTCCGCACCCGAAAGTACAGTTATTATTGCGTTGGCAATATCCATACCGACTCTTGCCTGTGCTTCTAATGTGTCTGCGCCAATATGTGGAGTTCCGTGAAAATTCTCATGCTGAATTAGAGCATAATTTGGCGCCACTGGTTCGGATTCAAATACATCCAAAGCCACTGAAGAAATTACCCCTTGTTCTAACGCTTGTAGCAATGCCGTCTCGTCAATAATACCGCCACGTGCGCAATTCACGATATGATTTCCACATTTTATTCCATCTCTAGACTTCCCAGGCATCATAGCCATTCTATCCTTATTTACCAGATGATGAGTATCATCAGTAAAATTACAATGTATTGAGATATGAGTACATCGTTTGAATAAAGTATCTACAGACTTATGCAAAGTTGTATTTTGTGATTTGGCAATTTTAGCAGGAAGATACGGGTCAAATGCATGTACTTCCATTCCCATTGCTTGCGCTACTGCTCCAACTCCTTGGGCGATTCTACCAAAGCCAATTAATCCCAAGCATTTACCACTTAATTCAGTACCACCCATGATTTTTTTCTCCCACTTCCCTTCTCTCATTCCTTTATTCGCCTTAGGCAAGTGACGAAGACTAGCCAGTAAGTGCCCAATAGTCAATTCAACAACTGACTGGGTTGATGCTCTAGGTGCATTGACAACAGGGATTCCTGCTTCTGCGGCTGCTTTGATGTCTATATTGTCAACACCGACTCCAGCACGCCCAATGACCTTCAAACGTTCACTGGTAGCAGATATTACTTCAGCAGGTATTTTTGTGGCACTACGGACGATAATCGCATCGAAGTTAGATAGTTCTCCGGCAAGTAAATCTGTGAGTTCAATTGGTTTGTTGATAACTTCATGTCCTGCTTTTTCAAGCAATTCTATAGCTTCTGGCGCCATACCATCAGTGACTGCGATTCTAGCCATTATAGTGGGGCGAATGACTAAGTCTCATCAACTTTCGCTTGTAAATCCAAAATAAAGACTACTTTATTGGGTTATTTGGAATCATGTCAGAAGTATTACTCTTGGGAAGATTTTGTAGCGCTTCGAAAGTCATTTGATTTGTTGGCAATTTAGAGATAGTTTCAATTCTCTCCTCCATTGTCATTCGTACTCTAAAATCAATTCTTCCTTTATTGCGCGTTAAATCATAAGATAATGGTGCCAATCCGTCGATGATTTGCATCTCAAAAATAGATCTAACATTATTTCCTCGCCACAATGAATATCCCCAACGATAAGCAATTCCGACTATTGCAGCCCCGTATAGAAGAGCGAGTACTGTGGTTGCAAACAATACGGGATTACCTCCTCTCGCCTCATCTAGTAGGTTTCTACCGATTAAAAATAGTAAACCAATCCCGACAATCGGTTTAAGAATACTCTCCAGCCATTGGTCTACTGGTACCAATCTTCCCTTCGATGGGTCTACGAACACCAAATCGGACTCAAATGCAGTATTAAGTACACTCAAGACACCCAATAGGATAATGTAAAATCCTGCTGCGAGTGAGAGTTCAAGTCCAAATGAATCCATTTTCAATGTCCAATGAACCATTAACCATGCAAATAATCCGAGAAAAGTTCCCTGTGGTATTTGCGAGAAGTGAACTACATGCTGTGAAAATTCACCGATTCCAGACTTGGTTAATACCGGACCTCTATGCGGTTTGGGAATATGTATCACTTGCCAATGCAACCAAGTCTCAATCAATCTCAAACTCTTCATTAGAACTTTATTTTTAATTAATATAAATTCAACTAATATCAAAAAAGGAAATCCAACTAAGATTACTGGTAAGGCCACAACAACTGCTAAGGGGAAAATTATCAAAGCAGGTAATATCAAAAAATGTGACAGTGCGAGAGGATGAAGTAAATCTGCTTCTATCAATCTTTGTCTACCCGGCTTTATCCTTAACCCTCTCGCCAAATCATCGAGTGTATCTCTAAAAGGAGAGAGTTGCCTTCCCGAGTCAATGATTTGCCTAACCATACCCCTGTATTCAGTTTCCTCGTGCCCAGAACCAATCCAGTATTGCCATGCTATTTTCATAGGGATTGCCAGCAATAACGGAATCGATAGTAGGCCTACTGCCCACATCAAACCATTCAAATCCACTGGTATAGCCATCAATAACCCCATGCCTGCGAAAACCCTTCAGTTGTTGAAGTCTTTCACAAAAGTTTGTGCTATTGACCTATTATCACTACAACCAGGGAATTACATCAGGTATTTCTCTAAACAAATTAGCCGGAACGGCAGTTTTGATTTTTGAAACAGAACCCAGTTTGATATTGTTTTCACTTTGCCATTGTTCATATTCTTCAAACGTTGTCATTTTTAAAACAAAATTATTTTCTCGATTCCATCTAAGAGACTGCATTTTAGTACCTGGCGGGTCGTGACCAGTGCAGACCAATTCTGCACCTTCAAAACGAGTTAATATTTGCAATGAGTCCCAGTGTACCCGCATCCTTCCACTAGGCAAATCATCTCTTCCAACACCACCTTCACCAGTAAATAAAAAATCTCCAGTCATTAAATAATTATCAAAATGAATTAACATCGAATCAGAAGTATGTCCTGGGGCGAAATGGAATGTAATCGGATAAGCACCCAACATAATGTTCTCTTGGTCAATAACATATTTAGAAACCCCTAGGCATGCAGTCTCATGCCACATTACATATTCACATCCGGTTATATCTCTGAGATTAAAGCAGGCAGTAATATGATCTGCATGGGTGTGACTAGCGATTGCATAACGGAGTGTCAGTTTTTGTTGCTCCAATATCTCCATGTATGAATCCATATAATCGTATACAGGGTCAACCAATGCTGCTTCCATTGTATTTTCGTCAACCAAGAGATATGTATTTTCCCATACTCCATCGTTTAATTGTTCGAAACGCATATTTACCCCTATGAGCACTTCTTTATTGAACCTTGAGACGAACATCAACTCCTTCGTTAATAAATGTCTTGATATACCCTCGCCCAATTAATCAAATTGGAGAGACCGAGATGGAGCAGTTATACATTTTATCAGCCACGATAGTAGTTGGATTTGTAGTGTGGTATTTGATGAATCAAAAATTGAAATCAGAAGTCATTACATCCCAATCAGATTTGAATACACAATTAGCGTCAATCCAAGCGAGATATGAAGCACTAGATGAAGCTCGTAAAAATGATAAGTTGCAATCTGAGAGCAATTCGCAACAAATGATGCTGGCATTCGATTTAGCAGCACGTAAAGCCTTTGATGAAGTCGTAGAAAAGGCTGAGAAGGAGAAATCATCTACATTTACAACTGCAACTGAATCACTATCCAAGGCAATGAAAGATTACATGAGCAATATCGAGAGAATGGAGCGTGAAACAATTAAAAGAAGTGAGTCTCTAAGTAAAGAGATTGGACAAGTTTCTGATTTAGGCATGGAATTGTCAAGGGGGACTGAGAACCTGACAAATGCGTTAAGGGCAGATTCACAGAAGCAAGGTGCTTGGGGTGAATTGGTTCTAGAAAATTTATTGCAAGGGATGGGATTCATTGAAGGTAAAGATTACCTAAAACAGAAGGGAGAAACATCTGCTGATGGTAGTAGATTGCAGTCAGATTTCATTATAAATCTACCCGGAAAGCGCCATATTATTATCGATTCTAAGGTGTCTTTGAAGGCTTGGGATGATTATGTTAATGCTGAAGATGAAAGCGATGCTCAAGATGCCATGAAAAAGCATTGTAGTTCAATAAAAAATCATGCAAAAATACTTGCTGACAAAAATTATACTCATATGGATATAGTCAACTCACCAGACTTCGTTCTGATGTTTGTACCCTTGGAAAGTGCCTACGGTGCAGCAATGAAAATGAGCCCCGAGTTGTATATAGACCTCACTGGCAATGTCAAAGTCAAGGTTGTAACAGGTGCAACAATAATGACTGCATTGATGTTAATTCAGGACCTGTGGAAACGCGAACAAATGACTAGCAATCAAACGAAATTGATTGAAACTGCTGGTGGCCTGCACGATCAAATCGCTCTATTTTTGAAATCCTTTGCTACACTTGGGTCACGTTTGAAACAGGCAACTGATTCATTTGAGCAATCACACAGTCAGTTAGTAGAGGGAAGAGGGAATGTAGTTCGTCGAACTGCTGAATTGAAACATCTAGGTGCAAAGGTCAAGAAAGAATTACCGGAATCATATCTTACTGAGGCGACATTCAATGATGAAATCGATTATACTCAACACTTGTTGACCAATGGTGATGAAGCCGAGTGATTCAAACAGTTTGCCCATTGTGGAGTAATCTATGAGCCACCCCGATACAGTCGTTCATCTAGAGCATGACGGTCAGGTATTACTTGTCAATGAACAAGGAGAAGGCCCACAATTGCCAGTCCAAGGTAGAATGGAAACTATTCCAGTATTACGACTTCCAACCCAGCAAGAAATCAAAGCAATGGGTATTGAGTGGGAGAAAAAACGCACAACTAACATACATTTCTTGGGAAATTCTATTGCTGTACTAAAGGGTTATCCAAAGATTGAATGGCCTGGGCATTGGGCCCTGAAAGATGATATTATCGCCGATAACTCGGTTCATCCAATTGCGAGAGAAGCGATATATCGCTCACTTCACAGATTGGTATCTAAAGTTATGATTACTAATTCAAACGGCCAAGTATTGATGGGTAAAGTTGAACGTGGACATTTTAGAGGAAGTTGGACTTTACCTGGCGGGTATATGGATCACGATGAGCATCCACAAGTGGGATGCGTTCGTGAAACTTTAGAGGAATTAGGCCTTGAAATCGTTCTACAAAGTGATAGACCAATAATTACCCAACAAATATTTTCATCAAGAGGAATATCATTTGTTTCTTTCACCTATCGCTCACAATGGGATGGTAATCTTTCTGAATTGAAGTTACAGACAGAAGAAATTTCTGAAGCAGCATGGTTTTATCCTGTTGAAGCCGCGGAAAAGGCAGTATCACATTTTGATGTTGCAGCATTACAATCGCTAATCTGATTAATTGGCGATGAAATCTCTAGCCGCTTGTAAGGCACTATCCAGACCTTCTGGATTTGTTCCACCGCCTTGAGCCATAGTTGGCCGGCCACCGCCACCACCATTGATATGCCCAGCAATTTCTTTCAAAATTTCAACTGCATTATACTTTTCACTTGCGATTGTATTGTCGGTAACTGCAACCATTAGTTTTCCTCCGCCAACTTTTGAACCGAGTACTGCTAAGGTTGGCTTGGATGAATCTAATGTCAATTCCTTCAACATTTTTGTCATCTTTTTGAGGTCTCCATCAGCCTCCATGATAACGACTCTAACACCATCAATTTCAGATGTTGTTTCATCACCGCCACTTGTACGTAGACGTACAATTTCGCCTTCTAATTGTTCAATCCTCTTTCTTTGGTCCTTCCATTCGTTGAAAAACCGTTGTGCTGCTTGAGGTAAATCCTGACTACTTACAGTGAATATTTCGCTAGCCTGTCTTAACAATTCATCTTGCTCTCTAGCAAAATTCAATGCTGCTTGACCTGCAACAATATGCAACCTCTCAACTCCATCCTGAACTGCAGCAGAGCGAATAATTCTAATCGACCCAATACGCCCAGGCTCATCGTGATGAGTTCCACCACATGCTTGAATATCGTGGTCAGAGATTCTTAAAATCCTAATTTCATTACCTTTAGGTGCTCCACCTTGGTAAAGGTCAAATCCGTATTTACGATCTGCATCCTTGCGGTTTAGTGTAGTTTTTTC